>SDBV01005441.1_pt1 | contig 17977 bp, 29 predicted proteins | sample 2277081 | NCBI WGS metagenome assembly SDBV01 (sample SAMN10402039, study PRJNA504765) | marine sediment metagenome | isolation source: marine sediment core GS10_PC15, 223 cmbsf | place: Arctic Ocean: Southern Knipovich Ridge | collected 2010 | reverse complement strand
CGGTCCCATTTTGAAAGCCCGAGCCAGAATGTTCTCCCCTGTATTGGGAACCCTCGGTGTGGAGACGGCTAAGTCGAAAATAATGCTTCCCACCGAGGCGACTGTTTTTTTCTCTTTCACTCCTACGAGGTTACAATAGGCTTTGCCTGTCGGTAAAGAGGCAGTGGTGAGGGATTTCGATGAGTGCAATGTCTGTCGGCATATCCAAGGGAGCTACCTGCAGGCTCGAGGTCCGATGCGGCAATCGGCCATCTCGGGTAGCCGGATTGAGGTCGTTGACCGATACTGTTTGGAACGTCAAAGGACGCTGCTGGAGTGCGCATATGTCGGATTACGTTATGCGTAATTTTGGCCAAAGGGACATTAATATTGTTTGAACTACCTTGTAGAATAGTCATTATCGGCACGTCATGCTCAGGTAAAACGATTTTTGCTCGGAAGCTCGCAAATTCCCTCTCGATAGATCACATCGAACTTGATCAATTGTACTGGCGCAAAAACGGGAAGGGAGCACCCTTACACGAATTTAGGATTGCTGTTGATGCAGCCACTGATCGGCCAAGCTGGGTTGTGGATGGCAATTATCGCAAAGTCCGTGAGACGTTTGTACAATCATTCCTATCTAAAGACTCCATCATCCTTTGGATGTTGAAAACATTCCATCGACGAAAAAAACAGTATCCAATACTCTTCCAAGATCCCAACAACAATCATCTGAATGTAATTCGTCTCCGCTGTGCGGAAGACGAACAGAAACTGCTACAAGCAACCCGTATAAGAGGCCAGGACTACGCATAAAACGTATCGGCTTTAAGGAAATGATAAGATGATCAGAGAAACGGCCTATGGTCAGATATCACATCGATTCATGAAGCGGGGCAAAGGAGGACATGCCATGAATGTCAAAATTACAACTCTATGCGAAAACACAGTAGCTTCAGGTTCAGGTTTGATGGCGCAATGGGGGTTTTCCGCGCTGGTGCAGGTCAATAAAGAAAAAGTGCTGTTCGATACCGGCGTAGGAATGTCGACTATATTGAATGCTTTACACCTGCGAGTTGATCTGTCAGGCGTTAGCAAAATAGTGCTGAGTCATGGGCACTTTGATCATACAGGTGGGCTCAAGGATGTCCTGACCCATCTCGATTCTGCAGAAGTGTATGCGCATCCCGATGTCTTTCAATCCAAATACATAGTTAAAAAGAATAAAAAACCTAGATATACCGGTATCCCTTTCAAAAAGGAATATCTGCAGAGTTTGGGAGCCAGTTTTAAGCTAAGCAAAGAGCCTGTGCAAATAGGCAAAAATATATTGACAACCGGCCAGATAAAGAGGGTTACAGATTTCGAGTCCATAAGCAAGAGTTTTCGTATCAAAGAAGATGGAGAATTCGTTCACGATGAAATGTGGGATGATCAGAGTCTTATAATCAAAACCCCTAAAGGATTAGTAGTTGTACTGGGGTGTGCTCACGCGGGTATTATCAATACACTGATGCATGTGAGGGAAATAACTGGTGAAGGCAGGTTTTACAGCGTTATTGGAGGAACCCATTTGATCGGGGCAAAGAGCAAAAGGCTGAACAAAACAATCGAGGAGCTGAAAAGTTTTGATATCCAGAAGATCGCTGTTTCTCACTGCACAGGCATGCCTGCGATGATAGCACTGTCGCACGAGTTTAAGGATAAAATCTTTTCCAACAATTCTGGAAGTGTCATCGAAATCTAGGCTTATAAAAGAGAGATCCCCTACGTGATGAACACGACGTTATGAACCATGAAAGATGATCGCTCGAACCGGCGGGTCGAGCTTGAAGACGGACGGAAACTGGGTTTCGCTGAGTACGGTGACCCTGCGGGCGGGGTTGTCTTTCATTTTCACGGTTCTGCAGGTTCGCGGCTGGAGCATCCCGTCGATGAATCGATTCTTAAGGATTTGAAAATCAGGTTCATATCGACAGACCGGCCTGGTCACGGTCTGTCGGATCCACAACCTGATCGCACTTTGCTGGATGGGCCCAAGGATATCAATTTTTTGGCCGACCGTCTCGGCATTGACACCTTCTATGTGTTGGGTTGGTCGGCAGGTGGCCCCCACGCACTGGCCTGCGCCTTGCAGCTAGCGAAGAGAGTTCGGGCAGGGGCCGTTGTAAGTGGGCTCACGCCGGCTGACCGTCCGAGTCCATATCGGGGATATTCGCTTGCGAGTCGGATGCTGTTGTTCGTCTTTCGCCGAATGCCTAGACTCGTTTATGCAGTTCGTCGAGGAATGTACTCTTTGACTCAAGCTGACCCCGAGGATCTTGGAAAAAAACTGATCTCGCCGTGCCCACCCGCGGACCGAGAGCTGCTAGAGAATTTGGTAAACCTGAAGCTGATGATTGCAGACATCCAGGAAGGCTATCGCCAAGGCTGGCAAGGGCCGGCCCAAGATGACATCATCATTAACAGAAGCTGGGGTTTTCGTTTGGAAGACATTCCCGCCAGGATCGATATCTGGCAGGGAGAGGTGGACAGAAACGTACCACTCAATCAGGGTCAATACCTGAGCGAGACTATCCCGAATTGCCGCCTTACAGTGCTGCCCGGCCAGGCGCATCTGTACCTGCTTTCGTACTGGCGAGATGTGCTCTCGTCGCTGGTATCTTGACCGTATGTGATGGTGCATGCGGCTGCAGCGGCATCATGAGTCCGAGAAATTTAAACGCTGATTGATGGAAACCTGATGTCTTTCAGAATCGCTCTATAGTGCACGAACGTGAACTGGGTCTGGTGACCGAGAGACTTCCGGCTGGTTCATCCGTTCTCGCAGTGAAACACAATTTGGAGGGACAAATTGTTTCGTAAGTGGAAGAAGTGGGCCAACAGGCTCAAGATCGAAACATTTGCTCTCTACCTGGCATCTAAAGATCCGCGGGTCCCGTGGTATGCAAAGGTGTTTGTTGCATGCATCGTTGGCTATGCATTCAGCCCGATAGATTTGATACCCGACTTTATACCGATTCTTGGATACCTCGACGATTTGATACTGCTTCCCCTCGGAATAAAGCTTGCCTTGCGAATGATACCGGACCATATTTTAGCAGAGTGCAGGATAGAGGCGAAAAAAGCATTTGAAAATGGCAGCCCGGTGATTAGATCGGCTGGGATTGTCATATTGGTTATTTGGATCATAAGTGTTGCCTTAATAGCGCTGTTTGTCTTTCGAGCTGTAAAAGTTTAGTGGCGAGGACCCGAGGAGTAAAAGGAGGCTTTTGAATGGATCAAAGGTTGAGAGTTCGGATATGCCGGTCGCCATGGCAGCCCGCCCGATGCCGGTTCGCCCGGTTTTCTGATTTGGTCGCGAAGTACCTGAACGATGATATTTGATCTTGAAATCAAGGACGCTGTTCTTTTTGTCATCAACATTGTGATTGGATTTACGATTCACGAGTACGCCCATGCCAGAGTGGCAGCAGAATTGGGTGATGAGACTCCGCGTGAACAGAACAGGTTGACCCTCAATCCCATAGCTCACATCAGCATGGTTGGTTTCGTGATGATTCTCTTTGCCGGCTTTGGCTGGGCAAAACCTGTGCAGATCGATGCAGAGAAGTATAAGAATCCTCGGCTCGGTTATGCTTTGGTCGCGGTCGCAGGTCCTCTGTCAAATCTGCTGTTTGCCTGTCTGGCTGCCGGGTTGTTTCGATTGTTGTACAGTTTCTCGGTACAGGTATTCGTAGGTGGTCAGGTGTTCACCTTCGTCATGCGGTTTTTCTTATGGGCAACATGGATTAACGTCATGCTGGGTGTTTTTAACCTCCTTCCGATTCCTCCCCTGGACGGATCCAGGCTCATCCACGCCCTTGTTCCCTCCAAGTATGAAAGTCTCATTCAATGGTACTTCAGGATTGGATCCTACGCGCTTCTGGCGATTATCGTCGCAACGGTGGTCTTTCATGTTTCGCTTCTCCCGGTCCTGCCTGTTACCAGGGTGGTTTCGAAATGGTTGTTGGGAACTTGACGGGAAGGGATAGAATTAAAAGGGGGAGGAACAATCATGTGCAGTAAAAGCCGATGGATGAGTATCGTACTCCTGCTGCTTGTATTTTCTGTCGTCACTGTCTTCGGTCAGCAGCAGGAGTTGATAGATCTTGGAACGATAACGGATTCGATCTATCAAAACCGGTACTTCGGATTTACCCTGGCCTTACCCGATGGATGGTTCGTACAGAATCGAGCCGGTTTGGAACAGATTCAGAAGGTCGGAAAGGATGTATTGGCAGGGGATGACGAAAATTTGAAATCCTTATTCGAGGCGGGGGAACAAAACAGCGTCAATTTGCTCGGCATTCATCAGCATCCCCCCGGGGCGCCAGTCGAGTTCAACCCCACTTTGCTGTGTGTTGCGGAGAAAACCAAGCAGTTTCCGGGAATAACCAAGGCATCAGACTATTTGTTTCACGCTAAAAGGACACTGCAAATGGGAGCTATCGAAGTGAGATTCCCAACGGACATTTATGCCATGGAGGTGGGGGGATTGAGCTTTGATACGCTGGATATCGAACTGCAATTCGGATCAAAAACCGTAAAAGAAAAGATGCTGGCCACACTGATAAAGGGCTACGCGTTGACCTTCATAATAGTTTTTGACACCGATGTTCACTACGATATGTTGTTAGATACACTGGATTCGGTTCACTTCACTCTGAGCCACAGCCAGTAAGTGGCGGATCGAGCCTTCGTTTGAGACGATTAAGGACTGCTACGGAAGTATCGAGAGGTATATCGAGGAAGCGATCGAATTCGGTGTGAAGAAGATTCAGTGGGCTAACCTGGGCGGTACCGGAGTCGAGGACTTGATCACAAACGGGCTCACTTTTCCGGACGGCATCGCGGTGGATTAGAGAACACCTCGGGCGTATTTAGAGAAGATACGGATTATTAAATTGGACGATTTTCGGATTACCCTAATATCTGAGAGGCATATCGAGGGATTCCATCAGGCGGTTGCCTCCGTGGCTGCCGAGAGAAAGTACCTTGCGCGGATCGATTCGCCTCCGATCGAGACGACCCGTGAGTTCGTCAGGAATCAGCTAGAGGGGGGGGGCCCCATTACGTGGCACTAGTTGGAGGTCGTGTGGTGGGGTGGTGCAACATTGCCGTGAACAAAAAACCAGTCTTTGCGCACTGTGGAGGACTAGGAATGGGAGTCGTCAGCGAATATCGCAACAGAGGAATCGGCTCCGAGTTGATGCGGTATGCGCTTCAACACGCTAAACGCATGGGTTTAGAGCGGATTGAGTTGAGTGTTTACGAGTCAAACAGAGTGGCCATTCAACTTTACCAACAGTTTGGATTTGTAATCGAGGGGAAGAAGATACGGAGTGTGAAGATCGGTAATCGATACGAAAACCTGGTCATCATGGCCCTGTTCATGGAAGAGTACAACCCTGAGTGAGGTCGATGATGAGAGGATAGCGGAGCCAGGGAAGGATCATTTGCGGTCGAAGGCGTTGAAATCACAACCATTCTGGTCGTGAGCGACGTAGTCAAATCGAGAGATTTCTACCGGGATATGCTCGGTGCCTCAATTACAGGGAATACGGCCGGGTGGTTGGAGCTCCTGACTCAGCTTCGAAATGGGTACGACGAGCTTCGATCGGAAATTCAGACCTCAAGCGCTGACGACGAAGAAGCCGTAGGCAGTGCCGTTGCCCAGACGTGCCGGCATCGATGCGTACGAAGGATGCGAACGTAAAAGGCGTACGCGCGCGGCTATGCGGACAGCAGGTGTAGTGAGCTAGTCGTTGCGCCGCTCTCGGGCGAAATCTATCGTTAGTTTTCTCCCGCCGAAATCCTGGTCGTTTAAGCCTTTTATGGCTTCTTGTGCTTCCTCGGGTTTCGACATTTCTACAAAGCCGAACCCGCGGGACTTACCGGTAATGCGGTCCAACACGATATTAACCGAACTTACCTCGCCGTACGATCCGAATAGCTCTCTGAGCTCATCCTCCGATGTGGAGTAGCTCATGTTCCCGACGTACAATTTGTTATTTGCCACAGTACTTCCCTCCTAAGGAGCTGTCGCACACCCGGTGCGGTTGCAGCATTACTCACCCGGAAAGATCATGATTCCCTTTCGATCTGATGATTCGATTCAGGCAGGAAAAACTATCATTCGAAATGATTCATTCTTACCTTCAGAAACTTCCATTCTATTTCAAACGGTGAGTCTGTTTTCAACACGCTGAGTATACCAAATGTAATTCAGATTGTCAATCTTTTTTTAGTGTTGTCATGGAACGGCAAAGGATCTATTGTAAAATCCCCATATGGCTGGCAAAAAGCTCATTGACAGACTTCTAAAGCAACTGCAGGGTTTAGCCAGAGAGTTGATTTTTGACTGGAACGTGTGCGATCTTCAACGTCATCAAGTACTTCGAAAAAGATGAGAAAACTGGCTATCAGAGAATGGTGAAGCGAAACCATTGAGAAGAGATCCGTGGCAGTAGTTCGAGGAGCGTCTTTTGCAGGTCAAAGCATACAGGTCAAAGCATAAGGGTGTTTAATAAGCCTATAAAAGGAGGTTCGACAGAATCCTATGGACAGCTTACAGGAGCTTTTAGTTAATATACTCGACGACGGATTTAGCGGTAAGGGGTGGCAGGGTCCCAGCAACCTGGTCAACACTGTCGAGAATCTGACGTTGGATCAGCTCACCTTCTCCTCGCCCCATGAGGGTTACAGTACCTGGCAGATCGCCCTTCACTGTGTCTATTGGAAGTGGTACGTTCGTAAGATTCTGGTTGGTCAAGAGGCGGGGAATTTCCAAAGATCGCCTGCCGATTTCCCGTCACTTCCGACGGTCATTAATCTCGAGACCTGGCAGAAGGATTTTGATTTGCTGCTCGCTGAGCACAGTTCGATAATCAAAGCGGTCAAAGAGTTTCCCCGGCAGGAATGGTGGGACATCGCTCCCGGGGAGAAAGTCAAAAGACCCTATGTCAATTTCGTCTATGGCGTGGCGGCTCACGATATCTACCACACCGGGCAGATTCGCAATATGGGAGTTCCCAATCTGTAGGGAAGTAGAATATGAAATCTGACTTTTCCGAACATGATATATATTTCGAGCTCGAATCGACGGCGCCTTCGAGATACTGTTTGATTCTGCGGGGCATAGCTGATTCAGACGGTAGCTCTCAAGGGAGTGAAGTAGGGTAGAATGGAAAGAGAACATCGCCTCTACAGACTGAGAAAAGAGGACCTGCCGCGAGCCTCATCTGTTCTTGGACATGCCTTCGAACATGATCCTGACCTCGCTGTCATCATACGACCGGATAGAGAGGGGCGAAGAAAAAAAATTCTCTCCCTCTTCAAATGCTTTGTTAAACTCGCTCTGTTAAACGGCGAGGCCTATGCTCCGTCATCCGGAATCGAAGGTGTGTCGATGTGGTTCCATTCCAGTAAAATAAGAACGACCTTTATTGCCTCTCTTCGTGCCGGTTTTCTTTCACTTTTAAAAACTCTCCACAGGGAAGAGCTCTCAAAGCTTCAAACATATGGACAGGAAATAGAAACCTATCACCACGAGCTTATCAGTGAAGCACACTGGTATCTCAACGTCATTGGAGTTGATCCCGATCACCGCAGAAAGGGACATGCCCGCAGCATGTTGGAAGGTATGTTGAGCAGAATAGACGAGGAGGGGCTGCCCTGCTTCCTGGATACCAATTCCGAAGAGAACATTGCGATATACGAGAAATTCGGGTTTGCAGTAGCAAAGCGGTACACGATCTTAGAGCATAACACACATTGGGCTATGATCAGACATTCCAGGTGACACCTCCTATACCCCTGAGGAGTTTCAAGATGCGTCTAGTCTTCCCGCTTTTGGCCCTGTTTCTGGCAGCTCACGGCAGTGTCAGCGATGTGCTGCTATCCAGCACCTATCCCGCGGTCGAAGAGTTAGCCGCCGCTCCTTGGCCCGGGCTTATGTGCGAAGCAGATACTCTGGATAGTGCAAAATCCATAAAAGCATATTTTCTTTGTTCTTCCACTGCACCGTGCTATAGTAGAGAAGGTTATGACAAGAATTGAAGCTGAGGAAATCTTTACCACGTGTTCCGCTATTGTTGAAGTTATGGGTGGCGACCTGAGGCGACTCTGTCTGGGCAGGGGTATTCCCGAGGAGTATCTCCGGGAGTTCATGCAGCGGAGTTCCAAAAAAGAAGACTACGATCGTTTTTTCGAGGTACACGACGGAGAGGGAGAAATCAATCTCACCGAAGAGGAGATCGTAGCAAAGCTTGGCAATTTCGGATACAATATCAGTGTCGGGCAAGAGGGCAAAAAGTATATCGAAGTGCCGAAAGGCAAGTACCCCAACTCTGTAGAGCTGCATCTGTGTAAGGTTCTCACCACCAAGCATGACTACAGCTACAAATAAGATTGAGATAGTTGCGTTTCAATTAAATTAGAATCCGTGATCCGAAAGATCGATGCCAAGGCGATCGGCGTGAACGCCGGGGGTAGAGTGATCATGATAGCCGGAGGGAATGGCCCTCTACGGTATGCAGAGCGAAGGCAGATTGGGGTCGCGATTCCTGAGCTACGGAACATGGCCAAGAATCTGGGAAAGAACCACTGAATGACTGGGTGAATGCCTTCAACTCCTGGGACGTCTGCGATCAGGTTTGCATGAACCTCTTCGAGAAGACACCCTTTGCCTGGAAGAAAATCAGGGATTGGTCAAAAAGGGAAGAGGAGTTCGTCAAGAGAGCCGCATTCGCACTCATCGCCTATCTCGAGAGCGGACGTTGATCCATGAGGAAGATTGTTCTTTGTTACGGAGATTCTAATACCTGGGGATACATTCCCAACAGGGGTTTACGACATCCCGAAGATACACGATGGCCGGGAGTTTTGCAGAGTTGTCTGGGCCGGGAGTACGAGGTCGTAGAGGAGGGAATGAACGGCAGGACGGCCTTCAGTTACTATCCCAACGGTAATCCTCTGAACGGCTGTGAGTATCTCTCTGCCTGTCTGCATGCCTATTCGTCTTCCCCTATAGCCATCCTGATCCTTTTTCTCGGCATCAACGACATCTTCTGTGACCGAGGTGTTACCGTGGTCGAGATCGCCGAGAGGCTGGGAGAAACGATCACCCTTGCGGGTCAGACTAACAGGATCGGTCAAATCGTGCTGATGTCTCCCTTAGCGGTGAACGAACAAATCGAGTTTGCTTCCCTCTATGAATTAGAGATTGAAAAATCGCGACATTTTTCAGATGTCTACAGAACCCAGGCGAAGGAGCTCAGCTGTCTCTTTGTAGATCCGGCAGAAGTTATAGAGGCAAGCAGGCTGGATGGCGTTCACATCGATGGAGAGAACCATATCAGACTGGGCAAACATCTCTGCGAATTCCTGTTAGGTTAGGGAGCGATTCAACTGTGAATCATGCCTTCAGTGGCATATCGAGAGGCTCTCGACTCAGAGGGCATGGAGGATCAGATACCGGAGGCAGTCGGAGTCGGCATCGAGATGGGCGGCGGCCCTGCTGCTGTACAAAAATAGTGTCCTGGGCTGGTTGTTGAATTGAAGAAGATTCTCGATCGCTCGAAAAGCGGAGAAGAATTGTGATACTCGTTAGCGCCTGTTTGGCCGGTGTTTGCTGCAGGTATGATGGCAAGAGCTGTACCGTGAAATTGGTGGAGAAGTGGGTGAAGAGCGGGAGGGCCGTGTCAATTTGCCCGGAGGTGGCAGGCGGATTGAGTGTACCGAGAGCGCCCTGTGAGATAAAGACTATGGCGGACGGGGAACGAAGAGTGCTATCCAAGAACGGGCGGGACTGCACCGGCGCGTTTATCAGGGGGGCGGCGGAGGCTCTGAGGATCGTGAGAGAGATGAACATAGAGAGGGCCTTGCTGAAGGCACACAGCCCTTCCTGCGGATTCGGTCGAATCTACGACGGGAGCTTTAACGGCACATTGATCGACGGAAGAGGCATTACCGCCGAGCTCCTGGATCGAAACGGGGTCGAGATTCTCGATGAGAACTCGCTATCACAGACAGAGTGGGTATGAGAGACGGCTACGGTCGGTTATACTAAACAAGTCGTCTCAATAAACAACAAACAATGGAGTTTTTTATGTCGGAAACGTCTGCAATCGGATGGGATGGATTTCACCATGTTGCAATGAAGGTGAATGACTTCGAGGCCACTTATAGGTTCTATGTGGATGGGTTGGGTTTCAGTGTGAAGAGAAAATGGCAACGGATGGGAATCGGAGGCGCTCTTGTTGACACAGGTGGAGGGGACTATCTGGAGATCTCCGGGGGCGGGGATAAGAGAACGCAGCAAGATTCTACTTTTATTCATCTTGCGATTCGCGTTGCTGATTGTGATGCCGCCACCGAACGAGCTCGATCCGCAGGCGGCGAGATCACGGTCGAGCCAAAAGACGTGGAGATTCCCAGCGATCCGCCGGTAAAGGCGAGGATTTCTTTTTGCAAGGGCCCGGATGGTGAGTCCATAGAGTTCTTTCAGAATGACTCGACCTGAGGGACTCTAGTCGTCAATGGTTATAGAAACTTATCAACTGATCGAAGGTGCTAAGCGGGCACAGGGACTTGCCGTTATCATCGATGTCTTTCGGGCGTTTAGCGTGGCCTGCTACGTCTTTCACAACGGCGCGGAGAAAATCATTACCGTCGGCAGCATTGAGAAGGCCTATGCGCTCAAGAGCAAGCATGCCCACTACGTGCTTATGGGTGAGCGGGGCGGTAAGATTCAGAGGGGTTTTGATTACGGCAACTCCCCCACCCATATCGAGGCGGTGAACTTCACAGGTAAAACCGTTGTGCAAACCACAAGCGCGGGTACACAGGGAATCGATAATGCCAGCGGTGCCGAAGAGATTGTCACGGGAAGCTTCGTGAACGCCGCAGCCGTGATCGACTATATTCGACGGAAAAATCCGGACCAGGTTTCGCTCGTCGCCATGGGTGAAGCCGGTTTGCATCCTGCGGATGAAGATGAACTATGTGCCGGGTATATCGCTGACGTGCTGAACGGCAGGCCTGTAGACTTTCAGAGCATAGTCGAGAGATTGCGGAAGGGAGGAGGAAGGAGATTATTGGATCCCGCCAACTCTGAGTGGTCGCCGCCGAGGGACTTTGAGCTCTGCCTGGATCTGAGCCGATTTGGATTCGTTCTTCAGGTGGAACGTGATGATGACGGTCTTGGCGTTTTGATGAAGGCTAAAGGCCTGCTATCAGAATAGCTTCTGCTATCAGAATAGCTTCTGCTATCAGAATAGCTTCTGCTATCAGAATAGCTTCTTGAAAGCAAAACGGTAATATGCGAGATTGAGTAGCCAAAAGTATGAGTGTGCCCAACGTTGAAAACAAACACACAGCAGAATCTGTCTTTGGCGCCAGAGATGTCCTGGCGTTCAAACGAAGGATCGGAATGGGCCCGCGACATAAACCTCCCAAGGGAGTGATTCTCTGCTATCAAAAGGATCTGCTGGATTTTATTGAGCGGAATTACAACATATCTGTACCGCGAGGTACGATTAAGGGCTTGAGACTGCTCAAGGATACGAACGAATCTGTAGGCGTAGCGGCCGATTTTGGCTTCGGTGCCCCGGTAACGGTAGCTGCTATGGAAGAGCTGATTGCATTTGGTGTGAAAGAGTTCGTCTCTCTCGGGTATGCCGGCACCATTCAGAAGCATATTAACATCGGTGATACCGTTGTCTGTGAGAGGGCGGTACGTGACGAAGGGACCTCCTACCATTACATAAGAAACGAAAAATATGCCCATGCCACCGATGTGATGACGAACCGCATTAAGGAAGCGCTGGCTGGTCAAAAGAGGAAGTTCTCCGTCGGCACGAGCTGGACTACCGATGCACCGTATAGGGAAACTAAATTGGAGGTGGAGAGGTACCAAAGCGAAGGCGTTGCCACGGTTGATATGGAGGCATCAGCGTTATTTGCCCTGGCAAGATATCGGAATGTCTCTATTGGAGCGATGTTTACAATAAGCGATTCCATTGCAGACCTCAAATGGAAACCCCATTTTCATTTCCTTCGCGTCAAACGGGGACTGCGGAAACTCTTCCCCGTGGCGGTGGAGGCACTCTCAAAGGGGTAATCAGGTCCGATTATGGCACATGAAGCAATGATTCGGGGTTTGAAGGACAACCTCGAGGTTCTCGAGAATCTGGTTGACTCCATTCCGGAATCTCAACTCTCTTTTAAACGAGGCAGAGGTGTCTGGAGCATATACGAGCATGTCAATCATCTGGCACTGGTGCAGCTCATGCTCTTTAGGAGGCTCGAGCTCTTTGTGAAAGAGGAGAAGCCCGAGATCAAACCCTATATCCCTGATCAGAAGAGCGAGAGCATCCGTTCCCAGAATAAGCCGATCGGAGACCTGGTGGCTATTTTTACAAAGGGTAGGGCGAGGCAGATCGAGCTGATCGATTCATCTGAGCCTGATCTGTGGAGTAAGTCTGCTTCGCATCCGGAGTACACTCTCTACACCTTTGAGATACTGGTCAGGCACATTCTGCTGCATGACGGATTCCATATGTACCGTATCGAGGAGTTGTGGCTGGCGAAGGATGCGTATCTCACGGAAATGTAGGGTGGTATGGGATCAATGAAAAAGCCGGTTAAGCTACTTTTTGTGTGTACCGTAAACAGGATGAGGAGCCGCACGGCTGAGGAGCTCTACCGAGGGGACAGTCGATTCAGTGTGAAATCCGCGGGCACGAGTAATTTTGCACAGGTTATCATTAATGAGGACCTGGTAGAGTGGGCCGAACATATCGTGGTGATGGAGCGCCACCATGAAAAAAAGATAAGGAGGAAATTCTCCCGGCAGAGGGACAAGATGAAGATCCACTCTTTGGGTATCCCCGACATCTACTACTTCATGGACAAGGCTCTCATGATTCTTATCAAAGAGAGATTTGAAAAGCTTTATGATTCGGAGATAAAGGGAAAAACGTAATAAGAAGTTTTCGAATGGGCACTGCGTTGAAGAGAAAATTAGGAAGATCGGGTATTGAGGTCAGTGCGCATGGGCCTCTGGAGAAGGAGCAGCTCGAGCAGCTCGAGCAAATCGATAACCTTTTGGACCGCGTCTGATCCAGGGAGCCTCGGGGGTGATAGTATACGTTGAGGTGCGCGGGAAGCATCAGATTCAGAAGGTAAAGGATCTGTTCGGTGAGTACGCTCGATCTCTCGGCTTTAGAGAGATAGATTCTTACTGCTATAACCCCATAGAGGGTGCGGTTTTCATGGAGTTGGAGCTTCCGGGGGGAGACTGATTTGCCGGCGGCAGGAAGGGGGGGACGTGTTAACCCTGGTCAGAATGAACGAAACCTTTAGCATCTGCAGACTAAAATCGGGAAGTGACGTTCCTCCGTGGGCCAGCAGCAGTGGAAGCTTCTTCGCCGTTGTTGGGACCGAAGACGAGCTTTCCGTTCTCTGCGCACAGAGATGCATACCCGAGGACGCAGAGGCGGACAGGGATTGGAGGGGCTTTAAGATTCGCGGTCCGCTGGAACCCTCGTCCATCGGAATTCTCTCCTCGATATTGGAGCCTTTGGCAGACGGGGGAATCGGCATACTGGCCGTATCAACTTATGAGACCGATTATGTTTTCGTGAAGGACGCAGATTTCACCAAGGCGACTGGGCTCCTGAAAAGAGTGTTCGAGGTCATCTAGCCGGGGGTAAAGCTGCTCGAAGGGGCTATGGGTACGGAGCTGGGAAGACGCGGTCTCACCGAGGGGGGACAGAACTGTGTTCTCAATCCGGAAGTCGTCACTGACATTCACAGCCAGTATGCTGCGGCACCACGGCCGATCATATCCGAACACCGGCGGGCTTGCTGAAGAAGTGAACCATCTGAGGGCATTGGGTGCATAGGTATGTCGATTAGCTACCTATTATCGGGGATTCTCTTTGGGTTGGTGGCCGGTGTCTCGCCGGGCCCGCTGTTGGCGCTGGTCATCACTGAGACGATCAGACACGACGCTAAAACAGGAGTCCTGGTGGCGTTGGCTCCCGTCATCACCGACGTTCCCATCGTTTTTCTATCCATCTTCGTGCTGTCGCGGATTTCCGGTTCGAACATCGTGCTGGGAGTCATTGCACTGGCCGGGTGCCTCTTCATATCCTATCTGGCCTACGAGAGCATTACGGTGAAAAGCATCGAGTCGAGTCTCGAGAGAGGCGGTGTCGATTCCCTTCGGAAAGGCATTATCACCAACTTTCTGAGCCCTCACCCCTATCTTTTTTGGATTACTGTGGGAGCACCCAGTGCAGTGAAGGCGTCTCAGTTCGGACTGGCCTCACCGATTCTCTTCATAGCCGGGTTCTACCTCTTACTGGTAGGCTCGAAGATCGTCATCGCCCTGCTCGTCGATAAGTCTAAAGCCATCGTCAGCAGTCGAATCTATGTGTACGTCGTGCGGGTTCTCGGATTCGCTCTGATAGTCTTCGCCGCCCTGTTTTTAAGGGAGGGTTTGGACCTGCTGGGCGCCATCTAATGGGTGCGACGTGTGAGCTTAAGGAGTATACTACGGATGTAGGAACGTGAGAGGGATCGCTGCACATGAAGCTCAGGAGATACGCCGAAGCGAAGGACAGGAAAGCTGTCTTCCGCATTTTCGAAGAAGTGGGGTGGCTGGACGAAAAGAGGGATAAGAAGAGAGACAGGTATGTGGACGCCGCCATCAGAGCCAGTACCTGTTCTGTTGCCGTCATTCGTGACGAGGCCGAGTGTTTTGTGATGACATCACCCGGGTCGATCCGCTACAGGGACGAGGAGCTTCGGCTCTGTGCCGTTACAGCCGTCACAACGAGCAGGATTGCCCGGAAGATGAGCAGCGCGACCCGACTCACTGCGATGGCCCTGGCCGAAGCGGCAAAGGCCGGGGACTGCGTAGCAGGGCTGGGGGTCTTTGACCAGGGATTCTACAACAAGCTGGGTTTCGGAAACGGCCCGTACCAGCAGTGGATGGCCTTCGATCCTTCCAGCCTGGAGGTGCAATCTTTCAAGAGGGCACCTCGTCGCCTCGGCTTGAAGGATGCAAAAAAAATGCATGCCTCCAGACTATCCCGCATGAAGGGACACGGCTCGGTCTGTATCCTGCCGTTTGAGCAAACCCAAGATGAGATTGCCTTTACTAAGACCGGCTTCGGCCTGGGTTTCTTTGATGAACGTAGCGGAGAGCTGACCCATCACCTCTGGATCAAGGTCAAGGGAAACCATGGCCCTTACACCGTGGACTTCATGAGTTATCGCAGCTACGATCAGCTTCTGGAGCTGCTTTCCCTTCTCAAAAGTTTTGGCGATCAGGTTTATGTGGTGGAGATGCGGGAGCCACCGGAGATTCAGCTGCAGGATCTGCTCAGCAGGCCTCTCCGTTACAAAGAGACCACGCGGCGTACGAAGTATGAAAACTACATAAGCGCTGAATCCTACTATCAGGTGAGAATGCTCAACCTGCAGGAGTGTGTGGGGAAAACCCGTCTGTTGTTTGACGGACCGCGGTTCAATTTGAGCCTGAAGGATCCTATCACAGAGTTTCTACCCGAAGGGACGGAGTGGAAGGGCTTGAGTGGGCAATACGCGATTAGCTTTGGGAAAAAGTCGAGCGTCGCATCAGGCCGAGAGAAGGGCCTCCTGGAATTGAGGGCCTCCGTCGGAGCATTTACGCGGATGTGGTTGGGGGTTCGAAGTGCCACCGCTCTCTCGATGACGGATGAGCTCGAGGCGCCCGGAGACCTTCTTAGAGAGCTGGATGATCTGTTGCGGCTGCCCGTGCCAATCCCGGATTGGGATTTTTAAGTCTCATGGCATCCCTTGGTTATGGTTCTGCTCTCGATTAATGGTTTTGATTTTCTGCATTTTTACCGAATTAAAAACTGAGGAGCAAATTTATGTATCCAAAAGCGACAATGCTCATCGAGCTGCCCATAGCCCTTATCCTTGCTAATTTGCTCTATCTGATACAGGCCTTTCTGGCCTATTTCTACGTGGAGTACCTTAAGCTTCGCAGTCAACTCGTGGATACAAAATTGGTTATGAAACACGAGATGTACGACTGGACCGCCAAGTTTCAGATCAGCAGCAGCAATCTCAGGTTTTTTCGCCGGTTAGGGTGGAACGTGCTCTTCTTTTGTATTCTTGCCTTTGGTGCGACGATTGCCCTGCAGGAGCTCTTTCGGTCTCGGTTCGGTGCCGGAGGAATCGAAAAAACAGTCGCCGTTGTTTTCTCTTCTGCCATTCTCGATGTAGGCCTTTTTTGCACACTGCACTATCAATTCGAGCTTCGCCGGGAGAGACTGAACTCCCTCAAGCTTCAGATAATCCGCGGCTACAACATGAAGAACAGTGTCTTCCTGCGAAACAGTATCGATCAGATACGGCCCGCTTCCGGGTTCTTCGTGAGCTCTTCACTTACAATGGTGATTGTGGCAACGATTGTTGTGGGATATCTCTGCGTCCTCTTTTTTACATTTGCTATCTGAATAACCGATAGATCCCGCTTGCCGAAAGCACTCGCAGGATTGGCAGAAGAATCGTACCGGAGTGCACGGGTATCTGGTGTCTTGTTGTGGAGGAAGGGACGGAAGTAGATGGGTAGACAGATCGAACGGCAGGGTAACGGGATAGGACTCTACAACGAAGGCTGGCTCCACTCCTCGCTGAAGAGACTTTACGGCACCCCGGATGCCCGCTACGAAGTGAAGATCGATGGCTTTGTCGTTGATATCGCTCAGAATGGAATGCTCGTAGAGATACAAACAGGGAGTTTCTATCGTCTCAGAAGGAAGCTATCGTGCCTGCTCGACAACTACAGAATCAAAGTTGTCTACCCGCTGCCGGTGGAGAAAACGATTGTTGTGCTGGATCGAGACAAAAAGCGAGTTCTTTACAGAAGAAGGTCGCCCAAGAAGCAATCCGAAATCGACCTCGTAGATCAGATCATGTATATCCTTCCTCACCTCCACTGCCCCCGCTTCAGCCTCGAAGTGCTTCTCACAAGGGAGGAAGAGGTCCGTTCCGATGACGGACAGGGAAGCTGGCGGCGCGGCGGGAAGAGCATTCTCGGGCGGAGGCTGCTGGAGATCACCGGAACGCGCAGGTTCATGCGTCCTTTGGATTACGGGAAATTGCTGCCTGCGGATCTTCCCTCACTTTTCACGAATCGTGATCTCTCGCAGCACATGGGTATCTCCCGTAGCAAGGCAACCAAGCTGACCTACTGCCTCAAACATTTGGGACTGCTCGAGGTCTCTCATAAAGAGGGACATTCTTTCGTGTTCGTATTGAACGACACCTAACGTGTATTTCAAAACCCGGAATTCCGTTATTATTGTATTCAGATGAAAGTGAGGTTGAACTACGCAGCTGTGCTGAAGCTCGAAAGGGTAAGCAGCGGGAGTGCCTTGGACCTGTCCGAGGGAACAACCGTTTCCCAGTTGCTCTCGGATTGCAACGTAAAAGAGGAACACAAGAGATACATCCTGGTTTTTGTCGACGAAAAGAAACGTGATCTCAATCACGTTCTTCGGGATGGTGAGGAATTGAGTCTCTACCTGCCCATCGGAGGAGGTGAACAATGAAGGCCAAAGGCAAACCGACTAAAAAGAAACCTGCCAAGAAGCGACCCTCCAGGAAACAGCAGTCAAAAAAAATCTCCCCGCAGAAGCAACGGCTCCAGGATGAGTTGGTGCGACTGCTTCCGGAAGTCGAGGAGGAGGGCTTGATATTTCTCCTCAAGCAGGCGCAAGTGCTCATTCACAACCTCCAGGTGGATCGAATAAATCGGGAGGTCGAGGAGCTGGAGCAGACCCAACAATCGACGACCCGTGCTGCACCGAGCCCGGCGGCGTACCGCCGGGCGGCGCGCGGGGCGGCAGTTGTGGACATCGAGGAAGCGGCAAACGGCAAGTCCTTCTAC
>SDBV01005440.1_pt1 | contig 17978 bp, 13 predicted proteins | sample 2277081 | NCBI WGS metagenome assembly SDBV01 (sample SAMN10402039, study PRJNA504765) | marine sediment metagenome | isolation source: marine sediment core GS10_PC15, 223 cmbsf | place: Arctic Ocean: Southern Knipovich Ridge | collected 2010 | reverse complement strand
TGAGAGGACGCGATCCCGCAGTCGTACTTTCCGTCGCTTGCGATATCGCTGTTGTATTGCGCAATGAACTTCATGGTGCCCGTCGCTCCGATTCACGCGAAGGCGGGAATCGAACCCGCGTCCTGTTCAATAGATTCAGCTACTTAGCGTGATTTGAGGTGCTTCAGAGGTGCCTCATGGACTTTCGCCTCAGGTGAGAAGATAGTACCGAAGGCGCTACTCAGCGATTCGTATAGATTCCTGTGAGGAGGCTACCGATCGTAATGCCAGTCCACCGCCTGTCGAAGTCGCGCTATCTGGCTGGCCTTCATTGCGAGCGCAGACTATGGATGCTCGTCAATAGGCCCGAGGACAAGCGTGAGCCCACACTGGCAGAGCAGCGCCGAATGCAGTTCGGCATCGAGTTCGGGCGCGAAGTTACCCGGCTGTTCCCCGGCGGCGTCGAGATCACAGCGGACTACCGACAGCCGCAGGAGGCCCTGGAAATAACCGCCGAACTGCTCCAGAGCGATGCTCCGGCCCTATTCGAGGCGGCGTTCCTTCACCACGACGTGCTCATCCGGGCTGACATTATGAAGCGTTCCGATGTGGTCCCAGGTGCCTGGGACTTGATCGAGGTCAAGTCAGCCTCGAACGGTGAGTCTGGGCGCAAGGCGAAACTCAAGAAGCACATCAGCGATATGGCGGTTCAGTTCTACGTGCTCGAAGGCGCGGGAATCACCGTCAGCTCCGCTTCACTGGCCTGGGTCAACTCCGAATACGAGAGGGTGGGCGAACTCGACTGGAGTCAGCTCGTTGCGTTCGAGGACCACACTGGGGCCGTGCGCGCACGAGCCACCGAAGTCGGGGATGAGTTGGACGACTTCCTCGCCATGATCGGTTGTTCGAACTTCCCCGCTGTCGTCTACGGAAAGACCAAGTGTGATGAGTGCGAGTTCAGCGAAGTCTGCTGGGCCAATGAGCCCGAGGACTCAATCATTCACCTACCGCGCATCAGCGCAAAAAAGCTCGGCGAACTCGGAGCGATGGGCGTGAATCGAATTCCCGAAATTCCCGCCGACTACCCGCTCACCAAGACGCAGATTCCGATGGTCGAAGCGCTCCGCCACCCAAACGGCTTTGTGGCCGCTCGCGATCAGCTCATGAAGTGGATCGAGGATCTGGACTATCCACTCTACTACTTCGACTTCGAATCGTGGAACCCGTGCATTCCACCTTTCGATCAGACCCGACCTTACATGCAGATCCCCTTCCAGTATTCGGTCCACATTCAGGAACAGCCCGGGGCCGAGCCTGCGCATCAGGAATTCCTGGCCGTCCCACCGGGTGACCCCCGCCCCGAGTTGATCGAGCGCATGATCGAAGACCTGGGCGAGGCGGGCAGCATTGTCGTTCACCACGCGGAGTTCGAAACGAAGCGAATTCGGGAGCTGGCCGCCTTTTCGCCTGCACACAGCGATCATCTCATGGCCATGTTGGATCGCATTGTGGATACGGAGATTCCATTCAAGCGATATTGGTATCTCCATCCCGGCCTAAAGGGTCGCAGTTCCATAAAAGTGGTGCTTCCGACCTTGGTGCCGGACCTTAGTTACGAAGGTATGGAGATTTCTGATGGGTTGGCTGCGTCCTTCAGCTTCGAAGATATGTTTCAGGGGACGGTGGTGGGTGATGCCGCCGAGATCGTTCGCGAGAACCTGATCGACTACTGTCGCTTGGACACGTTGGCTATGGTTAGAATTGTGGGGAAGCTGCGGGAGCTTGTTGGGTGAGTAACTGTGGAACCGGAAAGTGCGCCTACTGCGGGGACACTGGGAACATGACCAGGGAGCACGTCTTCAGCGATTGGCTTCAGCGGGAAATCGGCGCGATGGAGAGCCAGACCGAGGGCACCCCAGGGGATGTCACTCGGGGACTCTTCAAGGTCAGAGACGTCTGTGGTCGCTGTAACAACGGCCCGCTATCCGTGCTGGACGCCTACGCGAAGAAGCTCTGGGACGCGTATTTCAGCGACCTCGATCCGCCTGCCCTCACTCCCTTCCGAGCCGACTTCCACAAGCTGACTCGATACCTGATGAAGACTGCGTATAACGATGCGCGCAAGGCCGCTTACGCCAGCGAGCAGGCTGGTGGAGGAAAGTCTCGTGAACACAGCGAGCAGGTTAACCGGCACAAGCTGTTCGCCGACTACATTCGAGGAGCGGCCAACGATCCGCCGCTCGCGCTCGACGTGCTGGGAGGAACCCGGCCCGGCCCGGTCCATCCCTCTGTCGGCGTTGGTGACGTCTCGCTGGTAGGCGACGAGCACGAGACGTACCTCATACGCTGGGTACACGTCGGCTCATTCTCCTTCATTGTGAACGTATGGAACACCGGCGTCAGCCAAACTCAGCGCCGTGAAACGATAGACTCGGTATGCCAAGGACAGGACTGGGTGATCCTTGAGGGGCCCGATGTGGACGTCGAGCTTGAGCAGATCGCAGCCCCGACGACGGGATGCTCCCTCCACTTCATCGACCCAGCAGGGAAGGCATACCAACCGTGACCGGGCCCCCCAATGGACCACAACAGGACGGCCCGAGGCCCACAGAAAGCGTTGGACCTAGCTCGGTCAGTTCTAGCCAACGCGCAGTCTGACACAGGGTAGCGTGGATCAAGACAAGCGAGCCGCAGTACGATGAGCGCTGATGAGGGCGTGTGGCCCGATCTGATAGTCGCGATCTTGTCCGTCAATAGTTACCCCTTGGAGCGGACCTATCAGCACGTAGGTGGCCTGCGCGAACAAGGGCTCTGTCAGCCTCAACGGCTCGCCACATGGGAATTGGGGGAGATAGCGAAGCGCCTAGGCCGCGCAGGTTACGCCAGAGGTCCCGTGATGACGGACATCTTCTCTCGCCGCCTAGCCGCACTGGGGCAATTCGTCGTCGATCGAGGAGTTGAAGCCTGTGAAGACGTGCTGACCAGCGGCTCAACGGAGAATATCGCAGCTCTACTACGTCAGGTCCACGGAATCGGTGACGTTGTTGTTCGAAACTATCTTGCCATGCGGGGCTATAGCCTCGGCCCTAGCGGCAGAAGCTGATCCAGGGGTTCTCTGCGCCCCAGTCGCCAACACCCTGTCAATCCCCGACGCCACTCAACAGGGCGTACCGAGCTAAACACAATCTCTCTAAACCGGTACGATCATGCGCCTGTGCCAACTCGATACTTCACATCGTAGTTAATCACGAAATCTGCTTCCTTCGGAGTGAAGCCATAGTGCCCTGCGAGAAACAGGTCAATCTCATCCATTATCGGCTTCGACTTCCCCGGGTAATACTCTTGAAACTCCACGCCATCGCGCCGCTTTCTTCTGACGGAGTTCTTCTTATAGTCATCCATCAACCGCGAGAATATCTCAGCAGAAGCCGTCTTCACTTCACCTGAAAGCAGCGAGCGCGGAATCGGAAAAGTCGTTATATCCCTCAACGCCACATTCCGCCCGTTGCCAATGCAGATGAACCAAAGATAAAACAGACTGCTATTGAGAATACATCCAATCAGGGGACCGTCCGTCCGGTCTAGTAACCCGTAATCCTTGAAGTGATGAACTGACCGTCGACTTGACTTCGAACGGAAGAAAGGAAGAAAATCCATCGATCGAATCCAATACAAAGGACTCCTGTAATAGTGAATCACGTTGCCCGACCGAGGGTTGTGAAGCTCGCCCAAGGTCGTGCCCTGGGCTCTAACCTTATTTAGGATGTCAAATACATCCTCGCTTCCTACCTTCGGGATACTGCCAGGAACCACGAGCTCATCAACCTGCCGGTACTCAAGGCATGGGAAAAGAGAACTTCTTGCCTCCGTGTACCAGCGCATTAGGCGCGTCGTAAATACCGACCCGCCGCCCTCACTGTCTGTCCCTCGCGAACTTAGAATGATCGCTGCCCGAATATGTTCCAGCCCATCGAAGAGCTTTCCTGGGCGGTCGTCATAACACGAAATCCAGTTGCGCTTCCCTCTACGAAGCAGTTCTTGCTGCAAGGATCCCATTCGATCGGTGCAGATGGACGAGAGTTGTACGATCATTCCGATCCGCGACCCCGAATGCGAGATGTCGAAACACCGCTCAAGCATATATGCGTAGAGATTTCCGCATCGCTCCGTTTGATAGCCGCGCACTTCATAGGTCTTGCGTACTTTGTGATATTCGACGTATGGGGGGTTGCCGATGATGACGTCGAATCCCCCGTTTGCCATCACGCCATGAAAGCCCACGAACCAATGAAACGGCGCATGACTCTCTTTCCACTTCGCGAGCTTCGTCGAATCGTCTGTACCTGCGCCGTAATCCTTCGCAAGGTACCGATCAAGTTCTGATTCAAGCTGATCCAACTGCTCCCGGACCACGCTCTTCGCCGCGCCTAGCTCCGAGGCCGTGACGCCGTCTTGCATCTGCAAGGCGCGGAATTCTCGGAACCCTTGGTCGGCTTGCCTTGCTTGGTTCTCGATATGTGCGACGTCGTTGTCAAAGTCCAATCGAATGGACCTTTTGATTTCATCCTGGGTCGAGAAGCCGACGAGAGTGTTCCCCGCACGAATATTGAAGTCTACGTCCGGCAGCGGCTCTAGAGAGTCAACAGAATCCACTTGGGCTGCCAACTTGAGAAAGAGGCGCAACTTACAAATCTCGACAGCCTCTTCCATGATGTCGACACCGTAGAGGTTGTTTACGACAATCGACTTGAGGATGAAGTACGAGCGATTCGGATGCTGCGCTACGTCCTCCAAGATGCGACGGTACTCTTGGTGCCTCATCACGCGAGAGGCACCTGCCGTGCTGGCCGCCATTTCAGCGGTGACCCGGGCGCGTCGGTGGCCCTCGAACCGCTGCTTGTGATAGTCGACTACCTCTCGGGCCGTGAGTAGCCGCGACGAGTTGCCCGCCCGAATGTAAAAGCACTCCTCCGAACCGTTCTTGATGTAAACGGCTGTTGGTGACGGGAGAATGGAAACGCGACATACGTCCTTCCCGTGTCGTTTCGCGAAGGTAATACGGATCTGCGGACTGCAATGTCGTCCAACATGACCAAGCAACAGTGTAGTAAGCCAGTTCTCGTAGCCATCTCGGCCGCTAACTCTCCTTCCGAGAACCTTCAGGTCGTGCTCGATTCCAAATCCATTGCCCTCATCGTCTACCCCTATTAGGAGGTCGCCCCCTTCCGTGTTGAGCATTGCAGCAACTGACTTAACGATTACCTTCTCCAGCTCCTTGTTCGCACGCTCTTCCCTTATATCCCAGCGCGCCGTCGATTTGAACTCCAATTCCCGGCTCTCGCCACCCCCGATGAGTTCATCGATCTCTTCTTCCGGCGTCTTCGGTGAGGCTGAATCCGATTCGCGGACGAACGCTTCCATGCGTTCCAGGCAAGCCTCATAGAGAGGCTGGAGAATGTTGAGAGCGGCAAACAGGAAGGCGCCGCTCCCGCATGTGGGATCTAGAACACTGATACCCGGCGTGGCCCCTTCCGCACTCTGGGCCGCGCGGCCCGCAATCGCATAATAGAAGGATCGCAGAAGCTCGGAGCCTTCACAGCTCTCGATTACGTCCTGGGCGAACTGGCGGATATCCAGATTCTCCTTAACTAGATCATCAATCTGTTGAATCTCTCCCGTCCCAGCTCTCTCTCGGAGCTCCAGGCAGCGCTGACGGCGTGACCAATACTCTCGCCACGTCTCGGTTCGGAGACCGTATTTGGCCGATGCCACGTCATCCCAGCCACGTCGCGAGTCTACGTCCTCTATCCCAGCGCTGACTTCCTTTGGAAGAGGAATAACTTCTCCGTGTTCGTCAACTACACCCTTGCGCAGTTCCGCCGGAATATACCGATCGGGATTCTCTCGAATGAGTTGCCAGATCTCACCATCGGGGTGAAACGCAACTGCGCACCGTTCCTCGGTTGTTCTGAACAGATATGGAAGTACCGTGTTCTTCGCGATGTAGTCGGTAATATCCTCCTTTGTGTAATAGGCCCCCATTTCCTTCTGGTTGATGTACTTCTCAAAGATATAGCCGAGCACCTCTGGATCTATCTCACGGTCGTTCCTTAGCGGCCGAGTATCTAGATGCCACTCATACTGATCGAAGAACGCGAACAGCTTCTCGAACGCCTCATCGGGAATATCGATCTTCGGATTGCGCTCTTCCAAGCGGTGGAACTCGAAGAGCCCTCCGTTCAGGTACGGGACCACGCCGAGTAGATCTTTGAGCTCGTCGTCTACCACCCGCTGTCCGGGCTCTTTGGAAAACCCCTCGTGAAACAGGTGAACGAGGAAGTAGCGGTAAAAGGAGAGAAACTTTCCTCTACCCTTTCGGGCCTGGACACTTCGCAGCCGCCCCGTGAGATAGTCCGTATCACCGTCTAGAAATCCCTTCTTCTGTATGAAGTAGATAAACATAAGCCGGTTGAGCATCACTGATGCGTACCACTCCTTGTCGCCCTGCTCGGTGATACCTTCGATAAAGGCCAGAAAATCAGCGTGTTCGCGCCTGAAGTGATCGTAGAATTGCCTCGTCACGCGGTCGCGGTCAAAGGCGTCGCGTAGCCTATGGACTGTTCCTGTTAGGTCGAGTGCCTCCTCCTCGTCTAGAGGGATGGTGATCGCGTTCAGCTTTTGGATCAGAGCCTCGCCAGATTGGTGCTCGGGATAGAACGCATGCTCCCGATACGCGGCTGATTGGCCCGGTTGCCTTGCCACCCACTGCCAAATCTGGAGCGTCTTGTCGCGATCAACGAAGATGACGAGATGCTCGTATGCCGACTTTGTTACTTGCTTCTCAATCTTTAGCCGGGTCTTGTAGTCCGGGATTTCGCCAGTAGAACTTGGAGGACATTGAAAGATCTGCACGCCCCGTTTCTGCGCGATTCCTCGCAAGGGGTACGAATCAGCGTCAATTTTCACCTCCAGGGTCCCACCGTGGCGATCCCACCCAAGCTCTTCGATGAAGAGCTTCTCCAGCTCAAAACTCTGTAGGTACTGGCGGACTCGGGGTAGGGCTATCCGCATTACCTATCCCCCTCCACTCCAAGCCCCAGTGAACAAATGATCTGAGGCTCCTGCGTCTCCTCTTCCTCATGAACAATACAAAGTCGGCCTTCTTCTCGAAGCTCAATGACGCGCTCTGCCAACGCATCGTCACCTATTCCAGCGCGTAGCTGCCGGTTTAACGTGTCGACCGCGACCTGCCGCAGTGGATAGTTGTATACGTCCTCAATCGCCCGACGGAGCTGGTCCGTCGCGAATAGAGTTCCCTTCACTTCCTCGGCGTAACGCTTAAGTCGCTCGTAGGTTCGGAAGCGAGCGCCCGATGGGCGACCAAGCTGCCCACCGACGCCCTTCGCTTCAGCCGCGATCAGCTCCACACCCTTTAGCACGAGCGCGTGATGGTTGTCCCTACGACGCAATGCAGGAGTGTCAGGCTTACAAGCGGCTTTCTTCAGAATCGAGAACTGCGACTCAGTTACTGCGCTTCCCTTATCTTCCAGCCACGCCAAGGCGTCGTTGCCGTCAGCAGTTCGCGCGTAAACAAGAACGCCTTCTGGCTCCGCGCTCGTGGGAACGCATGCCTTCGTCGAGTACGTTACGTCGGGTAGCCTCGGAATAGTCTTAGCTAGCGAAGGATCTTGATCGACCGCATTCTTCCAGATCTGGAACGCGTGAGACCCGAGGTCGACCTCGGTGTCGTCGTCCCCATCGAGAATTCCGGCCTTCTCCGTGAAGAGATCACGAACGCCCTGCTCGTCGCGGTCATCTTCAAAGAACGCCTCATCCGTACCAACTACTTCTGCGTTTTCGAGCAGTCGCTGCCGCACCCGCGCGCGTAGCCGAATGATGCGCTCCACTCCCTCGGCGGGAAGGAACGAGTAACAGGAGATCTTCTCCGCCTTCTGACCGATTCGATCAACCCGGCCAGCACGCTGTATGAGGCGAATGATCGCCCAGGGCAGGTCGAAGTTGACCACAACCGCCGCGTCTTGAAGGTTCTGTCCTTCACTGAGCACATCGGTGGCGATAAGAACGTCAAGCTCTTGCTCACTCGATATCTGCTGCCGTTTGTCGTTGCTGGCTGGACTGAATCGCCAAGCGAGCATCGTTGGGTTGTCGATGCCTCCGGTAACCGCCGCGAGTCGGCGGATACCTAGAGCCTCAAGATGCGTCGCGAGATAGTCAACCGTGTCTGCGAACTGAGAAAAGACGATGACCTTCTCTCCGGGGTGCCGATTCGACAAGAGTACGAAGAGCGTCTTCAATTTGGCGTCACGCTCGGCGTCCCACACACCGCACGAATTCAGCACGTTAATCAGCGTGTCAGTGTCCTTCCTCAGATCCTCGGCGAGCTGTGGCAGGAATCGCTCTGGCCTCAGCCATCGAAATCTCGACTTGAGCGGCCCGGTGTACGCAGCATGGGCCTGTTGAGCTCGCTCCCGAAATTCAGTTTCCACGTAGGTCCGACTATTAAACTGCTCGTCACCCACTTTGTCATCGTCATCTTCTTCTGCGAACAGCTCGTTGTCCGCGTCATTGATACGCGCGTCAAGAAGGCCCGCGTCCTGCGTACCGATAGGGATTGGCTGATCGTTCTCGATAGCGTACAGGTACACAAGGTTGCGCAAAATATGACGCTGAGTGGACAGAACAAAGGCGTAGCCGGAGCTCTCCAACCGTTTAAAGAGGTTGGTACGGCAGAATCCCATCAAGCGCTTTCCCGCCCGCGACAGATCTGCGATTACGTTCGCTTCGCCAGCGGTCGGCGGGTCGTGTGGGCTCTCGTCGATGTAGTTTCCCAGTCCGTATCGGGGAAGCGAAAGACCGTTAATCGCGTCGACTATTGGTTTCGAATAGAGGAACGCGTACTGATCCCTAGGGTCTCGATCGTTGATCGTAAATTTGACGGTCTTTGGCTCACGTACAGGGAAATACGATCTGGTTCCGTCCTCGAATGTCAGGAATTTCCGGCCGTCGGCATCAGTGGACGCGTAGTTGTCCTTAATGAAGCTACGAGTACGGCGGACGAGATAGAGGCGCATTAGCTCACGCCAGTCATCCGCGTATTCGCTTTTCTCGAACGCGGCGAGAGAGCGCACGGGGCTCTGGTGACGTCGAATGAATTCGGTCTCTCCGATCTCCCGTATCAGGTTTTCAGGGCGAATCCCGACGTCAGCATCCTCTGGAATGAAGAGGCGAAGTTGATTCGAGAGATCAATATAGGTCTTGTTGTAGGGCGTGGCAGAGAGAAGGATCACCTTGCTCTCGTTCTCCCGAATGTACTCTTGTATGGCTCGATACCGCTTTCCTTCGCGGTTGCGCAGGTTGTGGCTCTCGTCAATCAGGACCAGCCGATAGCGCCGCAGGTTGGGTAGCTCGTTTATGACGCGACCGATGGAAAGCACCTTCCCACGCAAGCGATACTGCGCGCGGTAATCCTCCCACATTTCAACGAGATTCTTTGGACAGATAATCAGAGTCTCTAGGTCGTAGTCGTCCTCAAATATGCGTGCGACGGCTGTTGCCATTAGGGTCTTTCCGAGACCGACAACGTCGCCAATAAGAACTCCCCCGCGCTTGTTCAGGTGGTGGGCCGCAATCTTGACCGCCGCGACTTGAAACTCGAAGAGCGTGTTGCCGAAGTCCCGTGGAATACGGAATTCCATCAACCCAGACCGAGCTTCCCGCGATAGGTGGTACGCGATCTTGAGGTAGATGTGGTACGGCGGAATCGGCTCCGGGCGAGCCCAGCTCTCATCGATGATTTCTACTAGTTCATTTGAGATGTCAACGCACCAACGGTCCTTCCAGCGGTCCTCGAACCAGCTTGCGAGCTTCTGGCAGGCGTCCTGCTCAAGAACATCAATGTTCAACTCGCCGTGTCTGACTAGCCCAGCGAATGTTAGGTTGCTGCTACCAACGTATGCGACCAGTGGAGTGATCGGATCAGGCCGGAAGAGAATATAGAGCTTCGCGTGCAGTGGATGTCGGAGAAAGAGTTTGACGACGACCTTGTTGGCACGAATCTGGTTCGCCAATCGCTGCAAGCCAGCTTCATCTGCGTCTGTGGGCGCTCCCAGTGTCAGTTGCTCGCGAAACTCCTGGGCGAGCCTCCGCTTGATCCGCAGCGCTGTCTGGTTGTCAATTCCGTCTCCAGACTTAAGAATTCTAAGAGCTTCACGCAGCTCATCCTGCGGAAGTCGTTGCATTCCGACCAGCAGGCGGCAACAGTGACCTTCGCCGCCAGACCAGTCGTCGATCTCCCCACCTATGCTTTTCCACCCACGAAGGTTGAAGTAGCCAACGCAGAAGTCGGCCCGCTCCGACAGATTGAGCGTCTCTCGAAGGGCCGGAAGTAGAGAGAGGTCGATATTGTCAAATATGCGGGGCATCTCGATTCCTTGCGACGTCGGGGCCTTGCTCCAAGATGACCTTGAGCGCCTGCTCGCCAATCCACTGGACGGACTCGACGGTGGCGCTGCCGGAGGCGGCGAGCCCCGTGAGGCGGGTGCCGGTGGCGAGATCCTCAAGTCGAGCCATTCGCGCCCTGCCCCCCTCAGGTGGCAAACGTGTTTGTGCCGACCCACCAACAGCTCGGAAGGACGGATACATGACCGCCGGATCGGCCTTGATTATGCAAATTCGCGAACAGATTACACGATACGCCGGAGAAGAGTAGAAAAGCCCAACCACCCCGCTGGGTTACTCCTGCACGACGAAAATCTTCGCGCGCACTTCCCATCAACACTGTCCCGTGATATTGACGGCCTAGGGCTCAACTATGGGCACTATCGCCCCCTTTCGGGGCGGGGCAAAATGGGACACCTATCTGATGATAATCTTCGGTACTCAGCCAAAGACTTCTACCGTTCGTAGGGGGGAGTTCTACTGCCCCAGTTGCGAAACCCGGTGCAAATACAGTTGGGTGCGAGTGACCCAAAGATTCTCGCTTTTTTTCGTTCCGGTCCTGCCGCTGGGCGACCTAGCAGAGGGCATTGGTAGGGCTGTCAGTCTGTAGTATCGGAGAACCTTGGATCTGGCACGAGCCCAAGTGAGCCTGCTGCAAGTTAGAGCAACCCGTCGCCCGCATGGTCTTTGAATTCTTCCGCGCGGCGGACATATCCGCGCAGTGTCTCAACGCGGCGATGAAGACTCACGTCCATTGTGCGGAAGACTGATGCGCCGTTTTCTACGGCGCTCGTGATGAACCCCGCCCGGAGGCTGTGGCCACCGAACTCTGAAGGGTCAAGACCGGCGGCCTTCACGTAGCGCTTGACGATTTTCCCGATGCTGAAGGGGGTGATCCGCGAAGATGCCCCGAAAATGTTTCGGCAATCGGATTAGTCAATCGGGTACTGTGCAATAACTCAGCTCGCGTCTACCACCGCTCCGGCAGTTCCCAATTCCGCTCCCGTATCACGGCGACAACGTGCTCGGGGGCAATGTGATCGAGGTAAGCAGAAGTCACGGCCAAACTCGCATGACCTAATTGTCGTTGGATCAAATTCACCGGAACGCCCTCGCGCACGAGATCGGCAGCGTGGCTGTGCCGAAGACCGTGGGCGTGAACACGCTTTTCGATCCCGGCCTTGGCGGCGAGGCGGGGCAGTAGTGCCCTCACGTAGCTGGTGTTGAGCTTGCGGCCCTTCAACGTGCAGAGGAGAAGGGCGCGGCCGTTGATGCCCCGGGCTTTCCGGGTGTCCATCCACCTTGCGATCACGGCGAAGGCGGTGGCGTCGAGGCCAGTGGTGCGACTGCGGTTTCCCTTGCCGTGCAGCACGCGAACGGTGTGGGAGTCGGCGTCAATATCTTTGGGGTAGAGATCGAGGGCTTCGCTGCACCGGAGCCCGGCCCTCCAGAGCAGGACGACCAGGGCAGCGTTGCGTTGCCCGGTCGGGGCCTTCGAGGAGCAGGCCCGGAGGAGCGTCAGCACCTCGTTGTGCGTCAGCGGCTCCGGCGGCAGACGGCGACCCTTGTTCCAGGGAGAGGCCTGAGGGCCGGAATCAGGTTCGAGGGCCGTAGAGGGCATTCTGGGGCTCCTGAAGTAGTTATACTATCGCTTTTAGATAGAAGCGGCACTATATTGGCGAAACTTTAGCCCCCGAGGGTGTGATCGAAGAAAAGCGATACTATTTCAGTTGTTTCCAAGGCCCCTCGGGTCAGCTTCCCGGGCACCGGCAGATCGGATGCAACGGTTCGGCAACTCTGTTGACTACGAGCCGCTTTCGGTCCACTTTCTCCTCTGTGGATGGGGGGCCACTGAGAGGTGGACCCCCATTTGCGTTTCTGGGAAGGCCCCAGAAAAGACCACGGCCCCCGGGCTACCACCCGGAGGCCGTGGAGAATCGACCACATCGGCCCGTGTGGGCCAACGGATCGGGTTCTATACGCAGCGGCATTCTTGCCCAGCTCTCCCGCTCTCCGCAACCCACATCTGGACCGGGCGGCTATCTGCACATTACGGTGTAGGAGCCGCAACGCTGAGCTGCGATCGAGCAGCCGGGAGAGATCAAAGATGGGAAGTCGTAACACGCACCGGTACACGCTCCGGGACAAGAGGAAGATCGTCTACTACGGCATCACCAATGATCTGGAGCGGCGCGAAGCCGAACATCGTGCTGGGGCGCTTGCGTTCACCACGATGCAGCCGGAAGGCCCCGGGGTCACGCGCCAGACGGCCGAGAACTGGGAGGAGCAACGCCTTGCGGGATATCGCTCCACGCATCGCGGGCGGAATCCCCGGTACAACGAAACCGACAAGTAGGGGGAAGGCCGGTGCCGGACTCGCGACAGCGGGTCTGGCACCTCCAGCACCGGCGGCATGGGAGCTGGAGGTGACAATCCTTGCAACCATCTATTGGGGAGTTACAGCAATGACGAATCTCGAATTTGATATCACCTGTCCGAACTGCAACCGGAAACTCAAACAGCGGGTGGGGATATGCGGCCGGGGAGAACTCGTACGTGCCCGAACTGTGCGTGCCAGATCAACTTTACAGGCGATGACGGGCGGAAGACACAGAAGGCGCTCAACGATCTGGAGAAATCGCTCAAGAAGCTGGGAGGCAGCCTGAAGTTCTAGTGGTACGGACGGCTCACAGTCCGAGGTGAATCACAGCTTCGGCGTTGCTGGCCAGCGACCTGACCGAAGTGCCCGAGGGCTTCCGCGTCACGATCCGCAAGTCCAAGGGCGATCAGGAAGGCGAAGGCCAGGAGATCGCCGTCGTGCGCGGGCGTAAGGCGTGCCCGGTGGCAGCACTGAAGAACTGGCTGGAGGCAGCGAGCATCACCGACGGTCCCGTGTTCCGCAGGATGCGCCGGGGCGGCGTTGTACTGGCCGACCCGCTCCGACCCCAAGGCATCGCCCAGGTCGTGAAGCTCTACGCCGAAAAAGCAGGCTACAACCCGGCCGACTTCTCCGGGCATAGCCTCCGGTCCGGGTTCCTGACCAGCGCCGCCGCCCGGGGTGCCTCGATCTTCAAGCTCATCGAGGTCAGCAGGCACAAGAGCACGGACACGCTCCGGGGCTACATCAGGAAGGTCGAGATCTTCGAGGATCACGCGGGAGAAGGGCTGCTGTGACACTTTCGCTGCTGCCCATGCCAGCCTCGTCGTGCGGCACGACGTAGTTTCCGCATCTCCATGCCTCCCAAAGTAATGGGCAAATCCCCACAAGGCCGATTGTCGTTCCGAGCGTTGCACGAGCATTAGCTACCCGAGCATCGCTAACGGCCTGCTCCCACCCCATACTTCTTCTCATCACCTGCACCTGACTGGTGCAGGCGCACCGATGTGGTTCAGATCGAAGGCTGGGCACTGTTGACACATGCGTGGACCCAGCCCCGGGGTGCGCGACTTTGGGAGCTTGTAGGGTGTGATAATCAGAAAAGTAGATATTCCGAACTTCGGGAGTTTTAAAGGATTCAACTGGCACCAGAGCGTCAAGGATAGCGCCGGAGCCCCCATCCAATTCAAGAAGATCAATATCCTGTACGGTCGAAACTACTCCGGCAAGACAACGCTCTCTCGCGTCATCCGCAGCCTTGAGATCGGCGAACTCCCCGCCAACTATGACACTCCCGAGTTTTCCGTCACCACCGACGCAGGAACGATTACGCAGGCTCAGATCCCATCACAGGATCACATCCGGGTCTACAACCGCGACTTCGTAAGATCCCACCTCGCGTTCGGCGGTGAGAGCGAAGGGGACGTTACCCCGTTCGCAATTATCGGGCGCGAAAATAACACCGTCGAAGCTGAGATCGCGCAGATTGAAAAGTATCTGGGTAGCGCAGAAGCGCAGATGGGCCTTCGCCACCGGTATGCCGAGAAATTTGCCGAGCATCAGCAGAAGCAAAAGAGTGAAAACGAAGCCCAAGAGGGACTCAGGGCGAAGCTCAGGAAAAAGGCAAACGAGCCGCCTGACGGAATCAAGTACAACAATTTCTACAACGAGCCCACATACAACATCACGCGGATCGACGCCGATATCGAAACGATCCGTGACCGGTCGATTACAGCCCTGGACGATGACGCAAAGAGACTGAAGGAAGACCTCCTGAAAGAGGAACCGCTGCCTAGCATCGAATCAGCGCTGGAGTTCGCAGCTTCTCTATCGACACTAGTACAGACCTCACGAGACCTGCTGACGAAAGAGATCGCGCCTACAGAGCCCATTCAAGCTCTGATAAATGACGCGATCCTCCAAGAGTGGGTACGCGAGGGAATCCCGCATCACAAGGGAAAGAGAGACTCTTGCGGATTCTGCGGGCAGAGGCTCCCCGAAGATCTCTGGGAAAGACTGGACAGGCACTTCAGCAAGGAGTCCGGCCAGCTTAGGGAAGAGCTAGATCAGCACCTTCAGGATCTCCGGCTGGAACGGAAAGGGGCCGCAGAAATACTAGACATCGAGCAGGCGCAACTCTACGCCGGTCTTCACAAGGAGTTCGCGAGTTCAAAGCTCGTGCTTGATGGGGAGGTCGCGAAGTATCATGTTGTCCTCGACGCGCTCGCCGACGCCGCAAGCGCAAGAGCGCGAGACATTTTCACCCCGGGTGTTCTTCCTGAATACACCGACAACACCGCGCAGATCGAGTCGGCCATTTCCCACTTGAATGCCCTTGTCGAGCGCAGCGACCAAAAGACGGAATCGCTAGACAAAGATCAGCAAAAGGCGAGAAACGAGCTTAGGCTCAGTGAAGTCGCAGAGTTTATTCAGACCATCGACCTTGACGGTGAGGAAACGAAGGTCACCAGCCTTCGCGTCGAAGAGGACCACCTCAAGGCAGAGGTCAATACTCTCGGGGCCGAGATCAAAGAAGAAGAAAAGAAGATCTCTGCCCTGCAAGTCCAGCTCAAGGACGAGAAGAAGGGCGCAGATAGAGTCAACGAGTACCTGAATCAGTATTTCGGCCACGAGGGCCTCAGACTGGAGGCAATCGAAGACGGCGAGTTGCGGGCCTACAGATTCCAGATTCAGCGGGGTGACAAACCAGCCTATGATCTCAGTGAAGGCGAATGTAGCCTTGTGTCATTTTGCTACTTCATGGCGAAGCTAGAAGATGCGGACTCGAAGCAGGCCGCACCTATTGTCTATATCGACGATCCTGTTTCCAGCCTCGATAGCAACCACATATTCTTTGTGTTCAGTCTCATCGAAGATCTGGTCGCGAGGCCGATCAGAGACGGTAGCGGTGCGTTCGAGCAACTGTTCGTGTCTACTCACAATCTAGAGTTCCTCAAGTACCTCAAGCGACTCTCCCTTCCGAAGAAGGACAACGAGCATTTTCTTGTGATCGGAAAAAGCCAGACAAGCACGATCGAGCTGATGCCAGGGTACCTGCGGAATTACGTCACCGAGTTCAACTACCTCTTCGAGGAAATCTACACCTGCTCGAACTCTGACAACGCGACTAGCGCACATCACTGCTTTTACAATTTCGGAAACAACCTCAGGAAGTTCCTCGAAGCCTTCCTCTTTTTCAAGTATCCGGCCACCGCAAACGACAGCGTTACCCACACCTCACGAATCGTGAGGTTCTTCGAAGGTGACCAGATCGCTGCGACGCTGGTAAAGAGACTGACACACGAGTTTTCTCACCTTGGTGGGGTATTCGACCGCAGCGCCCAGCCTATCGACCATGCCGAGATATCGAAGATGGCGACGTTTGTACTCAAGAAGATCAAGGACAACGATGCGGCACAATTCGCGTGCCTTCTCGATAGCATCGGTAAGCCTGACCCCTTCGACGGCGAACTCGAACATCAGCAGTAGCACTCTCCCGGGAGTAATCCCGCGCCGCCTGCCCATCCTGCTCCAATCGCGCCAGCTAGCCCATCTCAGGCAGCGCGAGTGCAACTTCGGTGACGGCCACGGGGGCTCCATTCTGGCCACGAGAAGAACCGTTATCGGGGCCTAACCACTCCATCGGGTCAAGCTGGCCAAAGTTGAGCCATGTGCAGGTGGGAAGTAGCGCGGCGGCAGGACGGTGGCGGCCGGTAGCTGGCGGGCCGGTGCCCCTGGTGGACCCGTGCCGCTGTGGAGCTGGTGAGCTGCCTACCGGCCGCCAGCTACCGGGTGCCACTGCCGGTCCCGAGCCCGGAGCCCGGTGGCACTTTCTGTGTTACGAAGTCGCAGACTGATTCCACCGGTTCGTTCCGATGCCGAACTCCTGATTGATGAACCGGCGGGCCAACGGCCGAAGGATTTGTGCGGCCACCGACATCCGCCGAGCATCGCGTATCTCATCGGGGTTGATGGCAGGCGAAAAGTTCGCGTGAGCAACCGCGTTGCGGCCTTCCTTGTGTAAGAACTCGGCGAGCCTCACGGGCTCCCCGTTCGAGCAGTCGATCTCCCTGAGCTGATGGTCATCAATCTGATTCTCCGAGATCATTGACTCTAGCTCCCGATGCAAGAACTCGGTGCGCTGTCGGCTATTGAAGTTTGTTTCGAGAATCTTGTAGAAGCCCAGGACCGCATACGGAGTCGAATGGAAGCGATACATGTTGACCGCCTCGCGGTAGATGGCGAGAACCCTCCGAGCGACGGGATCTTCGAGCTGTCCCCAGCTATTGCCCCAGTGGTCCGAGATGCTCGTCGCGTAGCAGGTCGTCTGCCGTCTCGGGCGCACTGGAACCGGGTTTCCTGACCATCCGTTGTGCAGCACAGCGCAAGTGTCATCGAGCCAAGAAGCGATACTGAGAAGCTGGCTGAGCACGGACATCCCTTCCACGTCGGAAAGACCGGCCCGCCCCAGATCGAGATGGAGCGAGGGATCATGCTCATTGTCAGGTGGGAAAGCCACAATCTCGTGTGGACCGAAACTGAAACGCGCCTCGCGCCTGGGCCAGTTCGCCTCAGTCGTCACGCTATGGTTCGTGAAGCGGGAGAGCAAGGTCGCTCCTGGGCTATTCCGCAGAATCCGCGAAAATGAAAGATCTCGCCAATCGCGGCCGGATGCCAGTGATAGGTGAGGCTGGGCGCTGTTGCCACCCGGGGCCGTATGCAAGGTCGGCGAACACTGCCACCTTTGGTTTCGGAAACACCCAGCCGATAACCAGCGCCATGAAAATGACCGCCGGGGGGAGCGTGCGAAGCACGCCGCTGCCGAGACGATCGCGGTGCCCTACGTCTTCAAGCGCTGGAGATTGACCAATCCTCTATAGAGCTTCTGTAGTGAAAGTGCGTTCGTTTAATGCTCATCCTTTGCGTGCATAACATACAAATATAGGTGTCATAAGCTAAACTTTCATCGAAAAGGTGTCGATAAGGAAATAACAAGAGGCAAATAGCTAACCGAGAGGACAACAAGATGGCCCACAACATCGAGACGATGGCATACGTAGGAAAACTTCCGTGGCACGGGTTGGGCCAGAACCTCGGCGACCGAGACGTGACCGGCCCCGAGATGCTCCGAGCTGCGGGGCTGGATTGGCAGGTCAGGCTTGGT
>SDBV01005439.1_pt1 | contig 17979 bp, 16 predicted proteins | sample 2277081 | NCBI WGS metagenome assembly SDBV01 (sample SAMN10402039, study PRJNA504765) | marine sediment metagenome | isolation source: marine sediment core GS10_PC15, 223 cmbsf | place: Arctic Ocean: Southern Knipovich Ridge | collected 2010 | reverse complement strand
CTCGGGTTATCTCCTCGAAGCCTGCCTCCTTGTGCGAACCGTCACAAAATGGCTTGGTATTCGAGTGTCCACAACGACACAGGGCAACAACTTCTTGCTCCAGCTCCCATTCATTGCCGTCGATGTCGATCAACGTGATCGACCCTTCGACCCTATAGGGACCGCTGTCCCGAGGCTTGATCTCAACTTTTTCCATCCTTCTTATCCTCCTTAGATCGTGCATCTATAGATTTGAGGTGAGGAAACGATTCGTCACTCATACGGGTGGCACCGTAAAGGTGGTTTTCACGTTCGTCTAAAAGCGGGTCTCATTGTTAGATTCGCACAGTACCGCTATCTACCCCCCTAACATAGAAAACCCAAATCATTGGGTTTTCTTCTACGACGACAGGACCCTTACGCCTGCACCATTGAACTTGATCGATAGAGAATAAGCTATGGCATTAACGTCGAGGGCATTAACTCTAAATCCAACCTTGCTTTCTTGCGATCAGAACCGCTTGGGCGCGGTCTATAACGCAGAGCTTGCCGTAGATGTTATGTAGGTGCGTTCGAATGGTGCTTGTCGAGAGGTCGAGATCTCTCGCTATCTGCTTGTACACGTTCCCCTTGGCAAGCAACCTCAAGACATCGAACTCCCTTGAAGATAGTGGGCAGGTTTCAACCTGCCTGTCCCTGTTGGGTCCGGAGAGGGATGTCTCGTACAGGATGCTCCTCAGCGACTCGTCCTTAAGCCCGACTCGCTTTGCCATCCTTAGCAGTGCCTCGGGCATCACGGGCTGCTCATGCTTGTAATGGGCCAGCATGTCCGCAAGCCTGACGATCGACGCCTCGTCGTCGCCGTCGTCAGTGTGGTGGCGCTGAATAGTCGAGGCCAAGCGGTCGGGAAAACCCCAGCGGCGTGCGAGAACGCCGCCGACAAGCGCGTGGTTGATGCCGAGCTCGCGCCGCTCCGCGTGCAAGCGCTCTTCCGGCGTGCGCGCACCCGCGAGGATCTCGACCGGATAGGCCGGGTATGCAAATTTCAGGAATATCTTGCCGATGTCGTGCAGCAGGGCTGAGACGAGCAGCTCATCTCTCTCCCTGAAGCCGATCTCCCTCGCTATTCGATCGGCCGCCCGCTGAGTGGCCACGGCATGAAGTCGGAACAGCTCCGGCCTGCTGTTCCAATTCGACCTGTTATCAAAGAAGTCGTAGATACTTATCGAGTTCGCGGCCGCCTCGACGCCGGCCGGCGTCAGCTTGTCAATCGCCTTAACCACGGTTCCCGTACCACCACTCTCCCGCTGGTTTGCCATGCGCAGCACCGCGATCATGAGCGCGACGTCACACTCAATGGTGGAGACGATCTCGCCCGAATTGATTGGCTTCTCGGTCACTAGACGCAGAACCCGTTTGCGCGACTCCGCCAGCGCCGGCACCAACTCCAGCGCCTCAAAGGCCGCCGTAAGCTTCCGTCCGTGTCCTTCGTTGGGCCGCGCCCCTACAAGTAACGGCTCGCTTACCTCTGGGGCAACCTTTGTTTTCTTCCTTTTTGTTGAAGTAGAAGCCATAACGTCCTTGCTGGCTCTAACCCCTCCCCAGCCCAGCCAACTGTCCTAGTATCTACGTTGATATCGGCATGTGAGGCGAAAATATTGAGAAATTGGGAGATTTCTGAGTTTCTCGGTAATTTGGGCTTTTTTTGATCCACGCCGTCTACCTGATCAACTGTGCGGCGAAGGATCCCGAGATTAGGAAGAAATCGCTCACATCGCTTACCCAGGCCCTTGATGTCGGCAGCCGAATCGGCGTCGACGGTGTGGTCCTGCACCCGGGCAGCACAAAGGGAGAGCTGGCCTCTGCATAGGTCTCTCGACGGTTGCTTTCGTCTCAATGGATGCAGTGTCGACGCCCTCGTCCTCAATAAAGAACGGCGAGCCGATTCCGTCGACAGGTAGCGGCGCGTAGCAGGTCTCAGCGTGAACGAGAGCTGCGCTTGGTATCGAACGACGAGATTATCGCCCCGATCTGCTGAGCGATCTTTTTCTCCCCGCCGCCTGAGATCGTGTTTAGCGCAAAGCCGTGGTTGCCGGCCGGAACGAGGACGACCGTGTGCACGGTGCCGGTCTTGGTGCGAATGTAGGTGTACAGAAGGGCTTTTCCAGCGCGGATTTTGGCTTGTCGGACTCGCTGCCGTCGAAAATCAGGCACCTTCTTCTTGAATGCGGTGGTCAGCTTGCGGGAAAAGGCAAGCAGATTGTCTGGAAACGGTTTTTCCTTCCGGACAACTACAAATCCCTTGCCGTCCTTCTGACGGATCACCGCGAGCGGCTTCCCGGGCAGAGCGTCAAGCTCTTCCTTCGATAGTAGCTGCCAGCCAGCCGGATACTGGACCGTGAAGGGAGCCGCCCCCGTGCCCTTCGTCGTGCTTAGCTCGGTGCTCTCCTCCTTGTTGATCACGCGATCGTATAGGAGAAATCCACCCACCACGAGAATGGCGAGCACCACGATCGCCATGAGCACCTTCAGCCAGCGCCGTCGCCCTACCGGTGCCGATGGCGTCGGTTTGGGAGAAGGAGGCGGTTGCTTGGGTTGTTGATATTCCATCGTCTAACCATCCACAGCGTAGAGAGCAGGACTAGCCAGCAATCTTCTTTGGCTCGGTGTTTTTTTCAACGCTTGGCGCAATGTTCCTCCTAAGAATCGACAATTAACCCTGGGCATCGAACGAGCGGATGATCTGCATGATCTCTCGCTCGACTTTGGGGTCGGAGCCGCCACGCAGCGTTGCGTTGATCGCGTAGCTGTGATCGCTGACGGGAACGATGACGAGAGTATAAGCATTGTTGTTGTCCGTGCGCGTATATGTGTAGAGCAGCGCTTTACCGGCGCGAACGTCGATTATACTTACGCTGCGTTGTTTAAAACCAGCAAGGCGCTTCTTGAACCTCTTCGCAAGCTGTTTCGAGAAACCGATTAGATCGCTTGGCACGGACCCTTGTCTGCGCACGGCGACCAAGCCCTTGCCACCCTTTGTCCCAATTACAGCCAGCTGCTTCCCGGGCAGCGCCAGGACCTTTTTCCTCGAGAGCGCCTGCCAGCCAGCGGGGTACACGATCGTGAACGGATCTGACGGTGGGCCCTTGAGCTCAGTGACACCCCCCTCCTTCCCGGTTTTCCCGAAAAGCTGGCCGTAAAGCAAGTACCCCCCGACCACCAGGCCCGCAAGAACAGCAAGCGTGACCGCGACCTTAGTCCAGCCGCCACCAGTTCGCCTGGGCTTCGGGGCCCGCCGTGGAGCTGGCGGCGGCGGGACTGGTGGCAGTGGGCCCGGTGGTGGCGGCGGTATCGGCTGCTGACCGGGTGGTGGGGGTATCGGCTGCTGACCGGGTGGGTATTCCATCTCTAGTCCTCCAAAATCCTCATCATAGATCACGGTAGGGATCTGTTATGACGGCTTGATGTTGTGGCGATCGACGACGCTCGCTTTTTTACCTGTGTCTCCATCAGTCTATCCGTAGAAAGCGATTTTTTAACTCACATCCGTATATCAATGACAGTACAAATCCAACGATTCCTCTCACTTTGGCTTCCCCCGCTTACCCTGATGGGCCTGATCTTCTTTCTCTCATCCCAGCCGAACTTGAGCAGCGGCATCGTCGGGGCGCTCCGTCGCTGCGCTGAATCAGTGACCTTCAGCGCCGGGTCTTTACCCCAACGCGATGAGAGAGGGGCCAGCCTAATGGCCTGAAGCTATTTATCAGAGGAGTCGTCCGACTTCTTCTCGTCGGGCTCTTTGTCCGTCTCCGCCTTGCCCCCGCCGACGGCAACCGTCTCGCGTTTCTTTTTCTTTTTCCCCTTCGCAGGCTTCTTCTTCGGCTTGACCACATTGATCTCCATCTTGTCCTCGTCACCCTTGTGGTCTACTACCAGGGTCGATCCTGAATCGATGCTCGTGCGCAGCACCTCGTCGGCCAGAGGGTCCTCTATGTAGCGCTGGATCGCTCTACGAAGCGGTCTCGCTCCCATCGCCGGATCCCATCCCTTCTCGACAAGGAAATCCTTCGCTGCGTTGGTTAGATCGACCTGAAGCTCGCGCTCAGCCATCGACTCCCGCAGGTGACGTAACAACAGCTCCACTATCTGCTTGATCTGAGAGCGCTCCAGCTTGTGGAAGACGATCACCTCGTCGATGCGGTTCAAGAACTCTGGCCTGAAGACTTTTTTTAACTCGCCGGTTATCCGGTTTTTCATATCCTCATAGGTCATACCTGTCTCATCGGTCGCGGAGAATCCGAGTGGAGCGTCGCGCGCGATATCGGTTGCACCGATGTTTGACGTCATTATCACTATCGTGCTTCGGAAGTCGACAGTTCGACCCTGCGCGTCTGTGAGACGCCCGTCCTCGAGAATCTGCAGCAAGATATTGAAGACATCCGGATGCGCTTTCTCGATCTCATCCAACAGCAGGACAGAGTATGGCTTGCGCCGTACTGCCTCTGTCAACTGCCCACCCTCGTCGTAGCCGACATAACCCGGTGGCGATCCCACAAGGCGTGAAACCGCATGTTTCTCCATGTACTCGGACATGTCGATCCGGATCATCGACTCTTCATCACCGAACAGGAACTCTGCGAGAGTGCGACCCAACTCCGTCTTGCCGACTCCCGAGGGACCGAGGAAGATAAACGACCCTGTCGGCCGTTTTGGATCCTTCAAGCCGGCACGTGAACGACGGATCGCCTTCGAGATCGCCACGACCGCAGGATCTTGCCCGATCACACGCTTGTGCAGCTCGTCTTCCATGCGAATAAGTTTCTTGGACTCCGCCTCAGTCAATTTGAAGATCGGAATACCAGTCCACATAGAAACCACATCCGCAATCTCGTCCTCACCGATCGTTGGCCAATCCTCGGTTTCACCCGATTGCCAGTCTTCTTCCATCTCGCGCTTCTTGTTTGTAAGCCTGCGCTCGGTGTCGCGCAGATTTGCAGCCTTTTCGAATTCCTGCGCTTCGATCGCTTCTTCCTTTTCCCGGCGAACGGTCTCTATTTCGTTTTCAAGATCTTGGTGGACTGGGGGCGCGGACATCGACTTGATTCTCATCCTGGATGCCGCCTCATCGATCAGGTCTATCGCTTTATCGGGCAGAAAACGGTCCGATATGTAGCGATCTGACAGCTGAGCCGCCGCGCTCAGCGCCTCGTCCAACATTCGCACCTTGTGATGTTGTTCGTAGCGTTCACGCAAACCCTTAAGGATCTCTTCGGTCTCCTCGACCGATGGCTGCTCCACCTTTATCTGCTGGAAACGTCTCTCCAGCGCCGAGTCGCGCTCGAGGTATCTTCTGTACTCCTCAATGGTCGTTGCACCGATCGTCTGAAGCTCACCCCTCGCCAGTGCCGGCTTCAATATCGAAGCGGCATCTATAGCACCCTCTGCAGCGCCGGCTCCTACGAGGTTGTGCAACTCATCGATAAATAGGATGATGTCACCGCGCTGGTCTACTTCCTTCATCACCTTCTTGAGCCTCTCCTCAAACTCGCCACGATACTTAGACCCGGCAACCAGTGCTGCGAGATCGAGTGTGTATATGTGCTTGCTCTTTAGAAGCTCGGGCACATCACCCTTTGATATACGTTGCGCGAGTCCCTCAACTACGGCGGTTTTTCCGACACCTGGCTCACCCACCAGTACCGGATTGTTCTTTGTTCTACGCGAGAGAATCTGCATCACTCTTTCGATCTCTGTCTCACGCCCAACCACGGGGTCCAACGTCCCCTCTGCAGAAAGCTTCGTCAGATTCCTTCCAAACTGATCGAGCAATTTGGAGGTCTTCTTTGCACCCTCAGTCCCTGACTGCTGCCTGCGGCCCCCAGGACCCGAGAGCATACGAATCACTTCGTTGCGAATTCGCTCTGAGTCGGCTTCGAAATCGAGCAGAATCCGCGCCGCCACACCCTCGTTCTCACGGACTAGGCCCAGCAGAATGTGTTCGGTGCCTATGTAGTTGTGGCCGAGCGACAGCGCTTCGCGAAGTGCCAGCTCTAAAACCTTTTTTGCGCGCGGCGTGAATGGAATCTGACCAGAGGTCACCTCTTCGCCCGATCCGACGATCCTTACAACCTGTGCTCGTACCCGCTCAACGGTTATGTCCAGTGACTCCAGTACCCGTGCTGCAAGGCCTTCTTCCTCACGTAACAACCCAAGCAGGATGTGCTCAGTGCCGATGTAGTTGTGCTTGAGCGTACGCGCTTCTTCCTGTGCAAGGACTACTACCTGACGCGCTCGCTCTGTGAATCTTTCAAACATCGGCCTAGATTAGGGGACAGATTATGAGATGTCTACCGGTCGAAACCACTTAACCGACGTCCCTAACCACACCTCCTGACTCTCTTTTCGGCCAATCGGGTGAATTCCATTAGCCCGATGACCTCTCATGTTGTAAACAGATTTTACCAGTACCCCCTCTATCCGATATGACCCCATTCTGACTCAATAGATGCGGCGAGTTGGTCAGGAACATTGCAGTTTGCTGATTTGAGATATCTGTTGCCTTGATTATTGCTTTCAGAAGCGGGGTTCGTAGTTAGCTTCGGCTAGTGCCGTTAGCTACCGCCTCGGCATAGAAAAGCAAAATCATTTGCTTTTCTTCCTCAATGCCGGGAAGAGGATTACCTCGCGGATCGATTTGCTGCCTGACAAGATCATGACCAGCCTGTCGATGCCCACTCCGAGCCCACCTGTTGGAGGCATACCATACTCCAACGCCTCAAGAAAGTCTTCATCGAACGGCTGCGCCTCGTCATCGCCTCTCTTCGCGTCCTCGGCCTGTTGCTCAAAGCGTCGACGCTGGTCTTCGGGATCGTTCAGCTCAGTAAATGCATTGGCGATCTCTATGCCACCGCAAAATGCCTCAAAGCGCTCGACCAGTCCCTCCTGTTCACGGTGTTTTTTCGCAAATGGAGACAGTTCTACGGGATAGTCAAAGATAAAGGTTGGCTGTACTAGTTTGGGCTCAACCGCCTTTGATAGAAGCTCATCGACCAACTTTCCCCATGATGTCTGGGCCTTGGGATGCATCTCAATCCCCGCCTTGTTCGTTGCCTTTATCAGCGAATCGCGGTCTCGATGCGCCAGTACATCGACACCTGTATGTTCAACTATCGCCTCCTGCAGAGTAATGCGCTGCCATGGAGGGCTAAGCTCGATATCCAAATCGTCGCGTTTGACTTTCGTTGTACCGATGGTCTCCATCGCCACTTGGCTGACCATGTTCTCGAGCATCTCGGCAACGTCTAAGTAGTCGGCGTACGCCTCGTAAGACTCCAGCATCGTGAATTCAGGGTTGTGCTTGTGCGAGATCCCTTCGTTTCTGAAGTTCTTGCCTAACTCGTAGACATTCTCCAGGCCACCGACGATCAAGCGTTTCAGATATAGCTCGGTGGCAATGCGTAAAAAGAAATCCCTGTCCAAGGAGTTATGGTGAGTCGTAAACGGCCTCGCCAGTGCGCCGCCATAAAGTGGCTGTAGTACGGGAGTCTCGACCTCAAGAAAGTCACGCTCATCAAGATAGTTACGCACTGCACGGATGACTTTGGTCCGAAGTATGAATAGATCGCGACTTTCGTCGTTGGCGATAAGGTCAAGCTCCCGCTGTCGATAACGAATCTCAACATCCTCAAGACCATGAAACTTTTCGGGCGGCGGTCTCAGTGATTTTGAAAGTAGTTGCCAGTCGTCCACACGTAATGAAAGCTCTCCTCGACGAGTTTTAAACACCGCTCCCTCTATGCCAACCAGATCGCCTAGATCCAGTGAAACGAGTGCCTGAAAGCTCTCCTCGCCCAACACGTCCTGGCGTGCGTGTAACTGGATCGTCCCGCTGCGATCCTTGAGATCCAGGAAAGCGGCCTTACCGTGACCGCGTCTGGCTGCCAGTCGCCCAGCTATTTTATGGACCGAGTCGGTCTCCTGGCCTTGCTCCAGATCGCCGTGCTCTTCCAACAGTTCGCGCGCGCATGCATCACGGTCAAATGAATATGGAAATGGCTCTCCTCCTGCTTCACGAATACGTTCGAGCTTGCGCCTTCGTTCGGCCAGAAGATCGTCCAAGGGACTACTTAACCCGCTTCGATCTTGGTGATCTTCAACTTTCGCTTTGGACCTCGGGGGACGCCGACAGCGACGATCTCGCCCTTCTTCTTGCCCAGAAGAGCGCTACCGACCGGTGACTCATTCGACAGTTTGTTCTCGGCCGGATCCGCCTCGGTTGAGCCAACTATCTGGTAGAGAATTGACTTACCGCTTTTTTGGTCCTTGACCCGAACTTTCGATCCGACCTCTATGTGGTCAGTGCGAACTTTGGCTGCATCGACCACGCGTGCCTCGCGCAGTTTTTCCTCGAGCTGAGCAATCCGTCTTTCTAGAAGTGCCTGATCGTTCTTTGCGTACTCGTACTCTGCGTTTTCCGAGATATCTCCGAACGCACGTGCTTCCTTTATGTAAGCGGCTATCTCCTTACGCTTCTCAGTCGACAGGTATTCGATCTCTTTCTTTAATTTTTCAAGTCCTTCTGATGTAAGGACTACATCCTTTGCCACGGTCGCTTCGACCTCTCTCTCATCGTTTATTTACGACAAATTGCCCGTCAACGGAGTTACGCACCGTACGGGCTTTTAGCGCGCGTAGTATAGCGTTGCGCAACAAGTTGGGGTATTGTGGTTTTAAACTATGGTGGTTAACTACTAGGGTGCGAGGAAGCGTCAAATGGATTTGAGAAATAATTTTAAGGTCATTACGGCAATCGTGGGTGGGCTCTTGCTTGTCGCAGTTCCCGCTCTTGCAAGGCCTCTAACCAGCAAGAAGAGCAAACCACCAACACCTGCAGCGACGATCATCAAGTGCAAGAAGAGCAAGAAAAGCTACACGTTGAAGACACTTCAGAGCTCTTCCAGCCGCAAGGACAAGCTGCGGCAACGCTACTTCACGCAGGTGCGGGTAAAGGTCACAGCCTCGGCAAAAAAGAAGAGGAAAAGAAAGTACAAGTACGAGACGATCAGCAGGACCAAGTGGCGCACGATCCCAAACAAGTCGAAGTCGGTTCTCTCGACCACGCCGGTCAAGGTCTCCAACGTCGATACTGGAGCAGTTGTTCGTGAGAAGGTTAAGTTTCGCTGGACCTACACAAGAAAGGGCAAGAAGCGGAAAAAGACCGTTACACGTACGTCTAAAACATTCAAGTACAAGAAGTTCAAGGGACGCGCTCGCTGTAAGATGTAGGATCGAGGCTAGCCGTTAGATAATCAGGCGGCAAGCACCGGCTCTACGCCGTCAGATTCGATGCGTTCCAGTTCGGTCTGCACTTCATCGAGTGTGGCTGCCAGGACAAGCCGATCGACTGTTTTTCTTGGCAGGCCCAGCTTTTTTATATACCACGGGTAGAACTTCCGCATATAGCGACACGCCCGCTCGGCGCCAAGATGCTCCTCTGCAGCGGCGATGGTCCAGCGCATCTCTGAGATCACATCCATCCGTGTTGGTGCCCTGCCGATGCCTAACACCTCACTGAAGATCCATGGATTGCCAAGACACCCACGAGCGATCATCACTGCTGTCGCACCCGTCATTTGGTATATCTCCCGCGCCTTTTCGGCTGTTTTTACACCGCCGCTGACCATCACCGGGACAGGCAGTTGATCACAGAGATCTCGTGCCAACTGATAGTTGAGATTTCCGTCGTTTTTACTCCCTGCCGGTCTGGGATGGATAGCGATAGCTGAAACACCGGCCTCCTCGACTAAACGGTGGGAGAGACGCATTCCCTCGTCCGATCCTTCGTAACGACCAGATCGCAGCTTGACCGTCACCGGCAACCCACCTCCCGATACCGTCGCCTTTGCGATCTCTATTGCCGTTTCATGATCGCCAAGAAGCGCTGCTCCTGCGCCGGTCTTTCGAACTTTCTTCACGGGACAGCCCATATTGATGTCGATTATGTCGGCACCGGCTTCAGATACCTTCTCGGCGGCTCTTCCCATCACCTTGGCATCGCACCCGAAAAGTTGGACAGAAACAGGATGCTCGTCTGGATGAATACGCATGAGCTCATCCATGGTACGCCTATTGCCGTAGTAGATGCCAAAGCTGGAGACCATCTCCGAAACTACAAGCCCGGCCCCGAAACGTCGAGCCTGCAGTCTCACGAACCAGTTGCCTATTCCAGCGAGCGGCGCAAGCACAACCCTGTTCGGTATCTCAACAGACCCTATCTTGAAGGGCGCGTCAAGAGGGTTATCAGGCGTTCCTCTCATAGATGATCCTCAATCCCTCGAGCGTCAGAAGGTCATCGACCTCATCGATCGATTCCGTAAAGGGGGCGATCGATCCCGCCAGACCACCGGTCGCGATTACCTTTGTATTTTCACCAAGCTCATCGCGCAAACGGCGCACAATTCCATCGATCTGCGCTGCGAACCCGTGGACGATTCCTGACTGGATGCTCGCTGCAGTGCTCTTACCTATTAAATGCTCCGGTTCTGCCAGGTCGATCTCCGGAAGCTTTGCAGCTCGCTCGGTAAGTGCCTCCATCGATATCTCGATACCAGGTGCAATGATGCCTCCCAGGTATTCGCCTTCAGCCGAGACTGCGTCGTAGTTGATCGCTGTCCCAAAGTCGACGACCACGCAGGCACACTTGAAGCGCTCGTATCCAGCCACCGCGTTTACCAAGCGGTCAGCTCCTAGTTCGAGCGGGTTGTCGATCAGGATCGGCATGCCCGTTTTTATGCCAGGGCCCACGAACATCGCTTTATCCTCCAGATAACGCTCCGACATGCGTCGATACTCAGGAACGTAGTGAGGAACGACTGAAGAAACGATCATCGCATCGATATCTTCGGTTGCTAGATCGTTTAGCTGGAGTAGATCATGGATCAGCACGGCAAGCTCGTCCGATGTTGATTCGCGCACGGTAACCACGCGCCAATCTTCCAGAAGATTTTCTCCCTGAAAGACGCCGAGGTGGGTCTGGGTATTACCTACGTCTATCGCTAACAGCATGTCATTGAGTGTAGGCGCTATCGATTAATTTTTCGACCCGTTGATCGGTGCCGAGCTCTGCTAGAGCATCTCTCAACAGTACTCCTGACGGGTGCCTCAACTCGGGATCCATCTCGACAATAGGCTGCAAAACGAAGCGGCGCTGCAAGATCATCGGGTGCGGCAATTTGACGGTACGCCGTTCGGCCGGTGCATCTTCATCTGTAAACGTACCCTTAAGATCGCCCAGCAAGAGGATGTCTAAATCGATCGTACGGGGTCCATGTCGCGCGGTCACGGCACGTTCTAAATCCCGCTCGATCTGCTTGCAATGCCCCAGTAACTCGATCGGGCCCGTTGTGACTTCCGCTCGGACAACCTGGTTCAAGAACTCAGGCTGATCCAACACCTCCCCAACGGGCTCGGTTTCGTAAACCGCCGATGATTCCACCTCATCTATCCCATCTATACCTTTGATGAGGTCGATGGCGGACTGTAGGTGTGCGAGCCTATCTCCCGAGTTCGACCCTAGACCAAGATAGGCAACACGCTTTGTGGCTCTATTACTGGTCCTCATCTTCTTCGTCCTCAGGAGGCTGGTCTTCTTCCTCATCCTCAAAACGCTCTTTAGTCAACTCTACAGCGACCTCCCGCACGGGCAGAGAGATCGGCGGATCAGGCTTGGCGATCCTTACCGTCACTTCTTGGGCGGTCGTGAACCGGTCAAGTAGTCGTTCCGCAACGACTTCACAGAGCCGTTCCAGGGTTTTCAACGACTTCTCATTAGCGGCAAGGGTTACGATATTGCAGACCTCGTCATAGTCAACGGTGTCTTCGACCCTGTCGGTGAGAATCGCGTCACAGTGCTCAAGTTCGAAGTTGACATCAAACGCTAGTCGCTGACCTATCTTGCGTTCTTCCTCTTTGACGCCGTGATAGGTATACACAGACAGCCCCGTAACCTCGACGGTGACATTTCCCTCACTTGATTCTGGAATCCCGTTACTCATCGTATATTTAAGTCTGCACTTTAGGCGAATCTGACCTTAAAGTCGCGTACAAAACAGCAAGTGCATCGTGATTGGCGGATACATCGTGCACACGAAATACCGTTGCTCCTTTCAGATACGCGAAAACATTGCTGGCAATAGTTGCCGAAAGTCGATCCCCAACTTCCCTCCCTGTAATACGCTCTAGAAAGCTCTTCCTGGATGTGCCGATCAGAATGGGCCGACCCAGTTCGGTCAACTCCCCTAGCCGCCTAAGGATCTCCATATTATGCTCTACGGTCTTGCCGAATCCGATACCCGGATCGAGCAGTACTCTCCCTTCATCTATTCCATGAGAGACGGCAAACTGCAGTCTCTCATGTAGGAATGATTTCACATCGTCGACGACGTCAGCATACTTTGGATCGTCCTGCATCGTACGCGGCTCACCCTGCATGTGCACCAGGCACACATCCAGATCATGCTCAGCACAAAAACCGGCTAACTCAGGCGACACCCGGAACGCCGAGATGTCGTTGACCATAGATGCCCCCGCCTTGACCGCCGCCTCTGCCACTTCCAGTCGGTACGTATCGATCGAGACTGGCAACTCGATGAGTGAAGTCACTTTCTCAATCACTGGAACGGTCCTCTGTATCTCTGTCTGCACCGACACTGGCTCTGCTCCGGGTCGAGTAGACTCGCCTCCGATATCGATCGCATCCGCGCCCTCTTCTGCCAACTCGAGCGCATGTCCAACCGCCGCCTCGGTGTCAAAAAAACGACCGCCATCCGAGAAGGAGTCAGGCGTAACGTTTAATATCCCCAAGATTGTAGGTTTTCTTGTTAAATGGTTAACTTTGTCCGCTAATCTCATGTACCCATTCAGTGTAGACGGGGCGGGGATAGATAGATGGCACGGAGAACTTCGCGCGAGACATATATAAGAAGGCGGATAGTCGCAGCAGTAGTCCTTGTGCTGCTAGTGGTCGTCGGTATCGCTATTGCTAGCGGTACTGGAGGATCCAACAATACCGGCACAGAGACCAAGACCCAGACTGTTTCGCCACTACTTCCACCCTCCGATTCAAAAGCCAGTGACAGTAAAAGTGGGGATGAGACCGAGACTACTACAGACACAACTGGCAACGGGGAGACCGATGGCGGTACCTCCGCTCCCTCAGGCGAGTCTTCCTCTGGGCAGTCGGACGCCCAAAGCGGCGGTGAGAGCTCAAACAACCAAAGCAATTCAGGCTCAAGTTCCGACTCGAGCGACAGCAGTAGTTCCGACTCAAGTAGTTCCTCCGATACCGGCGGTATCAGTCCTCCTTAGTAGTCCTGTTCATAAGTACGGTGACGTATTTGTGAATAGGACCACTTAGAGCTTAATTCGTAAGGTATCGCTGACCTGTAACCGACTGGTTAGTCGCTCGACATCTCGGCGGTGCCGCCTGCAAGCCCGGGCTTCGGTGGTCGCTTGAAGCTGCCCTCAGGCTTCTGTCGCTCTTCGCCCTCCGCTGCAGGCTTTGGTGGAGTTGCTTCCTTCTCTTCATTTTCCTTACCGAACACTTCTTCCTCGCTTTTTCCGTCCAAAAGCTGTTCGAACTGCTCCCGCTCAAACGTCTCATACTTCACCAGCAGTTCGGCAAGGTTGTCCAGATCCTTCTTGTATTCCAGCAACAGGTTCTTGGCCTGTTTGTGCGCCGCCTCTACGAAACGGCGTATCTCGTCGTCTATCTCGTGCGCAACTTCGTCGGAGTAGTCCGGCTCGTTGGAAAACTCCCTGCCAAGGAAGGGCATAGTTTGATCGTGTCCGAACACACGCGGTCCAAGTTTCTCCGACATGCCGTAGCGCATCACCATCTGCTTTGCTGTCTCGGTTACCTTCTCCAGGTCGTTCGAGGCGCCGGTGGTTATCTCGTCGAACTTGATCTCCTCGGCAGCTCGCCCACCTAGCGTCATCGCCATATTTTCTGTCAGCTCAGCACGAGAGGTAAGAAACTTGTCCTCAGTCGGCAATGAGATCGTATATCCGAGTGCCTGGCCTCTGCCCATGATCGAGACCTTGTGCACTGGGTCGGTCTCTTTCAGATAGTGGGCAACCAGAGCGTGCCCCATTTCGTGAAAGGCGGTTATCTTGCGTTCGTCTTCGGACATGACGCGACTCTTCTTCTCTGGGCCAGTGATCACGCGCATGATCCCTTCCTCCAACTGCTCCATGCCTATCTCTCGCAAATTATTTCTGGCGGTCAGTAGCGCTGACTCGTTGATCATGTTTGCCAGATCCGCACCGGTGAAGCCTGGGGTCTGACCGGCCAGCACGTCCAAATCGATCTCACTAGCGATTGGCTTGCCCTTGGTGTGGACCTTGAGTATCTCGGCCCTGCCCTTGCGGTCCGGGCGATCGATTACCACCTGACGATCGAAGCGTCCCGGGCGTAGCAGTGCCGGGTCGAGTATGTCGGGCCGGTTGGTCGCTGCGATCAGAATGATGTTGTCCTTCGTCTCGAATCCGTCCATCTCCACCAGCAATTGGTTCAAGGTCTGCTCACGCTCATCGTGACCGCCTCCCATGCCGGCGCCTCGATGCCTACCCACAGCGTCGATCTCGTCCATGAAGATGATGCACGGTGAGTTCTGCTTGGCCTGTTCGAACAGATCCCTTACCCGCGACGCTCCAACACCGACGAACATCTCCACGAAATCCGACCCTGATATGGAGAAGAACGGTACGCCTGCCTCTCCAGCAATCGCTCTTGCCATAAGTGTTTTACCGGTCCCCGGAGGCCCATATAGGAGCACCCCCTTCGGGATGCGCGCACCTAACGCTTGATACTTCTTGGGGTTTTCAAGGAAGTCTTTTATCTCCTCGAGCTCCTCGACTGCCTCATCAACGCCGGCAACGTCGCGGAACGTCACCTTTGGAGTGTCGACCGACATTCGCTTCGCCTTGGACTTGCCGAAGCTCATCACCTTCGAACCTCCGCCTTGCACCTGGTTCATCAGGAATATCCACAGAGCGATGATGAAGACGAACGGAAGCATGTACGTGAGTATCGATACCCACGCGCTTCCGCCTTTGCCCTTTACTTGGAAGTCGGTCACATTGTTCTGGCGCAGTGTGTTGACTATCTGCGGCTCGTAGTTCTCCGGATATCCGGTCTTGTACTTTGTTGTCTTTCCGTCCTTCCCATTCTTGAGCGTAACCTCAAGGTTGTTGTTTTTTGTCTGCATGGTCACGCTCTTGACCTTTTTCTGCTCGACCTGGGTTATGAACTGCGTAAAGTTGGGCTTTTCCTCCTTTTTGCCAGGATTGATCATCTCCTTGGCAAGGAACGCCAAAACTACTACCACGAGGATAGGGAATGCTGCGCTCTTGAAAAATCGAGTCACGTTATCTCACTCAGTTGGCTCTATACATAACTATTGCAGGTGTCCTGCAATATTCAGGGTAACACGGTCATATACACCGTGGAACAACAAATCTACTCACAACTACGGAATTAGACCCTCCAAACCTGCAAAAGAAGCGGTTTATCGCTACTTTTCTTGATCTTTCAGTTCAGCTATGTATGGAAGCTGACGGTAGTACTGGTCTAGATCCAAGCCGTATCCGATCACGAACTTGTTAGGGATCTCGAATCCCACATACCGCATTGGCAGCTCCACCTGCCTGCGCTCTATCTTGTTCAAAAGCGTACAGACATCCAGTGAGGCGGGATTGCGAGCTTGAAGGCTGCGTAATAGATAGTTGACTGTTAAGCCCGAATCGACAATATCTTCGACGATAAGGACGCGCCGGTCCTCAATGCTGGAGTCGAGGTCCTTCAGTATTCGCACAACTCCGGACGAGCCAGTCGCCGCTCCATAGCTTGCGACGGACATGAAATCGACCTGTGCAGGTATCTGTAACTGGCGCATCAGGTCGGCAATGAAGAACATTGCGCCCTTCAAGATCGCTACAAGGAAGACCTCCTCGCCCTTATAGTCATTGCTGATCTCTTGGGCCAACTCACCAACACGATGCTGCAGATCGTCCTGCTGGACCAAAATCTTTCCTATAGCGTCGCGCTTCATGTAGCCGAGTCTAATCGATCAGTCGCGCGCTGATTCTCACTGCTTTTTTTGTTTTCTCAGTCAGTTTGAACTCATCGGAAAGCGCGACACCGGCAACCCACACCACGCTGCCCCCAACATCAAGTACCGGCAGGCGCTTGCGTAGCGACCTCGGTACTTTCTCGTCAGTGAAAATATCTTGGACTGATTTCGATCCCACCATACCGAGCGGTCTCAGCCTATCTCCTTCATGCCAAACTCGCACTGTGACTTCGTTCCCCATGAGATCCGCGTCCAACAATGCCTTATCGTGCCCGCCAGACAGTCCGTTGGGCACATCACCCAACAGTTTGCTCGTCACTTCCCACTCGCCGAATGTGCAGGTCCCGGGGATCGAGAGCGACATCTCTTGCGGTTCAGGCAACTCTCCTCCCACCGGGAAGAACCTCAAGACACCGTATTCAGAGACAGCCCTCACCGGTCCAAGGTCGATCCCGCTGCTGCCTTGACAAGTCGATAACTCGATTACCTCGTCTGCCCGTTTTGCGGAGAGTGGGAACTCTCCTCCAGTCGCACTTTGCACGAGTTCGCGAACCACCAAACGCTGCAACGCGATCGGTAGTTCTTTGAGACGATCCCCGTCCACACCGGGCGGGCGGCCTCCCGCGCCGATCTCATCCAGCGCCCCGCGCACGATCCCATCGAGCACTTTCGATTCGTCAAAGAGGGCATCACGAGTCGCGACTATGTTCTTCTCTGCTGCTTTATTAACCTGTCGAAGCTCTGGTATGACGTTCATTCTTATCCTGTTGCGCGCATACGTTGGATCCTCATTGGAGATATCGTCTCGCCAAGCGAGACCCTCGACTTCACAGTACTCGCGCACCTCATCCCTGGTCACACTAAGAAGCGGCCGCACGATTCGTCCCTCCCTCGCCTGCATACCCAACAGTGCCCTGCGGCCAGGTGATGAGGCTAACCGATAGACGACGGTTTCGGCTTGATCGGTAAGCGTATGCCCGACTGCGATCAGATCGAATCCCTTATGTACGCATATCGACTCAGCAAGCCGGTAACGATGTTCACGCGCTTCTGCCTGAATATTGCCCTTACCTGATAGCGATATGCGCTCAGAAAAGAACTCAACGTCAAGCTGATTGCAGTATTTGCGACAGAAATCTTCGTCCTCATCGGCCTGCTCTCTCAGGCCGTAGTTCACATGCAACGCACAGATACCGGCAGAATTGATCCTTTCCGCCATCAAGTACGCAAGGCAGACAGAGTCGGAGCCACCGGAGAGCATGACGAGCACCTTTTCACTCGGTTCTACGACCCTTATTTGCAAGACACTTTCTTCAACTAAAGCTCTGTGATCCATGGTCAGATAAATAGTAGGCCCTATGCGGAGTTGAAGCGGCCGACTAGTACGTCTGTCCAATTAATCCCAGACGCTTAACTTAAAACGTAGACCTGACGATCTAACTCATATGTGGGGACGGAACCCCTGTGGGTACATCAAGGATGGACTGGTGGTCGCAGCCACTACGCTGTTGATCGCTTCACCTGCCTTTGCAGCAAAGCCGGCGGTCTCTATCGACAGCGAGGCCAAGGCTGATAAGCAGGCAAAAGTCTCCGACGAGGTCATCGTCCGTTTCCAAGCCGGTGCCAGTGGCTCGGCCGAGCGAAGTGCCGTTAAAGCAGCCGGCGGAGAGTTCGTAGAGAGAGTCGGTCACGAATTGATCGACGCCGCAGTCGTTCGAGTCGATTCGGGCAAGAAAGGCGAAATGATTAAGGCTCTTGAGAGCCAGGGAGCGATCAAGTACGCCCATTCAAACCGCGTAATTAGCGCCTATCAAGCACCCAACGACTCACTGTTCGGCGAGATGTGGAACCTCAACAACGAGGGCAACGG
>SDBV01005438.1_pt1 | contig 17980 bp, 18 predicted proteins | sample 2277081 | NCBI WGS metagenome assembly SDBV01 (sample SAMN10402039, study PRJNA504765) | marine sediment metagenome | isolation source: marine sediment core GS10_PC15, 223 cmbsf | place: Arctic Ocean: Southern Knipovich Ridge | collected 2010 | reverse complement strand
CGTGGTCATGTACATGGGCAAGATCTGTGAGGTGGGCAGTTCTTTTGAGCTGTTCCAGCCCCCTTACCATCCCTATACCGAGGCGCTCCTGTCGGCTATCCCCATACTCCAGACCAATGTTACGCTGAGGAGGATTCGTCTGGAAGGAGCCGTTCCCAGCCCGATAAATCCAGGACCGGGCTGCAGATTTCATACACGCTGCCCCAGAAGAGCGGGAGATATCTGTGCCACAACACCGCCACCTGAAATTGAAGCATCCCCCGGCCACCTGATCTACTGCCATATTCCACTCTCCGAGCTCCAGGCCGTGCCGCCGGTTTTATCTTTTGAGATCGCCTGGCAGAGAATCTCAGTGAAATATATACTCGTCGTAGGCGATGGGATGGCTGATGAGCCTCTTGCTCAAATCGGCAACAGAACCCTCTTAGAGGCCGCTATAACCCCAAAACATGGATTTATTAGCTAAAAAAGGAATCATAGGTATGGTGAAGACTGTTCCGGATGGATTTTTTTGTAGGGAAGTCACATCCTGGTAATTCCGTTACAAGCCGGCGTTTATGCCCCCGTCAATAAGCAGGATTTCGCCGTTGATCTTTGAGGCGGCATCAGAAGCCAGGAACAGGACCGCATCGGTAATTTCTCTGGGGTAGGCAAATCTGCCCAGAGTAATCTTGTCCAGCATGGGGCGGCTCTTAGCCGGGTCCCTCCATACCTTTTCACCCATAGGCGTCAGCACCACTGTTGGTGCGACGGCGTTGACCCGGATGTTGTAAGGACCGAGCTCTAGGGCCATCACCTTGGTAAGGCCGTTTAGCCCGAACTTACTGGCACAGTAGGCGGCGTGTTTTTCCAGTCCTCCAACACCAGCGTTGCTGGACACATTCACAATAACGCTTTTTTTCTCTTCATAATTTCCCTGGCTACAATCTTGGAAATCAGTGCCGGAGCCCGGAGATTTACATTCAAAGTGATGTTCCAATGTTCCACATCAAGATCTACAAGATCCTCCGGGTAAGTCGTTCCGGCGTTGTTGATCAGGATATCCAGCGGTTCCAACACTCCGGTCATCTGCTCTGCCAGGGACAGGGTTTCCTCGGCAGAGCAGAGGTCGGCGGGCACGGTTTCACACCGCCTGCCAAGGGATGTGATTTCTTCAGCCAGTGAATCCAGGTCCTTCCTGTCGCGCCCCGTTGTCCCGATATCACAACCAGCCTGAGCTAATTGCAAGGCGATTTCCCGGCCAATTCCCTTGCCGGCCCCGGTAACCAGGGCCTTCTTGCCACTGAAATTATACTGTACCATTGTAAAAAGCTTCCTTGGCGGATCTTTTGTATGTTATTATTCTATAATTTATTTGCCTTTTCTACTAGCTGGCCTGTTTCTGAAACACTCATTTACGAAAGTTCCGCTGCTTCCCAGAAATGGTGATGCCCGGGATAGCGGTAGCATCTGCTCCGCAGGAACGACGAATAATAATTTTCCCTTCCAGTCGCTTTACTACTTTCTTTCTTGACTTCTTTTCGATCTGATCGATTAATATACTCACAGCCTCCGAGGCCATTCGGGCCGTTGGCTCACTTACGGTTGTAAGCGGTGTGGCGAGCATGCTGGACATCTTACTGTCGCTGAAGCCAATAATAGCAATATCATCGGGAACCCGAATCCCCTGCTTCCTTGCTTCTGCAAGCATCGCAATAGCGACCGGGTCATTAACTGCTTGAACCGCAGTTGGCTTGTGTTCCATCCCCAGCAGCCTCTGAAAGGCTGGCAGGCAGTCTGATCCGTCCATTCTGACTGAGAAAATAAGCTCCTTCCTGATTGGGATCTTATTTTCTCTCAACGCACTGCGGTAGCCCCGCAGTATTCCATTGGCAAAAGCATTGGCAGGTGGACCTCCCATATGGGCAATACTTCTGTGACCCAGGTCGATTAGATGTTGCACGAGCTTTTTGGAGGCTGAGAAACTGTTTGTCGTGACATAAGAGGCATCGATACTGGAAAAGAAACGATCAAACATAACAAAAGACAGCTTTTCCGTTTCCAAGGATTTGCAGTTGAGCTCTGATTGGGGGTAGGAAGTTGGGCTAATAATGATACCGTCCACCGGAATCGACAGCAGCAGATCCAGCTCTGCCCTCTCCTGTTCTGGGTCTTCGTTAGAAACACAGAGTAATAGATTATAGCCTCTTGCTTTGACTTCCTTTTGAAGAGCCTCCACAACATCAGGGTAGTAGGAATATGATACAGATGGGACTAACAGCCCGATCAGGTTTGTTTGCTTCAACACCAGGCTCCTGGCCGTAAGATTCGGCCTGTATCCCCTCTTCTTAAAAAAGCCTTCTATTTTCTCTTTAGTTTTTGTCGTTACGTTTCTACCAGTTAGATAGCGATACACAGTCATCCGAGAGAGACCAACCGCCTTTGCGATATCTTTCTGGGTCAACAAAGATTTCCTCTTTCCATTTCAGTTTGATACGTGTCTAATAATTAAGTATAATTCAAATTTTTGTCAAGTAATATGGCTTCCTGGTAGAAAGGAGGTCGGAATTTATATTATGCTATTCCTTTGAATATTTTGCGCTGAACGCGCAAAATATATAATAAAGTCCAGCGCCAAACCTATTTTATTGGACTTTGGCTATAAAAACTTAGGTTGCGGATGAAATCAGCGCTGGGTAATACTTAAAAGATCAGATTCTAAAGCTGGAGGAAAAATGGAATATCGCGCATATTTAATGAGATTAAAAAAGGAAAATGTAGCGGATTATGCAGAGGTTCATCGTAAAGAAAAGATATGGCAGTCAGTAGTAAAGGGATTGATTAAGGCGGGGTATAGGAAGATGATCATTCTTCAATTAGACCAGGATATCATCTTGTTTGAAGAGGCAGAGAATTTACAAAAAGTTTATCAGTACCTTGCGAAAGACGAGGAGTCAGTTAAGTGGGACAAAATGATATTCGAATGGATGGAGGTGTATCCTAAGTTTAATGAAATAATGGGTGATATTGAGTTCAATGAAGTCCCCGTTGTTTTTTACTTTGAGAATGCAGAATTACTCCATTAATGATATTACCTTTTATTCCTTGATAGCTTCAATGGTCAATTTTCGTTCACTAAAGGAGGAAATAATATGGCCAAAATGAATTCAAGGCAGAGGGTGATCAACGCGTTTGAAGGGAAGGAACTGGACAGGCTGCCTATCTTTGATATCATCCACAACACGGAGTTTATTGAAGAGGTCAGCGGCAGTAAGATTACCCCACAAAATGCAGAGGATGTGACCTGTGAGGCAGTCCATAAATCCCTGGACCTTGTACGCCACTTCTACATTCCGGAGGACCTGGAAGTCCATTTTATTACAGATGAGGATGGTTTCGTCTACCGAGATAAGTGGTGGACCAAGGAGATCATTCATCGTCCCATACAATCCATGGACGATGCCCGGGAGCTGATGGAACGGGGATATTGAGCGAATCTATAAATGCATCGAATAGCAGAAGTTCTGCCATCAGGCTAAGGAACATCTCAACCTGTTTGGTGAGAAGTATAACTATCCCGAAGAGGTAAACAGTCATTTCGAACGAATAGCTAAGAAGCTGGGAGACACGATGATGATTGCCCCGGAGACAGTCCCCGGTCTCTACACCGCCCAGAACCGCTACGGGTTTGACTGGTTCATCTACATGTTCTATGACTATCCTGAGCTCACTCTTCGGTATTGCGACGCCTTGATCGACTATGAGCTGTTTCGAATCGACAGTTTCGGCCCCGCGAAGTCCACCAGGATTGCCCTGGTCTCTGAATCCATAGCCTTCAATACCGGACTCATCTGGCCGCCGGAGCTCATCAAAGACATAGTCTTTCCCCGGGTTAAAAAGTGCATCGACCGCTGGAAGAGTTACGGTTATTTCGTTATCTGGCACAGTGACGGCAACAAGTGGCCAGTGATCCAGGACATCCTGGATTTGGGAGCCGATTCCACCAACCCCTGCGAGCCGATGGCCACCATGGAGGTAAAAAAGTTCCGAGAGCGTTATCCCGATACGGTCATCGGCTCCATGATCGGCTGCCAGGATCTTCTGGTCTTCGGAACCCTGGAGGAAGTTACCCTGGCTACGGAAAAGGCGATCGAGGATTCAGGCGGTGCCAGAACTCTGATCGGCTCTACCTCGGAGATACATCCTGCGATCCCAGCAGTCAATGCCCTGGCCATGTACGACACCGTCAGAAAAGTCACTTTCAGCTGATCAGCGATACAAAATACCGCTAGAACAGAAATATAATCAAAAAGCACTTGACAAATCCCTAAAAATGTTATACGTGTAAAATGTATCCAGAATTATAAAGATTCGGATGCGTGCCTCATCGCGTTTTAAATAAATTCCTTACGCATGCCGGGAAAGGAGGAGATGAGCTTTTAGTTAGTATCCATGACTTTCATGGAAAAAAATTGTTAAATTAAGGAGGGAAAAGATGAAAAAAAAGATAGGTCTGTTGCTTTTAGCTCTGCTTCTGGCAGCAGGTGTAGTGTTTGCCGGAGGCAAGCAGGAAGTAGAAGAAGCTGTTGAAGTAGCACCGGCGGAGAAGGTTACCTTAAGATTTACCGACTGGCAGGGAGGCAACGATGGGATTCTGGCATCCTACAAGGAGATCATCTCCATATTTGAGGCGGAGAACCCAAACTACAAGGTTGAATATCAGCAGTACACGGTTACCACCTACAATGAGTTCCTGAAACCTGCCCTGGCCAGTGGAATGGCTCCCGACTTATATGCCGTTTACCCCGGCCCGGATGCCATTGAAGTGACAAGATCCGGCAACCTGGTGGACCTGAAACCCCACATCGATGCGGAGTGGAAGAAATGGATGGGTCCGGCCTACGATTTCAAGGGGGTAAACATGGAAGGGGGCATTTACCTCGTTGCCCAGGATGTATGGACCGAGGCCATCTGGTATCACAAGGACATGCTGAAAGACATAGGCTGGGCGCCTCGTGATTTCACCGAATCGTTCAGCGTGGATGAGTACATTCAGATGGTAGGGCCGGCCAAGGCCGCAGGATTCGATGTGATGATGGCAGGATTCATCGAGGCCTGGTGCTACTTCGACCCCTTCTACAATTTCGTGCACCAGCAGCAGGCTTCTGAGACTCCGGATATGGTGGAGCAGGCGATGAATGGGGAGATCTCCTGGCAGCAGGATATCTTCAGGAATTCCTTTGATGGTTTTATAAGACTGCATGAAGCCGGTGTCTGGCGGAAGGATGCCCTGAACATGGACTACCAGGTGCAGGCCTTCGGCAAGTGGCTGGAAAAAGAGGGGATATTCATGTGGTCCCAGGGGGACTGGTTTGCAAGCTCCATGAAGGAGGAGGACAACAATCCCGACAACCCAAGTATCGGGATCATCCAGTACCCGCTGGTGAATGATAAATCAGTGGTAGCCTTCAACAAGAACTTCGGTACGGATGTAGGCGTATATGCAAAAGGTAAATATAAGGATGCAGCAATCAAGTTCGTCCGGATGACCAACAGCGATCGAGCGGCGGAGATCTTCATCAGCAATGGAGTGAACCCGGCTGCCGGTGTAGACCCAGCCAATATTCCGGAGACGGACAACCCGGTGTTCAATGACAGTATCAAGCTGTACAATTCGCCGGGAAGGTACAGTGAGGTGTACTACTTCAACTCCGACGCGGTCAAAGCCCTGGGAGACGGGATCGGGAATGTGCTTCTGGGCGTAGACACCGTCGACAACGTTCTGGCAGATCTAGATAAGATCTCCGGTTACAAGTAGCAGAGAAAGTCCTTGTAATTGAAGTGAAGCGGTAAGAAAGGGGAGACCTTTTCTTACCGTTGTTTTTATTATAGAATCAACAAAAAAACAGAACAGGGCTAAGAGCAAATTGGAGAGCAGGAACATATTGATAAGCGGAAGCAGCTTGAAACCTTACACATACCTGGTGCCTGCGCTGTTGGTTTTTTTGGTATTTGTCTTAACACCGGTGATATTTTCACTGACTTTGAGCCTGTACAAGTTCACCGGGTTTGACTCACGTGTGTTCCGGACCTTTGTGGGCTTTGACAACTACCGCACGTTGTTTGCCGACCGTTACTTCTGGATATCGATAAGAAACACGGTCTTTTTTGTGGGAGCCAGCATCTCAGTGCAGGTGTTTATCGCCCTAATGCTGTCAATAATCATTTTCATCGGGAGGTTTCGCTTAAGCGTGCTGATAAGGACGATCATCTTTTTTCCAGGGGTGTTGGCGCCGGTTTCGGTGAGCCTGGCCTGGAGGAGGATGCTGGAGCAGGATGGAGTGATAAATCAGATCCTGGGGGGGATCGATTTTTCCTGGCTTTCCAGCGTACGGCTCGCCATCTGGTGCGTGATCTTCGTGAGCATCTGGCAGTGGGTAGGCTACAATCTGTTAATCTTCTATGCGGGGCTGCAGACTCTGGACATCGAGCTTCTTGAGGCAGCGGATGTGGATGGGGCCGGCTGGGGAGTGAAGATCAACCGGATCATCATACCGCTTCTGAAGCCTACGATCATCCTGAACGTAATCCTGAACCTGATCGGCAGCTTCCGGGTGTTTGACATCGTGTACGTACTGACCAGGGGAGGTCCAGTGCACAACTCAGAAGTTTTGACCACCATCATGTACTACTACTCCTTTGCGGCCAACGGGCCGAACAAGATGGGGGTTGGTTCCAGTATAGCGGTGATAATGTTTGCCATTGTGCTCATATTTGGATTCTTGAGGATTCGCTATATGAAAAGGAATGTGGGGCAGATATGATATACAAGAGTTACGGGATAAACCGAAAGAAAAATCCGATATTTTTTGTGATCACCCGGGTGATTGTGGTGGTGACGATCATCGGGATCCTGTTTCCCATTCTCTACATCTTCTCGCTTTCTTTGAGGACCGAGGATACAGTGTACCAGGACACCCTGCTTTTGATTCCCAAGAAAGTGACCTACCAGAACTACGTGAGTGCCTGGAATCTGGCCAAGACGCGGCTGAACGTGTCGTTTCTGCAGATGTTCCGCAACAGCATTATCGTCACGGTGAGTACGATTGTGCTCTCGATTGTATTTGCCTCGCTTAGCTCCTTCAGCTTCAGCCATTACAGCTTTAAGGGCAAGGAGCTTTTATTTACCACCATCATCGCCAGCTATGTAGTTCCGGCTCAGGTTCTTTTGATACCGCTGTTTTTTGTTATGGTCAGGCTGGGCATTATCAACACTTATCTGGCGGTGATCTTCCCCTACATCGGGTTTTCCATGCCCATAGCCACCCTGATCCTGAGGTCCTTTTTTGAGCAGATCCCGTTTGAGATCAAGGAGGCTGCTATCATCGACGGAGCCAAAGACTTTCAGTTGCTTATACGGATCATTCTTCCCCTGGCGGCGCCGGCGCTTGCCTCATGCATCATCCTCTTATTTCTGGAAACATGGAACGAGTTTATCTATGCGCTGGTGTTTCTGCAGAAGCCGGTAATCCAGACTATTCCGGTGGCTATTGCCAAAATTGCGGGAGGTAAATTCCGGTTGCCTCTTGGAACCTACGGGGCGGCGATCATGATCACAGTGTTCCCGGTGGTGGTGGTGTTCATGCTGTTCCAGAAGTGGTTCGCGGCCGGAGTGACCATGGGCGCCGTAAAGGGATAACGGGTAAGATATCTTTTCGACTATATTTCAATAACAGCAGGCACTATAACGAACGGGGAATCAGTTGAGTAACGAATACGAAGAAATCAGACAGCGTTTGATGGATGAAAGAAAGAAGAATGAGATCCGACCGAAGATAGGCCTGCTGCCCACAGGACATTTCCGTTACTGGCCCCAGTTTCCCAAGCTGAAGGGTATGGGCCAGAAGATGTTCGAGAAGCTGCTGGACATGCTGAAAGGATGGGCGGATGTCGTAGTTCCCGATCTGGTGGACACGGCGGAAAAATCTGCCCAGGCGGGGGAGCTGTTCAAGAAGAGTGACATCGACATGGTTTTAATCTTTCCCCTGGGATATACCACCAGCATGATGATCGTGCCGGCGGTCTACGAAGTGGACATGCCGATCCGGATACTTAACGCGCACATTGACCGCTCTTACGACTACACCACCGCCGACACCACCATCTACCTGTACCACGAGGGCGTCTGCTGTGTGCCCGAGTATGCGGGAGCCCTGGTGAATCTGGGCAAGAAGTTCAGGGTGAGGACCGGCTGCTTTGACGACCCCCGGCTGCAGCGGCAGATAAAGGCTGATTTCCGGGGTGCTGCGGCGGCCAGGTTTTTTAAGAACATGAACGTGGGGCTCATCGGAGAGGTGTACACCCACATGACCGATATGCCCATCGACGAGCACCGTCTCTTGAGAGCCACCGGGAAGATGCTGGTACAGCCGGAGGTGGAAGAGATCGAGAACGCTTTCAACCGGGTCAGCGAGGGGCAGCTGGAGGACATGTACCGCCAGTTCAGAGCCCTGTATGAGGTGGACAAAACGGTCACCGATGAACATATGAGATTTTCTGCCCAGGCGGCTGTAGCCTACGATGAGATCATCAACAAGTACGACATCTACGCCTTTGGCTACTACTGGTGGGGGGAGAGAGAGCTGGTGACACAGCTGCGCTCCCAGTCGAACCTGGCCGTTTCCAGGCTGGCCGCCCTGGGCCGCCCGGGCGTGACCGAGGGAGATGTTAAGTCGGCTATGGCGGTGAAGATCATGGATCTGCTGAACGCCGCGGGCATGTTTGTTGAATTTTTCTCCATTGACTTTGATGAGAATTTCATACTCATGGGTCACGACGGACCGAGCAACATCAACATGGCCAAGGGTCGGCCGCGGCTTCAGCACCTGGAGGTGCATCACGGCAAGACGGGTCACGGATTAGGGATCGATTTCGATATGGAGGAGGGGCCGGCAACCCTGCTCAACCTGACCCAGTTCGACGCCGGAGAGACCTTCAAACTGATCTACTCAATCGGAGAGATTCTCTCCGGTCCTACCTTAAGCATCGGGAATCCCAACTGCAGGGTCCGCCTTCAGCGGCCGATCCACGAGTTCATGGACGACTGGTGCCAGCAGGGTCCTGCCCATCACATTGCCATCGGTTATGGAGATTTGAGCGAGGAGCTACAGATCTTCGCCGAATCGATGAGGTTCAGGCTGGTGCGAGTGTAAGGGATTGGCTCCGGAAGATTTACCGCCGGCCGTTGTGAACGGAGCGCTCTCAAGAAGAAGTTGCAGTGTACTCCATCAGTTTTCGATGATTCTCGAATGTGCAGACCTCGGGGAGGATGAACTCATCCGGGTACTCCTTGACCCGTTTACACTTTCGCCAGGGAGAAAACTCCTTGGCGGCAATGTCCATCTTCCCCGCGCAGGCGATCTCCATACCCGGACCGTACTGTAGGGAGACAGGCTGGAACGGATGCCCGCCGAAGGCCACACGTAAAGGTTGGTTTCCCAGCATGTTTCGTTATGCCCGAAAAAGAAGACCTTGGCGATATGGGGAAACAGGCAGATAAAGCCCACACCCTCGATGCCATGCGCTTTGAGCTGCGCCAGGGCTTCCTCTTTTGATCGGTTCATAGAAGTTTCTCCTTTCGATGAGCTGTTTTATGGTATAACAGCGCAGCCGTAATGTAAAACTCATTTCTAAGCAGAGGGGTATGGTAGGGAAATATACGCCTCGGCTACAAGGGGAAAAGAGGATATTGACAAATAGAATCCTATTGGCTAATGTTACACGTATAAAAATAAATTACTATAGAGAGGCTTGGGCCACATTGATTTTTATCTTGGAAAGAAAAACCTAGCGACGCCATGAGACGTACTACGGAATGTCTGCGGAAATTGAACCGCATGAATAAAACGCTTCGCCACGAGGAGCCGGACAGAGTGCCGGTCAGCGATGTATTCTGGGGAGGCTCTATAGAGAAATGGCGGGAGGAGCGAAACCTACCGGAGGATGCGGACATCAACAGGTATTACGATTTCGACTATGTGGTCAGCCTGCCCAACTCGGATCCGCACATCAAGAGCTTTGAGATTCTCAGGCAGTCCGATGTAGAGATCGATGTACGCACCGGTTTCGAGGCGGTTATCCGGAGAAAGAAGGGGCACCAGATGCCCAGGTGGCTGAAGTTTGATACCGATACGATCGAGAAGATGCGAACATTCGAGTTCGACGATCCCTGGGATGAGCGACGATTTTTCAGCGGGGGACAGCATCAAATCGCCTGTTTCGAAGAGACCTTCAGCCTGGATATCCTCCCCTGGATCGACACGATAAAATCCTATTACCCCGATTTTCCTATATACGGCAGCCTCTGTGAGGGGTATGAAACCCTGTGGCGGATCGTCGGCTCCGAGAATGCACTGCTTTGGATCGCCATGTATCCGGAGGAGGTGGGTCGGTTCGTGGACCGGATCAACGAGTTCTCCCTGGAGTTCTCCAAAGCGCAGATCGAGGCGGCCGGTGAGATGATGGACGGCATGTACATCTGGGGAGACGTGGCCTATACAAGGGGCATGCTCTTCTCGCCGGAGTACTGGCGGAGGTATTTCAAGCCGGGAGTACAGGCGATCATCGGCCTCTGCCACGAGCACGATTTGCCGGTTTTCTATCACGGTTGCGGAGATGTGAGCGAGATTTTCGAGGATTTCATCGAGATGGGAGTGGACGCCTACAACCCCCTGGAGGCCAAAGCTGGTCTCGATGTGGTGGGGCTGCGCAGGAGGTACGGCCACCGGATCGCCTTCTGCGGCAACATGGACGCCCAGAAATGGGCCACGGCCGAGCTGGATGAACTGAAGAAGATCGTGCTCACAAAGCTGAACGCCGCCAAAGGGGGCGGCTTTATCTTTCAATCGGACAACTCGGTGCCGGACAATGTGTCGCCAGACCGATATGAGTACGTAATAAATCTGGTACACGAGTACGGAACTTATCCTCTGGATTTGGGGGAGTACGATATTGCTGATATAACATAATTTTTCTTATTTCACTTGACAGCGAGATGATTTTGTCATAAATGTTGCACGTGTAAAAATTAAACATATTTCGGATTTGTTAAAGATTCTTAATTTGAGGAGGAAAAAATAAGTGGTCACAGAAAGAGGAGTTATACCTGTCAAGGGCGGACAGTACAGGATGCTTACTGAAGACCAGATCAAGGACCTGCACAATGCCACAGTGCAGGTGGTGGAAGAGGTGGGCATAAAGCTCCTGCATGAAGAGGCTCTGGAGCTGATGGCCGGCAATGGCTGCAGAGTGGATTTTGACAATAAGGTGGCCAAGATTCCCGAAGACGTTCTAATGAAATACGTTAAGATGGCGCCGAGCGAGGTCCGCCTCTATGGCCGCGACCCCAGGTACGATGTGGTACTGAACGACTCAGACGATGTGTACGTGATGGGCGGGGCGGGAGCCCTGGACTACCTCGACCTGGACGGGAAGCGTAAGCCCTCCACCATGAAGGCCTTGGAGGACTTTACCCGGCTTGAGGATACCCTGGATAACATGGACATCGCCCACTTTCTGCTTACCCCGCAGGATGTGGAGCAGAAGGGTCACGAGATGCTGGTCTTCGCTCATATGCTAAAGAACAACACTCGCAATTTCTACGCTCTTTCCGGCGGCTGCCGGAAAGGAATTGAGTTCGAGATTGAGATGGCCGCCGTTTGTGCCGGAAGCATTAAGGAAGTAACACAACGGCCCTTCTTTGTCGCCGGGCTCTGTGTCCTGAGCCCCTTGACCCAAAGGCACGGTTTTGTAGAGGAGCTTTGGACTTGCGGGGAGTACAACATCCCTGTATATGTAGAAGCTGACGCCACCGCGGGAGGCACCACCCCCTTTACCATCTCCGGCTGCGCCGTGGAGGTAAACGCCAGCGTGCTGGCGGGCATAGCTCTGGCTCAGATGAAGCATCCCGGTTCTCCATGTATTTATTCTTCTTCTGCCGGCCTTCTGGACATGCGTTCACTGAATTTTTCAGGCAGCGCACCGGAGGCGACCCTGCTTCATATGGCCTCCACTCAGCTGGCCCACTTCTACGGCCTGCCCTACTATGGAGCCAACACCCCCGATTCCAAGCTACCGGATACCCAGATGGGCTACGAGGCGATGCAGCACTTTATGGGCCTGGCCATGGCTGGATGCAACATAATACATGTTGCCATCGGTAATTTGGAGATGATGAGGTTGGCCAGCTTTGAAGCCTGTCTGATCGCCAACGAGATACTCGGTGCCACTTTCCGCTTCCTGCAGGGAATGGACACCAGCCGGGATGCTATTGGTCTGGACGCTTTCAAGGAGTCGGGTCACGCCAGCCGCTTCCTGGAGACCATGCATGCAGCTAAGTATGTGCGCAGCAACGAACGCTGGGAGCCCAAGTTGACAGACCGCAACAGCTGGGATTCGTGGATGACAAAGACCGGCGGAAAGGATATGCAACAGAGAGCCAACCAGGAGGCCAGGAGGATTCTCGCCGAGCACTATCCCCAATATGTTACAGAAGAGCAGGCCCGGGAAATCGACAGGATCGCCCGGGAAGCCCAGCAGTGGCTGATTGAAAATTGGGAAGGAGAGTCATACGTCTGATGGTAGATGAATCGGGAGAATACTCTTCTACTGAGGATGCATTTGGCAAACAACAAAGGTTGGGATAAATGAATAACCCAAAATCGATTTGAAAGGAGAGTGGATATGGCAAAATTAGCGATTAACGGAGCACCTCGTACGGTTCCGGAGGGTCTTCAGAAGCCCTGGCCGCCTATCACCCAGGCTGAAATTGATGCGGTGGTGGCGGTATTGAGACGAGGGAACCTGTGGGGACCCATGGAAGAGGAAGTTCTTGGCCTCCAGGAGGATTTTGCCCGCTACATTGGGGCCAAACATGCCCTGGTGTTAAACTCAGGTACCGCTGCGCTGCACGCCTGCGTCTGCGCGGTCGGGGTGGAGGCAGGGGATGAGGTGATCACTCCGGCTTACAGCTTCTGGGCCAGCAGCCAGGCGATATTGGCCCATCATGGCATTCCGATCTTTGTGGATATCGAACCGGACTCCATGAACATGGACCCGGCAAAGATCGAAGAGAAGATAACCGATCACACTAAAGCCTTAATGCCGGTGCACGTACACGGACTCTGCGCTGACGTGGACCCGATAAACGAAATTGCCAAGAAATACAATCTCGCGGTTATCGAGGATGCCGCCCAGGCTGCGGGAGGCAAATACAAGGGCAGAAGTGCGGGCTTGTTGGGTGATATCGCCGGGTTCAGCCTTAACGGCAGCAAGAACTTGCCGGCTGGGGAAGGTGGTATTGTGACCACGAACAACAATGAGTTGTATGAGCGGGCCCGGCAGATGGCCATGTTCGGAGAAAAAGTAGTACCCAGGGGATCAATCCGTCTGTACGATGCCCAGATTATGGGTTTCAATTACCGCAACAACGAGATGGCCGATGCCTTTTGTCGCTCCATGCTGAGACGTTATGATGAGCTTCAGGCGTTGAGGCGCAAAAACGTGAAGTTCCTGAACACCGAGTTGGCCAAGATCAAGGGCGTGCGACCTCCGGAAGAGCCCGAAGGGTATGTACACACCTGGCATCTGTATAAAATACGGCTCTATCCCGAGCAGCTGGGTATAACCGACATCCATGTGAAACGCTTCCGCTGGGCGGTCCAGAAGACCCTGCAGAAGGAGGGTGTGCACCTCTTCGAGTGGCATAATATGCCCGTGCCGGCTCAGAAGATCTTTATGAAACGGGATGCCTACGGTAAAGGAGTGCCCTGGACCTGCGGACATGCCAGCGAGCAGGCCAGGAATATGGTCTATGACCCCTTTGATTATCCGGTAACCATAGATATGTTTGACCGCTCCTTCTGCTTTGAGCCGATCTATCCGCCTAACGATCTGGAACTGATGCAGCTTACGGTAGAAGCCTTTCACAAAGTGTTCGATAACCTGGATGAAGTGCTGGAGTTCTCCAAGAGTATTGAGTTCCCGACCATGCCAGGCGAGAAGAGAAAGATTTAGGAGACTTTGTAATGTCCGAGTATATGGAATTAGCCAAGAAGGTACTTGAAGAGCATCGCCAGGTTTTGCTGAATGTGGATGATAAAGAGACAGAAATGCTTCTGGATGCAATCGCGGAGGCAAAATGCATTCAGGTTTTCGGAATTGGCAGGATGAAGTGTGCCGTGCGGGCCTTCGTTATGCGGCTGATGCACATGAGCCTCAATGCTCATGTGGTGTATGACACCACCTGCCCGAACATCGGGCCCGGAGACCTGCTGATCGTAAATTGCGCCTGCACTACCATCGGATACACGGTGATGAAGTTCGCCAAACAGTTCGGCGCTAAAGTTGTGGCCATTACGGCCAGCCCACATTCCAAGGCGGGCAAGCTTTGCAATTTCACAGTGAACCTGAAGGGACAGGTGCACGGCGGCAGGGACTATGAGATCCCCTCGATTCAGCCGATGGCTGCCCTATTTGAACAGACCATCTTCGTGTACGAAGATATCATCATTCAACTGCTGATGAAAAAGCTCAATATCACCGCCGAGCAGATGGCCAGGAGACATACTAACCTGGACGGCTATATGGATTTTAATATCGATGCTGAAGAATAGGAGATTATCATGAGTCAGAAAATGGCGCGAGCCAATTTACTGAACAAGCCGGACGGCCACTTTATCATAGACGAGTATCCCGTGCCGGACCCGGCGCCGGGCACGGTTCTGGCCAGGATTGAGCTGTGCGGAGTATGCGGAACGGATATACACACCTGGCATGCTCCGGCCGAGGCTGTATTTGGGTTGGAGTACCCGATCAGCCTGGGGCATGAGATATCGGCCCTGGTAGAAGCCCTGGGCGAAGGGATCACAACGGATTCCATCGGCCAGCCTCTGAAGGTGGGAGACCGGATCGGGTTGATCCCGGCGATCCACTGCGGGAAGTGCTACTACTGCAGGATCGCCAAGACCCCTGAGAAATGCACCTCCTGGATCACCTACGGCACCTGGGGGAAGGCCGATCAGGAACCGCACTTCACCGGCGGTTATGGTGACTACATCTATCTGCACCATCCCAACTCCTTTTATCTGAAGTCCGGCACTACAGAGGAGCGGACAGCCTTTCTGGAGCCCATGGCGGTGATCGTCCATGCGCTTCTGCACGCTCAGATAAAGCCGGGAGATACCGTAGTGGTTCAGGGTTCAGGACCGATAGGCCTTTTGACTATTGCAGCCAGCAAAATAGCCGGGGCTTCGCGCATCATTGCCACCGGAAGGAAGAACCGCAAACGCCTGGAACTGGCCAAAGTGATGGGAGCGGATTTAACGATCTGTCATGAGGATATTCCTGACGAAAAGGAACGTAAAGAGTTCGTGTTCGATAACTCCTTGAACTTAGTGGGCGCGGATATAGTGATCAATACGGCCGGAGTCGCCTATGCCTTTAAGGAATCCTTAAACCTTGTCCGCGACAGCGGTACTGTTGTGGAAGTAGGCAATTTTGTTGATTCCGGCACGATTGATTTTAATCCCTGCAAAGATCTGCTGGAGAAGGGGATCAAGATCATCGGCAGCTTTGACAACGAAGCGGAGCACTTTGTACGCGCTTTGCCTCTGATTGCCGATCCACGAATCTCGCTTAAGAACCTGATTACCCACAGAGTTCCGCTGGGCGATGTGGAGAAGGCCCTGGCAGCTATTGAGAAATCCGAGAAGCTCGATGGTAAAGAGATCGTAAAGGTCATGATGGACCCCTCGTTGCCAAAGAAGTGATAGGAGGCTTCTATGCTGCGAAATATTCCCGCTTGCATTTCACCGGACCTGATGCATGCCCTGATGAATATGGGGCATGGGGATGAGATTGTTCTGGCTGATGCTGATTTTCCCGCAGCAACATATTCCAAGAGACTTATCCGGGCGGACGGTCTTGATGTTTGTACCTTGCTGGAAGCGATTCTACCCTTTTTCCCTCTGGACAGCTTTGTAGAGAAATCAGTCTTAACTATGGACTGCTCCGAATGGGGCGATGAGCCTGAATCTTACGAGAGGTTTCGTCAAATTATCCGGAAAGTTGATAACGCGTTCCAGGATTTTGGGTACCTCAAACGGTTTGATCTTTATGAGCGAGCAAGAAACGCTTATGCAGTGGTCGTTACTAACGAGGCCGATGGAAACGTGATCCTTAAAAAAGGCCCGGTTATGATGTAAACTATATTAGAGCAGCTTCTGAATACCGCGTATAGATATATACTATTACAGGTCAATTTCTTGTTATTTTAACAAGATTTTTTGCCACAGAGTTCACAGAGTATCTGGAGTTTTTTAAAATATTCTTGCTCTGTGTGCTCGGTGGCTATCTTCATTTGGTTGCGGCCGGAGGTCGTGGATGCCCGCAGGGTACTGCGATATGCATATAGGAGCAAAAAGGTGAGCAACGGTGAAAAGGTAATGGTTGCTGGGCATTTTTGCCTTGATATTACTCCCAGGTTTCACGGCGGGCGCAAGTTCATTTTCCAGGACATTTTCTCCCCGGGAAAACTGACCAATGTCGAGGATGCCGTACTCTCTACTGGTGGCCCCGTTTCCAATACCGGTATGGCTCTGGCCAAGCTGGGGGTCGATGTGGTTCTAAATGGCAAAATAGGCCAGGATTATTTCGGCAATATCATCCGCGAGAAGGTCGGCGAAAAGAGGGCAGCCGCCTTTAAAGTGATCCCTAACCAGAGCACTTCCTACACCATTGTGTTTGCGCCCCCTGGGGTAGATCGTTTTTATCTGCACCATCCGGGCACGAACGACACCTTCGTGGCCGACGATATCGATTACCAGCAGGCAAAGGACTGCCGGCTGTTTCATTTCGGTTATCCGCCGTTGATGAAGAATATGTATGAAAACGGTGGAGCAGAGCTCATCGAGATCTACCGTCGCGTAAAAAAGCTTGGTGTCACCACCAGCCTGGATATGGTCATGGTTGACCCCTCAAGCCCGGCAGGGCAGGCGGATTGGGAAACCATCCTGGAGAAATCCCTACCGAATGTGGACATTTTTCTACCCAGCATCGATGAAATCGCCTTCATGGTAGACCGGGATCTATTCCAAGAAAGAAAACAGCAGGCCCAGAGGCAGGACCCCGTTCAAGTGTACACGCCTGAAGATAGTGCAGAGATTGCCGGCAAGCTGCTTTCTATGGGTGTAAGTATCGCTGTGATCAAATTCGGAGTCCGGGGACTCTACCTGCGCACTGTCTCCAGAGAGAAATTAGAGTCTATAGGGAAAGCCTGCCCCAAAGATGTTGATGCCTGGTCTGATCGGGAGATCTGGGCTGCTACCTTTAAAGCCAAAAGATTCGGCAGCGCTCTCGGGGCCGGGGATGCCACCATCGCAGGTTTTTTGTGTGGGCTGATCAGAGGTTTTTCACCAGAGGAAACTCTGCAGATCGCCAATACTCTCGGCTGGCAGAATGTACAGGAGATTGATGCTCTTAGCGGAATCAGAGACTGGGCAAGCACTCTTGAGCTGCTTCAAGATAAAAACAGACCACGAAACCCGACCAGGCTCGACTCAGCTGATTGGAGTTATTCAGAGGAATATCAGGTCTACTACGGTCCGAATGACTGCTGCTTCTCTTCGTCATGGAGAAAACGATGAAATCAGCACTGGGATAGCGCCTGGTAAAATAGAGTTTATTGATGTTCTTACCCCAGAAACAGAGGCAAATCAGATCCTAATAAAAATAAAAAGGATTGGCATTTGTGGCTCTGATATTCATGTATACCATGGAAAACACCCCTATACCTCCTATTCCGTGTTGCAGGGGCATGAGGTTTCTGGGGAGATCGAAAGGGTTGAGGCAAGGGTAAAGGGATTAAAAAAAGGAGACCGGGTGACCATACAGCCCCAGGCGGTGTGCGGTAGATGTTACCCTTGCTCCCACGGGAAATATCACA
>SDBV01005437.1_pt1 | contig 17983 bp, 21 predicted proteins | sample 2277081 | NCBI WGS metagenome assembly SDBV01 (sample SAMN10402039, study PRJNA504765) | marine sediment metagenome | isolation source: marine sediment core GS10_PC15, 223 cmbsf | place: Arctic Ocean: Southern Knipovich Ridge | collected 2010 | reverse complement strand
ATGAATCTAAGCTGGAGTAGTTTTGCACCTTCGTTCGTAACCTTCCAGAAATAGTTTTCTAGTTGGTCATCGAAGATGTCTACACGAATATCACAGATGCCATCAAAGCCAATAGGCTCTCCGGTTTCTGGATCAATAGTGTCATCAAAGACATCTACACAGACGGTCAATAGTTCTCTACTAACATTGTCCCAGATTGGTTTTCCACTCTTTTTTCTTGTCATGTCGAGTTTCTCAACAGAGCAGATTTCTTCGTCAGTTCCATCGTTATCAAGATCCACCAAGTCTACCTCAGCACAGGTTGCAATTTGGATGTGTCCGCCTGGAGGTCCGAGGACTCTTGCGAATACGCCATATGCAGTTTGCAAGTTATCACAAACAGCCAGGGCTTCTGGTGACTGATCTGCCTGAGGAATTCCGTTCTCATCTAGACAAACAGAATTTGGAGGTGGTAGTTGGAAGATTGCACCGTCTTTATCGGTAGCATCTGCATCAATTACTGCAAATTCCGCTCCTTCTTGCAAGAAGATCTTGCTGTGTCCATTCAAGTTAACAAAGATTCTGTGTCCATTGTTAGCGTCGTTTGGTATTTGTCCGTCGTCAGCATTTTTATTTCCTTTTGAAATATCTACCCCGATGATATTTAGTTGAAATCCGCCTTTTCCAACACCTTGTGTTGCATAGACCTGATCAAAACTAATTCCCATCATACCGGTCATGGCGACCATGACAGTAGCAAGGGATAATACTTTTGTAGTTTTATTCATTATGTTCATCTGAACAAACTTGACCTAATAAAGCTAGTTAAGTGTCACCATCAAAAAAAACAGTTGAGTCTAATTTTTAGCTAAATACTTGTTCAAAGTATTTTTTGTAACATTCATTTGTTACAATAAATTATTTTTACTATACTTTTCCCAATTTTGTATTAATTAATTTGTTACAAATGATCGTTACGCAAAATTATATTTAATCTTGAAATTTAATTGAAAAATTTATTGCAACATATTTTCATAACCGTTGGATAAATTGATTCAAAAACTTTACTGATAAAAATAATTTCAAATCCCTTAAGGGGAACTTGCTAAATGGGGAAGTACCCTAATTGTAGCGAGTCGTAACAGACCCGCATCTATCTGTGCAAATATTTGCTGTAAAATAATTTCAAAAGTCTAGTTTTCATTTTCTAAATTCACACGCAAAACTATCTGATTTCTTGTTTAATCATATTAAAGATAGAATAAGCCAAGTCTTGCTGAAAAAGATCTAAAAGAACATGGTATTGTTATAGAAGATGTCATTACAATACAAGCATCAGACGTTAAGGTACAGATGCGATCAAATAACATCACTACTGGGCTAGCATTAATCATTACAGCTGTGGCCATTCTTATTGGATCATTAAGTTTAGAAAAGCCCTCAACTACAAGGGATGACTCTAAAAGGAAAAAATAATCACTACAACGTAAAATTCCTCAAAGGTTATAATTTCTCATGGCATTAGACTATATTTCTGAAAGAATCACCAGAGAGGAGTTTTTAGGATACCCAGTTCTAAATTACTAATATGGAACAAGTTCATTGCGTGCATCCTGGATGTCCATTTGTAACCAGTGACCTAGAAGCATTACTAAGACATCAGAATGAAACGGGACACAATAGATAGTCCTAAACACCTACTTTTTTGTACTCCCTATGTTAACAATCATTGACCATTAGTGGGTCTCATTTATCTAAAAATTAATTTTTAGGTATCCGAGAATTAATTGTATGTGACCATTAGACTTTCTGGTAAACCCTATAACTTTTGGGCTTATCCTAGAAGGGTTTGGATTTTTTTACATATTTCCTGACACACGCGGATTTATGATTGTAGTTGCCTTTTACATAAGAGGCGGTAGATTTGGATCTTCTTCACTTAGAAAATCAAAAAGAAAATGGCATGATTTCATGCAGCTATACTATGTTGCAAATTACAATAGTTGGGAGATTGGTCATTGGATTCCCAAATCCAAGACATATTTTGGTTGGGTTGGATTTGGATTAATTGTCACAGGATTGTTTTTCCAGTCACAATATTTTATGAAATAAAATTTTTGGAATTAACCGAATATCTTATCATCCATTATCTTATCATCAAATTTATCAGCACCAATTTCCTCAAGTTGTTTTTCAATCTCAAAAGACAATGCATCTGCAATTCCCTTTTCAGGATTGGTTTGCATTTTTTTCAATTGATAACCAATATGTAGATGTGTTCTGTAAATATCTAGAACCGTTTCTGCTTCTGATATGTTCATGTATTTATCAATCATATACCATGCAATATCTAGATGAGTTTCCAAGTCCTTGACCATTGCATTGAACTCTCCTGATGATTTTACCATTTCCTTGTTATACAAAACATCACATATTTTCTTAGATGCGTGCAAATGATCTATGATTAATTTGGATGCATTAGAATTGTTAATTACTGTCACATAATACAAAAAATTTAAGAGATATTTAAGATTACATTTGATAGGTACTGTTCAACTCATTGGACATTTTATTCGTGTTTTGTGTCGGGACGTGAAATTATAATTACTTGTATTGACACATTTCATCATGGAACGATTCGAACAGTGCCGATATGCCGTTTATTTTGACGTTCCCAATCCTCATGTTACCATACACAAAATTGGTTCACATAAATTAGAAATTCATGGGGGTGACCATATTGTTCCTGTTGTAAGTGGTTGGGGGTATTTTGTCGAAGAACATGAAGCCAAATCATTTGCAGAGGGGATTAGTGCATCAAAAAAGATCCCAAAACCTACATATTGCAAAAAATGTTTCAAATACTAACTCATCCTTGCATTTTGAATTATTGTAATCCAGATGTAAAGAGAAAGTAAAGAAAATTACCAAGCTTGGTATAAAATGTGCTTGGTTGGTTGTTGATCTTTTAGTGTAATGAAATCATTACTTGTGAGGATTTTTGCCAGATTTGTTACCGCTTTTGCTAGCACCACCAGCTTTTCCTTTACCGCCACCTTTTCCAGCTTGTATTGTTTTCATATCAAATATTGGGTTTAAAAATATTAAACTATTTCGTAGGATTAAAGATTTCATCAAATCAACCGATAGGTAACAGTTGAAAGTATCAACCTATAAGGTTCCAGCACCGGTTTAAGAAACTCATAAAGACTTCGAATCCTTGATAGTGAATCTACCAAGACCCGCATCTATTTTTAATAAAATAATTGCATCAGAATTCACTGTTCGTAACAAATTGAACTTTATGATTAATCGGATTCATGCTAAGATCATAATTAATCTAAAAAAATCTGAACACTAATTTTCAAAAACAATTCAATTTCTGCAATCAGGTAAACTACCCAAGTTATCTTTTGTGGTGTTGTTAGGATCTGTTGTGATAAATCTTCCATTAGAAGTTTTTTGAACTAGTGCGCCTTTTTTCCATTTTCCATTTTCATAAAACCAGGTATAGTAAACATGACCAGCATCGATATTTGCTATTACAGTTGAACGCAGATGGATAATTGGTTCTGGACCTTTAGTATACAATCCAACATGATGAATATGTTCAGGGTTTGTCGAGTCAACAACACAAATGATTGCATAATCTGTCATGCCAATCGTTACCCACTATTCGTTATAATATGATCATCCTATGAAAAATTGACCTAAAGTAAACAATGAATTAATCAAATAATGATCCTAATGAATTAGTTAGCAATCAATTATTATGGTGGTGATAATTGCATGAATCCAAGATTGATTGAACTTCAATTACTTAATATTTGATTTTTTCATTAAAAATTCATGTCTTCAAAAGACAACTTGTCGTTAATTACAAATCATGAACAATTGATGGAATTTTTTTCATTAGAAGGTATAGGAGAGCCTAGAAACACGGAATTCAAAAATGGTAATGACTGGGATCATTTGAAATACAAAATCACAAAAGCACTCATTGGTTTGAGCAATTTAAAAGATGGTGGCAAAGTAATAGTTGGAATTAAAGATGATGTACATGATCCAGATCCATTAATTGGAATGACCCAAGAACAAAGTAAAACATACACGCTGGATATCCTTATGAAATTTGTTAATGAATATGCAGATCCACCTTTAGAAATTAAAATACATATATTTCCAAATAACGATGAAGAGAAAAAATATTTTGTCATAATTAATGTGTTGGAATTTTCAGAATTGCCAACTTTATGTAAAAAAGACGGTGGGGGTGGAATCTTACAACGTGAAAAAATATTCATCCGACCTCGTAAAAATACTGAAACCACAGATAATTTCTCTCACCATGATATGCGAGAATTATTAGAATTAGCAACTGAAAAATATTATGTAAAACAAAAGAAGATTCATGAGAAATTTAAAAAGTTAGATGAAATTGAAAATGAGAATTCAAATACGCAAGAGCAATTTGATGAAGAGGTGTCTGACTTTTGAGACGAGGAGATGAATATGCCGGTAGTGAGATGCTCGAAATCATCAAACAAAGAGGATATTTTGAATTTAGATTAATTCCTAATCTCACTAACAAATTATCATTCGCAGAATTAGAAGATATTATTAGAAAAAATCAAGTAAAACATAGAGGAACATTTTATCCGCATATTGCCGATCATAGATATGGGAAAATTCAAAGGATTGATAATTATATAGAATCATTTCATCATTGGGGACAAACTGCTGAAATATGGAGATTTTACAAATCAGGTCAGTTTAAACATATTCGAGGATTTATTGAAGATAGATGGGATGATCATCCTCCTTTAGGCGTTCAATGGGAACCTGAAATGGAAACACCACCACCTGAAAATACCTTTTTTGAACCAATTGTAAAAATGTGGGAGATGACTGAAATGTTTCTGTTTGCCTCAAGACTTGCAAATGAACTTAATTGTGAATTGAGAATTGAAATTAAACTACATAAAATGGATGAAAGACAATTACAAATGCGTGCAGGAAACAGATTTGGATTTGATCGTAATTATACTTGTCATACACCAACAATAACATTAGAACCTATTTCTGTCAGTTCAGAAGATTTACAACTCAAACATGATAAATTAGCAGCAAAAAAAATATTGGAGATATTTGACTATTTTAGCTGGAATGCATCTCATATTTCGTCAATCATAAAAGAGGAACAAAAAAAATTCTATTCACATAGTTTCTAATTTTCCATTCTAAGAAGTGAATCGTAACAGACCCTCCTCTATTTTTAATAAAATAATTGCAAACTAGAGCTTTGAATCACTTCACAGAATATCTATGATGGTTTTTGAAAGATAGATTTTGAATTATTAGTGAAAAAAAATGAATTAGTTGAAATTAACTGTGCTTTATTTTCCAGGGGACAAAAATGCCAACTATGCATGCTGCTTCTATCCCAATAATCATTAGAAGATGATCCATTGTCAACCCTAAATTTGAATATGAAGTAATTATGGGTATTACAATTGCAATCCCTATAGCAACAAATAACAAAATAAGGTAATTCCGTTTCCATTTCTTTTCTAGATTTCTTTCTAAATCGATAATTTTATCGTCTTGTTCAGAAATTTTGTTGGATTGTTTTTGTAACACTTTATCTTGTTGATGGAGTTTCTGATTTAAGCCTCTTAGTGCTTTTTCAATATCTTTTTCTTGTTTATTTTCTAATCTTTTTGAAATTACACTCAGACTTTCTCTAGTCCATTTTTCTTCTTCAGTTTTATCATTATTCACTTGAGCCTCATTTAATTTCTTTAGTGTATTACGAACATGTTTATCACCAAGTAATCCATCAAACTCTTCTGAACTTAATCCCTTATCATCAATAAAGGCTGCTGAGATATTCAAAACATCTTCCTGTCTAATTATACTATCCATTCCAAAATTAGTACTCAACAGCCTAGAAAAAGCCTTAGCAATGTTGGTTGATTTTAATTTTGGAGAAATTAAAGGAGAGATTATCTGCATCCAAACAGATGCAGTGATACTAGCTCGAAGATCTTTTGCTGGATAAATTTTTTTTTCTGCTCTCCAAAGTGTGGAGTCTCTTGTCAAAAACCATATCTTTGGACCTAACGGTCCACTAGGAATTGTTTTTCTTAACGCCTTGGTTTTTAAAATACAGAATACATCATGTTTTATGGTTAACGGTGGTTTTGTTTCATTCTGTCGATGGACAGATCTATAAAGTTTTTCAAATTTTTTATTTTTCCTATATTGTTTAATATCAATATCATCATATTCAATTCCATAATCTTTTTGTAGATTCTTTGGTATGTCTTCATATCCAATACAAAATTGATCAATTGTTTGACGAGGATTTTGACGTAATGAATCCAAATATCCCATTAATAATGGAGCATCTATTTTTTTATTAAATAACACATCAATGTATTCTTGAGGTGATTTTCTAATTTGTTCAACTTGATTCTTGTGTGTTTCTAACCAATAATCAAATTCTGTTTTTGTAATTTCATTTATGGCAAATGTTACCCCTAGTTGTTGGGATATCTCTATAATATTTTGTAATGATTTAGCCTGTCGACTTTTTTTAAATAATAAATTAATTATCACGTTTGTATCCAAATAGATTTTTGTTTTCTTCAGTGCCTCTTCTTGTATATATTTTAATTCCGGATCTACATTTAATATTTCCAATAAAGTATGACCTTGCACCATTATGAAAATAAATTTACTTTGGTTTTCTGAAGAATTAAAAAGAAAATCATTGAAAATATCATCGATTTGAGCATGGTTTTTTGAAGGAAGGATTTTTAATATTAATTCTTTATAATCATCTTTGAATCCAGTATGAAATTCTAAATTTTTTAAGCTACTTTTTTGATTAATGATGGTTCTTGCTATTTCTTTACCGTGAATTGAAAATGTTTTTCCCAATAATTTAAAAAAATTTTGTGACAATTTATCAGCATCATCTAAGGATAAACTTGGAATCTTTTGTAAAATCTGTTCTTTTAATTCATTTTGTACTGAAGTCATCAAATCAATGTAATTTTGTATATTTTGATTTATTTCCGTTCTAGTATCTGATGAAAGTGTAAACTTCTCAGTTCCAATAATTTTTTTCTTTTTAATTACTCTTTGTAATGCAGATTCATAATGTATTGAAGGAAGGTTATCTAGACGGTAATCCTGTTCTATTTTTTCTTTAATCTCGCTTTTTGAAATAGATGATTCTTTGGCATGTTCGTATAATGTTCTAATTATGAAATAATCGTATAATTCATCTTTAACAATTCCTGCTTTCTCGTCTAGAATGTATTGAAAAAGATATACAGAACCATTATTTTTAGCAAACTCATTACTCATAACATAAGAATCAGCGAATACCTTAAAAACCGATGTATTATAAAATAATATTAATTATTTTAATATTTTTCAGACTTGAAGAGAGTTATTTTTTTAAAAAAATACTTGAACATCTCTAATTCTGATCAAGTACATTGTTCAATCCGATCAAGTTTTTGAAATTATTTTTTGGGAAGGAATGAAAATTGAAAAAGATATGGCAAATAAAAAAATGTCATTCATTATGGAGCATTACTAAGATATTCAAATAACCTTGTACATGCTTCTGATGCTTGTGTTAGTAATGTAATGATAGCAGTCATTCCCCCACCTCCTATTAAAGCTCCTAAACCTACATGTTTTTTACTCATAACATATGAACAAATTTGTTCCTAAAATAAATGATCACTCAACAAAATTTACTTTTTTATGAATCAAATCTAAAGTATGGTTCCCCTTATTGGTATTGGATCAACAGATCCAAACTCATAGCTGATCCTGAAAGATTCGATTCTAAAAAATCAGTGTTCAAATAAGTAATTTGGAGAAGTAAGTCTTGGTAGAATCATGTCCATATCATTGAGAGTCTTGAACTAAAACACCAAGACCCTTTGAAGGGAACCAAAGTAAAAGGCCAGTTCCCTTAATGGAGATGAAATTATTTTACAGCAAATATTTGCACAAATAGATGTGGATCTGTTACGATTCGCTTTTTTGAATAATGATTTTCTGAAGACTTGAATTTATCCCCTGTAAATTTCTCGTTTACCACAATTAGGACATACTATATGATCTGTTAACGGTGGTACTCCAAGTTCTATTGTTGCACTCCACCTACAGTTAATACAATGTACAGTTTCTACACCCATTATTCTAACAAAAATTTAGATAGTATTTCAAGTTGGCGAAAAAATTTATTAAATTTAACCTAGGCGTAATATCTTAGGATAATCCTTCTTGTCATTTGATTTTTCTACCAATACTTTAGATTCTAAATAGTCAACGAAGATTTTAGTTAAAGTTACCAATTTTTATAATCGTGGTAATACTTTATGAATATGCCACAATCAATTAAAATTTACAGATATCCATATGGGGTAGAAGAATCCGAAATATTAGAAAAAATTAACAATAATCAAAAAATTGATCTCATGAGAACCAAGATAATTCGAAGACAGGGGGTAAATTTAGAATCTTTAGAACTTAAGGCAGAAGAAAACGGATACGGGGATTCTGGTACCGCACGCTTATGGATGAGATGTAAAGATAACAAGTTTTCAGAAACAACACATCTTGAACCTTCAGATATTTCCTTTACTATTTCCAAAACAAAAAAAATTCTATTAGTTCATGGTTCTTCAAAAAGGGACATAATTACAAGAATGATTTCTGCTTTAATTCATGATTCACAAGAAGGATATTTTCTTCCATTTGACATACCAAAAGAAAAAATAATTAAACTTCAAAACAAACTACTTGGATTTCATAATAAAAATTGCGTAGAAGATCCAAGATTTGACACCACCACTAATCGTTATAAAAATAGAACTAGGCAAGGTTTTGAAAGAAGTCCAACTGAATGTGCTACTGAAGACACAGAATACAATAAAATTTTAGAAAAAGCAGATAACACATATCCAATTATCAGAATAATTCAATGTAGAGGGTTACTGGATGATGAATCCGCAGATTATAAACCTCTTGAAATTAATGAACGAGGTGAATTCAGATTTTATCTAAATATTTCCTCTGAATCATGGGATGATTTTTTCTTTAATGTTTGTCAACCAATTTTAGGAATTACGATCATGAATTGATTGAAAATCTTTATACGATTATAATTTGGGCTAATATTGTGGGTGTCCTCGATGGGGTTGTTTCGGAACTGACAATTAATTTTTGGAGTGTGTTAAGTATTGGAGCTAGCGCTGGAGTAGGCTTGTTGGTATACATTTTAGATAAAAAAAGAAGAAAACGTGAAGAGGAACATGCTCGAAAAACTGTTGTTGAAAATCTAAGTGATGGGAGTAAACTTTTTGTGGAATTAACCAAAACTGCAAGAAGACCATCTTCAGAAGAAATGGAATCAGAAGTTCTATCAGAAATCGATTATTTTTTTCAAGAAAATCATGAAAAAATTCGAGATATAATCCGTTTTACAAGAATTTATCTTAACGAATGGAAAAATTTACCAGCAGAAGATAAAGAGAGAGTAGAGATTTCTTTAAAGGACCTTTATTGGCTTCTCACCGATTATTACCCAATGCACAAACCCGATTTAATAAAACATGGACATGCGATTGAGAATAGGACCGCGTTGTCTGAAAAAAATGAAGAAATTCTTCAAATTTTGAAACAGATAAAGAAGAAATAGTAAAGATTCCCGATTGGAAAAATGCTAAACCATGAAAGCGGGTCTGTTACGACTCACTCCTTCATAATAAATTACATTATCCTATGTTTCATAATCTCTAGTAGGATTATGAATTATTTTTTGGGAAAACTATTGGTAATTATCTAAAATATTTTTTGCAGCTGTATGATGCGTTTCCAAATCTCTAAATTCTGGGCAATCCATCTCAACATACTTTATCAGCATTTTGGCTCTTTTAATGGATGCATCTCGTTCAGCAAGCTGTATTGCCTCCCAATCTTCAAAATCACTCCATTCTTTGTATAATTTTAAACAGGCAAGTTCATGAGGTTGAGAAATATTGGTTATTACTAATGAAACAGATAATGCTAAAATAACTACAATTAATCCAAGAATAATTTTTTTCACAACATCATAAGGTAAATTGCTGTTTTAAGTTCTTTTCAAAGATTCGTAATCTAACTACAGATTACGAAATATAAAATCACTGTAATAGAATAATTTCTCTAGAAGCATATCGGATGGAATCCGATAAATCATAGTAATAGAATCAAGACAAAGGGAACTATGCTGTGAAACCATACAAATTATTTATAATTATACTTGCGATTCCTGGAACATTCGCAGGGATTTTGTCCATTTTTGAGTCCTGCAATTGCTTCGTTAGTAGGAATAACCACTTTAGAGATAACTTTGTCCATTGGTCTTTTTTTCATAATCATCACAGGATGTATTGGGTTAGGATTTCTAATTAATCTAGTTAACAATCGTTCAAAATCTGAGGGGTCTTGGGTTCCAGATGAAGTCATAAGAATATTGGTTGATCTTAGAAAGAAGTATGGAGAAGGATTTGACACCGATGATGCACGAGTGGTGGAAGCATTTCAAAAAGGAAAAGATGACTTGGAAGATATTGCAATTTTTACAGATATGGCCGAAAAAAAGGTTGAAAAAATTATGGACAAATTGGCAAACAAAGGAGTAAATGGGTTTGAATTTTAAATTCATAGGCTAAAGAGTATCAATAATTTAAAAAATATCATCTCATCACCCTCATTTAGATTTCGTAATCTATAGTAGGATTATGAAATTAGGAATTTATCTTACCAATTCAAAGAACTTTTTCTTGTTTCGTTCTCTATCGGCATTACTAATTCTTGCACCTGTAGGATGTAGAATACAAAATAATGGGATTTCCCCCCAATATGCTGCTAATCCAATTCTTCGTTTTTTATCGCCTATATTCTCAATTTCATTTTGAAATGGACCAAAATACTTTGTTAGTAAGGAATAGGTTTCCAATCCAAGAATCAGAATAGAATTAGGTTTGACAGTTTGAATAATTCTTTCAATTTGATCTAAACAAAATTTTTCCATGTTTTTTTGTAGTTCTTTTGGAAAATTCTTTTTCAGATATTTCATATTTTTGCTTCTGAAAAAAATTATAGGTAAAGTAACACTAGTTTCTAACAAATCATAATTTAATTCAAAAAATGAACGTATCTTTTTTGCCATAGGATAATCTCGTGAGATGTATTCATTTTTTGTAAAACCAGAGTAGTTTCCCTTTTGAAAATGAATTAAGTCTTCTTGAAAACTAGTTTTGTCTCCGCCTGGATTATAAGACAATATCATTACTTTGGGATTTTTTGATACTGGACCATAGAAAACTTTGAATCCAGAATCCCAAAAAGGAAAATCTTTTTGCCATTTTTCAAAAACTTCTTGGGTAACATTTTTGGCCCATGTTTCAATTTCCAAATCAATCATTAATTTGAAATTGTTTTATTATATTTGATATTATTTCATAATCTCTACTAGGATTATGAAAGTACAGATCTGTTAAGACTCGCTTATTGAAGAAAAAATAAAATGGCGAGTCATGGATTTTGTATCAAAATGGGAATAATTAATATAATTACTATAATTACTATAATGTAACATTACAACATTGTAATGAGCGGTCAGTCAGCGTTACTACTATTGAGAAAAGTATAATTCTCTTTCATAACGCGACTAACATTTTCTTTTTGCAGTAATGGTATTTAGTATTTGTTGAAAGAAGGTCTAGTTCTATATCATTATCAAAATAAACATAGATGTATGATTGTGTGGGGATATAGTTAAAGCCTCAGATTTTGCACTAAATTTTATTCCTAAAACTTCAAAAAACTATAACAGGTTTGCGCTATCTACACCTTCAAAAATTTTTATGCATGTTTAACCCCATAACAATATGCTAGAGATTGTTATTAGCGCTGGAATAAGTTTCGGTGTTAGTCTTGCATCTAATGCATTTTATGATTTTTTAAAAAAATAGAATAACTCGGACAGATGGGATTTACTGGAAAGAAAAATTAGATTTTATGTAATCCTGACCTTTCTGTGTGATTAGAACCATACTGATCCAGTCTTGAGGTTCACCAATCCATTCAATATAGCCAGAATGTTGTAGATTTCTTAAAACATCGTAAAATGATGATTTTGCAATATTTGTTTTGACTCTGATCCGAGTTGCACTGACCGATTCTTTTTGCAGAATTAAAAATTTTAGAATTCTTTTTTCATATTCATAATATTTTCCACGCCTAAATTTTGTCACTGTGGTTAAATGATAAATTTAATTTTTTAGGGTATCTTTTAACCATGCATATGGAAAAAATAGAGTTCAGAACGCAGACATTATGGGCTTAACTATATTATCATTAAACCAATTTTGGATATTTTCAAAAATTTGCCAATCAGAGTTTAAGTCCGGAATACATTTTCCACTTTCTTCATGTGTTCCTTCACCACAAGGATAAACCTTTAGGGATTTTGAAGTTGGTAAAATAGGTCCAACCTCTGGTTCTCGAATAGGTTCAGGTTCTGGGCTAGGTTCAGGTGGTTCTGGGGCTGATTTTATTTTAGGAGCTGGTTCTGGACTAGGGCTAGGGGGTAATGGTGCTGGTTTTATTTTAGGAATTGCTTCAGGTTCCTTTAACCCCACTGCCTCATAGATTGAATCGTACTCTGGAAAGTTTTCATCAACCCATTTCTTGTAAGATGATTCATGATTGTATCTGTTCACATAGTACTGTGGATCCTGATTTGGATCAACAAATGGTGCAGGTATTGCTAAAGGTACCTGAACTGGTTCAGGTCCAGTTGTAGGTGGAGTAATTTTTGTGGTATCTCCCTTGGGTTTTTCATCCGGACAACCATCAGAATCAAGGTATCCATTGAAGGTTTCTGCTTTATTGTAACATTGATCAAAATTGTCTAGGATACCATCGCCATCGACGTCCTTGATTAGTTCAACTTGTTCTATTACGTTGGCAGTTTCAATTATTTTTTCATAGTCTGCAGAGTTGAATTTTACTCCTCCTGATATGTTATTGTTGGGTAGAAGATATCCGTCGTTTCTGTATAATGCAATAATTGCAGCCAAGTTAAATTCAGTGGGAGAACTTGCCCCTCCAATACATGTTCGACGTCCATTTTCAATACTACACATAAGGTCTCCTGCAATATTGAAGGCATGACCCAATCCTATGGCATGAGCATATTCATGAGCCGCCGTCCTACTTTCCCTGTTGTAATTACCAATCACTGGATCAGAGTCCACACATACGACAGTGTTCACAGGATTACGATTCAGATAGACTCTTACATAACCACCCCAATGAAGGCACTTTCTATCGTCTTCTTCTGTTACCAAATTGATTACCACATCTGGTTTTTTATTAAAAAATGCTGAATCTTTGGAAACTATCTCAAATTCTACATTCCACATTCCACCAAATTTTTCTATGAGGGGTTCACTCCACATTAGAACCCCCTCTTTAACGGGAATTATGGCACCTTTTACTTGTTCATATGAATCAGGAGATGGAACAATTGCAACATGAGGAGTTTTTTCAAAATTTAATGCATAATACAATTCAAGATACTCTTCCGGACCAATGGCAGGATAGGAAATTGGAGTTGGATCTATGGCTATTTTTTGAGTGTCTGAACAACCTGCCCCACATGTGGTAGACCTTGAGAAAAATCTATCCCCCTTAAACTCTGCATAAACTTCAATTGCATTATTTGGATCATTCTTTTTTGCCAACCAAGCTGCAGAAAAACTACCATCCGAATCCACCCAGGCTGTAGTTAATAGATCATCTCGAGTAAGGAAATCTTCATCTTTAATGTAAACGATAGCCCCTTCGGTGTTTCCTTTTTCAAACTGTAGGGTACCTGTAAAGGTAACAAATTCTCCCACGTTAGCTGATGATGGAATTTTGTTTAAGGTAATCCAAGTCTTTGATTTTAAAACATCCAGTGATTGATTCTCACTTTGATCAGAATAATACTTTGAATTACCCGTAAATTTTGCATACATTTCTAGAGTCTTCTCAAAGGGATCAGTCCAACGTATTTTCCATTTGATCGAAAACTTTCCATCCGAATCAGTTGTCCCTTCAGCAAAAAGTCCATCACCGAGGATAGGCGTATCTTCTTGGATTGATACTGTCACTCCCGAAACAGGATTACCAAATGAAGTTAAGGTTCCCGTAAAGAGGACTTCTTCGCCTACCAAAGCAGAAGAAATATTGATAGGATCCAGAATTAGTTTAGTTGGCTCTCTCTCAAAGGATTGGTATACAGTAATTTTCTGTCTTGGAGTTTTGGATTTTAAATAATTTAAATCTCCCTTAAATTCTGCATACACTTCACTTGCACCACTTGATGATGAATCCCAATCCTTTGCAGGAACAACAACTGTAAACCTACCAAGAGAATCAGTTACTGCAAAAGAGATATCCTCATCCTTCCAAAAAGGGTCGTCTTCTTTTATGTAAACCAGAACACCAGATACCGGTTCTTGATCCTCTGTCATCAATCTACCACTAAAGGTAATTAATTCGTTTTCATGTATTTCAGAGGGAATTAAATCAAGTGTTAGCTTTGTTGCTTTTTTAACGGTGTTTTGATTAAGTTCAGAAGAATTAATCTCGGAATCAACTTTAAGTAAAAATGATTCATCTGATGAAACCCTTTCAAAATTTTGCTCTGAACCAAAGGCAGGAACAAATACGAAAATTCCAATGAATAGTATTACAAACCATTTCTTTGTGCTTAGTTTTGCCTTACTTTCCAAGAATATCTTACTTTCCTTGGTTTAGTTAATGAACATTGCTTACATTTCATACAAGTAAGGTATACCAGAATGGTAAGGGAATCAAAGAAGGAAATCTTGGGTATGAGTACCATAACCTACAAGTTTCAGGTAACAATTCCAAAAAAACTCAGAGAAAAACACAAACTCAAAGAAGGTGATGCCATCATGTTTATTGAAGAAGACGAAAAGATTTTCATTCGAAAAAGCACTGAAATTTAAAATCATCCTAAAACTTCTCAAATTTATTTTCAGAAATTTAATCTGTTATAACGTCAAATAATACTGCAATCAGAGCAAGGAATTTGTTATCTTATAGGAACATCTAACGTCAAAATTCTCGTCATAACAAATGTCATTTCTCGTCATTTAAAACAAATATTGTCAGAATAACAGTCAAAAAGAATTTGTATAGTAGTATATTCATTTTCTTTCATTTTAATCTCATTTTGAGGCTAAATAGAATGAAAATGAATTTAGAATAAAGAATATACAAAAATAATTTATTTGACATTTTTATGACATCTAAAAGACATGTTACAAATCTAAATGACAACATGACATTTAAAAAACAAAAACCAGGTATGAAATTTTAGATGCTAAAGATAACCTCGGATGTGGTTTATTGCATCCCACATTCCACGACGATTGTATACCTTCAAGACTTGCCAAATTTGTCCTGCATCAAGTGTAGCCAACTTTTGCTGTACCGTTTCTAGGATTATCTTATTTCTCTCAAGATTTTGATTCTCTTTTCTAATCTCCTTATTTGTTGCATTTGATATTTCGATGAAAAACCTATTGTTAATGGCATTTCCTATAATGGAGCTTCCATCACGAATTGTATTATCCCAGCTACTTTGTTGCAGTTCAGCGTTCTCAAATTCGGCAAAGATGGTTTTTTGTACGATTTCCTTGAGCATCTCAGTTGATGCAATATTTGCATCATCTGCTAAATTCTTGATTTTCTCGGCTTCTGCCTCTAGTCTGATTAAGGCCCTTTTTGTTCCTAAGAACGACGCTTCAGGTCACCTTTTAGGTATATTAGAAAGTCCTCGGCTTTCTTTAGAACTAGTGGTTGGTGCCTAGGATCTCTTGGGTATATCAGCATAAAGACATCCATTACCCATAATGTAGACTGGACAGTCTCAAAAGTAGTTGACTTTAGTGCAACCATCTTGTATAGGGGTTGTATGAATTTATGAGCAGATACATTTTCTACAGTTGCAGCGATCTTTGATACAAGTCCGTCAAGATCTGAAAACATTGATGCAAAGCCCTTTCTTTGATCTGCAAAGAATTTTTCTTGTTCTTCAGTTACTTTATTTGTAGTCTGCTCAATTGCATTTGTTCCCTTTTCTTGTACCTTTGCTAGAGACTCTTTGGCATGAATATCAAATTCTTGAATCTTCATTTCATACAGATTCTTTCTAATATCATACACTTGAACCGTTTGTGTATCTTGTTTTTTTAGCTCTTTAATTCTTGTTTCTTGGTTTGCAATTGTTGTGGCATTGGATTCTATTTTGGCTGCCTGGTTGTTTATTATGTGATTTTGTTTTGAAATCTCTGCAGCATTTGAATCAATTACTGTTTTTTGTTGAGCGATTTGTTCGGCATAACTTGACTTTTCAGTAAGGTGTGCAATAATCTGTGAACTATTCCACCCATTATTTTTAACCTCTGCTAGAACTTTTGCTAACTTTGGAAGATCTTTAACTACATCTACAAACTTTCCAAGACCTTGTTTTGCTGTAATAAATGCATTCAGTTCTTGTAAGGTGACCTTTTTTTGTGTAAGTGCATCTGATCTTTCCTTTGTAGCAATTGCTGCATCTTTTTTTATTTGTGTAACCCTTTGACATTCTTGTTGATATTCTTGGTGTTTTTCTTCTGTTTTGGATTTGATCTCCGAGAAATGTTGGGACAATTTTTCAATGGGAATATTGCTATGAGCTGACAGGTTCCTCAAATTTATTATCTCTTTTACAATCGTAGTTGGACTGATTTTGTTTTCTTTGCACACTAGATACAAATCATCAGCAAATGAATCAAGATTTACATCAATCTTGATACCCAATTTGTCCAGTCTGGAGCGAATACACAATTCATCCATCCATTGGACAAAAGACAAACCCTTCGAGTGTATGAATTCACCTAGATTGCTTAGCGCCTCAAAGGTTACATCTCCAACTTTTTGCCTAAAATCATTCCAAATTTGCTGTACTTTGGTCTCTGAAACCCCGGTTTTTCTAGAGGTCTCCTTGCGAGACCTACCTTCTAGCCTGCAAATTACAACATCAGTTACAATATTTTCTGGTAATTTTTTAGGCATTACTCCACCTTTTCCTGCGAATCCAACTGTATCTCTTCAATCAGAAACTTGCGATCTTCGCTTTGTAAGCATCTATTGCACAAAACGAGTTCATAATCTCCTGATACTTTACATGAAAATACCAATTGAGATTTTTTTGGATTATGTGAACATTCGAATCTTTCCATAGTATACGCTAAACTTTAAGGGTTTTGAAGAATTCAGAACCGATTTTAGCTACAGGTGATGTCTGTCTAATAGATCATGAGCCAAAGTCAAAAAATTTTACACGATCCCACTTATTCAATCAAAGAATTGTAGACATACTATGAATAAAACATTACCATATTCTACAAGAAAAGGTTCATCAAAAATTTATATTCAAATTGTTTTGGCAATAATGGATAACCAGTTTTGTTCAATGAAAAAAATTTACAAATATTTTGAAAACAAAAATTACAATACACTAAAAAATAATGTAAACTATCTAGTGTCTCAAAAAATTATCTTCAAAGTTCCTTTCTGGCACGGAACAGCTTTTTATGTTAATGTTGACGGTGATAAAACCATCAAAATTCTTGCAAATTACCATACCACAAAACACAGAGTCTCAGCAAAGATTAATAAAATTACAGACAGGCATCCTCAACTCAAAGAAAAATTTCTCCATGCAGGAGTAAAGGATTTTAACCAAATAACTAAAACTAACATTCCTACAAAACCTTTTGATGTTTCTAGTTTAGATGCTAGTTGTACAACAGTAGTAACACATCTAAATTTGATAATTCTTGCAACCAAGATTTTGATTTTA
>SDBV01005436.1_pt1 | contig 17985 bp, 15 predicted proteins | sample 2277081 | NCBI WGS metagenome assembly SDBV01 (sample SAMN10402039, study PRJNA504765) | marine sediment metagenome | isolation source: marine sediment core GS10_PC15, 223 cmbsf | place: Arctic Ocean: Southern Knipovich Ridge | collected 2010 | reverse complement strand
ATTACACCCTCCAGAGGCATGAAGATAGATACGATAAAGCAAAGTGCGTCAACAAGTTGCGCAAGCATGGCAAAAGCGAACTTTTTGGTAAAACGCGCAAGACGAGTTCGGCGAATACTTACGGGCCGGCGAAAGCTGGCAAGCGATGACCAAAGCACGCCCGGCAGGACTCGAACCTGCAACCTGCGGATTAGAAGTCCGCTGCTCTATCCTTTGAGCTACGGGCGCAAACACCGTATTCTGTAGACTCCCTCCGCTGGCCGGGTGGAATTGCCACTACACCCGTTCTGTAAATGGACCCCCGTTGTGGGTGCAACCGGAGGGCCGGGCCCTCACCTGTAAAGGAGTCCAAATGGCCACCCCCAATTCTACCGCACGGCGGGCCAACAGGAAGCCCGCCAGGCCCTATCCCGGCTTCCCCCTTTCCCGCATGGCGCTGGCGTGTGGGCCAAGAAGATCCGCGGCAAGCTCCATTACTTCGGCCCGTGGGACGATCCCAACGGGGCCGGGCAACGCTATCTCGACCAACGCGGCGATCTGCAGGCCGGACGGACGCCCCGCGTGGCCCGGGATGGGCTCACCGTCGGGGATCTGGTCAACCGGTTTCTGACTGCCAAGAGGCAGCTCGTCGACAGCGGTGAGATGGTGTTGCGGAGCTGGAAAGATTACCACGCCAGTTGCGGCCGCGTGGTGAGCATCTTGGGTGCCGATCGGCTTGCTCAAAGCACGAAGAAGTACCCTGGTTTCTTACAATCGCTTCGATCCGCGCCGGCTAGCCCCTGAGTTCGTGCTCGCCGGGTCGGTTTCTGGCCGCAAAACGTGTCCCCAGGGAGTTCGTCACCCCGGGCGTGGTGCCCGGACCGGACGTGCAGTTGGAGACCCTGTCGACCACGTCGATCACGCGGGCACGATCGGTGCGAATGGGCGTCATTTTCCGCGGCATGGCGGCAGCCACCACCCCGGCCACCTCGGAGACCGTCGCCCCTTTGCAGTGCAGGGCCGTCAACAGCCGGGCGATCTGCCGTTGGCTGCGCTGTCCCTCCCATGATCGGTCCGATCGCCTTCGCCATCCGGTCCATCGAGAGGTCCCGTCCGGCCTCGACGTGTTTGAAGTTGGCTTCGATCAGCTTGCAGTTTCCAGGTGTTGGCGGAGCCTCCCGACGTACAGCGAGAGCAACTCCTGTGTATCGTCCAGAGCGAACAGATGGGGATCGCAGCGGAGGCTGATGGTCAGCATCCGGTTGTAGGTGAAGATGGAGAACGTTGCCCGGGTCTTGGGACGGATCGGCGGGACGCCGGTGATCTCTTCGAGCGTGAGGTTTCCGCAGACGACGCGTCCGGCATTGCGTGGAAAGCGGGCGGTGAATCGGCGACTGGGATCGCCCACGTTGGAGAGGATCGCGGTGGCCAGGGTCCGCGGCACCGCCAGCAGCAGCGGCAACAGGCCGGGGATATTGCCGGCCCCGGTGATGGTATCGACGAACCGCTTGCCGAGGCCATCGTGCTTGATCAGGGCCGTCTCGTTGCGAATTCCCGCTGCCAGCCGCTGCGGATCGCGAAGCTGCGCCGCGCCGCGGGTGATGAGGGCATAGCCGAGGATGTTGGCCGCAGGTGTTTCGTAGTCATCGGTTTCGCGTAGATCCACCGGCATCATGATGCGGAACCGCCGCCCCGGGCTTCGCGGCCGCCTGGCCGAGTTCCACCGCTGCATGGTGTAGAACAATTCCAGCAGCAACAGATCGTTGAGCAAGATCCCCAGCTTGCCGGCGGCGTCGCGCAATTGCCGGTGCTGGCTGCGGTCGAAGGTGGACGAACAGATGCCGGGAAAGGGGGCCGCCGGCCCGCCGTCGCCGGTCTTGGGCCGGTGCAAGGGGGTGCAGCCGTGCCCCATGATCTGGAACCCCTGAGCCAGGCTTCTGATCGCGAGGCGGGCGTATGGGCCGGACCTGGCCAGATCCATGCACCCGTTGGCGCGGCCCCGCAGCCGGGTCAGATCTACCGGGTGCAGCGTGGGAGCCGGCTGTTGGCCTGCCGTACGCGCCCCGTACAGCGCCAGCAAGTCACCCAGGAATCGATAGGCCCCGATCCCGTCGCAGCAGGCGTGGTGGAACTGGGTGATCAGGCGAACGCGGTCCGGGCCCTGGCGGATCCATATCCGCAGGCCGACCTCGTGCTGCAAATCGATCCATTCGCCGTGCGGGCAACTGACCGGAACGTCGTCCTGGGCCCAATCGACCGGCGGCACCGGCCCGTCGGAAGGGACCCAGCAGCGCGCCTTGCGTTTGGCGGGCCGCAGCAGCGACGTCAGCAGCGGGTGTCGTTTCAGGGCCGCCTCCAGGGCCGCCTCGAACGCCGTACGGTCCAACGTCCCCGAGAGAACCAGTTGAATCACGAACGCCATCGGATACCGCGGGCGGTCGTCCGTCCACAGGAACCTCTCGATGGACGTCAGGTGCAGGGGGAAAACACGTTGCCGCGAGGCGGTCGTCATGGTCGCACAACTAATGATAGCGATTCCAATCCCATCCAGCCCCTGAACCTACGCGACAGGCTCCCTCTTGTCAAGATTTTGCTGGTCCAGCCGGGAGTTGCGGAAACAGGTGCGGCAAGGGCGGGCGGCCACACCGCCATACAGCACGCCCGGCGGGTCCGAGTTGCTCAGCCCGATCGACATCCTCGCCCACCGAGTCCATATCCAGCGTCGTGGCCAGCGGCAGCGGCATGTTGTAGGCCGCCGCCACCTCTTCAGTCTGGCGGGTCTTGGCAAGCTGGGTCTTCAGAACTTTTAGCGATTCAGCTAATGGTTGCATTGGCTTGGCCGCATCTTGTCGCGTCAGCCCCACGGCCTCCCCGATCTCGGTCTGCGTGCAGCCCAGTCGGCGCAGGACCTCGTCGATACTCCGTTCCCGCTTCTGGGTCTCCCGGGCCCGCAGGACGAGATGGAGCGATTGGATACCACTGCCGACTGACCGCCGGGGATACGTGGGACAAGATGACACGGTCGCACCTCGCTCGCAAACTTCGGCGAGACGTTCGAGGACGAGAAGGGGGAGACCCAGCCGGGCTTCGAAGTGCCAATCTATAACGTCTGGAAGAAGCAGGACAAGATGCCCGGGGTCAAGCACTTCGGTAACAGCGAGGTGCTGTGGGCAGCGCCACTGCTGATAGGCACAATTGGTAAATGCCCCTCTGTAGGACCATTTTGGTTTTCTCTCTCTGGAATGGTGGTTTCGCGCCGGAGTACCTGTTAGGGTGGTATCTGTCCGGGGTATGACTCGTAGCTGAGGGATAGGGGGATGAGACGGTTGATTGTTGGGCTGGCGGTGGTGGTGTTGGCGGTGGTGCTGGTTGGGGTGAGGCAGGTGGAAGGGGTTATCCCTTATCCGCCAACGTTGGTTGCGGAACATACGGCTCAACTGAGGGCGAGCCCGTATGTGATGCGAACGGTTAGCGGCGATGCAGATCTGGTGGTCGGTGAGTCGCTGGGCTGGGATGATCCACCCATTCCGCAGCACGACCTTTACGGCTACAAGATCACGAACCCGTTCGCCTCCGGGCCAAAGCTGAACGTGGTGATGATCTCTGGCAACCACAACACCGAGCACTCGGGGAGTTGGACGCTGCAAGGGGCGATAGATTTTTTGGTCGGCAACGACTCCCGTGCCAGCTTTTTGCGCGCCCATGCGGAGTTTTACGTGTATCCGATGGTGAATCCGGACGGCCGTTTCACCGGCACGGGCCGTGGCAATCCGGAGCTGTATGCCCAGGGCTTTTCCGATCATAACAGGGCGTGGCACACGACGGGCTTTTCGACGATCGACGCTCTGACTGGCGTGATGATCGCGGACACTGGGGGGGAAGCGGAGTACTTCTTTGATTTCCATTCCACCTTTACAAGTAACTTCTTCTACGAAACGGCGCCGGAGTTCGTAGACAGCGATTATTCACGGGCGATGACCGCGCGCGAGCCGACAATCGGCCCCGTTTTATGGACCGTGGAACAGCCGGGGTACTCGATAATCTGGGCGATGAGTGAAGCGGGGCTTAATGCGACGTACGCATTCATCCCTGAAAACGATAGATCTCCTCCCGAGAGCCGACATATGGAGATCGGCCAGAACTACATGCTGGCCCTCTATGATGTGATCGTCCCCGAACCCTCCACCCTCGTCCTCTTGACCATGGCTGCCCTCACCCTCACCATCGGCTGGTGGAGCCGCAGGCGGTAACCGCAACGGGCGTTCTCATATCAGGGCCGTCGGGCCGGGGCCCTCATTTACCCACCTGGGCCTGGACCGGCCGGCCGACGTCCTCGAGCCGGGCCGGACTGAAGCCCAACACGCTTCGTAACCTCCACGCCACCTCAGACAACCACCCCGACAAGGCAACCAGGCTGATCCCGCTGTTCCGGGAGCCTCTGGGGCTACTGGAGGAGGCATGGGAGGCAGCACCCGGTGAGGCCGTCTATGTCCTCTCCGCCATCAGGGATGCCGCCAGGAATCTCAGGACACAGTTTGTGCGGAGGCCCACTACCGCCACGCCCTGGAGAAGCACTACCGGGCCGCATATTCTCGCAGCCAGCCCCAAGAAGCACGCAAAGCCCTGGCATCCCAGGGCTTTGTGCAACCACCTGCCGTACTATCCGATAGTGAATAACTGTCCATAGTACCCCCTAGGGGAGTCGAACCCCTGTCTTCGGACTGAGAATCCGATGTCCTGGGCCACTAGACGAAGGGGGCAAAATGCCTTGCTCGAAATGAGTTGTGGTGGTTTCTCGAACCTCCAAGATTAGCTTACTCAAAATGCGCACTCAACGGGGCTTCGCCTTCAGAGAATTCGGCAGGCACACATCGTACTCCCGCTGCCCCCTGCGTTTCGGTCTGCTTTATGTGCCTTTGAGCGATGCAAAAAACTGGCTGCCCGATCTGCTCCTGCGGGTCCCTGCCGGATACTCGGCCGAAATCGAACGTTAAGATCAGCATACCTGATGCCCTGGGGAACGTAAAGGCGGCAGGCCGGCGTATGTGCGTAGTCGCGGGCTCGGGGCTCGTATTTCGACGGCCAAACGGTAAGAATGGACGGGCAGGATCGCTTGGGGCGGTTTGGTCGGCTGCCACGGCGAGCCTCCAACGAAAGGAATCCACCGCCTTGCTCCCCTTCTCAGATCGACTCGATGCGGCCGTGCGACGCTGTGGGACCCCGGTGCTGGTGGGGCTCGACCCCCGGGCAGAAATGCTGCCGGAAGGGATGCTGCCGTTGGAGGGTGGGGCGGGCTGTGGCGAGCAGGCCGCCGCATACGGGGCGTTTTGCCGCGGCGTGATCGACGTGGTGGCCTCTCTGGTGCCCGCCGTCAAGCCGCAGGCCGCCTTCTTCGAGCAGCTCGGGCCACCGGGCATGACCGCCCTGGCCGAGACTATCCGGTATGCCGAGCAGAAGGGACTGCTGGTGGTGCTCGACGGAAAGCGAAACGACATCGGCTCGACCGCCGCGGCTTACGCCCGGGGGATGCTGGGCAGCGAGGGCCAAAGTCCCTGGGGCGCCGATGCGATCACCGTCAGCCCCTACCTGGGCGACGACAGCCTGAGGCCGTTCGTCGATGTGGCCGCCGAACGGGCCGCCGGCGTGTTCGTGCTGGTGAAGACTTCCAACCCGGGGGGCGGCATGTTTCAGGACCTGCTGGCCGAGGGCCGGCCGCTGTATCGGCACGTGGCCCGGTACGTCGAGCAGTTGGCCCGGCAGACGGCCGGAGCGTGCGGCTACGGGGTCGTCGGGGCCGTGGTAGGGGCTACCTATCCCGAGCAACTTGCCGAGCTGCGGACGGAGATGCCGCACGCGTGGTTTTTGGTGCCCGGGTTTGGCAGCCAGGGCGGCACGGCGGCCGACGTGGCCGCGGCGTTCGACCCTCGGGGCGGCGGGGCCATTGTGAACAACTCCCGGGGAATCATCTTCGCCCACGCACGCAGCCCCTATGCCGAGCGGTTCGGTCCGTCACGCTGGCAAGAGGCGGTCGAGGCGGCCACTCGAGAGATGATCGAGCAGTTGCGGTCCGCGACTCCGGCGGGCAAGCTGGTCGAGGGTCCCCAGCAGGACGCCGGCTAGCCTCAATACCGTTGAATTAAGGCCGAACCTGGCGTCAACACAGTGGCACCGGCGTCTCGCCGGTGTGCCGGAACTCGCGGCAGCGCATCAACTTGTGCACCACCGGCGAGACGCCGGTGCCACTACCCTACCTCCCAATCACTCCTTAATTCAACGGTATTGCGGCTAGCCTTCGTCGTCGGCGCGGAGCCAGGGGCGGATGGTGGACTCGTAACTGAGGATCTCATGGTCGTCGAAGAAGATCTCGATCTCGCGCCGGGCCGAGTCGGGGCCGTCGGAGGCGTGGACCAGGTTCCTCTGATTGCTGGTGCTGTAATCGCCACGGATCGTGCCGGGAGCAGCTTCCAGGCCGTTGGTCACGCCGACCATCTGGCGGGCCACCCGGATCGCATCCGGCCCCTCGACCACGGCCGCCACCAGCGGGCTGGCGGTGATGAATGCCTCCAGCCCCGGATACCATTGCTTGCGGACGTGTTCGGCGTAGTGACGTTGGGCCAGTTCGGAAGTCACCTGCATCAGCTTCATGGCGATGATCTGAAACCCCTTGTCCTCGAACCGTGCCAGCACACGTCCCAGCAATCGCCGCTGCAGACAATCCGGCTTCAGCAGGACGAGCGTTCGTTCCATGCAGGCGTTACTCCTACGAAAATGGGGCAGTGGCACACAATTCTGGGAGATTCAGTCTCTTTTCGACGGGCAACAATGCCTCACTTCATCTCCAAGTATTCAATCAGCGCCCCGTCCATCATGAAGTAGGCGATGCGGATCCCCTCGGCAACGGTCAGCGGACCGACCACTACGTCCTTGCCCTCGAGTTCTTTGTCCAGGTCGTCTACGGCCCAGGAGACGTGTGGCATCTTGGCCACGGGTGTGGAGGCCAGGGGGCTGTCGGGGCCGAAGCGTACCCACTCGACCTTGTTCGGATCGCTGGCCGGGTCGGTACCCCAGACGTTCAGAGAATCGTAGTAGATTTCGCCCGGTTTCTCAGTTTCAGTGACCAGCCCGATGTGATGGAACGATTTCACGAATGGCTCCTTGTAAGAAAAACAGTTTGACTACCCTGGGAATGCTGATAGCCCCGCCCGGCAGGGCGGGGTTGGCCGCGTTGGCCGCGTTGGTGCGCCAAGAACCCCGCCCTGCCGGGCGGGGCTATTGTCTGAAATGCGACGTTTTTTCCCGCCAACGTTTTTTCCCGACGACGTTCTTTCTTGACAATGTTTTTTCTCGACAACCTGTCAGTCCAACTTGATCACCGACAGCGTGCAGGTCTTGTTATACTCTTGGTTGATGCAGCCCGGAACCGGCCAGTCCATGTTGGAAACGATCAGCTCGCGTGTGACGATCTTGTGGGTATGATCCCCATGGACTTCCACCTCTTCTTTGACGCGGAGCAATACTTCGCAGGGCTGGTCCATCCCGCCGTCGGAGCCGTCCGTATCGCCGTTTTGGGCCAGGGTCTCCACGGAGCCGTCCAACGAGACGGCCTGTATCGCGTTGGCCCGGGAATCGGCCACGTAGATCTTCTCGCTTACCGGGTCGAAGAACAGCCCGTCGGCGCTCTTCATGAAGTCGGCCTTGGCGAATATCTCGTTGGAGGCGACCTTGCCCTCGTCGTCGAACGTGAGCTTATGCACCGTTCCGTCGGCGAAGTTGCCGATGTAGAGATTCCCCTCTTTGTCGAAGCACAGCCCGTCCGCACCCAGAGGAAGCTCCTCGTCGTGGCACTGGATGGTGGCGATCAGGTGGGGATCTTCGGTCAGCGGCGTTTTCAGCACTACGCCTTCTTCTCCCAGCTTGAAGCGGAGTACGCCGCTGATGGCCGGCTTCACGGTGGCGTCGATCTTAGTCTCGCTGACGTAAAGGTAGCCATCGCGAACTATCACCGCGTTGGAGACCGTGAATCCGGAGGCCACGGTCACGATCTCCGTGGGCTTGCCGTCCTTGATGACGATCCGCATCACCCGCGACTTGCCCGCGTCCTCCTCCGCCAATTGCGCATCTGCCAGATACAGATCTCCCGACGGCGCCACGCAGAGGCCGAGCGGTCCGAAGGGTTTGCCCGTGTCGGGGTTGGGTGGGAGCTTGTAGAACACTTCGGCCTTGTTCTCCGGCGTAATCTTCATCAACAGCGACGGCTGCTGGGGCTGGTTGAAGTTGGGGACCGAGAGGATGACGTTCCCGTCGCCCAGCAGGCACATCCCGTCCGGCGTGTTACACAGGTCGGTCGGCAGGTCGACCAGCAACTCAGCCTTGGCCAGCGGTTCCGGTTGCGCGGTAGTTTCCTCGTCGTTGCTCGGCTGTTGCGGTGCAGGCGGTTCATCCGACTGGGGGCACCCGACGAAGGCGATCGTCGCCAGCAGCACAAGCGGCACGGCGAATAAGCGTGTGAATTTGCGGGTCTTGAACATCGCAGATCTCCTTTTGCGAGGGTTCTTATCGGTACTCGATCTTACTGTGGACTTGTCCAAGCACACGTCCGGATTCTTCGATTTGCTGATGGCCCCCCAAGTGCGACGATTCTTGTCAGGGCCTCTTGTCATGACCACCAACATGCCTGAACTGCGGAGCTATAGGCCGTCGACCTCAACCCCTTCCTTTCGTGTGCGGCCCAAGGCGTCGGCGGCGATCATGGCGTCGACCACGCCGTCGACGGTCACCTCGAACGGATGGTTCGCACACAACGAGCCTTCGCCGGCGCAGATCTCCCCGATCGGCTTGAGCTTCTCCCGGGTGACGTCGTCCAGGTTCAGGTCGGCGAAGGTCACCGGCAGACCCACCGCGATCTCGAAGTCCACGATAGTATACATTTCATCCACGTCTGTTTCATCGTCCAGGCAGAGTTGGCTGACCACGCCGAAGCCCACCTTCTCGCCGTGCATCAGGCTTTTGCACTCGGGAAAGGAAGGCAGGGCGTTGGCGATCATGTGGGCGGTGGCCAGCCCTCCGCTCTCGAAGCCCAGGCCCGAAAGCAGCACGTTGGCCTCGATGACCTTTTCCACGGCCGGTGTGAGCGCATTGTGCTCGACCGCCCGCTTGGCCTCCAGGCCGTGCTCCATGAGGGTCTCGTAGCAGAGCCGGGCCAGGGTCATGGCGGCGGTGGTGGAAACGCCGCCGCCGAGGTTCACCGCCCGGGTCTTGTAGGCCGCTTCGGCCTCGATCCAGGTGGCCAGGGCGTCGCCCATACCGGCCACGAACGCGCGGACCGGCCCGTTGACGATCACCCGGCTGTCGACCAGCACGATGTCGGGGTTGAAGGGCCAGCAGTCGAAACCGGTGCAATTGCCGTCCTTGTCGTACCAGACCGTAGCGGCGCTGGTGGGGGAATCGTTCGAGGCGATGGTGGGCGCGGTGACCATCTTCAGGCCGACTTCGACGGCGGCCGCCTTGGCCGTATCCAGGGCCTTTCCGCCGCCGATACCCACGGCCACGTCGGCCCCGCTGTCCCGGGCGATTTTGACCACGCGCGCGACCTCCTCCCGAGACGACTCGCCCTGAAACTCCACGTCGACCACCTCCAGGCCTGCCTTCTGGAGGCTCTGAAGCACGGTCTGGCCGACGATCTCCTTGACACACGAGTCCCAGAGCACCAGCGGCTTCCGGCCCAACATGGCAATGTAGGTGCCGGCCTGCTGGAGCACGCCGCTTCCTTGCACGTACTTCCGAGGTGCGATCAGTACGGTTTTCATATCGAGAGTTCTCCAATGGGTTGGGTTGAAGTCGGCGTTCGGTTTTCAGTGGACAGTATCTGTACTATCGGACTTCTGTAGGGAATGCCTTCCGTGGCGTTCCGGGAAGCGGCGAACATACGCCCAATGGCACCTCGCGGAACGCCACGGAGGGCGTTCCCTACAGTTGCCAAACGAACTCAGGCAGTCGAGGTATTCGGTGTTCGGTTCTCAGTATTCAGTTTTCAATTTGCAATATTGATCTCCCCTGAACGTCGCCGTACCGGCGACGGCTAAACAGACTTCTGAAGCCTCAGCGATGGTTCCACCCCGTTGACAATCGGCAAGGGCCGCTCTCCCCGGAACATCCTCCGCAGGTGTCCGGCCATCAACTTGGGGCTGTTGCGAAAGGCGTCGATGGTGCTGCCGGCCAGGTGGGGAGTGATGGTCACGTTGTCGAGCCGCACCAGCGGATGGTCCGGCGGCAGCGGTTCCGTGTCGAACACGTCCAGGGCCGCTCCCATGATCTGCCGCCGGGACAACGCCTGCACCAAGGCCTCCTCGTCCACCAGGCCGCTGCGGGCCGTGTTGACCAGGATCGCACCGGGCTTCATCAGCGCCAACTCCGCCCGGCCGATCAGGTGGTGGCTTTCCTCGGTCAAACGGGCATGGATTGAAACCACGTCGGACTCCTTCATCAGGGTCTCCAGATCGACCAGCTCCGCCGGTGCAGGGTCGCCGGCACAATACGGATCGCAGGCGATGATCCGGCTTCCGAAGGCCTCCAGGTAGCCGGCCACCAGTCGCCCCACGGCCCCATAGCCTACCAGCCCGACCGTCCTTTGGCAAAGCTCCGGAATCGCGTCGCTGTTGGGGAACGAACGTCGCCAGTCGCCGTTTTTCAGGCATCCGTGCGCGCGGGCGATGTTGCGAACCTCGGCCAGGATCATCCCCAGGGCACACTCGGCGACCGCCCGGGCGTTTCGGCCGGGGGTGTTCAGCACGGCGATCCCGCGGCTGGTGGCGAACTCCACGTCGACGTTCTCCGTGCCGCCGCGGAGCACGCCGATTACCTTCAGGCTCCGGGCCGCGTCGATGAAGCTCCGGCTGATGGGCGTAAACTGCACCGAGACGATCTGGAAGTCGGCCACGTTTTCGGTCACCTCCGGCGGCAGGGTGAGGGCGTCGGGGCCTCCCTGCTCGATGGCCAGGTTGGCCTCTTGCAGGTCGATCAGCGTGGGATGCTCCCAGCGGCGAACTTCCACCTCGACCCCCAGGTCACCCAGCCCGGCGAACCCCTGCTGCATAAACTCTTGGGGGATGTACGTATCGCTTATGGCCAATAGTCTCACCCGCCGGATCTCCGCTGCCAGGGTTGCGGCTGCCAGGCACGGTTCTCGGCCATTAACAACCTGGTCTTCTCGGCCACCACTGCGGCCAGCTCTTCCTTGATCGGGCCGAAGACCTCCTGAGGCAGCGGGTCGGGGCGATGCTGCGACTTGGCGGCCCGCTGCAATCCCCGCGCCATGGCCATCCGCTCGTCGGCATAGATGTTCAACTTGCAGATGCCCTGGCGGACCGCGCTGCGGACCTGCTGCGGCGGCGTTCCCGACCCGCCGTGCAACACCAAGGGGACCGGGCTGGCCTGGTTGAGCTGCTCGAGCCGCTGGAGGTTCAAGTTCGGCAACGACTCGTACACACCGTGGGCGGTGCCGATAGAAATCGCCAGGGCGTCGACGCCGGTCTGCTCGACGAAGCGTGCCACCTCGTCGGCCTCGGTCAACACCGACTCGCGGCGATGAGTGGCCTCCAGGTCCATTCCGCCCACGTGCCCCAGCTCGGCCTCCACGCTCACCCCGTGCGGCGCGGCGATCTCGACGGCCGCCTTGGTCAACTCCACGTTCTCGTCAAACGGCAGATGCGAGCCGTCGATCATTACCGACGAGAATCCGCACGCCACCGCCTTCTCGATCAGCTCCAGGTTATCGGCGTGGTCCAGGTGCAGCACCACCGGGATCTTGTGGTGCTCCGCTGCCGCCTTGATCAGCCCGGGGAGATAAACCCAACCGTTGCCCTCCAGGTCCGGGCTGAGACACATCATGATCACCGGTGCATTCAGGGCCTCGGCCGTCTCCAGAATGGCCCGAACCATCACGTCTTCCATACAATCGAACGCCGGCACCGCGTATTGGTTGGCCCGGGCGTGGGTGAGCACTTCTTTGAGGGTTGTGAGCATCGGGGTTTCGTTCTGCTTGTTATTGTTGATTCACTGAGGCGTTCTGCCGCGTCCCATGGGCGCCTGAGGCAAACCGAGCACGGTTTCTCTCGAATACCGACCACTTACCACCTCCGATCTTCATCTCATCAACATCCCTCCGGTCACGTCCAGCGTGGCGCCGGTGATGTAGCTGGCCCGATCCGACGCCAGGAACGTGATCACGTTGGCCACTTCGGCCGGGTCTCCGATACGGCCCACGGGGATCCGGTCGAGGTATTTCTGCCGGTCCTCTTCCAGCGCCTCGCGGGCCATGTCGGTGTTCATCATGCCCGGGGCCACGGCGTTGACGTAGATTCCATGTGGGGCCATTTCGCGGGCCAGCGAAACGGTGAACGAGACCAGCCCGGCCTTGGAGGCCGCGTAATGGGCGTGTCCGGTGGTGGAGCCGCGGAAGGCGGCCTGGGAGCTGACGTTGACGATTCTCCCGGTCCGGTCCGCACGCAACCAGCGCCGCACCGCCTCGCGGCAGCAGAGAAACGGCCCGGTCAGATTGATCTGCTGCGTGGTGTCCCATTGTTGCCGGGTCATGTCTTTGACGTAGGCCGTGGGCCAGATGCCCGCATTGTTGACCAGGACGTCAAGCGGCCCGAGGGCCTTCTCGGTGCGGTCGAAGATCTGCACGACGCTGGTCTCCTGGGCGACGTCGCCGGGCACCGGCAGGGCGTCGACGGCATATTCAGCCTTGATGCGATGGGCCAGCTCGGTCGCCTTTGCCAGGCTGCGGAGGGAATTGATGGCTACGCGGGCCCCCTCGGCGGCCAGCCCCAGGCAGATCGCCCGACCCAGGCCCCGCGAGCCACCGGTCACCAGCGCCACTTTGTCGGTGAGGTTGAAATCCATGGTCTGTCGCCTTGTATAGCCGACCAAGGGCCGGCTTCCAAGGGGGGGCCACATGGAGGGATCGTCCGGGCGAAGTTCCACAAAGCCGCGACCGGTGGTCGCGCCAAGTGTCGTGAAGTTTCGATAGTTGGGACACGACACCGGCGCGACCGCCGGTCGCGGCTTTATGTGAGAAAACTGAGGACAATTGACCGTCCGCCGGCCGCCTGTTAGGCTGGGGCACATCGGCCCGTGATCCACTGCAAAGGAGCCCTGCGTTGAAACGCACGATTTCGCTTTTTTCCGTCGCCATGATCATTTGTGCCCACTGGGGTTGTGGCCAAGCGACGGAGCAAGACCCGACGGAGTCGGCAACACCGGCCGAGCGGGCGGCCGAATCCGGCGTGCCCAACGAGACCGCGACCAGGAGGCCGAACGTTGAGGCACCGCCCCGGCAGATGACGGAGGAAGGACTCGAGGCCGCGTTGAAGGAGAAGAACCCCGGCTTCCGGGGCGAAGTAGGCGTGGGCGGAGCCGGGCAGAGCATCCAGGCGGTGATGATCAACGACCCGGCGATTGAAGACATCAGCCCCTTGGCGGGGCTGCCGCTGATCGAACTCCACCTGCAAGCCACCGGCGTACGGGATATCAGCGTTCTGAAGGGAATGCCGCTGGTGAAGCTCTACCTGAGCAACACCAGGGTCGGCGACATCGGCCCTTTGGCGGGACTGCCGCTGGAAACGTTGGACCTGGCCAAATCCCGCGTGACCGACATCCGGGCCCTGCGAGGCATGCCGCTGACGGAGCTCTACCTGGAAGAGACCGGGGTGCGGGACATCAGCGTTCTGAAAGGAATGCCGCTGGTGAAGCTCTACCTGAGCAACACCAGGGTCGGCGACATCGGCCCTTTGGCGGGTGCTGAACGTCTACAGGAGTTGAACCTGGTCGACACGCAGGTGAGCGATCTGACTCCGCTGCGGGGAATGCCGCGATTGAAGATGCTCTGGTTGACCGGCTGCCCGGTGAGCGACATCGGCCCTTTGGGAGAGGTGCCGTCGCTGGAGAGTCTGACCGTGGCCCGGACCAAGGTTTCGGACCTCGGCCCGTTGAAGGGCCATCCGAGCCTTCAGCGGCTGCACATTGCCGAGAGCGCGGTCACGGACCTTTCCCCGTTGCAGTGGTTGCATTTGACGCGGCTGATCTTCACACCCCGCCGGATCAAGACCGGCCTGGAGTTCGCCCGGCAGATGAGAAGCATCAACCAGCTCGACGTCGAGTTCCCTCGCGGGCGTGCAAAACCATTGTCGCCGCCCGAGTTCTGGCGGCGGTACGACGCCGGAGAGTTCAAGTAAGGAAGGATTCGATGAGCGAACTCACCTCGGCCGAACGGGTGATGCGGGTGCTGCGCAACCAGGAACCCGACCGCATCCCGCACTTCGAGTGGACCTTCGATCACCGGGTCCGCCAGGCGATATGTCCGGGCTGCTCGATGGAAGAGTTTACCGTGCGGATGGGGCTGGACGCGATTCTGACCGGACCCGACTTCAAGAAGGAGCAGGTAGGACCGAAGCGATTTCGCAACGAGTGGGGGGTGGTAATGGAAGACACGGGCGAGGAGCACAAGTTCCCGGTGGAGGGCCCGATCCACTCGCTGGAAGACTTCCGCAACTATCGGCCGCCCGATCCCCACGCCCCCGGCCGGTACGACAGCATCAAGCGCTTCGTCGATCGCTACAAGGGGAAGCTGGCCATCGGCGTACACCTGAACGACGTGTTTTCGATCCCCCGCTATCTGGCCGGCTACGAAGGCCTGTTGGTGGCGATCGCCCAGGAACCGGAGTTGGTTCGTGGTTTGGTCGATCTTTCGGTCCAGATCAATATCGAGATGGCCCAGGAGGTTGCCCGATGCGGGGCCGATTTCGTCTTCACTGGCGACGACTACGCCTCGGCCGAAGCGCCGCTGATGTCGCCGAAGTCCTTCCGCGAGCTCTTCTACCCGGGGCTGAAGCGAGTCGTTGCCGGCTTTCACGAGGCGGGTCTGCCGGTGATCAAGCACACCGACGGCAATATCATGCCGCTGTTGGACATGATCCTCGACTCGGGCATCGACTGCCTCGATCCGATCGATCCGATCGCCGGGATGGATATCGCAGATATCAAGGCGAAGCACGGCTCGCGCGTGGCGCTGAAGGGAAACGTCGACTGTGCCCACACGCTGACCTTCAAAACGGAACAGGAGGTGGTCCAGGAGACCCTGCAGGTGATCGCCAAGGCGGCCCGCGGTGGGGGGTTGATCCTCTCCTCCAGCAACAGCATCCATTCGGCCGTCAAGCCGGGCAATTATCTTGCCATGTGGAACACCCTGCGGATGTATGGGCAATACCCCATTTCGCTGGACGCGTGGGGCGAAGACGAACGCTGAAGTATGAATGATGAATGATGAATGATGAATGATGAATGATGAATGATGAATGATGAATGATGAATGATGAACGGGCATGCCACATCGGCATTCATAATTCATACTTCATCATTCATCGTTCATCATTCATCGTTCCGTCAGGCCCGGTACGAGAAAGCGATGCCCTCGATCTCCACCAGTAGTTCCGGCCGGCAGATGTCGGCCACGGCGTAGATGGTGGGCAGATCTCCGAACCGCTCTTCGCAGACGGCCTTGGCCTTGGCGTAGTCTTCCTGCCGCTTGATGTATACCCGCGCCAGGCCGAGATCCTTCAACGTGGCGCCGAAGCCGGGCATGCCGTGCTGGCGAAAATTGTCTTCGCCGATCAGGGCCGCGATGTTATCCAGCGTCTGGCGAGTCTGGCCCTCCACGTCGCCGACGAACTGGGTCTTCGACTCGGTAATGCTGGCCGTGCCGGAGACAAAGGTCGTGGCCAGACCGCCTCCCACGATGGCCATTGCCCGGGCGAACTTGGGGCTCTTCCGGCCAAACTCGGTTCCGTAGTCGAAGGAAGACGTCTGTTGAGGATTCTCCAGCGGCAGGATCGTGAGGTCGTTTCGATAGCTGATCAAGGCCATGCTGCTCATCACCACGTCGTTGCCCTCGGTGCCGATTCCGGTGCTGGCCGGAAAGACGGTTCGATCCCACTGCGGCGGGATGAGGTCAGCTCCGAATCGGAGGTCCTTGTAGAAATCGGTTCGCGCGCGATTGAGTTCCTTGTATCGCTGGGTCTCACCCTCGGGTCCCACGATGTCGCCCAGATACAGCCACGTGCGGATTATCTGGTCGTACGAGAACCCACGTAGCGCCAGTTGCCGGCTGGTCCTCTCGAAGATATCCCGCGATCGATCGTATACGCCCGGGGACGCGGTCTCCGGAGAAACGTCGGCCAGGTGTACCCAGGTAACGCCGTCGTGCCGGGAGACGACCATCTGCTCGGAGTACCGCTGGATCTCGACGGCCCCGGTGCCGCCGACTCCCAAGGCCTCGATCTCCAGCAGCTTTCCTCCACACGGCGGCTGCGGAATGTAGATCGTCGCCGGTAGCTGGTCTCCGTAGAAGTCGTGTATGATCTGACGGCAGGTCTCTATCTGGTCGATGTCCTTCACGAATACGGCCTGCCTGACGATCGATCCCCGTGTGCCCTCTTCTTCGATTACGGCCTCGATCGTTTGCAGCGCGTCGTGGGCCTGGGCGTGCAGGTCGCCATCCTGCCGGGGCACTGCGCTAGCCAGAACGTGTCGCGTGTCGTTCAACTCGACGACTGCATAGCCGACACCCTCGCTAGACTCTTTTCTGATCATGCGTTTTCCTTGCTGCCTTGCCTGGTGCATCGCCGTTCCTGGTGCAGGAGGACATTGAGAGGGCTTCATCAGGACACGGTTAGACAATCTAACAGCGAGCCAGGTCGTTAGTCAACATATTAGGTGGGGGGGCAGGTAGGACGCGTGCGGCGGGCCAGGGCCTCAATGGTACCCTCCAGCTTACTCGATAGGAGGGCATTTGTCGATACCCCCGGGCGGATTTGTCGCAACTGGCCTTTCTCCGTCTTCCGCAGATGTATGCCCCCCAATGGACAGCCACCTTGCCAATGCCTGGGGTGCCCACGATAATGTGCTTCCGAGAACGGCCCGCTGAAAAACACCGCATGGCGGCACAGCGTCCCTCGCCGCCGGCGGCACAGCGTCCCTCGCTGCCGGCAGTACCGTGGCTTCCTCGGAGGATGGCCCGCCCGGGAGGGCGGGGTCGGATTTGGCGACATTCCAGTAACCCCGCCCTCCCGGACAGGGCCGTCGGCAAACGCAAGAACGGGAACTTGTTTCCGGACAAGTTCTGTGAGGCCTTGATACCACACTTCGACACTCTCCCCGGCCACGCACGGGAAGCCACGGCCACACCATGGGCAACCAATCGGCAATCGACGACGTCCTCTCAAAGCTCAACCCCCAGCAGCGCCAGGCGGCCACGCACGGAGACGGGCCGCTGCTGATCGTGGCCGGGGCCGGCACCGGCAAGACCGCCACGCTGGTCCATCGCGTGGCCTGGCTGATCACAAGCGGCGTAGACCCCGCTCGGATCCTGTTGTTGACGTTCACGCGCCGGGCAGCGGCCGAGATGCTCCGCCGGGTAGACGCCATCCTCCGTCAACTCGCCCGAGTACAGCCGGACACCGGCCAGGCCGACCCGAACCTGAAACGACTGCGCAGCACCCGGGTCTGGGGCGGGACCTTCCACGCCGTCGCCACTCGGCTGTTGCGACGTCACGGCAAGGCCATCGGCCTGCCGCCGGGGTTTTCGATCCACGACCGCACCGATTCGGAGGACCTGCTGAACGTGGTGCGCACCGAGCTGGGCCTGGCCAAGACCGACAAGCGCTTTCCCAAAAAGGGGACCGCGATGGGCATCTACAGCCGCTGCGTCAACGCCCGGCAGAAGCTCGAAACGGTGCTCAAAGACCACTTTCCCTGGTGCCAGGACTGGGGCCACGAGTTGAAGCGGCTGTTCGACGGATACGTCGACCGAAAGGAGTCGGCGGGCGTGTTGGACTACGACGACCTGCTGCTCTACTGGCACGCCTTGCTGGCCGATCCCAAGGCCGGAGAGGTGGTCCGCAAGCAGTTCGACTGCGTGCTGATCGACGAATACCAGGACACCAACCGGTT
>SDBV01005435.1_pt1 | contig 17988 bp, 11 predicted proteins | sample 2277081 | NCBI WGS metagenome assembly SDBV01 (sample SAMN10402039, study PRJNA504765) | marine sediment metagenome | isolation source: marine sediment core GS10_PC15, 223 cmbsf | place: Arctic Ocean: Southern Knipovich Ridge | collected 2010 | reverse complement strand
GAGCAGATCCTCGAGGGAAGGCCGCACCTCGCTCTTTCTCTCGATCGGCCCGGTCGCCATGGCCTGACGCAACTCCAACATCTCCTCGGCGCTCTTGCGGCGCACGACGTGGCGGTGGACCTCGATCCTCTCTTTGCCGGCCGCGGTGCCCGTCCCGTTGACCTTGCCCACCTCGCAGAGGAGAGCAGAGAGAAACCGCTCTCACCGTCAACGTGGATGGTCCACGGTGGCGGCATTCGGCCTCTCGGCGAAGAGGTGGCACTGCAGAAACCGGTCTCGCTGGCACCGCCCGAAACCATCACGAAGTCGCGCGCGGCTGCCGAGGCATCGGTAGAACACCGCCCACCGGCATTCGAAGTCTCCGGCTCTACCGCCATCAACCCACCCTCGGTCCAACCGGCATCGAATTCCGGTGATACGGAGCGGGTGCTCCATGAGTTCCAGGCGTCGATGCAGCAGATGGTCGAGAGCCAGGAACGGGTGATGCTGGCCTTCCTGGGTGCATCATCCGAAGGCGCTCCGAAGATGCATGACGAACGGTCCTCGCTAACGACCGGAGATGCCTCCCCGGTCCGAGATATCCCGGCCGTCGCCGCACAGCAGCCGGTTCCGACGGTTCAGCACGAAGTCAAAGAGCCCCCCGCCCAGGACGACGTTGCGGTGGCCTCTCCCGCTGCTGCAACCGAGGCCGTCGGCCCGCCCGGTGAAGCCGAGATCAGCAGACGGCTCGTCGAGATCGTCGTCGAGCGCACCGGATACCCGGCGGACCTGGTGGATCCGGGAGCTTCGCTCGAAGCCGACCTGGGCATCGACTCGATCAAACGCGTGGAAATTCTTGGCGAGCTGCAACGCTGGCTCCCCGAGGGCCTCGAGCAGCACCTCCACGGAGTGATGGACGAGCTGACCGCCGCACCGAGCGTTTCCGAGATTGCGTCCCGGATCGCCGGCGCTCTCGCCGCCGCTCAGGACGCTTCACCGGACCAACAGGCCCCTTTGGCGACCTCCAGTCCGGTCGGACCGGAGGCTGATGCGGGGACCGAAACTGCAGCCGACCTCCCACGTTTCGAGATGACCGTGGTTTCGATCGATCCGCCGTCTGATGGAACGCTTCCCGCGGGAACCGTGCTCATCACCGACGACGGGCGCGGGGTGGCAGAGAAGATGGCGTCGGCCCTGCGCAAGCGCGGCACGAACGCCGAGATCATCGACGGTACCGACTTCGACCCGGAACGTGGCGCGGTCACCTTGGCCGAGGCCTTAGCGGCCGTGGATCGACTGGTTGGAGTCGTGCATCTCGTACCTTTAGCTGCGGAGGCTGCGTTCGTAGAGAACACAGTAACGGATTGGCGGGAGCGGCTTCGGCGAGAGACCGGGGGCTTGTTCCATCTCGTCAAGACGGCTGTGCCGTCCTTCAACGGTCAGCCAGCCGAGAATGGCCGACCGCGGGTGATAGCGGCCACCGCTCTCGGCGGTGATTTTGCGCTCGGCGACCGGGCCGAGGCCGAGAGCTTTCCACCTGCCCACGGCGCTATCTGTGGACTCATGAAAACACTCGCGGTGGAACGTCCGGAACTGGCCGTCAAGGTCGTTGACCTCGACATCCGCGAGGAAGCCGAGGATCTCGCCGAACACCTCATCACCGAACTCTTCGCAGACGATGGAGAGGTCGAGGTGGGCTGGAGGCAGGGCCAACGATGGGTACCGCGACCGGTTCTGGCACCCGCAGATACGGAAGGTTCACTGTTCCTCGACTCCGAGTCGGTCGTGCTTTTGACCGGAGGCGCGCGCGGCATCACCGCCGAGATCGCGGTTGAACTGGCCGAGCGATATCATCCGACCCTCGTCCTGGTCGGCAGATCCCCCATGCCACCGGAGGAGGGAGCGGAGACCGCCGGTCTGAGTGGGGAGAAGGAGCTCAAAGCCGCCCTGATCGCTGAACGGCAACGTCAAGGCCTCGAGATCGTTCTTCCCGAGGTCGAGGCCGATTACCATCGGCTCCTGGCCAACCGAGAGATGCTCGCCACCTTTGAACGCCTGGAGGCGGCCGGTTCGAGCTGGCTGTACCTCTCCGGCGACGTGCGGGAGACGACTGACGTGGCCCGGATTTTGACCGAGGTGCGCACGCGCTACGGTCGGCTCGACGCCGCTCTTCACGGCGCGGGTTTGATCGACGACAAATTGCTCATGGATAAGGCTTGGGACTCGTTTGAACGAGTCTTCGAGACAAAGGCACTGAGTACCTACCTGCTCGCTCGTGAGCTTGCCGAGTTCCTCGACACACTTCGTTTCGTTGCCTTTTTCTCATCCGTCGCGGGGGCGTTCCCCAACCGGGGCCAGGCTGATTACACCGCAGGGAACGAGGTGATGAACAAGCTGGCACTGGCGCTCGCGAACAGCTGGTCGAACGCTTCATGCAAGGTCGTGGCGCTCTGCTGGGGACCGTGGGAAAAGGGAATGGCGAGCGACGCGGTGCAGCAGCAGTTCCGGTCGAGGGGCGTCGAACCGATCACCGTGTCCGAAGGTCGTCAGGCACTGATTCGCGAGCTTGCCGCGTCAAACGGTCGCCCTGTGCTGGTTCTCGGGAAGGGACCGTGGGAACACCTTCCTCAGCCCAACTCAACGACGGCAGCGGCGCCCGATGGAAAGCTCGATGGACCCGCTCCGAACCCACAAATGGCCGCTGACGAACAGGGATCGCCACCCGGAAAGGAACCCGCGTAGGTGGGCACGAAAAAGATGAGGGAACCCGGGAGCGAAGCCACGAACGGCGGGCGATTAACGCCGGTCGTTCCGAGCCTGAAGACCATTAGCACAGGACCCGAGCTGCACCTCAAACGTGCCCGAGTCCGAATGGAGATGGAGGAGCTCGACGAGGCTGTATCAGAGATCGAGGCGGCCCTTGCCGGGGACCCGACCCTTCATTGGGCGCGGTTCATGCGCGCGGAAATACACCTCCGGCGAGGCGAAGATGACAGCGCCCTGTCCGAGTATTGGATGAGCGTCGAGCTTCATCCACGGTTTGCGGAGGCGTACCAACGGTTGGCCGACTTTCACGCGTTGCGAGGCCGCTACGAAGACGCGATCGCACTGTACAAAAAAGCCCTGGGATTCAACAATAAATTGCTTCTCGGCCACCTCAATCTCGGTCTTGTCTACCTCAAAACGAGCGACATTCGTCAGGCTCTCAATCAGTACCGGGAGGCAGTCCGAATCGAGCCGAAGCTGGCCAAGGGCGGTCACATGCTCGGCGATTACTACGCCCTTTTCGAGACCGTACTTCGTTGTGGCACGATGGAAACGCCCGTGACCTCGCCGACAACTATCTGAACCATGCTGGAGTCTCGTCCTTGTCTTCGGTCGGATCTCGAGATCACTCCCCCCCGTCCCGGGGCCGATCCGGGTGAGTACCTGATCAGAGACCCAATAAACGGCACCGGTTTTGCTGTTGGGAAGCTCGAGTGGTCGATCTGCCAATTGGCAGATGGTCAGAAATCGGTCGAGCAGATATTGGAGGGGGTCGGTCTGGAGACTCGGGAGCAGCTCTCGTATGATCACCTGCTTTCGTTTCTCACTCAGCTGGAGAATCACGGTCTCCTCAGATCGGATCCCGACACCGTTGATCAGGACCAGAGTTTGTCGGTCCGCCACGGTTCGTTGAAGCGATGGCTCAGTTGGCCGCTTCGGGCCGTTGTACAGGTTTTGTTTGTCATACCCGGAGATCTTCTCAGTCGAGTCCTCGAGCACCGAAAGGCCCCCGCGCAACCACGACGGTGGAAGCTCGCCCACCCCGACCGTTTTCTCTTCTGGGCGTATCGACACCTGCGGTGGTGTTTCTCCCGAGTTTTTCTGGCCGCTGCAACGCTATTGATAGGTGTAGGAGTGTATGTTCTCGTCACCCGCTGGAGCGCCTTCTGGGATGCGAACGGCATGATCTGGCAGGCGGAGGGCTTTCTCAGGCTCGTTCTGGTCGGCGTATTCTGCGTTCACATCCCGCATCAGATCGCCCATGCGCTGACCTTGATTCACTTCCACGGAAGAGTTCCGGAGTGCGGGATTCGTCTGATTCTCAACGTCCTTCCAAGCTTCTATTGTGACATCAGCGATGCTCGCTGGATGGCCGAAAAATCAGAGCGCCTTTGGGTGATTTTCGCCGGAATATTCTTCCAACTTCTCGCATTCTCCGCCGGGATGGTGGGTTGGATTTTGACCACTCCGTTCAGTACTGCGAACGCGTTCTTGATGACGTTTGCGGCGACGGCGTTCTGGGGTTTGGTGCTCAACGCCAACCCGGTGATCAAACGTGACATGTATTTTCTACTCACCGGATGGCTCGAGACCCCGAAGCTCCGGGATCGGGCTCGCGAGAATCTTCGCGCATGGGTTCGGTGGCGGGTGGCGCCGGAGGCGCTGGCTCTGCGGCGGCGGCTGTTCTTTAAAGGGTACGCACTTCTCTCGAACCTCGTCGGGATCGCAGTCATTGTATTGGCGGCGCTCTTCTGGCACAGGCTGGCCGAGATGTATCACGAGAAGGCTGGATTTGCACTCATGGGTCTGACCCTGATCCTGTTTCAAAGTCAGGCCGCTGCCGTTATCGGCAAGTCACGGCAAATCCTGGAGGAGCACGTGAGGAAATATTTCAAATGGGTACTCTGGGCGGTCGTGGCAGCAGGTGTCGTATTCGTCTTGCTGCTGCCGTATCCCTACGAAGCGAGCGGTTCGGTACAGCTTCTACCGGGCCAGCGAATCGAGATCCGCTCCGAGGTCGAGGGCCGAGTCGAGGAGATCTTCGTCGAGGAGGGCCAGTGGATCGAACAGGGTCAGCCGGTCGTGCGTCTCGTCGACAGGATATACGACCGCAACCTCCAAGCCTCGCTGGCTCAGCTCGAAGGGGCGAAGGCCCGCATGAGGATGCTCCGCGCAGGCTCGAGCTCCGAGGAGGTGGTGAAGGCGACGAAGCAGGTCGAGACCGCGATGGCCAAATTCGCGTGGAGCCGTGGTCGTGCAGACCGCTACGCCAACCTCTATGCGGAAGGGATCGTCTCGGAGCAGGAGGCCGACAACGCTCGACAGGTGAACGCCATCGATTTCAAAGAACTCCAGGAGAAGGAAGCCCAGCTCGATATCGTGAGGAGGGTGGCACGTCAAGAGGCCGTCGAAACTTTGGAGGCCGAGATCCGAACTCTCGAGGTGGTTGTCGACGGCTACCGACAGGACGTGAAAGAAGCCCTCCTGTTGAGCCCGATCTCGGGCCGGGTGGTAACACCCCGGGTGAAGGAGCTGATTGGATCGTACGTCAAACCTGGGCAGAAGGAATTGGTCATCGAGGTCGAGGATTCTCGAATCATCCGGGCGGAGGTCTTGATCAATCAAGAGGACATCGCAGGCATTGAGGTCGGCGATCCGGTTCGAATCGTCGTCTGGGCATATCCTGAGATCACGTTTGAAGGAAAGGTCGTGGCTGTTGCACCGGTTGCGTCCACCGGGTCGGAGATGATGATTGGGGACTCTCCTGTGATAGTCGGCACAGCGGATGACAAGGTGATCCGGGTTACGACGGAGATTGCCAACGAGGACGGCGTGCTCAAGTCCGACATGACGGGTTACGCCAAGATCGCGACCGAAGACCGGCCGGTCTGGGATGTCCTTTTCCGACCCATGATTCGTTGGACAAAGGTCGAGGTGTGGTCGTGGATCCCCTAGCCCGAATATCTCACCGGGTTTCGTCGCGAGGACCGCGAGGCGCGATGGGGTTAGCGTTGCTGACATCAATACGCCCTCCACTGCTAGGTCGACGGCGGCTTTCCATGGTCTCGGTCCTGTGGGAGAGCATCTGATGCCGAGCGCGCGACCGCACACGCCCTCTCCGCTGGCTCCGTCGAACCATGGTGCCGGTAGCAGCGATGCGGGACCAGTTATGGTTCAGTTCCAGCAGCTGATGCGCTCCATCGTCGACACCCAGGTGCAGGTCATGCTCTCCTACCTCCGCGGGTCCGGCGAAGCAGCGATCGATGTTCCAGCGTCGGCTCCGATAGATGCCGCCGCGAACCGCAGAGAAATTGTTCTTCCCCTCGTCGACCGGAGCGAACTCAGGGTGGTAGACGACGGCACGTTTGAGCTGGTGCGTGAGCTCGATCCTGCCGTGGATCTCTATCTCGACGATCACAGATTGGACGGACAACCCGTTTTTCCGGCTGCGATGGCGATGGAGCTGATGGCGGAGATCGCTCAATGCTGCCGGCCGGAACTCCAGGTCGTCGAGATCCGCGATTTCCAGCTTTTTCGCGGAGTCGTGCTGGAGGAAGGTCCGCAGCTGATCCGGGTCATTGCCCGTCCACAGACGCAGGCTTCCGAAAACGCGCAAGGGACATCGGTTCACGTCGAGATATTTGCCGGCACCGAAGACCCGCTGCCCAGGTACCGCGGGTTGGTCACCGTCGCCGAGGATTTCCCGGATCCGAGCCAAATTGTTCAAGCCCGAGCGACGGACTTGGAGCGCTTTCCACTCAGCGTCGCTGAAGCATATGAGAGTTGGCTCTTTCACGGACGGCTCTTCGAGGCAATCACCGCGGTTGACGGCATATCCAGCAAGGCCCTCTACGCCCAACTGGTCCCGTCTCGCCCGGATGAGTGCATCGCGCAATGCCCTGGAAGCTCGTGGTTGATCGACCCGGTGGTTGTCGACGGCAGCTTTCAGATGGCAATTCTATGGTCGAGACATCACAACGACATGACTCCACTACCCTCCCGATTCGACCGATACACCCGCTTCGGATCTCTTAACCAGCCGGGCCTGCGTTGCGTTCTGAGCGCCGAGTGCAGCGCCAACGGCCACACGCTGGTAACCCGACATCTCTTCGTGGCTGGGGACGGGACAGTCGTCGGGCTGCTCGAAGGCATGGAATCGACGTGCAGCAAGGAGCTGAACCGCTTGGCGCGAGGGACAGTCCGTGCCGGGAGGGATGCCTGATGTCTAACTCATCCGGCTTCGAGACCCAAGAGCGACGCGAGCGTGATGTCGCCATCATCGGCGCTGCCTGCACGTACCCGAACGCCTCGAACCTCCGAGAGTACTGGGAGAACATCATTTCCAAGGTCGACGCCATCAGTGATCCCCCTGCGGACTGGGACCCGGAGGGGTGCTTTGATCCGGAACAGGGCGATCCCGAGGCCTATGGCAATCGGGGCGGATACCTGGGCGGCCTCGCAAGTTTCGAGCCGCTCCAGTTCGGCGTCATGCCTCGGGCCGTCGACGGCGGCGAGCCGGGTCAGTTTCTGGCTCTGCGAACCGCCCATGACGCCCTCACCGACGCCGGCTGCCTCGATCATCCATTCGATCGGGAGCGGACAGAGGTGATCCTGGGGCACGGCACCTTCCTCAACCGGGGCAGCGTGACAGCGCTACAGCACGGTCAGCTCATCTCACAGACCCTACGGATTCTCAAGCAGCTTCACCCCGGGTACGCACCCGAAGAGCTGAGCGAGCTGAGAGAGCAACTGAAGGCGAGTCTTCCACCGTTTAACACCGACACGGCTCCCGCGCTCGTTCCCAACATGGTTGCCGGTCGCATCGCCAATCGCCTGGATTTGATGGGTTCCAATTACACTGTCGACGCAGCCTGCGCCTCGTCGCTGATCGCCATGCAACAGGCGGTCCGTGACCTGCAAAACGGACAGTGCGACCTCGTCATCACAGGTGGGATCCACGCATCGACACCGCCGATCGTGGTGCTGGGTTTCTGCATGCTCGGGGCGATCTCGCGGCGTCAGGAGATCAGGCCGTTCGACAGGGAGGCCGACGGGACCTTGCTCGGCGAAGGCGTCGGGATGTTGGTGTTGAAAAGAAGACTCGACGCCGAACGCGACCACGACCGCATCTATGCCGTGATCAAAGGAGTGGGGACCAGCAGCGATGGACGTGCCGTCGGGCTGTTGGCGCCTCGACTCGAAGGCGAGGAGTTGGCTCTTCGCCGTGCATATGAGGATGCGGGGGTCGAACCCCGATCGGTCGAGCTGATCGAGGCTCACGGCACTGGCACTCCGGTCGGAGACGCAACCGAGATCGAGGCCTTGACCAGGGTGTTCGGACGATCAGACAACGGACCGTGGTGCGGTCTCGGCTCTGTGAAGTCCATGATCAGCCATACGATGGAGGCGTCGGGAGCTGCCGGTCTGATCAAGACCGCGCTCGCGCTTCACCACAAGGTGCTCCCACCGACCCTTCACTGCGAGCAACCCATTGTGGAGCTCGAAAAGGACGAAACACCTTTTTACGCGAATACCGAAATTCGACCGTGGATCCACGCCTCGGAGACCCCGAGACGGGCGGCGGTCAGCTCCTTCGGATTCGGAGGCATCAACGCTCACGTCATCCTCGAGGAGCATGTCGATGACACCTAGCCTGCATTTCTCACCGGGTTTCATGGCGAGGGCGGCGAGGTGCCGGGCCCAGCGGGGTTTTCGACCTGAGGGGCGCGGAGTCGTACTTGACAGTACGTCGAGCACCCCGAAGCGAGCAAACACCGCTGGGTGTGATGCATCGCCGACCGTAGCTGGAAGCAGGTGAGAAATGCAGGTTAGCGCCAGAACACCTCGTCCACAGTCGTGGTGGAACGCAGGAGCACGTCGACTGCATGTTCACGATCGCCGGGGCCGGCACGCCCTGACTGAGGGCGCCGCATGACGCGGCCGGATCTCGGGAAGGATGTGTTTCGCAGGCGCTGGGACAGCGAAGCATGCATCCTCGTGGCCGACTCCCGCGAGGCGCTCATCGAGCATGCGCGCCGGGTACGGCAATACATCGCCGCCGCCCCAAACGTCAGCCTGCGAGAGATTGCCTTCTCCCTAAGTGGTGAGATCGATGGCGCCGACCTCAGGCTTGCCATCGTCGCCTCTTCCACAGAGGAGCTGACACGGAAGCTGACCTACGCCGAAGAACGGTTGTCCGATCCGGAGTGCAGACAGATCAAGGACCGGAGCGGTATCTATTTCTTTTCCGAGCCGCTCGCCATCGAAGGGAAGGTCGCCTTCCTTTTCCCGGGTGAGGGATCACAGTACGTCAACATGCTCGCCGATTTGTGTCTTCAGTTTCCGGAGGTACGGGAGTGCTTTGATGTCGCCGACCGGGCTTTCGCCTCACACGAACGAGGATACGTCCCGAGCGAATTCCTCTTTCCGAAACCGGGTCGCGGAGAGTCGTCAAGCGAGGACTCCCGACTGTGGCAGATGGATGGAGCGGTCGAGGCAGTGTTCACCGCCAACCTGGCCCTTTCCAGATTGCTCGCTCAATTGGAGATTCGTCCTCAGGTCGTGGTGGGGCACAGCACGGGTGAGTACTCGGCGCTGGTGGCAGCCGGAGCCATCAACCTGACGGACGACCAGCATCTGATCTCCCTGATGCAGGACTTGAACTCTCTCTACGTGTCTCTGGCAGACGATGGGCAGATTCCGGAGGCCGTGCTGATGGCGGTTGGCGCAGCGCGGCGCGACATAGTGACGTCGCTGCTCGAAGAAAGTGGCGACGGGCTCTACCTCGCGATGGACAACTGCCCCCATCAGATCGTGTTGTGCGGTGACGAGACCGCGATCGCGATGGCGGAGGAAAGGCTTCGGGACGGAGGCGCCGTGTGCGAAAGGCTGCGATTCAATCGCCCCTATCACACGCCTCTGTTTCAACAGGTGTGCCAACCTCTCGAGGAGTTCTTCGCCCGCCTCCCGATCACGTCGCCGGAGATCGAGGTGTACTCCTGCGCGACGGCGGGGCCGGTCCCAGCCGATGTCGACGAGATTCGCGCTCTCGGTGTCGCGCAGTGGGCATTGCCCGTGCGGTTCCGAGAAACCATCGAGGAGATGTACCGGAGTGGGGTGCGCATCTTCATCGAGGTCGGCCCGCGTGGCAATCTGACCGCCTTTGTCGGCGACACGCTCCGTGGAAGCCCCCATCTGGCGGTGCCCATCGATGTTCCCAGCAGATCGGGCATCGAGCAGCTGAACCACCTTGTCGCCCTCCTGGCGGCTCATTTCGTTCCCCTCAGCCAAGATCGTCTCTTCCAGGGTCGGGAGTGTTCCCGACTGTCATTCGATGGTTCTGATCCGAAACACGAGGCCTCCAAGAAAGCGGTCATGTTCCTTAGTTCCTCTTTGCCGGCGCTCCAACTGGATGAGGCCATCGCCTTCAAGCCATCGGCACGTCCTCCGTCTTCTCCGCCACCCGTCGCCGGGCCGGACGGCAGCGAGGACCGGTCGACCATCGCCAGGACCGGAACGAAGGACCCAGAGGCCGCGGCGCCACCTCCCGCAGACGGCCGCGCTCGCGTCATTCAGGAGTATCTGCGCACCAACGAACGGCTGCTCGAAACGCAACGCCGAGTCACCCTCGCGTATTTGGAGCGGGCCGCCACTCCCTTTTCACCGGGTGCTGCCGCACCGGTCCAGAGGCCGGTGGGAGCGCCTGGTCGCACCGAGGCTCCGGCGATCAAGCCGGGCACGGCGTCGCCAGCATCTGCGATGAAACCGGGACGAATACTGCCGGTTAGCGGTGAGGTGGTCTCCCACGAAGTCGGCCGACGGCTGGGGACGCGGTTCGAGGTCTCGTTGGACAAGCATCCATATCTGCGCCACCACACCCTCGGGAGCGGGGTTTCTGACAGTGATCCCGAGCTCACGGCCCTGCCTCTTGTCATGCTGACGATGGCGATGGAGTTCATGGCGCAGGCAGCCTTCAGGCTGACTTCCGACTCTGTCGTGGTCGAAATGAGAAACATCCTCGCCCACAGATGGATCGCGCTGACGCGGGACCGGCTCCTGTTAGAAGTGCAGGCAGACAGAGACCCGGAGCAGTCTCCCAATACAGTACGAGTCGTGCTTCGAGAAGTCGAGGACCCGGGCGAAGGCCACATGACGACTTCCGGACGCCCGGACCCAACGGTGCTCGAGGCCGACGTGATCGTGGCAGACGCTTATCCAGAGGCGCCGGCAGCGGAGCCTTTCGTGCTCGCTGAGTCTCGGCCCTCGAGGTGGACCCAGGATGACCTCTACTCGAAGATCATGTTTCACGGGCCAAAGCTGCAGGGAGTCGCATCAGTGGATCGATGGAGCCACGATGGCGCCGAAATGACGATCCTCGCGCTGCCCAATGACGAGTTGTTTGGAGCTGCTGCCAACCAACGTTTCTTCACCGACCCCATTCTTCTCGATGCGGCCGGTCAGGTGGTCGGATTTTGGACCGCCGAGCATCTCGAATCCGGTTTTACCGTGTTTCCGTTCCGAATTGCCGAGGTCCGCTTTTTCGGTCCAACGGTCAACGCTGGCCAGGAGTTGAAATGTCGGGCCCGAATCACACTCTCGGGTGATAGCTACGTGCGTGCGGACTTCGATGTCGTTCGCGACAACGGTCGCGTACATATCCTCGTCAAGGGCTGGGAGGACAAGCGAATCCCGCTGTCTGAAGAGTTCTTCCGTTTCCGGTTCTCGCCCTGCGACACCGTATTGAGTCGGCGGAAGAAGTCGGCGGATGCAGAGATCGGCAGCGGCGTCGGCTGCACCCTCGAGTTCCCGGATCGTCTGATGGAAACCGAAGGTCGCATCTGGCGGGAGGGCCTTGCCCATCTCATCCTGAGTCGAAGAGAGCGTCTCGAGTGGCACGACCTCGCCGGCGCCGAAGACCAACGAACTCAGTGGTTGCTCGAGAGGACCGCGGCCAAGGACGCGGTCAGACTTCATGTAGCTGACCAGTTGGGCGCCAAGATTTGCCCGGCAGATATCGAAATAACGCCCGGACTGACCGGTGCCTTGAATGCCGGTGGTTCCTGGGCCGGGAATACAGGTGGTGATGTGGTGGTATCGACGTTCTACTCGGATGGAACTGCCGATGCCGTTGTCAAGAAACGTGGACACGAAGCGGTCACGTCAGAGGTGGACGCTCAAAAGAAAGGTACAGAAATATGACCCAAACGCATCCAGAAAGTGAATTTGGCAATGACCAGGTGACCTCGGAGCTGGTGGCCATTCTCGAAAACCTCACCGGTGACTGGGAAACCGGGTTCAGCGGCGAAATCGGTTCCAACACCAAGCTCATCGCCGATCTGGGTTTCGAGTCGATCGACGTTGTTCATCTCGTTGTGGCCCTCGAAGAGCATTTTCGGAGAACCGACCTTCCGTTCGAATCCCTGCTGATGGAGGAAGGGCGTTACGTCCAGGACCTGCAGGTCGGCGAAGTGGCGAGCTTCCTCCGCCAGCACATCTCTCCATGATGGATGATCGGTGATGGCTGGGTCGGCACGACGATGAGAAGGAGGGAATACTGAATGACGCAGACGATCCTGATCGGTCTTGATGGGGCGGATTTCCAGATCATGGAGCCCCTGATGGACGATGGTGTGATGCCCTTTTTGAAATCGCTGGTCGACGAGGGTGTCACTGCAGAACTGATGTCGACGCCGAATCCGTTCACGCCTCCGGCCTGGACGACGGTGATGACGGGCCGAACTCCCGGTAATCACGGGGTCTTTGATTTCGCCCACGTTGTACGCCCTGACGGAATCCCGAGATCCAAGATGGCAACATCGCGCGACGTTCGCTGCGAGACCATTTGGTCGATTGCCAGTCGTCACGGCCGCAGAGTGAATACTCTGAACTTCCCCTTGATGTACCCGCCGCGGCCCCTTGCAGGAAACTCGGTTCCGGGCTTTGTTCGTTGGCGGCACCTGCGGCACAGCGTCTATCCACCCGCGCTCTACGAAACCCTTTGCGAGCTTCCAGGGTTCAACCGCAAGGAGCTGGCCCTCGACTGGGACCTCGAGCGAAAGGCCCTGCAGGCACTGCCTCACGGCGAGTACGAGGACTGGATCCGCTTTCACCTGCGGCGCGAGCAGCAGTGGATGGGCATCGTACGACACCTCGCGAAGAACGATCCGGCCGATCTCCTCGCTGTCCTCTTCGACGGAGTCGACAAGCTCCAGCACCTGTGCTGGCGGTTCCTCAGTCCAGCCCTCGCATCATCCGCAACAACGGATTGGGAGCAGAAAATCCGCCGGCTCTGTCTCGAGTATTTCCGCCAGCTCGACGGGTTCCTGGCCGAGATTGTGGACCTCGGCGGCGACGATGCGAGGGTTGTCATCGTCTCGGACCATGGCTTCCAAGCTACCCGCGACATCTTCTACGTCAACTCGTGGCTCGAACAGGAGGGATACCTCCAGTGGGCCGATGGTATCGAGGTGCGAGAGGACGATCAGCTCAACGTGGAGGGTCACGCGGATCCGGCATCGCTCTTCGATTGGCAAAACACCCGGGCGTGCGCACTGACCGCCGGAAGTATGGGCATTTATGTCCGACAAGCTTCGGAACCGGGCCAGCATGGCGTGCCCTCGGACGAGTATGAGGGTTTCTGTCGCAGTCTTGCCGACTCCCTGTCGGAGTTCCGGTCTCCGGACTCGGGTCGTCCCGTGGTCAGCGATGTGCTTTTGCGCGGGGAAGCCTTCCCGGGAATGTTCAGTGTCCAGGCTCCAGATCTCACGTTGATCTTGAGCAATGGCGGCTCGATGAGCGTCACCAGGTCCGATGCCCTGGTGAAACCGCGCGATGAGGTCTCCGGCATCCATCGACCGGAGGGCATCTTTATCAGTTACGGTCCGGGCATCCGACGTGGTCAACGAATCGGCGCGTTGGAGATTGCCGACACCGCACCGACCGTGCTCCACAGCCTCGGGTTGCCGATTCCGGAGGACCTCGAGGGTGACGTTGCGGTCGAGGCGTTCGAGCCCGAATTCCTGCGCGACCAACCGGTGCGGAGCGGAGATCCGACTCATCCGCCTCAGCCCTTTCCGGTCCAGGCTGAGGATCCAAAAGTCGAGGCCCAGGAAGAGGCGCTGATTGCGGAACGGCTCAAAGCACTTGGGTATCTCTGAGGAGAGAGTGGGCAATGCCGAAGGCCGATCTCGATAATCTCAGCCTCCATTACGTCCAAATGGGTCGCGGTCCCGATGTCATACTGATACATGGCCTCGCCTCGGACCTCGCCTTCTGGTACCTGGGAGTCATGCGCCTGCTGAGTCGTCGCTTCCGTGTGACCGCTTTCGATATGCGGGGTCATGGCTACAGCGACACACCTCCGACCGGGTATAACTCGGCAGATCTCGCCGGCGACCTCAGCGCACTGTTGGATTTTCTGGAGATCGAGAGGACACATCTGGTGGGCCACAGTTTCGGCGGATCCGTGGCCCTTCATTTCGCCGCAATCCATCCCCAAAGAGTCCTTTCTTTGACTCTCGCAGACGCCAGGGTGAACGCTCTCCAGAAGAGGCTCCCGCATCGTGGAGACGAGCGTTGGCGGTCGGTTCGCGAGGCGGTGGAGCGGCTCGGGATTCGGTTGCCAGAGGAGATACCAGCCGTTGCCTACGCTGTCCTCGAGGAACTCCTGGGCTCGTTTTCGGAAACGTCTTCCGAGACACCCGTTCGGGTGGGTCTCACGGGTTTTTTCGGCATCCGGAATGGGTCGAGCCGCAAGCTCGATCGTTGGGTGCGCTTGATGGAAAACACGACGGCAAAGACCGATTTCAATGCCGTCTCCGGTTTAACACGGGAGCGTCTGCGGGGCCTCGACCACCCCGCTCTCGCTATATACGGCGAAAAATCCTGTTGCATGGAGACCTGCGAAGGCCTGAAACAGGATCTTCAATTCTGCTCGAGCGTGATTCTTCCGCAGACCGGTCACCTCCATCCGTTCCTTCAACCGAAGGTCTTTGTCGAGCACATTGAACCATGGATAGCCCTTCAAAATGAACGTGCAGGATCCTGACGGGCCCATGAATCCACCCAACGATGAACCCGGCCACAAGGACTTCACACGAATCGCCTCACATGGTTTCGGTCAAGGTCACAACACCTACGCTCATTCCATGGCCTGGTTCCAGGACCACCTGTACGTCGGCACCACTGTCCACACTCTGTGTCTCGTACGGGCAGCCCCTCCAAAAACGCCCGCAGCCCTCAACCCGTGGCCGGTCAGGGTTCCGTCTGACGTGTTCGACCTCGATCTCAGGGCGCAGATCTGGCGGTATTCCCCCAATACAGCCCGTTGGAAAAGGGTCTATATTTCACCGATTATCGTTGGCCGTGGCGAACTGGAAGTGGCGCGCGACCTCGGCTATCGTGGGATGGCAGTGAGCCAGGGTGATGGAGTCGATCATCCGTCCCTCTTCGTGAGCGCGGGGTCGTCCGCTTCACGTGGGATCGGCGCCCAATTTCTTCGCTCGACAAACGGCACCGATTTCGAGCCGTGGTCGGTGCCGGGTCTAGGCGATCCTGATGTCGTGTCCTTCCGCGCGTTGGAGTCGTTCCGAGGTCGGCTTTACACCTCGCCGGCGGGCATGGCACGCGCCTGGAACGTTTCCAGTCGGCCGGCGGTGTTGGAATGCCGAGATCTCGAATCCGGTGAGTGGCTCGAGGTCAGCAAGCCGGGATTCGGAGACGCGGAAAACCGGTCGATCTTCGAAATGGCCGTCTTTGGTGACTATCTGTACGCGGGCACGACCAACCCGAAGTACGGTTACCAGGTCTGGAAGACCGATGGCGAGGGGCGGCCGCCATACCGATGGAAAAAGGTGATCGACCGGGGAGCCTATCGCGGTCCACTGAACGAAGGTGTCACAACCATGTGCGTCCACGACGGCGCTCTTTATGTTGGTGGCGGTATCCAACACGGAGGATACGATCGAAACTACGGTGTCGGTCCCGCGTCCGCGGAGGTGATTCGGATATTCCCCGATGACAGTTGGGATCTGGTCGTCGGCAGCCCCCGCAAGACCCGGAAGGGGCTCAAAACGCCGCTCAGCGGTTTAGGGCCCGGTTTCAACAACTTTTTCATCGGTTATATTTGGTCGATGGCCTCGTTTGGTGGCCGTCTCTATGTTGGGACCTTCGATTCCAGCATTTTTCTGCGTTTTGCCACAGGCAAGAGGGTCAAGCATTGGCTGCGCAGGGTCGGGGCCGAAACCATCGTTCGCCGAGAAGGTGGTTTCGATCTCTGGTCCAGCGCCGACGGTGAAGACTGGTCCCTGATCACCCGCACCGGTTTTGGGAACCCCTACAACTACGGTGCTCGGACGATGGTCTCCTCTCCGGCCGGCCTCTTCATCGGCACCGCCAACCCCTTCGGCCCGGAGGTTGCTGTCAAGCACGGGGATGAATGGCGGTACGAGGTGAATGCCGAGGGTGGCTGCGAGGTTTGGAAGCGAAACAACCACGAACCCAGTATCGAATCATGAGGGATCTGCCTCACACAGGAAGCCCAAAAGGAACGGAGGCGCATAGCATGGGAACAACTGGTATCGACACCTCGTACGAGCCGTTCTCCGACCGCCCGGAGTACCTCGAGCTTAACCGGGGGTTCATCGCCGATCTCGAGCTCGAAGGAGCCAACACATTCCTTGATCTGGCCTGCGGCACCGGAAATCTCTCGGCGGAGATCTTCAAGCGGACCCCGGAGGCCGAGGTCATTGGTGTCGATATTTGCAGGGAGTCTCTCTACATCGCCCGAAAACGAGCTGGGGGACGAGGAGAGAATGATGGCAGCGCCGAACAGGCGTCGTTGACTCGGAGCCTTTTTTTGGTGGAGGGGTCCGCCGATCACATCCCGCTCGATGAAAACTGCGTCGACGCTGTGGTTATGGGCAACGCCATCCACAATCTCCCGGACCTCGATCTGCTCCTCGACGAAGTCCACCGCGTGCTGCATCCCTCGGGAGTTTTTGCGTTCAACACGTCGTTCTATGCCGGCACCTTTGCACCCGGTACGGATCGTTTCTACCTGCAGTGGATGAAGGACGCCCTCCGTTTTGTCCAGGCGGTCGATCAGGCATCGAAAGCACAGGGGAAAGAAGGCGTTCAGCGCACGCGCGGGTCGCGCCCGCGGTCGGCGGATAACCCGTGGCTGTCTGCCGATCAGTATCTGGAGGCCCTGGAACGCCATCGTTTTCGTGTCCTCCCAACCAACGAACGCGAGGTCCAGATGTCGAGGGAGAGCTTTGAATCGGTCGGCAGTTACGCAGGTCTGGCGAGCGTGTTGCTCAGCGGCTATCCAGTCGAGCTCGCCTGTCAGGCGCTCGAGAAGACAGCGGAGTCCGCACTCGCGGCAGTGGACATGGATTCGGTGCCACGCCTTTGGCTCGAGGTCGCGGCGGAAAAGAACTGAGTGGATGAGCGCTACCCGATCCCACCATCCCTCGCTCGAATTGGGTGAACGCCTCAAGGATGAGGTTGTGATCGTGACCGGCGCGAGTGGCAGCCTCGGTCGCGCCATCTGTGTAGCGGTCGCAAAGGAGGGGGCTCAGGTTGTTGCCCTGGGCAGGGATCCGGAGCGACTCAACGCCACCGTGGACGAGATCAGGAAGGAATGCGGCTCCTCGGCGCTCGATCCTTTGCGCCTGCGCCTCGATGTCCGCAGCGAGCGCGATATTGAGGAAATGAGGGACACGGTCTGCGATCGTTTCGGGAGAATCGACGTTCTCGTGGCGGCGCACGGGATCGGCGGGTCGAGCGAGGGAAACAGGTCCCTTCCGCACCCCTTCTGGCGCCTAACGCTTGACGAATGGAGTGCCGTCGTCGATACAAATTTAAAGGGCGTGTTTCTCGTCAACCGTGCCGTGCTCCCGGTGATGACGGCGCAGCGACGCGGGCACATCATCAACATTTCGTCCGCCCGTGGAGGCCTTCGCGGGCAAGCTTTCGGTGCCGCCTACTGCGCGTCGAAGTTCGGCGTACGGGGTCTGTCCGAGGCGCTGGCAGAGGACGTGCGGGGCCGCGGTATCCGGGTCGAGGTCATCCTCCCGGAGGCGGTCGAGTCGATGCTCATCGCCAACACCGGTCTCGGATCCGGGAAACGAAAGAGCTTGCCGCCGAGGCGGGTGGCCGCCCTCGCGATCCACATGTTGACCCGGCCCGATGACGCGGTTCTCTCGCAACCGCTGATCGAAGCATTCTCGAGTAGATGAGGGA
>SDBV01005434.1_pt1 | contig 17988 bp, 30 predicted proteins | sample 2277081 | NCBI WGS metagenome assembly SDBV01 (sample SAMN10402039, study PRJNA504765) | marine sediment metagenome | isolation source: marine sediment core GS10_PC15, 223 cmbsf | place: Arctic Ocean: Southern Knipovich Ridge | collected 2010 | reverse complement strand
TGGCGAGTACAAACGTTGCATAATATGCCACAACAAACATGTGGGCATTATGAAGACAGGAAATAAGGTTGTAGGCCATAAGAGATACAACTATTGTGGATATGTTTATTCTTATAGCCCCAACCACCCAAGAGGTAAAAGTCACGCAGGATATGTATTAGAACACATTCTTGTAATGGAACAAGAGTTGGGCCGGCAGTTAAACAAAGGCGAAAATGTCCATCACCTCAATGGTATAAGAGATGATAATAGACCAGAAAATTTAGAGCTTTGGACAAGACCTCAACCTGCCGGCATCAGAGTTGAGGATGCAGTATGGCATGCAATTAAAGTTTTACAAAAGTATGCGCCAGAATTTTTAAATGGCGGTACATCGGACCTATCAGATAGCGGTACTAGGACGGGGCTCTCGGATGCCCCCACCTCCACCAGTTAGTACAAATAAGTTGCGGGGGTGAAAGGGATCGACTGGACGTATATTTGTAGGGACGCCGCCCGGAGTGAGGATGGCTCCGTTATCAAGCCTCATACATATAATTGGTAACTCTCTTGTAGAGTACGCGAAGAATCTTGCCGCAGCTGAATTCGGTACCGCCGATGAAGTTGAAGAGACCTTCGCAATTGCTGCCTAAGGACTAGTACTCCAATAAGGTAAGCAGGGAGGCCCCTGCCCGGTAACAGAAGTGGGGCACAAGGAGTTTGATTATGTACAGTATGACAATTATGGATAGAAACAATGTGCCGCACGCGCTTAATGTTACTGCCCTTCGTATCTATGAAAAGATGTTAGAAGTCTGGTTTGAAAACACCAATGCCGCATGGGATTTATTAGAAACTGTAGAGGATACTAATGATTTTTCCATGTGGCTCTATGGACCACAAGTAATGTTTGATATGAGGGTTGACTGGAAGAAGGAGTGTGGCATTAGGATAAAAGACGGGGCGTGCCTTACCTTTCATCAGGTATTTGGGCGAAGCCCTGTTACAGGAAAAGTTTTATCATAAACGGAAGGAGAAATTAAACCCCACCATGTCGACGATGATCACCGAGGAATGCATCAACTGCGGCGTCTGCGAGCCCGAGTGCCCGAACGACGCGATCAGCGAGGGTATAGAGGTCTTCGTAATAGATCCTGTACTCTGCACAGAATGCGTTGGCTTTCATGATGCAGAGCAGTGTGCTGTCGTATGTCCTGTAGATTGTTGTGTTCCAGATCCAAACAATGAGGAATCAGAGGCTAAATTATTTGACCGAGCCAAAGCCATTCATCCTGATGTTGAAATGACTTTAAGTTCTGAAACCTCGCGGTTTCGAAATGACAAATCCTAAAATTAGTTGTTACAGCTAAACGTACAAGTACACTTCTTCAGGAGTTAATAAATTAAAGCCTCGAGGGATCGGGGGCTAAAGGAGAATTAAAATGCCTTATGTACCAAGTAGTAAGACTCCCGGGCTACAAGATGATCGAGAAGTTCTAGACGTAGGGGTCCGAGCGTTAGTAGAGGCTATTGGCGAAGTTTCCATGCGCCATAAGTATGACGGAGCTTTTGCCGGCGAACTAAATTATTCTTTAACTCGTCTTTTGCAGGAGATTCCTAGAGAATTAGTAAAGAGAGGCCAGTTCACGGACGAGATCCGTTACTGGCTTCAGCCTTTAATGTATGGAGTTCTACTTGACGTAGCTCTTGAGCATAAGTTTAGAGTAAATCAAGCTTATGAAGCGGCTCAAATCGTAAAGAGTGGGGATTGTTATGACACCCCTTACTACACCCGCCTTGTAGAAGTGGTAGATGAGACTGGTAAGCATGTAGGACATCAACATGTTATGATGAAGAAGAGTGATGAGACTCTTGAACAGGACGTCATCACTCCTAAGATTGTTGTGAAACGAGTTTAATAGGAGAGAATATATGGAAGAATACGCACTAAACATTAAGACTGGTACCTTGATGACTTTAGAAGAATTTAAAGATTTTTATGAAGAAAAATACTTAAAGGCTGCCAAGGCCAGAGGACGTCGAGCAGGAGAGAAAGCATTTAATTTTCGGAGAAAGCAGGCATCTTCTTCTCGTGGGGGCCCTCTTAGTTTTAATAATGATGAGGATTTAGAAAAAGAAGGGCCGGCGATAGGAAGTTCTTATCTAGGAAATCTAAAACTACCGGAAAAAGAATAATTATTGTTAAACGATGAAGCCCGGAGGAACCTGGGCCAAAAGGAGGAATCCAAAACATGTGTAATATAAAAGTAGGACGTTATACCCATCCCTCTACTCGTGAATTTTGGCAGGGCTGGATAGAGCCGGACGATAATTCTTGGATCGTTTTTATTGACGCACAGGGACACCCTGTCGTATATTTAAATAGAGATCCGGATACTGGGGCAGTTATTTAACAAATGCGGTTGTGGTGGATGGCCACATCGCACAGGAGATACATAGTGGGCTTTCCTGGGCATTATTGCTTGGGAATAGTGGGGAGACGGGTCCTGGAAAGACTATAAACTTACCCTGGGTCCTCCGGGACGGTCTTGAGAAGACCTTAAATTCTCTGGTGGAGGCACTCGGTGCCCCCGCTGCTCAAGTCTTTGCGGCTTGGGCAGCACAGGAGGAAATAAATGTACATTGAATTGGTATGCGACGGTTGCGGAGAAATTGCGCCTGTTTCTTTTGATATTTTATTTAATCTATGGAAGCAAGATTACGATACACTGCACGAAGAGCACAAAAAAAATGCAACAGTGGTTACTGAAATTAAATGTCATTGTGGATATGAAAATAAATATGATGGTCTGTTTTATAAATATATTTTCCAACTTATTTTTGAGGAATGTTTAAACTCGACTGATCTTTAGAGCTGGTTTTTACAAATCAAATCTATCTTGGAGGCGGATTCTGAATGGCTAAGAAGGGTAGAAACACTAATTCTAATACACCAGTCAGTAAAAAAGATTTTGTAAAGATAAAAAAAATTGAGCCGCGTAATGAGCGTCAAGCGGACTATATTCACTCAATAGAGAATAATATAGTTACAATAGGGCTGGGGCCAGCAGGAAGTGGTAAAACTTACCTTGCTGTTTATGAGGCTTTGTGCCACCATTGGGCTAAAAAGGTTAAGAGACTTATAATAACCCGCCCAGCTGTAGAAGCAGGAGAAAAGTTAGGTTTTCTTCCCGGAGATTTAGAGGAAAAACTAAATCCCTACATGCGTCCTATTTACGATGCTTTATATGACTTAACAGACGTAGGCGTAATCAAGGAAAAAGTAGAGAGAGGGTATATTGAAGTAGCTCCCCTCGCCTATATGCGAGGTAGGACTTTTAATAATTGTTTCATTATTTTAGATGAAGCACAGAACGCAACGTTAGAACAATTAAAGATGGTTCTAACCCGCTTAGGAGAAAATTGTAAGTTAGTTATCGATGGGGACCCTTCTCAATCGGACTTACCCCACAAATCTGGCCTTAATATATTGCCGGAAGTTCTGAAAAAGGTTGACGACGTTGGTATAATATATTTTGATTCTTCAGATATTGTTAGGAGCAAGATTGTAGAAAACGTCGTTTCTGCTTTTGAAAAGCATGAGGAGAAAAATGAACATTAATTTTGCACCTATTATTTCGTTAAAAGAATTTACGACTATTAGAGATAGTATCGACGGAGAACTAATTGTTACCTCCGGCGGCTATGATCCTATTCATCCAGGCCACATTTCTTGTATTGTTGATTCTAAAAACTATGGTGATGTATTGGCCGTCGTAGTAAATGGCGATTGGTTTTTGGACCGTAAGAAGGGTAAGGCTTTCATGGATCTTGAGACACGCTGTGAGATCGTTTCTGCTATTCGTGGAGTAGATTATGTAATACCTTTCGAAATAGAAAATGATATGACCGTCTGTGAAGCCCTTAGAGTTATTCATCCCGAGGTGTTTACTAAGGGCGGGGATCGCGTAGATGCCGATACGATCCCGGAGTGGGACGTTTGTCAAAAATTAGACATTGAAGTTGTTACGAGCGTTGGAGATTCTAAGGCCCACAGTAGCTCTAATATTTTAGAAGACTGGTACCGAGCAAGACTAAATCTATTCTATACTCCCAGTTCTGTAACTTGACTTCTATGCTCCCCTATCTTATTATTTTAATGTATGAAGGAGACCACGATGGATGAACTACCTAATGTTCCTACGAGTTTTCAACCGAAAAGCCCCGCAGAGGACATCAAAGTAGAAAATATTGAGCCACTCGGAGAATTGCTGGTTGGTGGAGGTTCCGCCAATGCTCAATTTTTACTCACGGCTCTGTCTATTTTAAATGATCCAAATCTTAATCACTTTTTTCTATCGAATAAACTAAAACTATCTGACCGCTTCACCAAGACTGTAATATTTCCTCACGACGGCATGGCATTGCCGGATGGTGAGGTATATAAGTCGCCCGAGCCTGTAGAAATTAAGGAGGAAAATAATGGCACTGACAGCGCAAGCTAAAGAATTACTTGAACGGCCACTCCCAAAGGAGAAAATCAAACAGCGTCCCGGGCCCGGAGGCATGACATTTAGTTATATTACCCCAGATTTTGTGATTAGTTGTCTAAACGAGGCATTTGATTACAAATGGGATACCCGCATCATTAGTTCCACAATGCACGATTCCACCGCGGTCGTAGGTTTCGAATTAACTGTATACGACAGGGAAGGAAGCTCGATTAGTAAGCAGCAGTTTGGATCTTGTGATGTGAATAAGGGTATGGGACCAGGCGACGCTTTTAAGGGCGCTGCTAGTGATGCACTCAAGAAGTGTGCAACTCTCTTGGGTCTAGGATTGGAACTATACCAGAACGATGAAGACGAGAAGCCTTTCCGGCCTCCCCAAGCTTCAAAATCTGCTCCTCGGCCTGGAACGAAAAGGCCTGCTGAGCCCCGAGCTGCGCCACCGAAGCCTAAGAGCGTCGGTAACCCTGTTCCACCGCCAAAGCCTGCAGCAGCAGCACCACCCGCGAAGCCTATTCTTCCCCCGCCAGCCAACAACCCTTTTGCTAAGGAAAACGGCGGGGTTGCTGCGAGTACGGCCCGTGTTCCAGCGCCTAAACCCATGCCTTCACCTGCCCCTCCTAGGGCAAATCCTTTTGCCAAGTCTATGGGAACTACAAATGGCCCTAGTTCTACCCAGATTAGTGCGATGACCAACATTGCTTCTCGAAAGAGCCTTTCGCAGGCCGAAATGGTTGCTTTAGCCACCATTGTTGATGGTGAAGGTAATCCTGTTGAGACTTTCGAAGCGCTAACGAGTGAACAGGCGATTCAAGTTATTAGAGCTGCTCAACTTTAACAAGAAAGATTAAATCGATGGCGGATAGATATAACGCATATAATGTGTTTCTCACATCGGCAGATTTCAACATTCTCGTACTGGAATATCCAGAAGAGGATGTGAACGATAAACTTGCCCTTTTAGCAACGGAAAAGGGACTGATCTACAAGCACTTCTATGAAGATTTTATCGTCGGATCGTGTGTGGCTAACTCTGGACCTTTTTTCTATCATATTAGAAGAAGACCGGAGCTTCTGTCCAAGTATGATAAGATCCGCAAAGAATCATTGAAGTTGGTCTATCAATATAATCCTGGATTCTTACCTTCTAATATAGTAATCAATCAGAATAACGTCCTAAAGAGTAAATCCTCTGTAAAAGAAGGTGAGATTGTAAGGCCACTAGTTGAAAATGATTTATGGAACCAAGACCCACCTCTTTCTGATTTTGGACCGGGCATAATCACTGGTTCACCTGCCAAAGATAATCCATTCTTAGATGAATTAGATGAAGATGAAGAACCAAACGAATTAGATATTCCAGAAATACCGTCGGATCCCAATAATCCATTTTCAGACCTTGGGAATGGTGGAGAAGTTCCTTACGAGTTAGTGGGGCATCGTTGGGAAAAACTTGGTCTTCACATCAACATTCGTCAGTACGAAGAGAGTGAAGAAACCTTAATTAGCCTGCTTGGGGGCACCCCATTCGAGTCTGTTAAGGGCTATCACTTGTTGGTTATACAGCTTTGCATTGAAGACTTCTCTGATATTTTCCATCTACTAGATAAGCAAGGTATTTGCAATACCGTTCCGCCGGATCAGATAATGTCTGAGCTTTATGGTATTGCCATCACATATAACCCCTTTTTGAAAATGGAAGATATAGACCTGCCTCGAATCAGAAATATCTATAAGTCTCGGCAGCGAATCCCTAGAAGAAGTGGTAGGAGAATTGCTGCTGCTGGGCAAGAAGATAGGGTGGTTCGAGCCCAGAGTAAGAAAAGATTTTCTGATCTTTCTAAGAAAAAGCTATTGAACTTGGCTGATGATATTAAAAAGAAGATTAGAGGTCAGGATGCCGCTGTTGATAAGATTTCTGAAGCTGTTCTTAGGGCTTCTGTGGGATTGAAGCGGGATCATGAGCCCCTTGGGGTCTTTTTATTCACTGGAAACACGGGTGTCGGAAAAACAGAAACTGTAAAAGTGTTAGCTGAAGTTTTAAAAGCCAACCTTGTGCGGATAGATTGTCAGGAATACCAACACGCCCACGAGGTTGCGAAGATGACTGGCTCGCCGCCTGGATATGTTGGTTATGACGATGGTGGGCATTTGACCACGGACGTTGCTAAAAATCCGTTTTCTGTAGTCCTCTTTGACGAGGTGGAAAAAGCCCATAAGAATTTCCACGAAAGAGTTTTGCAAATTATTGACGAGGGTGTTCTCACCGATAATAAGAATAGAAAGGTTTCATTTAAAGAGACTCTTATTGTTATGACGTCCAATATTGGCGTTAAAGAGGTGGAGGATATCAACAAAATCATGGGGTTCGGAGACGCATCCACAACCACAGAAAAGAAAACCACCAAAGCCAGAGAGGAAGCGCTTAAGAACAAGTTTAAGCCAGAATTCCTTAACCGCATTGATGATATAGTCCACTTTAGAGTCCTTGATAAGAATGATTATATGCACATTCTTGATATACTTTTGGCCGAAATAAATGAACAGATTGGCAAGAGCAAGAAAATCAATCTGCAGTTTAATATTGGAGCAAAAAATTTCTTATTGGACAAAGGAATCGATAAGAAGTTTGGGGCGCGTCCCATGCGCCGAACAATTAAGAACTATTTAAATACCCCGCTTGCGCTTGCAATTCTCAAAGAAGAGGTTGCTGAGGGATCTAAGATAGTAGTTAGCCTTAGAAAGGAAAAAGATGGGCTTTGTTTCCGGGCTGCAAAGAAGGTAAAGAAAACCAATGGAGATTAGTGGATTTGAATATAGAACCACCGCTGATAACGCCCAGCCGCGCAGGGTAGAGCTAGGTTCTGGTCCCCATGGGGAACCTGGCTTTTTCCACATCGATGCAATCAAGGTGGGCAACGTTGACTACCAAGCAGACGTCCGAGACCTCAGTTTTTTGGAAACAAGCAGTGTTGAAGAGTTATATTCCGCCCACACTGTAGAACATTTTTCTTATACTGAGATTGAGCTAGTTCTTCAAGAGTGGAGTAGAGTTCTAAGGCCCGGCGGAAAAATAATCATCAAGATGCCTGACCTAGACTTCCTTTGCCGAGCGTATGTGGGAGGCACCCATTCTACCGAAGAGACAATGATTGCTATCTTTGGTGGGTTTGCGGATGAGATCGGAGGTTCTGATGGATGGGAAAAGATTTCTGGAGATCCTAATTGGCAACGAAATACCATTCAGGATGGGGAAATTCCCCACCCCGGCCAGTACACAGAATGGGCTTCTCACAAAGCTCTTTACACATTTGAAACTTTTAAGATTCGTATGGAACGGGCAGGTTTTAAAGATGTCCAAAGAATCGTAGAAAATGATTGGGAGTTACACATTGTCGCAACCAAATAAGATCAGCGGATATACTATCGCAAGAAATGTGGTTAAATTCAAGTATCCCATTAGGGAATGCCTGACTACTCTTCGCCCCATCTGTGAAGATGTAGTCTTAGCCTATGATCCGTTCACAAATGATGGGACAGATGAGGTAGTTAAGGAGTTGGCCCAAGATTTGGATCTTACTTTGTTTGAAAATCGCTGGAACATGGACAATATTGACAAAGGTTTAGAGTTGGGAGTACAGACCGACCGTGCCTTGGAGCAATGTCGCAATGACTGGAGACTATACCTACAACTTGATGAAGCATTTCATGAAGATGATGTAGAAGCTATAAAGGAACTTCCTGTTAAGGCTATGGCTGCTAAGCCTTATCCCGCTTTTGGTATAGATTTTCAACGAGTCTACTTCTATGGTAATTTGCACAGTATTAGAAGGGATTGGACAGCACAAATAACACGTTTAACATACAGGAATACGCACACATACTCTAAAGGCGATGGGATGAGCTGTGTTACTGCAGAGCCCCCTGCGATAGCCGATTTGGGAACTGTAAAGTTACAAGGAGATTGGTCTCACCACCTCATGTCTGGGATATGGATGTATCATTATTCTCGCTTGGGGGATCCTGAGTTGATTAGTAAACGTGTACGGAACATGGATACTTTTTATCATCAAGACGACGTCCTCATTCCTGAAACTGAGATTCCTGTTTATGATTTTGTGACGCGTGAATGGGACAACTATGCTAAAGATGGCCTCCCGCCTGTGGTGGATACTCCTTTACTGAAATATTCAGGCACCCACCCTCTTCCGTTTGCAGAGCTGTACCAGGATTGAGGGTAATGAAAGGTTATAATATGAAAAATAAAGTTACTATCATTTCTGGATGTGAACATCGTAAAGTGGATGTATATAGTAAAAACTATGAGCCCATGGCTAGAAGGCTTGTGCATTCTATTAGAAATAATGGTGGCAAGTATAAGGATGTTAATATTATAATGTGGTATGCCAAAGAACACGCTCCTTCTGCAAAAACCCAAGCGTGGTTAGTTGATGCGGGTTGCACTGTTGTGGGAGGAGAACCTTTAGGCGGCGGCTGCGAACCTGTTGGGAATAAGATAGTTGCGGCCAATACATCGGTTTCAACGGAATATTCTTTGTGGATGGACAGCGATATGTATGTTTTGAACACTCTCATGTTTGAGGCATTGTTAGATAGGACTGTGGACATAGCTGCTGTCGGTCCGGAATATGGATTTCAGAGATGGGCGGGCCCAGACTATGTTTCTACTTGGGAAAAATTCTATGCATTAGCTGGAGTTGATGTCCCAAGCGAGAGGTTTGTAGGAGGATTGGGGGCGGATCCTTGTAATTTCTATTTCAACTCTGCGTTGGTTCTTTTTAAGAACGGCCGAGGTTTTCCTGAAGTGTGGAGAGACCTAGCAAAAGCAATACGTTCTAGCGGCATAGAAAATTGTCAACATAATTTTACACAAACTTCCTTAACTGTTGCTGCGGTAAAAACAGCGAATACTTATGAACAACTACCCGCTACTTATAATGCGTACTGGGCAATAGTAAAAGAAGCCAGTCTTGACGCTGCTATATTACATTATCAAACTAATGAAATGGCTATCAGAGACAGGATGGGGAATAACACTCGGGTAAAATGGAACGTTTAATGGACAAAGACAGATTTGAACAGGTATTTAACGGGGAGTTGGGAGGATGGGATTCTTGCAAAGGCGACGCCCGGATCGCTCAAGATCCCCAAGAGCTGTGGCAAGTAGTTCAGCGATTGAACGTCCTTCAACCCGATCGTGCCTTGGAGATAGGCGTAAATTATGGAGGAACTACTCGCTTTTGGCAAATAATTACTAATGATTTAGTGGTGTCTGTTGATACAGACACGGATAAAGTTGTGGTGGATTTTTCTGATTATACCTTGCCTTTGTTTATACAAGGAGATTCTACTGATCCTGAAATTATAGCCAAAGTGGGAGAATTGGCCCCTTATGACTTTCTTTATATAGATGGAGGCCATGATTACCAGACCGCGAAATCTGATTGGGATAACTATTCTCCGATGGTCAAACCAGGAGGTCTGGTGGGGTTTCATGATGTGAAGGCTGTGGGAACAGGGCCTGAAATACTGGTCAAAGAGATTAGGGAAGCAGGATTTTATTGCGAGTTATTTCTCGGCCATAAGGGTACAGCTTTAATAGATATTCCGAAGTAAGGAATGTCTGCCCCCGTATACCTATTCCTTCTGATCCCCAATGATAGTGGCAGTACTTGGTTACAAAACATCATCTCTCTTTGTAGTAACTGTGTTTCTTTTAAGCCCGGGTTGGACGGTAAAGGTGTTGTAGTAGACACCATTAGAGATGGAACAGTCTATCCTATCGCTGGAGACCATAAGGCCACCAAAGTCTTTTCTGAGAAAAGTTATCTATGGGAAACACCGGACGGATGGGATTGGGAAGTAATCAAAACATTATGGCACGCTGCTTGGTCTGAAAACAAACACTATCGAACTGCAAGCCCTCGAGTTTATCTGGAAAAGAGCCCGCCGGCTGTGTTTTCTTCCGACATGTACTTCAAACAGTTTAATAACGTCCGTTTCATAATTATGACTAGAAATCCTTATGCCGTAGCGGAAGGTATGAGAAGAACGATGCACAGGGCTCTGGCTCCCGACGATATTGCTGGCCGCGAAATATATTCCATGGAGCGATGCACCAAGCATTGGATTAGGTGTGCTAAAAGACAGATCTATAATTACGCAACATATAAAGATATTGCCATCGAGATTACTTATGAAGAATTAAGTAATGATCTTGAAACTGTGAGACAAAAGATAGTACAACTTATTCCTGCTTTACATGATATCGATCTTACCACAAAAGCTGTTGCCCACAGTCTGGAGGGTACGAAAGCTAGGATCTTTACAGATTTTAATGAGCGGCATATAAAGAACCTTAGCACAGAAGATATAGACAAAATCAACTCCGAGTTGGAACAAGTGCCTAAGGTTTTAGAATATTTTGGATATGCAATGCTCCCTACTCGGAAAGGATAAGAAAATGGAGATTCGGCCTTTTATCCCTTACGATGCATATAGTTGGCTCCTTGACTTTGTGAAACCTCATCACAGAATCTTTGAGTACGGCTCTGGAAAATCAACTCTGTGGTTCGGCAAGAACGCAAGGGAAGTGGTAGCAGTTGATAGAGTCCCAGTTTGTTACGAAACCTGTGCCCGAGAGTTAGAGGAGCACAACATTCGCAACGTAGAGTGCGTGTTGAAAGCGGATGTTGGTGGGAATCCGGACGCTGCGGGCTACTCCAAGCTGATCCACGAATATGAAGGCCAGTTTGATCTCGTCTTCGTGGATGGACACTTTCGTAGAGAATGTATGGAAGAGTGTTACGATAAAGCCAAATATGCGATCTTAATGGACAACACGGATAATCCCGGCTACCAAGATGCTTATGACGTCATGAGATCTTGGGCTGGTGGAGAGATCATTGATTTTTATAGCTATGGATTGAATCCCTATACTGGTAAAGAGCTAATGGATCCCGCGAACCTTGACACCCCGTTGAAGTGGAAGGCTTCAGTGTTTCTGAAAGAGGTGGAGTAGAATAATGTCACGAATTGCTACACGTGAAGAATTTTTTGATGGGGATAACACCGATAAGTGGGCAGAGGAAGCTGCCCGTCAATTAAAAGAATATCCACCAGGCCAAGAAGAATGGGCAAGTGTAATACCGTTTGGGCGATGGTTGGATAAATATGACGTTAATCGTAACGGAACTGTCATAGATTTTGGCTGCGGTACGGGATTACTTCGTAGTATTTTTGAAGGAATGAATTATATTGGCATTGACCAGAATTATACCATGTTGGAGGGAATTGAGGCTCGTTGGAGCGGTAGAGATCCCAAGGTGCGGGCATATGAATCTCCTCTTCCAGAGATTACATATCACCACCCAGAACTGATAGGTATTGGAGATTTAGGATTTTTCTGCACAGTTCTTCAACATAACCACTGGATAACGGCGGGTGAGATCTTACATCAAGCCGCACAAGTATTAAAGTCAGGTGCTTTTCTTTTTATGTATGAAGGTACTTTTACAGATAAAAACTACCCAAAAGAAGTAAGAGAGAAATATGATCTTCCTGATCCTGATCCAGAACGTTTAGAATGTGCCGATGGTCCAGCGATCTTTACCCCTAAGGGGTGGGCAAATATTCTTGACCAACATGGGTTTGATTATGTGGAGTTCGATGGTACCTCTAGTCATGTTTCTAAACGGAGATAACTAATGAAAATAGCAATTAGAACTTATGGTTCTTCTAGCGACGCGATAGATGGCTTTGGAGGAGGCGAAGGGCGCTGGACAGCAAACTTAGCTCATTTCTTAAGAAATGAAGGACATGAAGTTATTCGTTGCAATGAAGGTCAAGATAGCGGATGCGATATGTTCTTAGATGCTTCTTGGGAAAGATGTCAACATGCTCGTGCTCCCCACCACATACATTTTTCTTTTGCTGGGCCGAATATGGGAGCCCTTAATCCAGAATTTACTTCTGGGTGCATGGCCTCTGGCAATTGTAATCTAGCCTCTCCGTATCGCCCAGCCTACAATAAACTAATAAAGTGGAATAAAGAAATACCTCACAATTCTTTCTTTGTTCCTCTACCGTACCCGGATGATCTACTTCCGACTCGTGCCCTTGAGATTCGTGGGTTTGATAGAACCGATATTTTCTGGGCCACTAAGGATAACTTTCATCCTATTTTTTGTACTCCTGACAGATTACGTCCCGATGGGAGGGAACAAGTATTTGTTCAGAATGGTTTGGATACCCTTCGGGCTTTGATTAGGTTTCAAGAAAAGGTAGAGTTTAAGATTCATTTTTTACTTAAACATCAGTTAGATCAAGCACCCCCGCGCCTTGGAGTTCCACTCTTGTTGGATCAGTTTCGGCATAAGCAGTTTTATAATATTGTTCATTGGACGAAGCTAGTTGAGATCCTGGCGCACTCTAAGCTCAATGTGCCTGTTGGGGGATTGTGGGGAAGTATTCCTGAAACTGTTTACGCCCACAGTTTACCTCTAATCTATCCTGCAAATCAACTTTCGGGAGATTTTGGATCTATAATGCCTATGGTAAACGAAACGAATGAAGATGATATTTATGAAGCGCTTAACGTGTTATGGTTTGATGAAAGAATATATTTACGTCAACAAGAGTTGTTGAACGATTTGTTCAAAGACCACCGTACCGACGGTCTTAGAACACAAATTAATCTGATTTTTGATCAGCTAGGAGTATGATATGCGATGTCCATTTTCATTTGCTAAGAAACACTTCAAAGACAGGGCTTTGATTATTGCTGAAGTGGGAGTAGCTTTCGGCGATAATGCTGTAAATTTTTATGAAGGATTGCAGCCTAAAGAACTACATCTTATAGACAATTGGGAATGGGATGGGGCCTCTCGTATTTCTCATGGGCCTTTGTCGACGAAGGATGAAATGTATGAGTATGCAATAAATCAGTTGAATCATCGTCCAGGTGTCCGGTTTGTGCCTACCACTTCTAAGAGGGCTTCACTTTTATATCCCGACGAATATTTTGATTTGGTTTATATTGACGCCAACCATGACTATGAATGGGTTCAATTGGACCTTTCGTGTTGGTACCGTAAAGTTAAATCGGGAGGAATACTTTGTGGGGATGATTTTGATCCATACCCCGGAGTTAAACAGGCCGTAACAGAGTTTGCTAACGAAGAAAAATTGAAGTTAAATGTGGGTCAGAGTAAAACCCAATGGTGGGTAATTAAACCGTAAGAAAAGGAGTAAATATGGTTACTGCAAATTTCGATTCTCCTTACACACCTGACAGTTTTGTTAGCATTGTTGTAATGTCTTATACTCGTCCTAAGTTTTTAAAAGCTTGTTTACAGTCGATTCATGAACATGCAGATATGCCTGTAGAAATTATAGTACATGATGACGCCAGTCCTAGAGACAATGAGACGGAGATCTTCAATGAGTGTAGACAACTCTGCAGTTCTCTGATTTTTGGTTCGCCTGACTGTTTTAATATGGGATTGGCTGCAAGTATAAATCGAGCAGTGTCCTTGGCCAACAGTGAATATATTCTGTTACTTAATGATGATACCAAATTGCTTAAGCCTTGTTTGAAAATAACTAAACAATGGTTAGATGTCCCTTACTTAGGCTGTGTGGGTATTAGTAAATCCGCTCCTAATTTTTCAGTCAAGGGTATTAACCCACAATACTCTGCTCATGCACGTTTAAATGTATATAACAACGGTCTTGGGTTTCAAATATCTGCTCTTCCTTCTGGGTCAGGTATCTTTGCTTTCCGCAAAAAAGTTTGGGAAGAACTTGGAGGTTTTGGGACCACTTTCACTAACCACGGCGACACTGTCTTTCATCTCCAATGTTTGAATGCTGGTTATTTTAATGCTTGTTATCTTTTGGATGTTGACCAATTGGCAGTTAATGTTGATCTTACCGAGCATAACACTTCAAACGGAACAGCTGGCAAAACTATTTGGGATTGCTGCTATCCGCATTTATTCAATACAAATCAGGACATGGCAGTAATTAATCGTCAGAGAACTGAGAGAATAGTTATTGAAGGGCAGAAACAGTATCAAGACTCTTTTAAACCCGCTATTTGCTTTACTTGGTATAATGAATTATTTAAAAAGGGTTTTCCTGGAAATGGTCAAATAAATTGGAAAGAATTTGAGTGTTTGGGGAGCGGGCGTTGGAAAGAAGCAATCGAATTAGATCGAGATCGTTGGGCAGAGGAAGTAATTCGAAGAACCGCGTAGAATAGAAAGAAGGAGGAGATATAAATGGCTGATGAAATCAAGTGGAAGAAGTGGGCGACAATGCAACCAGGCGATTGGCATATACATCACGATTTTATTTTACGTCATAGCGAAGGTGGGCCAAGTTGAAACGAATATGGATAACAATCGGTACCAGGGTTGAAAGAGAAGGAGAGAGGCCTGAAGACAAAGGTGAAGTAATAATTCTTGATTGGGATACAATAAAAATACACAACACTTTTAGTGTGGATTCAGGCAAAGAGGTAGAGGTTGGCCGCAGTCGAGGTGCTTCGGGAATAGCTTGGCATAAAGGCTTTGTTTATATCGCGTGCCGTAAAGGAATAGTAGCTATTGATCCAGAAACTTACGAACACTACGTGATTGATATGAGGGGGCGTCCTGCAGCTTTCCACGGAATGAAATCGGATGGGTATTATATGAAAGTCACTTGCCACGGGAATGACCTTGTGCAGGGTATTAGAAATAAAAAAGTTCAAATAATGTATGCAACCGACGAGGACGATGGTTTTGACTTTACATGCCAGAGAGTTAATGGTTTAAACGCTATAGGGTTTAATCCGAGTGGAGAAGAATTTCATTTATATTCACACAGGTTCTTGGTTTATAATTGGACGAAAAAAGAAATCGTAGTTGAAGGCCTTGAAAATTCCCCGCACGATCTTTGTTTTCTAAACGATGACGAGGTTTTGGTGACCCGCTCGTCGAGCCGGGAGCTGTGGCTTTGTAATGTTAGAACCGGGGAAAAACGCGTGGTGTTTTCTAGGAAGAACAAGTCTGAAAGAGAAAAGGAAGGTCCTGAATTTGCTAAGGCTGGGTGGATGAGGGGGGTCGCTTACGACGCGGCCACCGAATCTATATTTGTTATGTCTGCCCCTGGAAAGATTTATGAATTAGATCGTAACACTTGGGAGATAAGAAATTCTCTTGTTTTCTTTGACAAGCCTGAAGGGGGCCCTTTTGATCTAGTATTAGACCCAAGAGATTGGAACAACAATGAATCTGAATGAACCTTTAAAAGAAAAGATTGTTTGGATAATAAAAATGAATCCAGGCATTGTCCGGACTGAAGTTCGAGATATGTTAAAGATGGCTAACAATGTCGTTACGCCTTGCATTAAAGAACTAATAGACCAACATTTGGTGGTCGAGGGCACTGTTAGAATCTCTAAGACCACAAATAAACCGGGTAAAACACTCTATATAGCTGAGGAATGGGCAAAAGAATTAGATGCACAGTATAAGCTGTTTGAATGAGGAGAAACTCTCATGTCTCTTTACCCAAACTCCAATAGGCCCAGGCCTCAATCTTTTAACATCCTCTCTTTAGACGGCGGAGGAGTCAGGGGGGCCCTGAGTGCTACATTCGTAGAGAGGATTTGTGACAAGTTTCCTAATTTTTTGAGAGACGTAGATCTAATAGTGGGCACCTCCACGGGCGGTATCCAAGCTTTAAGTTTAGCTGCGGGGCTTACGCCGGAAACTATTAAGAGTTTTTATGAAGACAAAACTAAGGAAGTTTTCGCTGACACTTTTATAGATGATATTCGAGACGTATGGAAATTACGAGGGGCCGATTATGGCAATACTAATCTAAAAGAAATTATCCACGGTTTTGTGGGAGACATGAAGCTGTATGAGCTGGATAAGAAAGTAGCTATAGTGGCTTTTGACTTAGATAATGGATTGAAAGACCCTGCCCGCAGGTCATGGAAGACTAAGGTGTATCATAATTATAACGGGGACGATTCAGACGGGGACGAATTGGTCGTGGATGTGGCTTTGAAAACCTCTGCTGCCCCTACTTTCTTCCCCACCTATGAGCATTTTTGCGATGGGGTAGTGGTAGCCAACAACCCAGCCTTGATAGGTGTTTGCCAGGCCCTAGATAGACGGACGGGATTACAAATATCTCTACCCAATATAAAAGTTTTATCTCTTGGGTCTGGAAAATCCAATAAGCATGTTAAAGGAGAAAATTTGGATTGGGGAGTGATGCAATGGGCGCCCCACCTTCTTTATATTATGCTGGAAGGAGCTATAGACGTAGTGAATTTCCAATGTAGCCAACTTTTGGGTCGGCGTTTTCATAGACTTAATCTTCAGCTGGATTTTGACGTTAACTTGGACGATTGGAAAAAAGTACCAGAATTAGTTCGTATAGCCACAGATTTTGACTTAGAAGAAACCTATGAGTGGATAGAGGAGTTTTGGATTTAACTATGGAAGCTTGTGATTTTCAATTCCGAGAGGGATTTTATTGGAGAGTTTATAAACAACTGGATGGGAAGGTGGAAGTTATTCCCATGACGTCTTGGGATGAGTTTGATTATGACCAAGATCGGTTTGTTACACTAACGCTTTTTGATACAAAAGAAAAAGCACAGGAGTTTTTGGATGGTTTTTGGAATACTTATTGGAGGTTTTGTTTAACATAATGCGACGGCTTACTCGTGATGAATACTTTTTGGCCATAGCCAGTATTGTGGCCGCAAGAGCTACATGTGACAGGCTCTGGTGTGGATGTGTTTTGGTAAGAGATCGAGAAATTATAGCCACAGGTTATAACGGTGCCCCATCAGGAATGGCTGAATGTAATGAAGTAGGACACCTCTTAGTGGAAGAGAAAGGCAAACACCACTGCATGCGAACCATTCACGCCGAGCAGAATGCTATCTACCAAGCCCGGAAGCGGCTCGCCAATTTAAACGGTGTCATCGCTTATATCAATGCAACGCCCTGCGAGAATTGTCTCTCAGAGCTTCTACGTTGCGGTGTAAGACGAATTATCTGTGGGTCTATATACAAGAACGTAGAACGATTAGAAATGACAGCTAAGCTCACTGAGGCGTTTGGTGCTACCATCGAGTATCGACCCTCACCAGACATCTCACTCGTCTTTGGTTCTGAAGTTACGGATGTTAAGAAAATTCGGATCGATAGATGCCCATAACTCGGGATAACATCTCCACAGCCTTGAGGCCAGTGTAATTTTAGGAGACGACTATGGCATGCGACGTAAAGAGTTGTAGGAAGGATTCCATGTTAAGTTATGAGGCTTTTGGCCCCAGCCGAAAAAAATCGGTTGGGGTGTGTGTGGAACATTGGACAAAGCACTGCGATGAAGAAGATAAATTTGATTTAAAACAACACTTCTACCCATCTCAGGTTGCCAAAAAGAAGAGGTAAAGTTATTATTATGG
>SDBV01005433.1_pt1 | contig 17991 bp, 7 predicted proteins | sample 2277081 | NCBI WGS metagenome assembly SDBV01 (sample SAMN10402039, study PRJNA504765) | marine sediment metagenome | isolation source: marine sediment core GS10_PC15, 223 cmbsf | place: Arctic Ocean: Southern Knipovich Ridge | collected 2010 | reverse complement strand
GCCTGGTGGTTGGTCGTCCGGCTCGCGGCGGGCTTGCCTTGGCCCTCTTCGCCACCGCTGACGACCTGAGTGCATCCGCCGGCGCCGACCAGAAAAACGGTCGCGAGCATCGCCCCGAGCACGCGTAGTCTGTGTTGTTTCATGTTTTCACTCCATAAACTGGCATCTTTGGCATGATTGTAGACACGCGTAGGGTGGCTACCGGCACCCAGGCACGATGCACCGGCGGCGACCCCCGTATTCTACACACAATGGCGTCCCCACACAAACTGCGATTGACGCGTGTTTTCAGTCGAGCCTTGGCATGTTATACTCCATTCGGCGAAACGTTCACCAACTTCCAGGCTTGCCAGGAGTACCTGCCATGCGAAATCACACGGACGTCGTTTTGGGGACGTTAACGGGCTTGCTGGTTCTCGGCTGCTCTGGGGCGGGATCTGCGATCGCCGAGGGGGTCCAGCGGCAGCGGTTTGCGATGCACCTGGCCGCGCCAATCAAGACCTGGGACGAAGCCGTCCCGTTGGGCAACGGTCTGACGGGCGGATTGCTGTGGGGCGAGGGCAACACGATCCATCTTTCCTTGGACCGCGGCGATCTGTGGGACCAACGCCTGCCGGAAATCTACGCGGAGGACGACTGGAACTACGCCACCATCAAGCGCCTGGTCGGCGAGCGTAACCAGCCGGAAATGGTCCGGCGATTCGACGCGCCCTACAACCAGGTCCCCTATCCGACGAAACTGCCCGGCGGGCGTCTGGTGCTTTCGCTCGATCCCTCGCAGCAGGCCCGACACTTTACTCTCGATATGAAACGGGCACTGGGTAGCGTCGACCTCAACTCGGGCAAGTTCGAGGCATTCTTCAGCGCCGTCGAGCCGGTGGCGTTGATTCGCGTTGTATTGCTCGGGGGGAGTGGGCCGCCGCTGAGCTATCGGTTCCTTCGCCCCGAGGGGTTGAACCGCCTGGGGTATCCACCGGCCGAATTCGGCAGCCACGGCAAGACCACCTGGATGGTCCAGCAAACGGTCGAAGGGCTGAAATACGCGGTGGTCGTATCGAGCAAGTCGGCCCGCGGCCAAACGCAACTGGCCGTGGCCGTCACCAGCACCAACGACGGCGAAGACCCGCTGGCCATCGGCCGCCGGCGTGTTGCCGCGGCGTTGGCTTCGGGCTTCGACAAGATGCTTCAGCCGCACCTGCAATGGTGGCGGGATTTCTGGAGCATCTCCGACGTGACGGTGCCTCACCCGGGCATCCAGCACCATTACAACCTGGTGAAGTATTTCTACGGCGCCGCCTCCCGCCGCGACGCCCCGCCGATACCCCTGCAAGGCGTCTGGACCCGCGACGACGGCGGGCTGCCGCCATGGAAGGGCGACTTCCATCACGACCTGAACACGCAGATGACCTACCTGGCGTATCCGACGGCCGGGCTGTTCGAGTCGGGCAGGAGTTTCATCGATTATAACTGGGACCTGCTGCCCCAATACCGCAAGTTCGCTCGGCAGTTCTACGACGTCGAGGGGGCCGTCGTTCCCGGCGTGGCCACCCTGTCCGGCAAGCCGACCGCCGGCTGGGCACAGTACGCGCTGTCGCCGACCGGCGGCCTTTGGGTCGGGCAGACCTTCGACCTGCACTGGCGATACACCCGGGACCGCGACTTCCTCGAGCATCGGGCCTATCCCTGGCTGAGCGAGGTCGCCACCGCGATCGTCAACCTGTTGCAGCAGCGCGACGGAAAGCTCTATCTGCCGCTGTCGTCTTCACCGGAGATCCACAACAACTCCCTGCGGGCGTGGGTACCGCCGAATTCCAACTACGACCTGGCGTTGATCCGCTGGACCTTTCAGACGCTGGCGGAAATGGCCCACACGCTCGGCAAAACCGAAGAAGCGGCCCGATGGCGGAGGTTGCACGACGGCCTTGACGAGCGCCTTGTCGACCAGGACAACGTGCTCTGCTTCGCCAAGGGCGAGCCGTTTGGACAATCTCACCGCCACCACTCGCACACCATGGCCATCCATCCCTTGGGCACGCTTCACGTCGAGGGCACGGATCGGGATCGCGCCGTGATCGGGGCGACGTTGGATCGGATGCACGAGTTGGGCACGCAGGCCTGGTGCGGCTACAGCTTCTCGTGGTTCGCCTGCATAGCGGCCCGCGCCGCTAGGCCCGAGATGGCGCTGGACTACTTGATCGACTACGAGCGGGCGTTCATCCTTCGCAACGGCTTCCACGCCAACGGCGACCAGATCGGCGCCGGACTGTCCAACTTCCGCTACCGACCATTTACCTTGGAAGGCAACTTCCTGGCCATGGAAGCGGTGCACGAGATGCTCCTGCAGAGCTGGGGCGGCACGAGCTTGCCAGTCAACACCGTGCGGATCTTTCCTGCGCTGAGCAAGCGGTGGCCGGACGTGTCGTTCGAAAACCTTCGGGCCCAAGGCGGGTTCAAGGTCTCGGCCGCCCGAGAGGATGGAAAAACGGTCCGCGTTCGCGTCGAGGCAACCGTCGAGGGCACGCTTCGGTTGCGCGACCCCTTCCCGGGAAGAGTGCCCAAGTGGAATCTCGACGGGGTCACCCGCGACGGCAACGACTACGTGATTCCCTTGAAACGCGGCCAGGTCCTGGAAGGCAGTAGCACTCCCCCGGCGTTCTCTGTTTTGATGTACTCACCGTCTGATACGGCGGTAATCGAGCCCTTGTGCAACGGTTCCGTTCAGGCGTCAGGTTGCTCATGATTGCTCGATCGTCACTGTCTGTGCTGTTGCTTGTAACGCTGCTCCATTTTGGCGGGTCAGCCGTTGCCGGAGAGCAGGGTCGGGTGGTGTTCGATTTTGAAGTAGAAAGCGGACCGCTGCGACAGGCGATTGAAGATCTGACGACGACGTTTGGCGATCGCTATCCCCAAGGAAATGACTTCTTGATCCGGCTCGAACGTCTCCATCAACGCGCGGCCAAGGCAACCGGCGAAAACGCGGAGATGATCAGGGCCGAATTGGACGACCTGCGGTACGAGGCCTTGACCGCCAATCCGCTCGCCGTCGGCCAGCCGATCTTGTTCGTTACTCGGCCCCAATACATCAACGAGCACGGCACCGAGGCCACCATGTATCAGACGGGGGAGATCAATACCTCGTCGTTCCGCGGCGGCGGGGCGGTGAAAGTCCTCGACCTGGCCGGCGCCGACCGGGTCAAGACCATCCTGGAGGTGCCCCAAGGGATCGCCCGCGACCTGGAAGTACACTTCGACGCCGCCAAGGTGGTTTTCTCCATGCGGCGGAACATCGACGACGACTATCATCTATTCGAGATGGGCGTCGACGGCACCGGATTGAAGCAACTGACCTTCGGGCGGCGGATCTCCGACGTCCAACCGGTCTGGATGCCGGACGGACAGATCGTGTTCAGCTCCACCCGCGAGCCTAAGTACATTCCTTGCCAGCGGCACCTGATGGCCAATCTGTTCACCGTCAACGCCGACGGCTCGAACATCCGCCAGCTCGGCCACAACACGCAATTCGAAGGTCACGCCAGCCTCACGCCCGACGGCCGGATCCTTTACACCCGTTGGGAATACGTCGACAAGCACTATGCGTCCGCCTACGGCCTGTGGACGATGAATCCCGACGGCACGAACCCCAGCCTCTATTACGGCAGCTACGCGTGGCAGCCCGGCGGGATCGTCGACGCCCGCGCGATCCCCGGCTCGCAGCGGTTCGTCTGCATCTACACCACCGTCCATAATCTGCCCCACGGGGCGATGGTCGTGGTTGACCGCCGCCGGGGGCTGGACGGGCTGCGGCCGATCGTCAAGTCGTGGCCGCCGGACATCGCCCCCTACATGGACCGCTGGAGCGAGGTCGGTCGGGTCGGCAACCGGTTCGACAGCTTCATGCGGCTGCCGATCAAGTATGAGGATCCCTACCCGCTTTCGGAGAAATACTTCCTCTGCTCGCGCTGCATGGCGACCGCCGCACCACCGGCGAAGGGGGGAATCTCGCCGAACACGATGGGACTGTTCCTGGTCGACGTGTTCGGCAACGAGTTGTTGCTGCACGTCGAGGCGCCGGGCTGCTTCGACCCGATGCCGATCCGACCACGCTCCCGTCCGCCGGTTGTCCCATGCCGGGCGAATCTGGCCGAGAACGAGGGGACGTTCTATGTGTCGGACGTGTACGCCGGCGAGCTGATGGACGGTGTGCCGCGGGGATCGGCCCGATGGCTGCGGGTTGTCGAGGCCCCGCCGAAGCGGACCTACCCTCCCCGGAAGATCGGCGACTGGACGCCCGCGCTGAGCATCGACAGCCACCACCCGGTGGCGGTCAACTGGGACCATTACAACGCCAAGCGGATCCTGGGCAAGGTGCCGGTCGAGGCGGACGGCTCGGCCCATTTCAACGTCCCGGCCGGCAAGTTCGTCTATTTCCAACTGCTGGACGAAAACGACATGATGATCCACAGCATGCGCAGCGGCACCACGGTTCAGCCCGGCGAAACCATCGGCTGCGTGGGCTGCCACGACCATCGGCTCAGCGGTGTGCCACGGCGAGAAGCCGACCGGGAACTGCCGCTGGCGCTTAGGCGTCCGCCCAGCCGGATCGAGCCGTGGTACGGTCCGCCGCGCACGGTCAGTTACACGGTCGAGGTTCAGCCGGTGCTGGACAAGCATTGCGTCCGCTGCCACGACTACGGCAAAGAGGCGGCCGAGCTGAACCTCTGCGGCGACCGGGGGCCCGTGTTCAACGTGTCGTATTCGTCCTTGCGGAGCCGTTCGCCTGCGGTGTGGACCCCGCCGAAGCCGGCCGATGAGAAGCCGCTGGTCAGTGCCGTGGGAGCCGGGCCGATTCGGGAGATCCCGCCGTACTCCTGGGGCTCGCATCGCAGCCGCCTGGTCGACGTCCTCCGCAAGGGGCATTACGACGTGAAGCTCGACAAGGAGAGTTTCGAACGGATCGTCACTTGGATCGATCTCAACACGCCCTACTACCCGTCGCACGCCACCTATTACCGAACCTACACCTTCGGCCGCTGTCCGTTGGACCACCGGCAGTTGGCCCGCCTGGGGCAGTTGGTCTCCGCCGCCGACCACGGCGCGAAGTACGGATGGTCGGCCGTCAACTCCTATAACGTGGCCGAGTTGAGCCGGCTGGTGATGACCCACGGGTCGCCGATCAATTTCACCCGGCCGCAGTTGAGCTTGTGCCTGGATGCGTTTTCCGACCGGCGCGATCCGACCTATCGGGAGGCCTTGGCGATCATCGAAGCGGGCAGGCAACAGCTCGCCGCGCATCCCCGCCTGGATATGCCGGGATTCCAGCTCTGCCCGTTCGACCGAGAGCGGCTCGACTACCACGCCTACCGCCAAACGGTCGAAGCCCGCAACCGCCAGGCGATCGTCCGCGGCGAAAGGATGTACGACGAGAAACGCTTCCCGTAGTCCGCGTAGCGACAAGTGTATGGTATACTATCCGGACATTGAGTACCCACCCCCGTACACCCCACGTCTGTTTTTCCAGCAAGAGAGGACCGAATCGTGAGCGAGATGACGTTGCGCAAGATGAGCTTTCTGGCGGCCTTTTCCGCGGTGTTGTTGATGGGTGCCGACTGGACCCGTTTTCGCGGCCCCGGGGCGGCCGGCGTGTCGGACGACACCGGTTTGCCGGTCACCTGGAGCGTGGAGCAGAACGTCGTTTGGAAGACGGCTCTGCCCGGCTACGGGGCCTCGAGTCCGGTGACCCTGGGCGATAAGATCTTTCTGACCAGCTACGCGGGCTACGGGTTCGACGCGGATGCCCCCGGCAACCAGGCGGATCTGCGGCAGAGCGTGCTTTGCTTCAATCGGGCCGACGGCCGGATCGTCTGGACCAAGGCGATCAAGGCGCGTCCGGAGATGGCCGGTTACGACGCCGGACGCGTCAACCTCCACGGCTATGCTTCCTCGACGCCCACCACCGACGGCGAAGCGGTCTACGCCTTCTTCGGCCGATCGGGCGTGGTGGCCTACAGCATCTCGGGTGAGTTGCTTTGGCAAAGCTACGTCGGCGACGCAACCCATTCCTGGGGATCGGCCACCTCGCCGGTGCTCTTCGAGGGCCTGGTGATCGTCAATGCCAGCGTCGAGAGCCAATCGGTCGTGGCGCTCAGCAAGAAGACCGGCCGGGAAGTATGGCGGGTGTCGGCAGTCGAGCGATCCTGGAGCACTCCGCTGATCGTCGAGTTGTCCGGCGGATCGCGGGAGCTGGTCGTGAGCATGAAGAACAAGATCCTGGGACTCGACCCGGCCACCGGCGAACAACTCTGGGAGTGTGCCGGCGTGAGAGACTACACCTGCCCGGCCGTGATTGCCAACGACGGAGTCGTCTACGTGACCGGCGGCCGCACGCCGCAGTTCTTCGCGGTCCGCCTTGGCGGGCGGGGTGACGTGAGCGACACGCACGTCCTTTGGGAAATCTCCGCCACGCCCAAAGTGGCCACACCGGTCTGCCACGACGGCCATCTCTACTGGATCAATCAGTTGGGAGTCGCCTGCTGCGCCAGCGCCGAGACCGGCGAGTTGCTCTACGAGGAGCGTCTCGAGCTGAAAGGCGCCAGGGACAAGGTCTACGCATCGCTGGTTCTCGCCGACGGCAAGCTCTTCGGCGTCAGCCGCGAGGACGGGGCCATCGTGTTGGCCGCCGGCAGCCGGTTCAAGCTCCTCGCACGAAACCACCTCGGCGACTCCGGCATCTTCAACGCCACCCCCACGATCAGCAACGGCCAACTCCTGCTCCGCTCCGACCGGTACCTGTACTGCATCGGGAAGTGAAGTCATGTAGGTCAGGGCTTGCCCTGACAAAACCGAGGCCGCCGAGCTGCCGCCGGCACGGCGGCTTCGTTGGCGGTCGCGCGTTATGCGTCAAGCCGCCGTGCCGGCGGCAGCTAAACGGGGGAAGTTGTTTTTCGGTCGATCCTTAACGGTTTTCCTCCAGAATCACGCCATCCTGGCCATCCCCACGGGAAGCACGTCGTCGCGAATTGGCCTGCTGGAGCGCGACCGACGCATAGATTACAATAGACGCACTGTGGATTCGGAAGAATTCGCGCTCGAAAAGGCGTGACGAAACAACGAAGCAACGGGTATCTCGAGAGAGAGGCTTATTGATGAGGACGATGAAGACGCGGATAAAAACAACCTCTTTTGTCAAGTTCGCGCTTACCCCCCGACTCGTCTTCATACCCTTGCTTCTGGCGATGCTGCCGGTCTCGTCCGCCAGTCCTGCCGGAGACTCGGGCCAAGAGGCCGCAGCGACAGCGAGGGACGCTGCGCCGACTCTCGAGGAGGAATTGCTCGAAGAAGATCCCGCCGTGTTGGCCAAGGCGGCCCGACAGCAGGGTGAGGCCGCCCGCGGCGCGATCCTTTTCTATCAGCAGCACCTTACCTGCACGAAGTGCCACACCTTCGGCGAGGAAAGCTCGCCCGAGTATTCCACGACGCTGGGACCCGACCTGACCAGGCCCGAGAAGAAGGGCACCGACGTGTTCCTGGTCGAGTCCATGCTCAGGCCGTCCAAAGAGATCCGCGAGGGCTACGAGACGATCGTGCTGATCACCGACGCGGGCAAGACGATCACCGGCCTGCTGGTCAAAGAGCATCCCGACCGGCTCGAACTCCGCGATCCGAACGAGGAAGACGGCAAGGTGATCACCATCGCCAAGGACGAAATCGACGATCGGGCCGAAAGCACCCAGTCGGTCATGCCGGCGATGCTGGTGAACCAGTTGGCCAATCGGCAGCAGTTCTTGGATCTGCTGCGATACGTGATGGAGATTACCGAAGGGGGCCCGCAGCGGGCGCTGGAGCTCGAGCCGGAGCCGGCGCTGTACGCCCCGCCGCCACTGCCCGAATACGAGAAACACGTCGACCACGCCGGGATGATCGCCGAGCTGAACCCGGAGAGCCACAAGCGGGGCGAGGCGATCTACGACCGGCTGTGCGTCAACTGCCATGGCACGAAGGACGAGCCGGGCTCGCTGCCCACGTCGCTGCGGTTCGCCACCGACAAGTTCCGCAACGGCAGCGATCCGCACAGCATGTACAAGACGCTCACCCACGGCTTCGGCCTGATGGTGCCGCAGACCTGGATGGTCCCGCAGCAGAAATACGACGCGGTCCACTACATCCGCGAAACCTACCTGAAGCAGCACAACCCCAGCCAGTACGTGGCGGTCGACGCCGACTATCTGGCCGGCCTGCCCGAGGGCGACACGCGGGGGCCGGCGCCCTCGAAGTTCGAGCCCTGGGTGGCGATGGACTACGGGCCGAACCTGACCGCCTCGTATGAGATCGGCAGAGACGCCTCGAACTTCGCCTACAAGGGGATCGCCGTCCGGCTGGATCCCGGCGGCGGGGGAGTTTCCCGAGGCCGGTATTGGATGATCTACGACGAGGACACGCTGCGGGTCGCGGCGGCCTGGAGCGGCGAGGGATTCATCGACTACAACGCGATCATGCTCAACGGCAAGCACGCCATCCATCCCCGCATCGTCGGGCAGCTCCATTTCGAGAACAAGACCGGCCCGGGCTGGGCCAATCCCCAGACGGTGAACTCCGGAACCGGCAGCTTCGAGGACCCGCGATTTCTCGGCCGGGACGATCGGCCCTACGGACCGCTGCCCCGCGACTGGGCCCATTACAAGGGACTGTATCATCAAGGCAACCGGGTGATCGTTTCGTACACCGTGGGCGAGACCAGCGTGCTGGAGATGCCGGCGGTCGATGCCTCGTCGGACGTGGCGGTGTTCACCCGCACCATGAACATCGGCCCCCGCCGCCGCGACATGATCCTCCAGGTGGTCGAGCAGCCCGATTCCGAATCGGGGTTGATCGAGACCGTGGGAGGCGACTCCGCCGGCGACGCGGCGTCGGCTGTGGGAGGCGACTCCGTCGGCGACGCGGCGTCGGGCAGGATCGCCGTATTCGGTCCCGGCGGTTCACTCGCCGTGGAAGAGCCCGAATCGCCGACGGGACCCGCCACGCCCGAGGGTCCTTCCGAAACCACCGCCCTGGCGTTCAACGGGGCGACCCACGTCGAGATCGACAAGTGCAGCGACCTCGATATGTCCGGTGGCGACTACACCATTTGCGCACGGATCAAGACGAAGCGCGGCGGCACGATTCTCTGCAAGACGGCGCCCGCCGGAAACTGGGCCCGTGGCGGCCAGTCGTTGTTCGTCCGCGACGGCAAGCTGGCGTTTGACGTCGGTTTTGTGGGCGTGGTGAGTTCCCGGGGATCGGTGGCCGACAACCGCTGGCACGAGGTGGCCATGACCTACCAGCACGACGGCAATCGAATCCGTCTGTTCATCGACGGCAAGCTCGACGGCGAAGGACGATTGAAACCCCTGGGCCAGGATCAAGGGTACGTCGTGCGGCTCGGCTACACGTCTGCGGATTTCCCCCAACGGCCGTTCCTCAACGGCCAGATGTCCGATGTGTGTTTCTATGGCCGGGCGCTGAGCGAAGAGGAGGTTGCCAAGGTGGCTGCCGATTTTTCAAAAAACCGCCCCGCCGAGGACTTGTTGGCCAGTTGGCAACCCGACGCGGTCCAAGGTGGCAAGGTCCGCGACGCCACCGGCCACGGGCACGACGGCCGCGTCATCATAGGAAGGCCGAAGCCGGCAGCGGCGACCGTGGCAACCGCCGTGGCCGGCGTCGTGGTGGCCGGCATCTCGCAGCCGATTGAAGGAGCACGCTGGCTGGCCACCGAGCAAGGGCACCTGCGGCTGGCGATCCCCGCCGGCCAGCGGCCGCTGAAGTTCACGCTCTCGGTAGCACGCGTCGAGAAGGCCGATCAGGTGGCGCCGCTTATCGAGCGGTTGACGAAGAACCAGTCGGCCATGGACCTGGCGCCGTTGACCAAGGGCGGTCCGCCGCGGTGGCCCGGTGCACTGGCCACCCAGGACACTATCGGCAGCGACGACGGCCCGTTTGCCATCGACGTGCTGACCCGGCCGGCCACCAATCCCTGGCTGTGTCGCGTGCGGCCCACCGGATTCGACTTCCTGCCGGATGGAAAGCGGGTCGTGGTGGCGTGTTGGGACGGCGACGTCTGGATGGTCAGCGGCATCGACCGACCCGGCGAAGGACTCTCCTGGCAGCGGATCGCCTCGGGCATGTTCCAGCCGCTGGGGGTGAAGTTCGTCGACGGCAAGATCTACATCGCCTGCCGCGACCAGATCGCCATCCTGCACGATCTCAACGGCGACGGCGAGACCGACTACTACGAGAACTTCAACAACGACCACCAGGTCACCGAGCACTTCCACGAGTTCGCCATGGGCCTGCAAACCGACGACGAAGGGAATTTTTATTATGCCAAGTCGGCCCGGCACGCCAAAACCGCCCTGGTGCCCCACCACGGCACGCTGCTGCGGGTGAGCAAGGACGGCTCGCGGACCGACATCCTGGCCAAGGGGTTTCGGGCGGCCAACGGCGTGTGCATCAACCCCGACGGAACCTTCATCGTCACCGACCAGGAGGGACACTGGAATCCCAAGAACCGCATCAACTGGGTGACGCCCAACAGCGGCAGCTTCTACGGCAACATGTACGGCTACCACGACGTGACCGATCCGTCGGACGACCTGATGCAACAGCCGTTGTGCTGGATCACCAACAGTTTTGACCGTTCCCCGGCGGAGCTACTCTGGGTCACCAGCGACAAGTGGGGGCCGCTGAAGGGCTCGCTGCTGAATACCTCCTACGGCTACGGCATGGTCTACGTCGTGCCGCACGAGAAAGCCGACGGCGCGATTCCTGGAGTAACCGTGCAGGGCGGCATGTGCCGGTTACCCATCCCCGCGTTTCCCACCGGCGTGATGCGCGGTCGGTTCCATGGCGACCACGGCCAGCTCTACCTCTGCGGCATGTTCTCCTGGGCCGGCTCGCGGACCCAGCCGGGCGGCTTCTACCGGCTCCGCTACACCGGCAAGCCGGTCTGCCTGCCGGTCGGTCTGAATGCCACCGAGCAAGGCATGACGATCACTTTCAGCGGAGAACTCGACCGGGCGTCGGCCGAGAATCCGGACAACTACTCGGTCAAGATCTGGGGGTTGAAACGGGCCGCCAGCTACGGCTCGAAGCACTACAACGAAAGATCGCTGCCGGTCACCGCGACGGCCGTCTCGGCCGACAACAAGACCGTGCAACTGACCATCCCCGACATCGAAACGACCTGGTGCATGGAGATCCGCTACCGGCTCAAGAGTGCCGACGGAAAAGCGGTCGACAACATGATCCACAACAGCGTCCACTGGCTGGGCCCGTCGCGGACGCCGTAGGGCCCTACGAATCACCGTGGACGGAGGCCGCGGCAGCAACCGGAGACCGCGGCGACGGTTCTGTACCGTTGGTGAATTTCAACTCGATCGGCGCCGGTGCGCTCGGCGTCTCGTAAGTCAACCTCGCCGGCAAGGAGAACCTGATCCCCTGCTGGTCGAAGGCTCGGAAGATCTCCAGATTCAACCTTTCGCTGAAGGCGAGAAAATCCCAGTAGTTCGGCGGGTTGTACCAGTAGATCACCCGGATGTTGAAGGAATCCGGATTGAACTCGTTGAAGTAGACCCGCGGGGGAAACTCCGGGTCCATGCCTTCGTGGTCCGTTAGCGCCGCCCGGATGACCTCGACCGCCTTTTGAATCTTCTGGCGGGGCGTGTCGAGCGGGATGCGGAGGTCGGCGATTCGGCGAATAAAGGGGCGGCGGCCGATGTTTTCGATGTCGCTGCGGGCCATCTCCTCGTTGGGGATCGTGGCCACGTGTCCGGTCAGCAGACGAATCTTCGTGGATCGCAGCCCGATCTCCTCCACCACGCCGTCGTAGCCCTTGACCGCGATCCGCTCGCCGACGCGATAGGGCTTGTCCAGCATGATCATCATGCTGCCGAAGAGGTTCTTCAACGTGTCTTGGGCGGCCAGCGCCACGGTCAGACCTCCCACGCCGGCACCGGCCAACAACGTCGTCAGCGGAATGCCCAGGTATTGGCCTCCCTCGAGGAACACGATGGTCGCCGCGACCAGGCTGAGAAGGCGGCAGGTGATTCGGATGAATTGGGCGTCGAGCCCTTTGGGATGAATCCGCGGCGAGGCGATGATGATCTCGGCGATTCGGTTGCTGGTTCCCACCAGTACGACCAGCACGGCGAACAGAAACACCACGTTGGCGGAGAACTTGACGATCACCAGCGTGCTGCCGGAGATCACAAGATAATCGGTTACGATGTTCCGAACCGCCAAGGGGACCAGCATGGCGGCGATGGGGAACAACAGGGCCGCGCAGTAGTGAACCACGCTCGATTTCCGGATCCGCTCGGGGTGCCATCTTCCCAGGCGATAGGCCAAGAACATCAACAGCAGTCCCACGAGAATCGTCGTCGCCAGGCCGACCCACTGCCAAACGGCCTGTCCGTAGACGCGCGTCCGGGTCCAGCCGGGCAGCCGGTGTACCACCGCCGCCAGCGCCGGAGAGCCCGGCTCGGAAAGGAACCATTCGAGTAATCCTTCGGAGACCTCCGGCCCCCCGGTTCGATAGGGTAGACGCTGGACACGTTGGTAGAAGGTCTTCGCCCGCCGGATGGTGTCCGGACTGAAAGCGTACTGGCCCTGGTGTGGCCCCTGTTGCACCCGGGCGATGGTGATGTCGGTATGGGGGATCCTCCAGCGCAGCAGTCCGCCGGTGGCCGCGGCGGCTTCGACGGCCTTGACGTCCGGTATCTGGTCATAGGCCGGCAGCTCAATGCGATCCATGACCTCCTTCAGACAGGCCGCCGCCTCGCCTCCAAGGTAGCGGCGTAAATACTCGGGTTCTTCACTCAAGTCCAGACAGCGCAGGATGCGGTCGGCAAGGTACGAAAACTCCGACTCTTTGCGGCGGTCGCGTTGCTCGAACTGAATCACCAGATAGATCTTGTTGCAGGAATCGATGAAGCTGCGTAACGTTGCCCGCGGGCTCGAAGTGTCGCCCGGTTCGAGCGGATGCATTAGTCCGGCGCCCATGGCAGCCGGGCCGATCATCCCGGCGGCGACTAGCAGACTGAAAACACCCGTTCGCGTTGAAACCACCGTTGCAGACCGCATTATCCGACCTTTCAATAGGAACGACCGCTGAAGCCAAGCCAGAGACCTCCAATGGAATTATTTCTGCAAACGCGCATCGCGGCAAGTGCGGGACAGGTCATCCGGCTGGCTGGACCACCGGTGGGAAAGATGATACGGCCCGCGGCCACCCGTTTGACCTGTCAGGGCAAGCCCTGACCTACAATCGTCCGACCGGGCGGAGGTTCTTGCCTGGGCGCTGGCCGTCGCCGAGGTCTTCCCGGGCCGTTGCGGCCAGCTTCTGGAGACGATCGACCACCTCGGGATGCCCTGAGGCGACGTTGTGGGCTTCCCCCACGTCGCTTTGAAGATCGAACAGCGACAAGTCGATCTTGGACCCGGCCCGCTGGCCCGGTTTGCCGTCGGTCCCGGGCGGGTCGGGATAGCCGTAGGTGTGCGGCAGCACGAGCTTCCACTTTCCGGAACGCACCGCCTGCAGGTTGCGTCCCGCGTAGTAGTAAAACACCTCGTGCGGCGAGGTGGCTCCGGGCTGGGCGAACATCAAGGGGCGGATGTCCTTGCCGTCGATGATCCGATCCTCCGGCAGCCGAGCGTCGACCAGCGCGGCGATGGTGGGCAGCAGATCGATCGTCGCCGCCAGCTCCCGGCAGACCTTGCCCGCGGGGATCCGGCCCGGCCAGCGCATCACGCACGGCACCCGAAACCCGCCCTCGAAGCTCGTCCCCTTGCCCTGGCGCAACGGACCGGCCGAGCCGGCATGGTCGCCGTAGAGCAGCCAGGGCCCGTTGTCGGAGGTGAAGACGACCAGCGTGTGCTCGTCGACGCCGCAACGCTTCAGGGCGTCGAGGATCTGTCCGACGCCCCAATCGATCTCGGCGATCACGTCGCCCAGCAGCCCTCGCTTCGTCTTGCCCGCGAACTTGTCCGACACGAACAGCGGCACGTGCGGCATGGCGTGGGGCAGGTAGATCAGAAACGGCCGATCCTTGTTGCGCTCGATGAACTTGACCGTACGCTCCGTGTACCAGGTGGTCAGGTGGACCTGGTCCTTCGGCTGCAACGCCGCGTTGAGGACCTTTTCATTCTCCATCAGCGGCAGGTCGGGAAAACGAAAACGCTTGCCCTGCTCGGGATGATAGGGCCACATGTCGTTGGAATACGGCAGGCCGAACCACTCGTCGAAGCCCTGGCGGATGGGCAGGAACTTGGGCATGTGGCCCAGGTGCCATTTGCCGTAGGCGGCCGTGGCGTAGCCCTTCTGTTTGGCGATCTCGGCAAAGGTCACTTCATCGGGGCTCAGCCCGGTCTTCGAACCCGGCCCGAAATTGCCCGGCACACCGACCCGCACCGGGTAACAGCCGGTCATCAGCGCCGCCCGCGACGGAGAGCAGACCGACCGGCCCACGTGGAAGTCGGTAAACACCATGCCCTCGCGGGCCATCCGATCCAGATGTGGTGTTTCGTATCCTTCAGCGCCGAAGGGGCCAATGTCGGCATAGCCCATGTCGTCGCAGAAGATGACGATGAAGTTGGGCAAACGGTCGTCGGCGGGCGCGAACGAACTATTGAAGATGGTCGAGAGGCAGGTGGCTGCAAGAATGAGTTTTTCGGACATGGGGGGAAGCTCCTTGTTAGGGGGCTGTGTAGGTCAGGGCTTGCCCTGACCTACTCGGCTAGTTTAACTGAGGGCGTCCGGGAACCCAAAACGCTGGAAACCGCTGTAGGGAACGGCCTCCGTGCCGTTCCGTGGAGCTACCGATCGCACCGGAACGGCACGGAGGCCGTTCCCTACAGCCTTGGATTCCCGGACACCCTCAGTTTAGCTGACAGGCCGATCCGAAAAAACCCGCCGGAAATACCATCTAACCCGGCAGAGGGGGCCGCCGGGTCGATCCGCCGGGTGGAAACTTTTTCGGCCCCTCCGCCGTCTAAGCTTCGGACGGGCGCTGGGCCCGCGGGTGACCTAAGGCGGTGTTTTTCGCGAAAGGACAAGGCGATGAAACAGTTTTCGACGATCGGATTGGGCGTGTTTCTGGCGTTTGAGATGCTGGCGGCCTCGGCCATGGCCCAGGGGCTGCTGGTGGTGGTCAATACCAACGAGCGGGTGCCGCTGCCGCGGCCGACCATCCGCCGGCCCCCGACGCCGCCGCCGATGTCGTACAAGATTAAGGAATTGGCCGTCAACGCCCGGATCCTGGACCAGGTCGCCCGGGTGCAGGTTTCGCAGTCGTTCGTCAATACCGGCAGCCGGCAGATGGAGGTCTGCTTCGTGTTTCCACTGCCCTACGACGGGGCGGTCGACCGCTTGACCTTCCTGGTCGACGGCAAGGAGTATCCGGCCAAGCTGCTGCCGGCCAAGGAGGCCCGAGGGATCTACGAAGGCTACATCCGACGCAACCAAGACCCGGCGCTGCTGGAATGGATCGGCAGGGGAATGTTCAAGACGAGCGTGTTTCCGGTGCCGCCGGGCGCCGAGCGGAAGGTGACGCTCCGCTACAGCCAACTGCTGCGGAAGGCCGCCAACCTGACCGACTTCCTGTTCCCGCTGGGTACGGCCAAGTACACCTCCGCCCCGGTCGAGAAGATCGAGATTCGGGCAACGATCGAAAGCACGATTGCCATCAAGAACATCTACAGCCCGACGCACTCGATCGACGTCAAGCGGTCCGGCTCGCAAAACGCCGTGGTTACCTACACGGCCAAGAACCAGGTGCCTACCAGCGACTTCCGGCTGTTTTTCGGCGTGGCCAAGGGCAAGCTGGGCGCCAGCGTGCTCAGCTACCGGCCCGACGAGAAGGAGGACGGCTACTTCCTGTTGCTGGCCAGTCCGCAAGTCAAAGCGCCCGACGCCGAGCGGCCGCCAAAGACCGTGGTCTGCGTGTTCGATCGCTCCGGCAGCATGAGCGGCAAGAAGATCGAACAGGCCCAAGAGGCCCTGCGGTTCGTGCTGAACAATCTCCGCCAGGGCGATCTGTTCAACGTGCTGGCCTACGATAGCGAAATCGAGGCCTTCCGGCCGGAGCTTCAGCGGTACAACGAGAAGACGCGAAAGGAGGCCTTGGGCTTCGTGGAGGGTCTTTACGCCGGCGGGTCGACGAACATCCACGGGGCGTTGACCCGGGCCTTGGGGATGCTACAGGACTCGTCGCGGCCGAGTTTCGTAATCTTTCTGACCGACGGGCTGCCCACCGCCGGCGAGACCAACGAGGCGAAGATCGTCGCCGCCGCCAAGCAGGCCAACCAGGTTCGGGCGCGGCTGATCAGCTTCGGGGTGGGCTACGATCTCAACAGCCGGCTGTTGGACCGGCTATCCCGGGCCAACTTCGGCCAGAGCGAATTCGTGCGGCCCAACGAAGACATCGAGGAGCACGTCAGCCGGCTCTACGACCGCATCAGCTCGCCGGTGATGAGCGACGTGGCCGTCAGCTTCGACTTCGACGAGTTGAAGGTGGAGCAGGGCGAGCCGGTCGGACGGATGTATCCCAAGGGGGTGACCGATCTGTTCGAGGGGGAGCAACTGGCGATCGTGGGGCGCTACAAGAAGGCGGGCCTGGCCAAGGTGACCATCACCGGCAGCGTGAGCGATGCCCGGCAGAAGTTCCACTTTCCCGTGCGACTTGTCCAGAAGAGCGCCGACCAGTCGTTCGCGTTCGTCGAGAAGCTTTGGGCCATGCGGCGGATCGGCCAGATCATCGACGATATGGATCTCGGCGGCAAGAACGACGAACTGATCAAGGAACTGGTGGATCTTTCGACCAAACACGGCATCCTCACGCCCTACACGTCGTTTCTGGCCGACGATCAGGCGGCCCCGGCCGAACTGGCTTCGAGCGGATTCGGGGTCCGCCGGGCCGGGCAACTGTTAGAGCGGCTGAATGAATCCGAGGGCCGGGCCGCGTTCTCCGCCCGGGAGCAAAAGAAGCTGCTGCTGGAGGCCCAACTGGCACAGCCGGCCGCCGAGCCGGCCGGAGATCGGGCTGACGGCGTCTGGCGGGGCTCCGGCGTCAGACTCCGCAACCTCGACCGGGACGAGGATGTGGTGGTCAACGCCGTGCAGGTCGTCGGCGCCAAGGTCCTCTACAAGCGCGGCAACGTGTGGTACACGTTCGACGTGGCGAAAAGCGACGTCGAGAACCTCGCCGGTAAGGCCGTCGTGGTCGAGCGTTTCAGCGATGAGTACTTCAAGCTGGTCGACCAGTGTTCGCCGGCCGACGCCCGAGTCCTCGCCCGCCAGAAGGCCGGCGAAGAGCTAATGCTCGAGGTCAACGGCAAGGCGTACCACGTGAAATAGGCTAGACTTTGTCTCAAAACACCATAGTAGCCATCTCGCTCCGCGAGATGAGGCTCCATCTCGCGGAGCGAGATGGCTACTATACGACCATCGCGCGTTTTGAGACAAAGCCTAACCTTCCGCGAGCAACTGGCCGATGAGCTGCTGCATCTCGTTCTCGACGCCACGGCGAAAGCCGGCCCAAACACCGCGGATGCGTCCCCGACGATCCAGGATCAACGTGGTGGGCAGACCGTCGGCGCCGATCACCCGGCTGACGGCCGAGCGGGTCAGACCGTGCGGATCGGCGTAGATCGGCAAGTGGAGCTTCTCCCTGCGAAGCAGTGTCCAGGTGTCGCGGCGAAGCTCGCCGGCGACCTGGTTCGCGTCTCGAGGGCAGGAGACGGCCAGGAGTTTCAAGGCCGGCTGATCCTGGAACGGCTCGTCAATGCTTGCTATTTGCTGAAGCACTTCCGGAGAGGTCGACGAACGGGCTCCAAAAAAACTGATCAGCACGACGCGGCCGGTCAGATCGGCCAGCCTGACCGGCTTCAAATCGTCGCGCAACGGCTCCAGCTTCAGTTGCGAGAGCGTCTTGCCGACTCCCGCATGCCGCCGCGGATTGCCCG
>SDBV01005432.1_pt1 | contig 17993 bp, 11 predicted proteins | sample 2277081 | NCBI WGS metagenome assembly SDBV01 (sample SAMN10402039, study PRJNA504765) | marine sediment metagenome | isolation source: marine sediment core GS10_PC15, 223 cmbsf | place: Arctic Ocean: Southern Knipovich Ridge | collected 2010 | reverse complement strand
TCAAATCAACAACAACATTTTCACCTTCACCACGAACCACCACGTCTACCACACCATAGCTTAGCACATCGTCTACCAAGAAGGTTGCATGGCATCCACCCCATACTACTACCCTGTCCTCGCGGGCTTCTTTAGACAGTACACTCAACTTATACGCGGAACGCCCTTCAGGGGTAAGGACTGACACTCCAACAGCATCATTTTCCCTAAATGAAATTCCTTTTATTTCCTTTAGTCTTTTAGGGTTTGATGATAGAGCTGACATCAAATCAACAACAACATTTTCACCTTCACCACGAACCACCACGTCTACCACACCATAGCTTAGCACATCGTCTACCAAGAAGGTTGCATGGTGTCCACCCCATACTACTACCCTGTCCTCGCGGGTCTCTTTAGACAGTAAACTCAACTTATACGCGGAACCCACTTCAGGGGTAAGGACTGACACTCCAACAACATCAGGGTCAAAATCCCTTAAGATAGTTCTAACTTCTTCCCAAACAAGGTGGTTATCATCACTTAATGCCTTCTGATAGATCTCAAATCTCTGTCTTCGTTCTTTGAGCATTGTTAGCTCATCAGGCATTACACCAGCAGTAATGCCGACCATAGCATCGGCATTCCAGATTTTCACTTCGTGGCCAGCTTGCTCAAGCACCGAACCAATATATCCGATCCCTAATGGAAAGTAAGGAGCAGGGTGATAGCCTTTCAATCGATTATAGGGTGGTTTAACAAGGAGAATTTTCATATTTCTCTTTCCTGTTTCTTAATATGTAATTTTAATAACAAACGCTTTGCAAAACGATAAATCTTACTAAAATCACCTGCTAAAACCGTGTTTATACCAATTGATACAATATCAACCAATCCCTTCATCGTGAAAAAGATTTCATAATATCGAATTAATGATGCCCTATTAAATAATACCATGAAGGGTTTTGAAATTAAAATCCTAACCATCCATTTTGGTAAAATGGTGAAATAGTACATAATTAAATTTAAATAACTCCGTTTTAAAAACATCCCTTTGGGGTCCATAAAATTACGTCTATAAATTTCTTTCATTTCGTCTTTTATCTTGTTGTCCTCCTTTGCCATATCGTAAATCTTAGAACCTGGGTATAATACTAAAGAAGCAAGTCTTAATGAATATGGCTTTTGTAGTTCTAGGAGTAAACGTATATTTTCTAGATTATCTTCGTCAGTTTCCCATGGTGTATCCAGGATAAAGTCGAATTTTGGAATGCTTATTTTTTTTCTATGTTTATGTATGATGTTCGCAGCACTTTTAAGTTTTTCTCTTGGTATCACCCGATGAAATACCTTCCCAACAGGCCTGCTAATCCCCTGAACGCCCATTGCAATCTCATCCAGTCCTGCTTCAACTAAGTACTCCATTTTCTTATCAGTTATAGTCAATGGTGTCGTCTGAACGCAAAAGGGCAAACCAACTCTTTGACTGTATAAATCTCTGAATTCCTCTAAATCCATTTCTGTTGCAGATAAAAAAGAATCATCGGCAAAAACAATATAATTTATAAAACGTAACCTCTTCTTGACCTCTTCTAACTCCTTAATTACATTTTCATTTGACCTCCGCCGAATATATCTCTGTCCTCTATACATCGGTTTCCAATAAGAATTGAAACAGAATGAACAGGCATGAGGACATCCGCGGATAATCATGGTATTGTAATAATAAAGCCCACCCCTCGATGATTTTGAAGCGCGCTGCAAGAACTTTTCTAAATTTGCTTTTGTCAAGGGTACTATTTTCGCCAGATCTTTATCGTAGACATGGTTATCCTCCAAATCATAATCTTGAAAAGGTAAAGAGTCCAGATTCTGAATCAAAGGACTCAATGCATTTTTCACAACTTCACCGTTTTCCCTTTTAATCCAGAAGTTAGGGGAATTGAAATAGTCTTTATCATTCTCCATTTTATCCGATAAATTAGCAAATGCTTCTTCACACTCTCCCATGCCAACTATATCTGCATATTGAATTGCTTCTTCAGGCCTTGCTGTGGGATGAATTCCTCCCCAAACAATCGGGGTTCTTAGTTCCTTCTTTAAAGATCGGGTGATTTGAACAGCCCTGTCAAAGAAGTTGGTCAAAAAAGAGATCCCGATTATATCGGATTGGCGGCATAGTCCGATTATATCTGCGATTGTTTGATCATCATAACTGTAAATATAATCGGCGTCACGCACTAATCTTTCTACATCACCAGCCATAAAGATCAATTGAGTTTGATGTCCATGCCTTCTTAGATTTGAAGAAATACTTCGAACTCCAATAGCACCAGTATCTTGTGTTGTTAATTCTATTAATGTAACTTTCATCGTTTTTCCTCTCCGGCTTCACAACGCCTCTTTTATTTTCCAGACAAGTCGAAGAAATGCGTCTTTAAGTTTTTTGAAAATTCTAAAAGATAAATATTTTAGATCCTTTTTACTCAATTCGATTAATTTGGGCCTTATTTTTCTATAGTAAGAATGGAAGCTGTTATTATAATTATGTACCCACTCTGCCATCTCGTTTACCTTATTGCTAAATATTTCAGGATCCATATTCACTGCAAAGTGTCTGTCAGGCCATAATGGAAAATTGTTCCAATTGGCCTCTTCTTCGACAATACCCATTTCCACTGCTTGGTCATATAGATCGCTACCTGGCATCGGATCCCAGATATTGAGGGCAATATTCGTTGTATTGATTTCTCTTATCATTTTAAAGGTATCATCCAGATCTTCAAGAGTCTCCTCAGGAAAACCGGCCATAAAGAATGCGCCTGATGCCAGTTTATTTCGGTTAATGATCTCTATAGCCTTCCTTACCCCATCCCATGTTATATCCTTTTTAATTATCCTTGACATCCTCTCGCTACCAGTTTCGATTCCAAGGTCTATATATACACACCCAGCTTTCTTCATATGACAGATAATTTCGTCATCTACCTTATCGACTCGAGTACCAGTAGTCCACACGATTTTAAGCTTTGAATTTATAATCATATTACATAAATCGATCGCGGTTTTTTTTTCAAGACCGAATGTATCATCCATAAAAAAAACATGGTTCGTACGATATACCTCAACAAGATCTTGGATCTCTTTAATTACACTCTGTAGTGAGCGTTTTCTAAACTTTTTTTTCCATAGGTTACGGCAACCACAAAAGGTACATCTATAAGGACAACCTCTTGTTGTAATCAGACTACCCATAGTTATAGGATCATAGCTTTCTGGATAGAGCCTTAAGTGTCTCGCCGGAAAAGGAATATCATCAAGATTTTGGATTATAGACCTTTCACCTGTGAAATATATAGTATCATTTGATTTTTTTAAGAAAAGCCCAGAAACCATAGAAAGGTCCCGGTTCATTGCGATCTTTTTGGCTACTTCAACAATGGTATCTTCTCCCTCACCTGCAACGACAACATCAACTTCCTTGTTTTTAAGTGAGGATTCAGGCATGAATGTAGGATGAAAACCACCCCAGATTATCGTTATATCGCTCTTCCACTTTTTGCATATTTGACTTACCTTTACCGCAGCCGCATACTCTACTGAAATAAGAGAGATTCCAATAAGATCTGGGTTGAAGCTTTCAAGGGTTTCCCTGACTTCTCTCCAAACATAATGATTATTGTTATTGACTGCTTTTGTATAATTTTTTTGTGCATTTGATTTGTATTTAAAAGCATCCCTCGGTTCTCTCCACACCACTTCTTTATCACTGAAACGATTATCAGCATTGTAAATCCCAACATTAAAACCTTCCCTTTCCAACACAGCTGCAATATATCCAACCCCGAGAGGGAAATAAGGGACTTGTCCCGCCCTTCGAAGACGAGTGTATGGGGGTTTGATTAAAAGAATTTTCATTTAATTTCTTACCTTTTTTTTTAGATTGTTTTGACTAGAATAAGTAGTTTTACAAAACTTTAACTTCTTATCAGGATAATGCAAAATCGAACCTATTTGGTTTTTTGCTAAAAAAGAAGGCTTATGATGTTTATAGCATTTTCCAAGAGTACTTTCTATTTGCACCTAATAAAATATGATTTCAGATTCAATATAAACCTCTATTCTAGCCTGGACCCATTTTAGATTGTTAATCAATATATCCAAGACTTCTGTCCTTTTCAGCGTAATTACTTGTTCCAATGACTCATATCTCTATAAATCAGCTTGCTCAGTTTCTCGTTCCACGGTCTAAAGTATTCAACAAGATAATCGCGCGTGTCCTGTTTCATAGGTGGATAATTGAAAGGCTTGGTATTTAAAATTTCTAAAGGTTTCTTTATGCACATTGAGAGGTAATAACGAAACTCGGATGTTGTTGATTTGCGTATTATGCGCTTCAACCAAGAGTCATGATTGTACATAAACTTTTCCACCCGTTTAAATCGAGGAGTGCGGGCTATATTTACTTTTTTTCCCAGCTCCATACCTGATATGTCCGGATCAATTTCAAGCCAATCCAGGATCTCTTTTACCGTCTTCTCAGGATATTCTTTGAGATTTTTATTCAGTATAAAATGCACTTTATCACGACCAAAAACATCAAAATAATACTTCAATTGCTTGCTATAGTGGCCATAGGCGAGGTAACTCTTTCGTTGTTCTTTCTGCGCTCCACGGATGCGCACCGATTCCTTGGATAGGGCATCTTCAAATGTTTTACATTCTTCCCAACCAAATCGCTTGGCGTACCAATAGGCAGAGTATGCCCGTTCCACAGGATTACGAAGCATAGCGATTATTTTCATGTTTGGATTGTACTCATAAATTCTTTTAGCAGTTTGTTGAAAAAACAGCAACTCAACATCAACTCCCCCCAAGATGCTTTCATTTCGAGCGCCTCTATAAAAAGAATTAAAGTAACTCTCTCCCTGTTGATAATACTTGTCGTCAGCAAAAAAGATGGTTTCTTTCACCGGAGGAAAAAAGATGTCCTGGTGTTGCCGCAGGAATTCATAGAAGGCACTAGTCCCGGCTTTCTTAGCTCCAACTATAAGAAAATCAACTTTCCGCTGCATGTCTTCGTCTCATTATTATCACTTCAAAGCAACTTCATTGAGAGATACTTGGAATCTTGCTTCCGGTGCACCAGATATTGCGCTAAAAACATCTCAACATAACTACGGATGATAACGTATAAAATCATCGAGCAAAAAAGGGATTACATGTACCCAACACAACTAGATAACATTCTTCAAAAACATCTAACCAGTTATTTATAATCGCCGAACAGTGGGTTGTCACCGCATTTTTCGATTCTAAGCTTTTCAAACATTAGGTTGACTGCATAGTGGTGTGGGTATGCTAAAAAATAATCTTTAAATATTGCCAGGAATTTCTTCACACCACTATCGGGCGAATCAAACTCTATCGGGTTGCTAATAATCAGTCTGTGAATCCCGTCATCCCGGCGAATGATATAAAGTGGAATCACTGGTGAACCTGTCGAAAGCGATATCCTGAAAATGCTGTTTGAAAGATTTATTTCACGGCCTAAAATTTTATAAGGTTTCATTTTTTTTCCTGCCCTCCCATCAACAGTCCAAAGCAGTATTTTATTATTTTTTAAAACCTTGAAAACTTTTTTACCCAGCTTGTGAGCCATTAGCATTTCAGTTGGAACTTTATTCCCAATTTCACGCCTTCTCTTGGCTACGAGCCTCTGAAGCATGCCCAGCCTTTCCCACTCAGCCATATCTTTGACAACAGATCTGTTTGCAAGCTGGCATATCGGATAACCTCTGTATCCTAGAGCGGGCATAACAAGAAAATGATTTCCAAAGTGAAACAGAGCAAGTATCGCCCCCTTACCTCTGCTGAGCGCACTGTCCAAATGCTCTAAACCTTCAAATTCAACAAGTGATAATATTCTATCCTTCTTATCAAAATAAAGTCTTTCTATTTCATTTTTTATAAAAAGTGTAAACGCTTCAATAACTATCTTATTATATTTCTTATCAGGAAGACCTTTTATCAATACCTCTAGCTCCGTTTGCATAATCTGGCTTTGTTTCTTATATAAGAAGGGGGTGAGAATGCCCATAATATTGCATATCTTCGAAACGGCTTTGGTAGGAGCTATATGGATAATTCGCCTCAGCGGATACCAGACAAATATAAGTATTAACCATTTAATCATTCAATATAACCAAGTGACTTGAGTCTTTCTGATATCTCTATTTCATCTTCTGCAGAAAAATGAGTATCAACATTTTGCTGAAAATCCAATGACGATGTATATTTTATCGGATTATTTTTTACATAATCACTATCCAAAGCCTCGACCAATACTTTTCCATCAAAATATGATGGAACATCTTCATTTCTCAGATAAAGGATTGTTGGCGAAATATCAACGATATTACAACCATTTATTTTCTGGCCTGATTTCACATTCGGACCATTTATGACAAATATCCCGTCATGCTCGTGTCGCCCAGACCATCTGTGATCCATAAACAAAGCATGACTGTAATCTTTCCCAAAATAAATGAGTTCATTTGGAGCAATGATTTGGTACGTTTCAGAACATATAGGTATCAAATCCGGAGAAAATTTAACAAACTCTCCCGTGTATATTTCACTAGAAACGTTTACTTTTTCGATCACTTTATTTCCATTTCTTTCATCAACCAAACCTTCTAACTCTTCTTTAATCTTTGAAAGAAGTATATCTTGCTGTTCTACTTGAACCTTATTACGGTTTAAATATATACCACCAGCTACTCCTTCAGAAAAGGCAACAGTGTTATCCCAATCAATCAGGCTATTAAACAGGTCTAGTTTACTGTCATGCACACCGTAATTGCTAGACTTTATTTTACACGGGATAAAATCATTCATTATTTTCTTTACAGACGCTGAAAGTGCTCTTTTTAAATGAGGAAACTTTTTCGCTCTGAAAACAGTAGACGGATTTTTCTTCAATTTCAGGTAACCATTTATAATCAACCAATTATTCAGGAAAAAAGCAGATTTTAACGGGCCTGCACCATGGTCGGATGCCATTATAACATTTGTATCAGGACCACTTTTTTCCAGCAAGCGGCCTAGCGCTTGATCCATCCTTTCGTACACTTTTGCAATCGCATCCCCGAACTTGTTATGCTCAGGATGAGATGAATTCAAATATTTCCAATAAAAGTGTTGTGCACGGTCGGAAGCCATGAATGCTACAAAAAAGAAGTCGAGTGAGTATTTGCCCATCAAATGCAAGGCCACTTTCTCTCTTAAATCCACCATCTTAATGATTGAATCAAGATAGGCTGAAGGATTTTTTATCTGGGCGCATTCAATTTGGTAATGACCAAATTTTTTTTTTAATTCAGATTTAACATCATCAGGATATATAATATTCTCTGCTCCACCAGGAGTGAACATACCTGGAACAACAAATCCGTTTACTGTATCAGGCGGGTAGGTTACAGGAACATTCATAACACCAACCTGACATCCATTATCACTTAATATTTTCCAGATTGGCTTGACCTTGCGCAAAGTTGAATTAACAAAGATTGTTTTTTTTCCCTCCCTCATATACATCATTGCGTCAAAAATACCATGTTTCCCTGGATTGACTCCTGTACTTAATGATGTCCATGCCACAGGAGTCAAAGGCGGAATTGTAGACTCCAGTCTTCCCCAAACGCCATCATGCATCAAAGATGCGATATGTGGGAGGCGGCTCTTGTCTATCATCGGCATAATAATATCAAACGTCGCTCCATCCCATCCTATCATTAGTGTTTTCGTCTTAATCATGCAGCTCCCCTTTACTCTGTTATATTATCGATTGACCTTGAATAAACTATTGTAATAAAAAGCGACAGAAGCTCATATACCATCTTAATTTTTATTAAAAACCTGCTTTATACTACTGGCAGCAAAAAGCAACTCCTCCTTCTTGTACATGTTTGTAATCAAAAGAATTGTGAAGTAAACAATCATCCCTGTAAAAGCAGCAACAAAAAGGGAGTTGGCTCGCAGGGAAAGAACTGTGGCGGCGCTGAACAAGCCCGCCGTAACCGTCTTGGTTACTATCTTATATAGGTGTACTGAAAGACCACTCTTTAAAACAAAATACAATGAGAATAAAGAGAGACACGTATAAAAAAATAACGCGAGAAATGCCCCCCCCATATAACCATAAAGTGGTATGAATACCAGTGCGGCAAGGGAATTCATCAAAAGTATTATTCCGCTATAGAATGCAATGTACCTCTGTTTATCCATTGCTACCAAAATACAATTGAGAGCCATTTCCATTGACATTGGGATAATAGCCCAGGAAATAACCGTTAATACGGCAACTGAATTTTCATATTTGCTGCCAAACACTGTGTCGATTATTTCGTGAGAAAAGATTGAAAAAAACATGGCGATAAAAAAGCTGGAGGTAAATGTATATCTTAATATTTTTTCATAAATTTCAAGCGCCTTAGCAGGCTCATTATGCTGCAGATTGGAGATTAGCGGAAACAACGCGGCAACCAACGAGGCCGGAAGCATTTGTATTTGCAATACAATGTTATGTGGTACCTGAAAAAATGCTACATGTTCAAGGTTACCGAGCCACTTCAGCATTAATACATTTATGCGGGAAAGGTTCTGGCAAAAAAATACGCCAACACCTACCAGAGAGGAATCTTTAAAAAATTTCCGTAATACAGTCTTTTTTATATCAAAAGAAGGGCGTATAAATCTTGTAAGAAGTATATAGGCTGTTGCAAAAAACTGAATGGAGTTGGAGAATGCAATGGCAATAAACAGCCACAGAAAACCCATATCAAAATAAATCACAGCAACTGTGCTAATTGACAGCATTATATAAAATATCAAAATAATGGTAGGTTCATATATCATCTTTTCAAAGCCTTGAAAAACGGCCTTTGATAGGCTGCTAAATGTAATAAAGAACTCAGATATTATAGCAACTATTACAGCTACTACTGTTAGACTTGAAAGTTCCATGAACTGGATAGAGATCAGCAATATCATGACGGCAAAAGCTGTCAGATAGCTCCTTAACCTTATGGCAATTCCAAAATAATGGCTGGCATTGGCCTTGTCTTTTGCTATATCCCTTATCAGAACCCGTTGAATTCCGAAATAGGAAAGTGCCATTATGGATGACACAAAAGTTACAACAAAAGTAAATTCGCCATACTGTTGAACTGACAGGTATCTTGCAACGGCAATGAGGATAAAAACGGAAGATACGACCCGTATTCCTTTAGATGACAAAATGAAAGCGGAGTTTTTAATGATTCTCCAGCCTGCCTCTTCTTTATTTTCGGCCGGCTTATTTTTAAATGATGTATATACCATTTTCAGGACTAACTGCAATCTTCCGGGCAAACGCCTTTTTTTCTTTCAATTGACTGGCAGACGTCATCTCCACATCTCCCCTTACGATAACCTCTCGGAACAACCGAAGGGGATTCTCTGGACTTAAGGGGCTGCTCTTTAAAATAATTTATATAATTTATTATTCTCATATCGTCCACATTACTGTCTTCGATAATTAAAGGGATCTCCGTTAGATTCAGACCTACCCAGCCATTTACCACCTTCCTTGTTGTGGTTTCAAAATGAGAGATAATGGTTTGACCGCCTGATTGACTCGTCCGGGGAACAACCTGAGTAATTTTTACAGCATTATACGGAATATCCTTCAAAGTCACTTCAATCTGTTTATCATTGTCGTTCCATGCAATCCATAATGGCGCACCTTTTTTAATAAATTGAAAAATATATACGCCTTCCGCTTCTTGAATAAACTCAATGTGATCAAAATCGGCATTTTCAAGTTTATGTACCATCAATTTGTATGTAAAATATGCCGGTTTTTTATTTTCTTTTCCACCTCTTTCTACGGAAATGAGCGCTGCTTTACTAAAAATATCCTTTTTTTTACTGGAAGAAGCTAAAGCCGTCCAGAAAACTTTCTTGGCACCTAGGGAAATGGCGTATATGTACCGTTTAAACATATCTATAGCATGTTCTACTTTTCCGGTATATTTGCTCGCTATTTCGGTCACTAAAAAAGGGGACGGGCCGCCCCCTCCCATATATTTCTTTTCCAGTCCCCAAAGAACATCTCTAAGCATCTTAACCCTCTTATATTGCAATTTAGTAGATGAAACACCTTTTTTAAAAAACCAGTGAACATCCAGTAAATCATACATTCTATCACGACCGCTGATCTCCGCTAACTTTTTGAAAAACCTTTCGGCAAACTCACTCGTTGTATTTAAGTCATCAAAATAAAGGGCGCCTGCTATTACCTTTGCTTCCGAGTCGGCCCTTTTCACAGCGTTAAAGGCGTTTTTCAAAAGCACTGCGTATTCTTCCGGAGTGCCTCCCCAAAAATTGGGCATCATCGGCTCATCTTCAATTAGCCAATACTTCACAGGAAAACGAAGCCCGGGCATATCATCATGGCCGTCACCGTCGTACCGCTCAACCAATGATTGTATGAAGTTTTGATACGCTTTAAGATCTTTAGGCAAATTTGCAATAACACGTACATTTTTCGGCACGTCAGCGTTCGGTTCAGAGGCCCGAACATTGCCTAAAAGGAGAATGTTGTTTGCCTGAAGATAGCGAACTAGACAATCATATTCGTCCCAATTGAAACCGGCATAACTTCCGTCAGCATTAAACAGCTGGATTCTCTTCCATATAAACGCTTGGAGCCCCCCACCTTTAACCCAGTGCACATGGAGGTCGCTTAGTTGTTCAGGCATCTGAGCATTCCAAGACAAAAAAACCCCTTTATAAACAACTGCATCGAGAAAGCCAAAGGGTGAATTTTTGTAGCTGGCCGGAGGCGGAAATTTAGCAGTATTTTCAGAAACCGACGGGCATTTGGATGTTTGCCTCAGTGAACCTTTATCCTCTTTCTTTGAGCCTGGTCTTTGTGATGCCGTCAGCTTGGAAAGTCCGTTGATTACTTCTGACAGTAACAGGGCAGCTTTTTCCAGTTCTCCTTTTTGAATCAGCGAATTGATCTTTTCGCCCTTTTCCCTTGGAAGAATATTGTTAATAGGCATATTACGACGAAGCCTGCCCCTAATGATGTTTATAAGCTTTCGATAACGCTCTTTGAAATTAACGGAGTTAGTCGGGAAGGAGCGTTCCTCATTGACCAAATTATTTATCAATCGTTCAACATCGTCAACTGGTCTATTAGATACTTGCGCATCAATCTTTGAGCCTGGTCTTTGTGATGTCGTCAGCTTGGAAAGTCCGTTGATTACCTCGGACACTAACAGGGCAGCTTTTTCCAGTTCTCCTTTTTGAATCAGCGAATTGATCTTTTCGCCCTTTTCCCTTGGAAGAATATTGTTAATAGGCATATTACGACGAAGTCTGCCCCTAATAATGTTCGTAAGCTTTCGATAACGCTCCTTGACATTAACGGAGTTAGTCGGTGAGGCGCGTTCCTCATTGAGCAAATTAGTTATCAATCCTTCAACATCGACGACTGGTATATGAGACACTTGCGCATCAATATGAGAAGCAAAAAGCATTGCAATAATTATTGGTAATAATAGGCACTTACGCATAATTCATTCTCCTCATATAATATTGATTAGTTAATCATATTATCTTCTATAATATTTCTATAAATCAAGTTGGCGGTATGCTCATGACCCTTTATATTTATATGCGGATTCATCGTAAAGTATATATCTTTCTTATGTATAACCTTTCTTAGACTATGGGTTAAATCAAGAAAAGGTATATTTTCTTTTTCACAAAATTCTTTTAAAATATTATTAGTTTTTAAGAGACTGTAGTCTTTGTCGGCAAGTTCATATTGCCGTTCCCTTTCCGGCTATGTATGTGGATTTGGTATCGTAAAAGACAAGGTCTGCTTATTTGTTTAAGAGGTTTCTGGTTTGCCAGAAGAGTTCATCCTCGGGAAAGTCCTTTGAGAAATCAAGGAAATCCAATCCCCTTTAGAAATGTTTTAGGTTTATATCATCTGCACCAGGGAAGTAGAGGTCTTCCTTCAACCAGTCATCCACTTGAAGCTTGCTTAAAGGAAAGATGCATCGATTAATAACCATGCCGAAGATGGCAAGGTCAACGGCAGAGGATATCTTTCTTTTCCTTAACTTCTCCCTCAATACCTCAGTAATCCTTAAAGACCTAGCCAGTTCAAGAATCAAATATGGTGTGCCATAAGGACGGGTCCAAAGAATCTCACTTTCTACATCTATAGAGGATATATCCTGGTCTATGTATGATAAGAGGTTACTTGCTAAGGCTTGAAATTTATCTTTGTTTAACTCCGTAACTTTATCAAAGCTCTATATGATTTTATGGGCTGGATGCTTTTTACCCTTTACCCGTAGTGAATCAACAAGTTGAAGATATTTTACTACCTTATCCGTCCGCTTTTTTTACTGATGACTCTCTAACAAACATGGGAGTATTATAGAGGTTATCAGAGTATTTGTCAAGGGGAGAATGCTAAAACTCTGTTACTACATTTTTAGAAGTCTGTAGCAATGGTAGTACCCCCTAACCAATTGATTTATACAGATATGCTACTTGAGTAAACATCGCTTTTTAACTACAAACTGTCAAACGTGAGTTGATTTACATAAATATCATATAAAGTTATTTCCTTTCCTTTTTCTTAGCCGTTTTTGTTTGAACTTCCACAAGAAGATAAATATTTTAGAAATTAATTTTAGGTTAGACGGGGTATATATTACTTTCTTGACCAACATATCTTCATGTTCCGTGATAAGTTTGTCTTTTAATGCAATTTCATATAAGTTTGTTTTAGGCATTAAATGAATTAATGAAAAACCACACGCCTTTAATTTATTTCCCAAAACCACTTTCACCCTAATTCTGAAGAAGATCAGCATGATTATACCTGAAACTGTTTGACCCGGTGGCATTAAAAAGAAATTATAACTTACATTTGCTCCATCAACTTTTTTTGCAATTGAAACTGTTTCATTAATATTTCTCTTTGTAATATTTTTCCTCAATTTTTTTAGAGTGCTATCTGTGTAACCATCAGGTGAAAATGAAAATTCAATACAGCCCGCATCCACTGCCAGCCTCATGAATTCATCAGTAATATTTTTTACATCAAACCAAGCAGACCAATTTATTTGTATTTTTCTTCTGATAATTTCTTTGCATATCTTGACCGCATGGTCGAGAGGAACATTAAACACAGGGTCAGTAAAAACAAAGTTTTTAATATTTTTCTCTTTCGACAGGACATCTATATCATCAACGACCTTTACTGGGTCTCTTAATCTCACTTTACTACCACTTAAAAAGGGATAAAGGCAATATGCGCAGTTGAAAAAACAGCCACGTTTAGACTCAACACCAATTCCGAACAGATTCACCCTTTCCTCGATGAACTTGTATTTCTCTAAGGGAAAGAAATTCCACATTGATTGGTAATTATTCAAGTCATCAAGGAGACGGCGGCCCGTAAACAATAACTTGCCATCCCTTTTGTGCCATATACCTTTGACGTTTTCCGGAATCTCCAAGTTCCGCAACAAGTCAACAATCGTCTTCTCTCCTTCTAAAAAGACGCCATAATCAATATCAGGGATCTCTCCCATTATTTCCTCAGCAAAGATCGAAAAACCTGTTCCGCCAGCAACAATAATGACTTTTCGATCAATCCTTTTCATTGCAGATGTAATTTCTCTAATTTGCGATAAAACATTTTCATCTTCAGGATAATCTGTATTCCGTATCGAGATCCCAACTACTTGTGCTTTACATTTCATCAACTGTTCTGTAATGCACAATATGGGATCTGCCTCAGTGTTCATATCAATCGTCTTGACAGCATGACCACCCATATGTACAGCCCTTGCAATACACGAAAGCCCAATAGGATAGATTAATTCTCTTCTATGTCCCATTTTTAATTGAATTAATAGAACATTCATATTATGTTGCATCTCCTCAAACTTATCTTTAACCATAAGAATTTTTAAACGTGAGAAGACGTAAAATATCGCCTCACTCCCGGATCTGAAAACGTTGGCTTTTGGTCCATTTTATAAAACCTGAACACGGTGTTTACAACAGCCAAATTAAGGGCAAGGTATAACCATGGAAACCGACCTAGCGTTGAAGTCATTTCATATTCTACAAGTCCGTGTACACAAATTTCCCCAATCACTATTGATGTGGTAGCTATAAGCATAGGATAGAGAGTAGATCCACTACTAACCAATTGAAAACATTGACGTATGTTTTGGCATATAATATAAATGAAGAACATAAGTATGATAATTCCAAAAAGTCCAATATCAAAAAATATGGAAAAGAAAAAACTATGTACTTCTGGAGCCTTTGTGTAGTAAACAAATCCACCTGGCCCAAGCCCCAACAGGATCTTATAAGGTTCTTTCATCGCTTCTTCTAAGCCTGCCTTCCACCATTGCATCCTGACATCTAGGCCCGAACCGGTAAGTTTGTCCGCAGACGATATTTTTCCTTTCTCTCCCTCTGAAAAAAATAGCTTTCCCTCATAGCCAAAGCCAACCAACAGCCTATCTATAAGTTGAGGTTTCGCGATCAAAATCAAAACTGAAATTGTCATAAAAAAGACCGTCATTAGTGCAATAAATTTTATTCTCCCCTTCCGGTGCAACAAAATAAAGGCCATAACTCCTGCAATAAGCCCGACCATGGAACCTCGCGAACTCGTCATTACCATTGCTAAAGTCGTATAAAGTCCACAAACAAAATAATATAACTTCTTTATTTGACTAGATGCTATCATCAGCTTACATAAAATCAGCAAAACAACAGATGAGAGGAAACCACCTATTTGGTTGGCCCCACCTAAACCAGCCAATCTTTCTCCTTCTTTTAATAACCCATAATTATAACCGTATTTCTTGCCAATGAATACCTTCTCTATTCCGTCATAATAAGCTGTCACAAAAAGGAAAGATGCTGTAACAATCCCTGTAACGATTAACATGTCAAGCAAAAGGTCTAGAGACTTTACTTCAGTAACATATTGAACAACAAGAATAAAAATCATTATATTGACCGTTAACATTATTAAGTGGTGAAAACCAATAGCAGTGTTTGGTGTCCATAAAAGTGCCTGTACTTCTAAAAATATTAGCAGAACAGCCAATAGACTAAGTGCTGGACTAAAAAGAGTCCATGTTCCATTGGAATTGAATGACAAAGCAAAACCTAATATAGTAAGGAGAAGGACAAAAACATATATAGGGTATATTGAATAATATTTATCAGTATAAAAGAAGATATTAAGAGTCTCCGTAGTAATTGTAAGAATAAATAGATAAAAGCCGAATCTAGGAAAAAAGATAATAAAACCAGCTAAAATCAACAAAATTGTACTTATAATAAAGATAGTAGAAGAAAATACGAGAAATACAAGCCCGATTATTATAAAAGATGTTAGAAGACTAAATATAAAAACTTTAGTTTGCAGAATAACCATAGGTATAATCCTCTCAAAGGAAGTGAAAACAAGAACTATTCAGTTAATTATTTTTGAAGGGCACGAGAAAACCACCTCATGTGCTTTCGGGGCATGTGGTATCATCGATACGCACATATATGCATCATGTAAAAATGTAACATTTATGGCTTAACGGTGTGCATCGCTTGCCAGTATGTATCCAAGACTATTCTTTGTCATAAATATCCTTCATATCATTTACCATATCGTGCATATTCTCTGATTCAACCAGCTTCCCTGGATCTGGCGGTATTGGCCTTGTAGTAATTACACTCAATCTCTCCACATCCGTTTTCTAAGGATAACTGTTTCCTTACCCCAAAATCACCTCATCTTTGGCTACTTAGTCCCGCGTAAAATCCTTCATCCAGATAGGCCCCACCCACCATATCGCCATGAAAATTATCTCTGCCCCGTGTCCACAAAATGAGTGGCTGATCGACTGAGTTATTAAATCTCCTCAATATTGTAAGAAAAAAGGCAGCGAAAATAATTATTGCTATCCATTTTCTTCTCCATAGGATCTCAAAAATATGTCTAAGTTCCATTTACTCTCTTTTGTAATCGATTTTTTTCACTTGAACTGTAACTTGAATTATAAAATGAGAAATAGATCATCGCCCACGTAAAGGCAGATTGTGATCTCGATTAAAACCGGCAAAGCATTGTCTCTGCCATAGCAATAAGGCCTCAAAGGCGATCAAATGCTCCATCACAATGAGTTTGCCATCTCTTACATGCAAAAGCGCACTGCATTCGCCATGGCAAACCCGGCTGACGCTCTTAAAAACCTTTTTTCCGTCTTTTAAATACAGAATTGCCAGTTTAAATCAAATCATGCCTTATGTATGAAGAATTTATGGATTGAGAAATAGTCATAAAAGCATGATAATCCTCTAAAATTATTTTACCGGATATTGTATTTTATCTTAATATTATGAGAAGTTACAACAAATGTGCATAAATCATTCACTCTGGATATAGGATTATTTTACCTGCTGTAATTTCTTTTAAATATTATTTGTTTTAATCTTTCAAACTTGTCAAATATTTTTTTAAATTTAAATATTTTATCCAGGACTGCTTCTGGAAGCATTTTTGAAACTACTCTTCTAACCTTTTTGCGAGCTAGAAATTTCATTATAAAATTAGGCAAAATTTCGAGATAGATCATAAAAAAATTAGGAAATATTCGCCTAAAGGTTAGATAGAAAAAGTCATTCATTTGTCTGCGGTAAATTTCTACCATTTCATCTTTTATGAGATTTTGCTCTTTTACCTTTTCATATATTGCTGTGCCCGGATACGGGATCAATGACGCGATATTTAAATGAAAAGGCTTTGGAAATTGCAAAATGAGTTCAATTGTTTCATAAACATCTTCTTCTGTTTCCCAGTAGGAATCGATTATAAAATCGTATTCAGGGCGTATAAATCCCTCGTTTTTATATTTGTTATATAGTTCACCAAATATGTGGGCCGAATTAACAATTTTAGTGTTCATATCTGAAGGTCTACCGTATATTGCATTTATTTTTTTGCTAGCAGTTTGAACGCCCATTGATATGGCCCTGAGACCGCATTCAACCAAAAGGTTTAATTTTTTTGTATCCACAGATTGCGGAGTAATTTGCGCCCTAAATGGAAGGCCAATATTTAAGGAGTATTGCTCGGAAAACTCTTGAAACATTCTCATTGGCTTAGAAAAAAAATCATCATCCGAAAAGCTGATACCATTAATAAACGGAAATTTCGATATAGCATTAGATAATTCGTCGATGACGTTTTTTACGCTCCGAGTGCGTAAGTATTTTTGTCCTTTATAAATACCTTTCCATGTGCTGTTATAGCAATAACTACAGGCATACGGGCACCCCCTGCTCATCATCAAATTAAACCTCTTACCTGATAGCATCATAAAATCGTCTTCAGTTAAAGACATCATTTCCATTTTTTTCTTATTATAGAAATATTTTCCTTCAATTTCAAAGTCCTGGAAGGGAAAGCTATCAAGATCCTGTTCTAAAGGACGAATAGGATTTTTTATTAAATTTCCATCGTTGTTAATCCATATCCCTCTGATATCCTTATATGAACGTCCTTCCTTTATTCTCTCCAAGAGTTCTCCAAAAGTATTTTCACCTTCCCCAATACAGGCCATGTCTGCGTATTGCAATGCTTCCTCAGGTCGAGCTGTGGTGTGAACGCCACCCCATATTATAGGTATATTCAATTTGTGTTTAATAGACGTTGTTAGTTGTACAGCTTTGTCAAATAAATTAGTAAGAAATGAAAGGCCAACTAAATCAGAGCCCTCGACCAATTCAAGAACCTGGTCAACAATTTTTATATTGTATTGCATGATTTTGTTCTGGCCAGCTCTTAGTTCGAATGTTTCCCCGCACATGAAAACAAGAGTACAATGATATCCTTTTTGTTTAGCTAC
>SDBV01005430.1_pt1 | contig 17996 bp, 18 predicted proteins | sample 2277081 | NCBI WGS metagenome assembly SDBV01 (sample SAMN10402039, study PRJNA504765) | marine sediment metagenome | isolation source: marine sediment core GS10_PC15, 223 cmbsf | place: Arctic Ocean: Southern Knipovich Ridge | collected 2010 | reverse complement strand
GTAAGCGTGAAGTCGCCGTATCGGCATACACCCAGATGTGCTTCGAGATCCTCTTCGGTGAGGTGCTCGAAGCTGCTGGTGCCGATGGGCATTGACCCATCGCGAAAGACGTTACGGAAAAATCTTTTTAGAAAGCCCATCTATGCTCTCAGTTTTTTATAATTCAAATTGGTCTAGGGTGTGAGGGTAGCCGCGGTCGCAACCGGGCGTATCACTACCAAACAGTAGGTTATGCCTTCGCGGTTACACCCACACTTTTTGCCACTTCCACGTTGCCGCGTTTTTCAAGTTCCGTATCAGCGGAATAATCGGATCATTCGGCACGATCATCCTTTGGTAAGGCCGGTCGCTTAAACGAACAATTCCACGCATCCTGTGACAAGAACGTTTGTTTCGAGGACGCGTCTGTGTGAAGTCTAGCACTAGAAAAACGCTGGGGGTGTCCCAAGGCGAACCTTTCTGGCATGTCTGCTTTGCGTGTTGAGAATTTCTTCAGGTCGCGGTGAGTTTTAGTGCGCGATGAAAGATTTTTTCATTGATCATTGAACATTGAACATTCTGCTCCGGACCTTTGGGTATATGAGATACGTATATGAGACGAAGACGCTTAGGCGGTCTTTTGCGCCTGGGGTGGGGCTTTACAGAGGAACTGTGTTGTTGGTGCATTGGGTTATTGGTACATTGGGCGTAGGGAGTTGGAAATTATGCCCCTGGCGTTGCGAGGAGGAAAAAGTGAGAAATACAGGAATCTTTGCCGGCTTTCATTGGTATCAGATGCTTTGGGCGATTTGGGTTTTACCGATAGTTCTGGTGGTCGGGGGGTGCGGTGGGAGTGGTGCTGATAGTGGCGCCCCAGACGCCAGTGCGGCCGAGGATCGAACCACTTGGGACACCTGTTGGATCGGCGGAAAGAAGATCGGCTATGTCAAAACCACGGTTATGCATGAGAATCGCAACGGTCAAGAGATTGTAAAGATCGAATCGCTTAACCGGCTGGCGGTTCAGCGATTCGGCCAGCCCACCAAGATGTCGATCGTCCTCCTCAGCCGTCAGACCACCGACGGGCGACTGATCGATTTCCAGAGCCGGATTACGGCCGGTTCGCTCCCGGCCACGACCGAGGGTCGTGTCGAGGACGGCAAGCTAATTATCGACGTGCTAACACAGGGCAAGATCAAGACCACGTCGATTCTGTGGTCGAAAAACTATGTCGGCCCTTTTGGCTTGGAGCAGATGCTCTTGGGCAACCCCATGAAGCCGGGCCAACGACGCTCGATTCGAATGCTTATGCCGGTTGTCAACCAGGTTGCGACTATGAATCTGGTCGCGCGCGATTATGAGCCGGTCGAACTTCGTTCGGGAACATACCGCCTTTTGCGGATCGATACCGAGATGGTTTTACCGGGCGCCCAGCCGATGCTTGGAGCGATTTGGACCGACCGCGGGGGCGACATCCTGAAGACGTTCAGCCAAGCCATGCACTTGGAGATTTTTCGCAGCACCAAGGCGGAGGCCTTGGACAAGACCGACCTGGGGCTTCTGGACTTGGGCGCCGATATGAAAATTCCCGTCGATCGCCCCTTAAAACCGGAGGAAATTGATCGACAGAGTCGCTATAAAATCAAACTCGATGGCGGCGACCCGGCCGCGATGCTGGTCGAATCGGCTTCGCAGGCGGTTCGATCCTTGGGACCGGAGACGGCCGAGGTAACGGTTTATGCCTTGCGCCCAGGCGACAGGAGTGGAAATGCGAAGGCGCCGACGGATCGGCCCGGTCGCGCAGATGTCCTGCCCAACAACATGATCCAGAGCGACGATCCCAAGATTGTAGCCATGGCCGAAGAAGCGGCCGGGGATTTGAAAGAACCGTGGCAAGTAGCCGTTGCTTTGGAGAAATATGTTAAGAAGCACATCACCGAAAAGGACTTCACCACGGCGTTCGCCACGGCGGCCGAAGTCGCCCAGAGCCGCCAGGGCGATTGTACCGAGCACGCGGTACTTCTGATCGCGCTGGCCAGGGCCCGTGGGATTCCTGCCCGAGGAGCCATGGGGTTGATCTATTTGCCGGAAGATCAGGCGTTTTTCTATCACATGTGGACCGAGGTCTACGTGGACAATCGCTGGATTCCGCTGGACGCTACGATCGGCCGAGGCGGAACTGGGGCAGAACGTCTGAAATTGGCGCATAGCAACCTAAAGGGAGCTTCGGCTTATAGCAGTTTTCTGCCTGTTGCACAGGTGATGGGCCGAATGAAAATCGAAGTGCTTGACGATAAAGATGAACGTAAATAAGGGTGTACGATGAAAATCTATACGCGGACCGGAGACAAGGGCGAAACGGCCCTCTGTGGGGTCGGTCGAGTTAAAAAGGATTCGCTACGGATAGAGGTCTGCGGTACGCTCGACGAGCTCAGCGCCGTATTTGGCGTGGCCCTTGCCGGTGGCCTGGGCGAGCGGATTTTGCCGGTCGTCGAGCGGCTTCAAGCCGAGCTGTTGGAGATTGGCTCCGAGGTTGCCAGCCCGGATCCGGTGGGTGTTGGGACCAGACGGATCAATGCCGAGAATGTTGCCGCGCTGGAGGCCGACATCGACCGCTTTACTGCGGGATTGGACGAATTGCATGAGTTCATTTTGCCGGACGGGAGCATGGCCGCCGCGCAATTACACGTGGCCAGAACCGTCTGCCGGCGGGCCGAGCGGAGGCTTGTCACGCTCATCGAAGAGGAGGAAGCGGACATATCGCCGATGTTGTTAGCCTATCTTAATCGACTGAGCGATCTCCTCTTCGTGCTTGCACGGGCGGCAAACGCCGAGTTCGGACAGGCCGATCGGATCCGCCCCAAGAGATAGCTATGGGAGGGCGAAGCTCCCGCGCGATTGTGGTTCGCATACAAAGCCTAATAGAAACGACCGGTGAAGCAACATCCGACCAGTGTCATGGGAATGCCCGCTTCGCGAGTATGGAGAGCCGCTTGGCCTTCAAGATATTCGCCATATCGCGCATAATCGTCGAGTGTTTCGATTCGCCCACTCTTTGGATACAAGAGGACTTTTCTGTGGTGTCGTACTTCGGCATGGACATAGATTGTTTTGGCGGGTGATTCGAAAGCGATCACGAGCTTATCGAAGTCTGGAGCATCATTGATGAAAAAAGAGAACCCCCTGGTGGTCAGATCGTTGCAGCGAACTTTGAAAAAGTCGCTCCGATTAGGCAGCGACTGGCCGTACAGTGGAGCTATTTGTTGAATGCTGACAAAAGGATTGCGATCTTGGCCGCGGCGATTCGTCTTGCGTTGTGATTCAATTAGTTGGTGTATCATTTTATAAAACTTGGCGTCGGTTTTGTCGGCGGTGTGTGACATGCGGGGGCGATGATTCTCGACGATCAGCAGCGCGGACGCCGAAGTGGCAACCACGGCTGTTTTTTACTGGACATGCCACAAAATAATTAAATGGCTATATATATTTGCACCACAAGCCCACCTTATGTAAATATGTCACAATCACCCCCAAAGCAAATCGATGTATGTGTGATGAGGGTTTTGCAGGGGGGGTGGTGCCGTCAGCCCCCGCGCCCTTGACCACGTTGCCTGTCCAAATCACAATGAAGGGTCCTGATCCGATACAAATCATAATAAGTCAGTGAAGCCGTAAACTCGATAGTGAGACCAACAACATGTCATCAATTAGCCAGGTTCCCGACGACGCCGGTCGTTTTGGTAAGTTCGGAGGCCGTTATATGCCGGAAACGCTCGCCCGTGCGTTGGACGAGTTGACGGTCGAATACAACAAGGCCCGGCATGACGAGGATTTTCACGAGTCGCTCGCAGAACTATATCATCAGTATGTTGGTCGGCCGTCGCCGCTGTACCATGCCGAGCGATTGAGCAAACAGGTGGGGGGGGCTCAAATCTATCTCAAACGCGAAGATCTCAATCATACGGGCGCCCACAAAATCAATAATACCCTGGGTCAGGCGTTGCTGACTCTGCGAATGGGCAAGCCGCGTGTTATTGCCGAAACGGGCGCCGGCCAGCACGGCGTGGCCACCGCCACGGCCTGCGCGCGGTTTGGGCTGGAGTGCGTCGTGTATATGGGCGAAGAGGATATCCGCCGCCAACGTCCCAATGTTTTCAGCATGAAGTTGCTCGGTGCCGAAGTCCGGCCGGTCACGACCGGCTCGCGTACACTTCGCGACGCGGTCAACGAGGCCTTTAGAGACTGGATGAGCAGCGTTGATTCGACCCACTACTGCCTCGGCTCGGTTGTGGGGCCGCATCCCTTCCCGCAAATTGTGCGCGATTTTCAGTCGGTTATCGGCCGCGAGACGCGCCAGCAGTCTATCGAGCAGTTGGGCCGGTTGCCCGATCTGATCGTGGCCTGTGTCGGCGGCGGCTCTAACGCGGCCGGCATGTTCTATCCGTTTATCGACGACGAGTCGGTGGAACTTGTCGGTGTTGAAGCCGGCGGCCGCTCGAGTAGGCTGGGCGACCATGCGGCCCCGTTGTGCTTCGGCGAACCCGGCATCCTGCACGGCAGCTTCAGCTACGTCATGCAAGATGAAGACGGTCAAACAGCAGACGTGCATAGCATTTCGGCCGGGCTTGACTATCCGGGCACGGGGCCCGAACACAGCTTCTGGAAAGATGCCGGACGCGTGCGGTATACACATGCGCAAGACGACGAGGTGCTCCAAGCCTTCGATCGCCTTGCCAAGGCCGAAGGCATTCTGCCGGCCCTGGAAAGCTCGCACGCGGTGGCAAGGGCCATTGACATCGCCGCCAAACGCAAGCCGGACGATGTCGTGGTTGTTTGCCTTTCCGGACGCGGCGATAAAGACGCCGCCGAAATCGCTCTGCTCCGAGGGGAAGAGTTTTAAGAACTTGTGGAAGAGTTGCTCATGTTTGCACACCGGTCGCAAGCGAACGGGCTAAACAAATACTTTTCGAATAGGAACGTAAATTCTTATGTCAGCTATAGACATCCTGTTTCAGAACCTTCGATCCGAAAACCGCAAGGCTTTCATGCCTTTCATAACGGCCGGTGATCCTGACATCGAGTTCACGGCCAGTGTGATACGGCATTTGGCCAAGCGCGGCTCGAGCATGTTCGAATTGGGCATTCCCTATAGCGATCCGGTGGCCGACGGGCCGGTAATTCAGGCGTCGTTTTCTCGGGCGCTTGATAAGGGGATTCGGCTGGAAAAGATTTTCGATATGGTTTCCGGGGTGACGCGGGATGTGAGCGAGCCGATCGTTTCCATGCTGAGTTACTCTATTGTCTACAAACGCGGCCTGGAGAACTATGTTAAGGCGGCAAAAGCGGCCGGCATCGCCGGAGCGATTGTGCCCGACCTTCCGGTCGAAGAGTCGGGGGAATTGGCAGAGATTTGCAGGCGAGAGGATTTCAGCCTGATACAACTTATCACGCCCACAACTACACCGGATAGGGCGCGTCTAATCGCCGAACAAACGACGGGCTTCATCTACTACGTCTCGGTGACGGGCATCACCGGCGAGCGCGCCGAACTGCCGCCGGAAATAGTCGACAACGTCGCATGGCTCCGCGAGCAAACCGAACTGCCGATTTGCATCGGGTTTGGAATCAGCCGCGCGGAGCACATCCGCTTGTTAAGCCCGGTGGCCGACGGCCTGATAGTCGGTTCGGCGATTGTGCGTCGAATCGCCGAAGCGAGCGGCAGGCCGCGCGAAGAGGTTTTGGCCGACGTGGGCGCCTATGTCGACGAGTTGCTGGCGGCGCTTTCCTAGAAGGTGCTTGATCCATCACCACAACAAGATGCCGTTTGGTATGATGTTTGAGCATCGGACGCAAGAAGTCGATGACTTCGACGGAAATAATCCGCTTCTCGTGCAGCCGAAAGAAAAGATGCCCACGTCGATTGATGGCGGACATCGCGGCGACGCTCACGATATTCCCGAACCTACCGGCTTCAGCCGGTAGTCGTTTAGTATGCGCTGACCCTGCCCCGGTACACTGCTTGTACAACTGACATCTCGGCCGAATGACCATGGGCTATAATCGACCACGAGGGTAGCCGCAAAGAAGCAAAAGGAATAGCCCTGTGAATACTGTGAACAACGCGCACGGCTCGGGCACGGCACTGCTTGCGCCGCTTTGCCAGTTGGCGGCCAACAGCGTGGCATCGATGTTATTCACCGCATAGTCGCCGTTGAAATCGCCCATCCTCCAGGTAGCACTGGTGAGAGTTTGCCAGTTTGCGGCCAGGATCGCCGCGTCGTCCTCGTCGACCGTGCCGTCATGGTTGGCATCGCCGGGAATGGAGGCGGTGACAAGCGTATTGCCTACGATGGCGTCCCATGCGCCGAGCGAGCTTTGCGTCCCTGCATCGAAGCTGTCCCACAGCCCCACCACACTAAGCAAGTTCAGTGAATCGAGTTCGACGCTCAGCGGAACAACCTGGCTGCCACCAAGGTTGGTCGCCTCGGCCAGCAACAACTCTTCGAGGTCGTCCAACCCGTACATCGTCGACAGGTCCGAAATCCCCGTGAAGTCGACACCACTCATGTCAAGGTTCAGAACTCCGGGCAATTCCGCAATACCGATGTAAGGTATGTCTCCACCATCCATGAGTGCGTTGAATCCTGTCTGGCCAAGTGTCGCATCTGCCAGGATGACACTTGTGAGTGGATTGCCGTCAACGAGGAAGTAATTCAAGGAAGACAGGTTTGAATTGCTGAGATTCATTGTCTCGATCTGGTTGCCGGACACGTGCAGCCTAGTCAGATTCGTCAGCCCGGCCACCGCGGAGATATCGCTGATCTGGTTGTTGTCTAGGAACAGATAGTTCAGATTTGTCAGCCCGGCAACCGCGGAGATGTCGCTGATCTGGTTATTGTCCAGTTGCAGGTAGTACAGATTCGTCAGCCCGGAAACCGTAGAGATGTCGCTGATCTGGTTGTTGTATAGGTACAGCCAATTCAGATTCGTCAGCCCGGCAACCGTAGAGATGTCGCTGATCTGGTTGCTGTATAGGTACAGCCAAGTCAGATTCGTCAGTCCGGAAACCGCGGAGATATCGCTGATCTGGTTTTGCTCCAGGAACAGATAGTTCAGATTTGTCAGCCCGGCAACCGCGGAGATGTCGCTGATCTGGTTGCCATACAGGCTCAGCCAAGTCAGATTCGTGGCATACTCCAGTCCCTGGATGTTGGAGATGCTGCTGTCGTTTGCATCGAACGATCCCAAGGTCTCCATATTCGTGTCGGTGATTGGGGTGGGAGCCGCTATGCCCAGTGCACCCCTCACCGCGGTCTCCAAGTTCGCATCGGGAAAGGTCACATCCACAGCCGCGGCTGGACCGGTGATCCCCAACAGCGTTCCCATAACGACCAACTGTACCCAGGCGTAATGCATTCGTAGCTGTTGTGCAAACAATCTATTCTCTCTTTTCTTTAGTAGGGATTTCCCAGATGAACTTCAGCCCGCGACCATTGTGGGCCAGCCGATTTACTCCAGTCTCCATCAGCATGACATATCGGGATATGGCCTTGTAAAGCCGAGATAAGATTTTGCCCCAAAATGTACATATACCCCAAATTAGCTGCCACTTGCGACCGCGTCAAGTAGCAAGATCCGAAATACCCATCCGGATTGATTCTATCGTGGGGGGGTCGGTTGAGTGCAAAGGGGTGGGATCTACGGTACACAACGTCAGCCTGTTTTTTGCCTACACGGAGTGGGAACGCTTATATCTCACATGGCACGGCGCGCGAATTCAGGGTTCGCCTTCTTTTTACGAGCCTTTTTAACGATCCTGCCCAAGACTAGACGATTCTCAACAAATGAGATGCTCGCTCGCACATTATTAACCTTTTTTTCCCGATCCAGCACCCAATACAACCCGCGACCTTCACCCCCACACCAACGACTCTGCGATGGCTATCCGTCAAGGCAACCACTTATCGATACTGATTTGCCTTGCGTTGATCGCAGTGGGCCAAGATGTGGCGGGGCAAGACGTTGCAGCCCCAGAGGTTCGCTCCGAACCTTTCGCTCGCAGCCCGTCCGCAGCCGCGACCGCAAGTCTGATGTGGTTGTTGCCGCCGGTGGAGAGTGATTCCTCGGCAATCGCGGCGGCTACTCTGCATGCTCCCGAAACACTGGCCCAAGCCTGGGCCAGGGCACTGGCGGTTGGGCAGAAGTTGAAGTCCAGTCGATGGGATGTATCGTCGGCCCGGCAGTCTCTGTATTCGGCACGCGCGGACCGTTGGCCGACGGTTGCCGTCGAAGGCGGCTATGTTGCCCGCAGCGCGTCTCCGGCATTTCGATTCGATATCGGTGGATTTCCCCTTCCGTCGAACGAGTTCCATTATCGCCAAGAAGAAAGCGCGGAATTTCGCGGACTGATCAATCTTCCACTCTATAGCAGCGGCCGCATCCAGCACGACATCGACGCTGCCCGAGCCGAGCTTAGTTCGACATCGTTAGGCGTGGAGAATACAGAGAATACGTTGCTGATGCGCGTCGTTGAGCAATACGTGTCGGTACTGCGGTCACAATACGACGTTGAGGTGACCGTTAGTACGGAGCGGAGCCTGGAGTCTCATGCCCGCGACGTGGAAAAGCTTTTCACCCAGCACCAGGTTCCGAAAAACGATTTGCTGGCTGCCCGCGTTTCGCTTTCCAATGCGCGTCAGGAGTCAATTCGGGCGTGTACTGGTTTAGAGTCCAGCCGTGCTGCCTACAACCGCCGTCTTGGCCGGCCACATATGGCGGAAGTTCGCATTGTCCCGCTGCCTTTGGAGCATATCGAAGGCGATGTCGAGTCATTCACGGCACGGGCCCAGCAAATGCGTCCGGAGGTTGCCCGATACGCTATGCAAATTCAATCGCTTCGGCATCGGGCGGCCGCTTTGTCGGCAAAAAACAAGCTCCATGTAAACCTGCAGGGAAGATACGATTTCGAAGAGAATCGCTTCCAAGCGCCGGAGGGGATTGCCACGCTCGGCATTCTAATGAATTGGAACGTCTATGACGGGGGCAAAAGGAATTACCAGGCCACCGCGCTTCTGCATCAAGCAGAAAGCCTGGCGTGGACAAAGCGCGACCTTGAGTCGCACATTGCCTTGGTTGTTCGACAGGCATGGCTGGATATCCGGCAAACGCATCAACGCCTGGAGGTAACCGCCGAAGCGACCTCCCAGGCCGAAGAAAACCTTCGAGTTTCGCGAAAACGCTACGCCGCCGGCGCCTGCAACAACACCGAAGTACTCGACGCGGAGGCTCTGCGAACGCAAGCCTATCATAACCACCACGATGCCAAATATGACGCGATTCTGGCCGTTTTTCGCTTGCGCCACGCCACCGGCGATTTAAAACGCTAGCCGGGCGGGCTATAATCGTTACAAATCTTCCTGCCGCGCTAGGTCCTTCCTTTTTTCGGCCGTATTACAATTTCCGCTCAAGGAAAACAATTGACATTCCACGTGCGCGAGCTACTTTTCAATGTCCTTCGCAAGAAGGAACTCATCCTTTTACTATTCATTCGGCACTAGTTCGCGCTGGTGCTCGACGTGTCTTCAAACACGAATTCTCGGTGTAATAGCCGGGATTATTATTTACTTTTCCATGGCGTCTGCCGAGAGTTTTGAAGCTGTTGCCCTGCGGCCTCGGCCCGCATATTGCTATTCGATAGAAGCACGATTCGATAGAAGCGCGGCAAGCGTCGGATTTTCGGGCGTTTGTCAATGATTGCATAATTACCCGTTACACCTTGATTTATCTCCATAGCCACGGGCAAGCAATGTCAAAAATTGTATTACCGGCGGTCGACACATCGAGTAAACCCCCTGAAGACCAAACGACAGCCGATGTTGAATATAAAATTGCGTCTTCTCGCGAGGAACGAGCCGGGGCTTTTCGGCTTGTTTACGAGGCCTATTTGAGAGCTGGCCTGAGTGAACCCAACGCGCATGGAATGCGCGTCACGCCCTATCATCTGTTGCCGACCACCGAGGTTTTCGTGGCGATTTGCCGCGAGCAAGCCACTTTTACGATAACACTCGTCGGCGACGGCGAACTCGGCTTGCCGATGGAGGCCGTCTACGCTTCCGAAGTCGAAAGCCGCCGAGAACAGGGTCTGCGCGTCGGCGAGGTTTCTTGTTTGGCCGACCGTCGCAGCGAATTTAGGCGATGTTTTCCAGTTTTTCTAAGGCTCTGCCGTTTCACGGCCCAATATGCATGGCGTATTGGGCTGCAGCAATTGCTTGTGGCGGTACATCCCAAACACGCCAGATTTTATAAACGATTTATGGATTTCGAGACTATCGGCGAGCAGCGTTCCTATCCGTCGGTTCGGAATAATCCAGCGGTTGCAATGATGCTCGACATGGTGCGACTTCATCGCGAACGACCCGAGGCCTACTACACGCTTTATGCTCCCGTAATCGATCACGATCATCTTAAGCCGCAACCGATCACACACTCGCAAAGGGAATATTTTTGCCCAATGGTCGATTCCAGTTTCAATTTCGCGCCGCTTGGCAACGGCAACGGTTCCGAACGAAACACCAGCAATGAGACGCTGGCGACCACGGTCTAGGCTTTGTCGCAATTGAAAATTCGGGTTAGCGGCGGGGCTTGTCCCCGCGAGTTGGCTGGCGCGCCGATACAACGCGACGGCAAGCGTCGCCGCTAACAAACGCAACCCGAAAATTCATGTTGAGCCGACTGCCGTGTTTGGGTGGAAAGGCTTCGTACACCCCCCGCGCTGCTGGACCGTCCCACGCATCGTTGCTGCATTTTCGAGATGAACGGCGAAAGTTACCGCTTCTGTGAGTCGATGAAAAAGAATACCGGTAGTTCTAGCCAGGAAAAAACCACCCGCACGACCAAGCCTACGGACACCGACAAAGCCGAGCAACCCCCGCGGCCGCATATGTGGAGGAGTCACCCCCAACCAGTCGCTGCCGATTTCCCCGCCGGCGCGCTGCCCTTTTACATCCCGATCTCCGTCCCGTGAGCTAAACTCGTTTTATGTGGTCGATAGCTCTAAAAACATTAATTGCCGATAGGGGAAAACTGCTCACCGCCCTGGTGGGCGTGGTGTTTTCTATCGTCTTGGTGAACGTACAGGGCGGTCTGTTTCTGGGCTTCATAACCAAGGCCGGTCTGCTCATAGACAACGGCAAGGCCGATCTTTGGATAGGCCACAAGGAAATGCACAACGTCGACTTCCCACGCGATATCCCGCGGCGTTGGCTTAGTCGTGTGCGAGGCATTGCGGCCGTCGAGCATGCCCAGCCCTATCTGATCGGCTGGAGCGACATGACGCTGCCCAGCGGTGGTTTCGAGTCGGTCGTCGTTGTCGGAGTGGATCGCCAAAGTCTGCTGGGCAATGTCTGGAACATGAAACGGGGACGAGCCGATTCGATCCTGAAAACCGACGGCATTATTGTCGATGAGTGCGAACTCGCTAAACTCGAATTCCCCAAAATGAACGAGGTCCGCGAGTTGGGAGGCCGACGCGCACGCGTGGTTGGCATGAGCCATGGGATCATGGGCTTCCTCGTGGCACCGTATGTCTTCACAACCTTCGATCGCGCTTCGCAATACCTCAAGAAAGCCCCCGGAGTTTGCTCGTATATCCTCGTCCAACTTCGAGAAGGCGCCGACGTGCAAGAATCCTGCCGCGCCATCGAACGACGAATCCCCGACGCCGAGGTCTATCCGCGGGACATATTCAGCGCGATTTCGACCGATTTCTGGATGACCAGAACGGGCTTGGGCATCAGTTTCGGTGCTGCCACCCTGCTGGGACTTTTGGTCGGCCTGGTCATGGTGGCCGAAACCATGTATGCCATGGTGCTCGATCGGCTGGGAGAATACGGCACTCTAAAAGCGATCGGCGCCACCGAAAAGCAGATCTTATCCATCCTTCTGATACAGGCCTTGTTTATGGCCGCTGCCGGCGCGATCTGCGGCCTGGCCGCGGTCTCTTTGATCCAATACTCATTCAGTACGCCGCGAGCCCCGATCATCATACCCTATTGGCTCTCCCTGGGCGGATGCCTTTTGGTTTTGTGTATCTGTCTGGTTTCCTCGCTACTGCCGTATCTGAGAATCCGAAAAGTAGACCCGCAGACGGTGCTGCAATCATGATCGCAGATCAACATTCCGGTGTCATAGACACGCGCAACGCGGCCGTTGCCGTCGAGGGCTTGGAAAAGGCCTATGGCTCGGCAGGCAACCGCACGCCCGTGCTTAAGGGCGTCAATTTCGTCGTGCGTCGTGGTGAATGCGTATATCTGGCCGGTCCCTCCGGCAGCGGCAAGACGACCCTGTTGTCGATTATCGGCTGCATTCTTTCGGCAGATCGCGGTTGCGTGCGAATCCTCGACCAAGACGTTTTGTCGCTAACCCAAAAAGAAAGAACCATACTAAGGTTGAACCGGCTTGGGTTTGTGTTCCAGCGATTCCACCTGATCCGCGGTTTGACCACGATCGACAACGTCTGCGTGCCGCTTACGCTACAAGGAACCTGCCCCACGGCCGCCAGAAAACGGGCCATGGCCCTGCTCGACGCCATGGGACTGGCCGACAAGGCCGGTGTTCATCCACGCAATCTCAGCGCCGGACAGTGCCAACGTGTTGCCCTTGCCCGTGCCCTGGTCGCCGACCCAGAACTGATCCTGGCCGACGAACCGACCGCTTCGTTGGATGCCGCCAACGGGCAAGAGGTTATGAAACTGTTCCGCCGACTTACCATCGAAGAAGGCAAAACCGTTGTCTTGGTTACCCACGATCAGCGAATATTCCGTTTCGCTGATAGGGTCTTTTGGCTGGAAAACGGTTGCGCTGTGGAAAACGTGAACGATATCGAAACCGGCTCCAAGACCGAGAACGACGAGTTGCTTTGTGCTGCGTCGTGCGATCAAAGCAATGGAGGATAGAAAGCCATGGTAAAATACATTGTTCTTGCCGTGGGGGTGACCGTGGTCCTGGTCCTGGGCTTCATGATCGACATTCAATCCCACGCGCCTACGATTCGTCAAAGCCAACCGTCCGAAACCAACGCCATCTTTGCGGTTGGGCGTATCGAAGCCGCCACGCCCGAGATCAAGCTCCGCAGCCGACTCGGCTGTCGCGTGACGGAGATTCTCGTTCGTGAAGGTCAAACGGTCGAAGCCGGCGACATCCTGTTGCGAGTCGATGATCGGCAGTATCGTCAAGAGGTGGAGCTGGCAGCCGCCGAACTTGAACTGGCAAGGGCGCGACTGGAACGTCTCGTGAACGGAGCCCACCCACGCCAACGTAGCGAAACGGCGGCCCTCTATCGGGCAAAATTGGCCGAGCACGAACGGGCCTGGCTTTCCTGGCAACGCATTAACAAGCTGATCCAGGACGAAGCCGTCTCGCGGCAGAAGGCCGACGACCAGAGAACGCTGCTCAATGCATTAACCGCCGAAGTTGAAGCCGCAAAAGCACGCATGGAGCGATTGCAAGCGCCCGCGCGAGAGGACGAAGTGAAAATGGATGAGGCTCGCGTCAAGGCGGCGCAAGCCAAATTGGAACTGGCAAAGGTACGCCTGCAATGGACTGAGTTGAGGGCTCCCAGCCGTGGTCAGATTCTAAAGCTCGAAGCCGAGCCGGGCGAATTGATCGGACCGGATTCGCCGCTACCGACTGTGGTTATGGCCGACACGAGCCGCTTTCATGTGCGTGCTTTTGTCGAAGAGTTGGACGCGCCTCGCGTGCAGTTGGGCATGGCCGCCAAAATCCACGCCGACGGGTTGCCCGATCGGGAGTTCAAAGGACGTGTTGTTCGTCTTAGCCCGAAAATGGGCCGCAAGGAACTCTGGAGCGACCAGCCGACCGAACGCTACGATACAAAAACTCGCGAGGTGTGGATCGAACTGGAAGGAAACGATCCCTGGGTAGTTGGACTGCGGTTAGACGTAATACTAGTGAAGAGCAACAGTTCAGATTAATAGTTGATTTGTTTGTCTGTCCCAATCCCACCGTGGCTTTTTTTCGTTGTTAATGTCCTTGTGCTACCGACGCAGAGTCCGTATAATCGCCCGCCTTCTCGCTCGGGCTAAGCGGAAAAGTTTACGCAACACTTACTTGCGCCGGTAATTACCAAGATTCGCGTAGGGGTGTAATATGTTGGAGCGTTTATTCTGGGATCAGTAAACATCGAGGCGCTGTTTTTACTTGCCGCGGTTTCGAAGTTTCGCACACCGCGAGTTTATGGATGCATATGGCAGTTCTACATATTTTCCAATGGGAAAACGTGCCGATAGTGTCTACCGGAGCCAGTATCAACCGCCCGTCACCGCTTCGGCAGTCGGGCAACATCAGTAACATAGTAATGTAAGTTATGGCTGTCTTATCCAAGAGTGTTTCTCGGTTGCCTTTGTTCGGCCTCGGACCGTCGCTACCTTCGGTAGAGACCGTTAACCAATTTATCGGCAGAAAATCAACAATCGAGTGGCCTGTTCGATGGGTCGAGCCGGAACGAAAAACCACATTCGAAATCGTTTCACGCCGAGAGGAACTTAAGGCTGCGCTTAAATTGGTTTACCGTGTCTATGTACGGTCCGGTTTGACTCATCTGAATCGGCATGGAATTCGCGTGACTGCGTATCACACTCTGCCGACCACCGAAGTACTCGTGGCGAAAGATCATGGCGAGGTTGTTTGTACGATGAGTCTGGTGCGCGATGCCAGGTTGGGATTGCCGATGGAGGCCATCTACGAAAGAGAAATAGACCAACGGCGGCGGCAAGGGATACGCCTGGCCGAGGTCTCCTGCCTGGCCGATGCTCGCAAGAGTGAAACCTGTTCATTTTCGGGCTTGTTGCGGTTGATGGCCCTTACGGCCCAGTGTGCCGTTCGGCGCGGAGTCGACCAGCTTGTGATTGCCGTTCATCCTCGCCACGCCGCGTTCTACCAGTGCTTTATTGCCTTCGAACCTATTGGTGAAGAAAAAACCTACTCAGCGGTCTGCGATAAGCCGGCCGTTGCGATGGTGTTGGACCTAAATCGGTTGAGCTTCGATCACCCAAAGGCATATAAGCGTTTGTTCGGAAAACCGTTCTCCGATGAGGTTTTGCGTTATAGACTGATATCGCCGGAGCTGCGGCGCGAACTTTGCTATCTGGCGGAAGAAATCAGGAAAACCGAACACTATTACGAAACGATGCTGAAACGGGTTTGTGCGTAACTTTTCGCGGCAGAACGCATTTCTTATCCTTTGTCGTGCCACACGGGATTGCTGCTTTTCTGATAAAGCCTAGAAATTAATCTCTCTAGGCTATCATTGCCTCTCAGCAGGCCAATCGGTCCGATGAGTCGGCTGAGAGACTGTAAACACCCGTCAAGTGGGGGGGGTTGCTTTGATGCTGCGTTCGAGTAGATACTGATCTATAATTTCATGGTAACGCTCCGCACTATATGACGGGTTAACCATGAATAAAACGTACAACCGATTTGACGCAACCACATCAGAAACCAGACCGCTCGAGCTTACACGCTATGAGGTTCTTCGGCTTTTGACGTTTTTGGAAGAACGGATCAAGTGTTCGGATACCAAAGCCAATGAAGAAACTCTGGCCGAGGTGCTGGTAAAGATGTGCGATGCCGAGACAATAGCGTTATGGCTACGCGAAAATGCTTCCATCAAAATCACTCGTAAAGAAGTCGCCAACATATTAAAGGCACTAGAAGCCAGTCCGGGTGAGTCGGCCTCGAAAAGCTCTTCGCCGTTGGCCTCTGTCGCCCGCAAGCTGAATGATGTGTTTTGAATCATGACGAAAGATTTTTCCCACTTGGACCTGGTTCGGGCTGCCATTCTTGCCCCCACGCCCGACAACAACCAGCCCTGGTTGTTTGGCTCCGGGGGCGAAGAGCTATTGGTCTATTTGGACCCGCGGCGCACGCTCTCCTCGGACGTTAATTCCATGTTCGATCTGTTGGGTTTGGGGGCGGCGATTGAGAATGTTCGGCTGGCTGCTTCTCGGCAGGGGTACGCGACATCGGTTGACGACAGTCCCGTTGTGCGCGGTGACTTGGCCGCTTGTGAAAGTGTGGGTAAGAGTGCGGATGAAGGGCGCGATGGGCCGAAGCTTGTGGCAAGACTGTCTTTCGGCCCCGGCGGGGAACCCGATCCGCTGGTCGAACAACTGGAGAATCGATGTACCTGTCGGAAACTCTATTCGACCCAGCCCTTGGGTGAGGAATGCCTTGACGGGCTGTCGGCTGCCGCCTCCGAGTTTGGCGAAGTTCAGTTGGATTGGATAATCGACCGTCCTCGAATTCGTTCGCTGGCCGGATTGCTGGCGTCGAGTGACCGTGTGCGGTTTGAATACGAGCCGTTCCACAACGAGTTATTTCGCCAGTTGCGGTTCACCGTCGACGAGGCCCAGCGAACGCGGGACGGTTTGGATCTGCGAACGCTGGAGCTACCGCCGGGGGCGGGCGCGATGTTGGGGATGTTGAAGCCGTGGAACCGTATGAAATGGCTGCACCGGCTGGGGGTGGGACGGTTGTTGACCGTGCCGTCGGCGGTGTCGGTATGCAAAACGAGCGCGATCGGCGTGCTGTCGCTCGGTGAACCGTCGCCCGGCGGTTTCCTGCGATCCGGACGGGCATTTCAGAGGATCTGGCTGGCCGCCGAAGCGGAAAAACTCTCCTTCCAACCGCTGGGGAGCCTGGCCATATTTTTTGCCCATGTGCAGCAGCTCGACGGCAAAAAGCTCAGCGGCCGTCACCAGGAGCTAATCGGCCGGTTAATCCCGCGCTTCGGCAGACTGGTCCCGCCGACCCGTGGAAGATGCGTACAGATGCTATTTCGCGTGGGCAAGTCGGCGCGGCCCGAAGTCCGCTCGTTGCGCCGGGCGGCTGAGGATGTGTTGGATTGTGACGGAATGAAAATGTGGAGCACATGAAGATGAATGGTGACAACACGCCAACTGAAGGGACCGCTTGGCAATATGAAGAGGCCTTTGCCCGCAATCGTGGAATCATTAGCAAGGAAGAGCAGGAGCGACTGAGAAACAGCCGGGTAGCGATCGTAGGGATGGGAGGCGTTGGAGGTATCGATCTTGTTACTCTGGCTCGACTTGGGATCGGCCGGTTTACGATTGCCGATCCGGACACTTTCGAGCTCGCGAACACAAACCGCCAATTCGGTGCGATGTGCTCCACGATGGGGCGTTCAAAGGCTGAAGTGATGGCAAACATAGCATGTGACATCAATCCTGACGTGGATGTTCGTGTATTCAGCGACCCGATCAGCTCTGAAAACGCCGATGATTTCTTGCGAGATGCCGATTTCTTTGTTGACGCAGTCGAGTTCTTTGCAATGGACGTCCGCCGGATGCTGTTTAGAATGGTTGCGTCGCGCGGGATCTATGGCATTACTGCGGGCCCGGTGGGATTCAGCGCAATCTGGATCCTCTTCGAGCCGGACGGAATGAGCTTCGACAGGTACTTCGACATGTCCGACAAGATGAGTGAGTTGGACAAGATCGTCGCCTTTGTCGTCGGTGTGGCGCCGAAGGCAACGCACACATCCTACATGGACCTCAATGAGTTGGATACTGCCTCTCGGACGGCACCATGCACTAGTCTTGCCTGCCACATTGCCGGCGGAGTTGTGGGATGCGAGGCCGTCAGAGTTTTGCTGGGCAAGGGCAGAATCAAGCCAGCGCCTTATTACCATCAGTTCGACCCGTTTGTCGGCTGCTTCAAGCACGGACGACTGCTTGGCGGCAACCGTCATCCCCTACAACGCATCAAACGCTGGGGGCTGAAAAGATTCCTCCAGAAGAAGCTGCGGGGAAATGAAGTTCAACCAATATAAGTGTCTAAAGTATATCACCCTCTATCTCACCGGGAATAATCCAATGAGTACTGCTTTTGCTACCAAACGTGACCTGACCGAGAGTGAATTCGATACGCTTTATCACGTGATGAGCGGTCATATCTACTTTCAGACTCTGAGCGCCGCA
>SDBV01005429.1_pt1 | contig 17999 bp, 13 predicted proteins | sample 2277081 | NCBI WGS metagenome assembly SDBV01 (sample SAMN10402039, study PRJNA504765) | marine sediment metagenome | isolation source: marine sediment core GS10_PC15, 223 cmbsf | place: Arctic Ocean: Southern Knipovich Ridge | collected 2010 | reverse complement strand
AAAAGTCAAAACATGCCAATCGTCTACACACTGAATGACGAATTAAGCACAGCCATGCTTAACCAGGACGGAAGTTTGGATTATGACGAGATAGCTTATGCTTGGGCTGGTCATATTAAGTATTTGATTGATTCTGGAGTTGATGTCCAATACGTTGAAATAGGTAACGAAGTTGATATTGAGCCCATGGAAGGTATTCAGAAACCGCCTGTCAGTGGGTCGAGTCTTCCGGCAAATAATACATATATCAACGCGCGCACTCCCCCCACTTCTGAAAATGAATACATCAAACTCTGGGAAGCCGTATATCCGGCAATCAAGAATGTTGCGCCTAATTTGAAAGTATCCGCTTACCCCTCCGGTCAGGGACAAGTTACAACCCCTTATTTTCCCTACAGTTATCTTTACACTCAATCTCCTTACAAGCCTGACTTTTTCCCGGTTCACATTTACAGCTTTGCCGGCAATCCAGGCGCTCAGACCGTAGTTGACAGTACCTGGAAGTACAGTGACAACTACCATGTTTCTTGGGACGGAACGATCATATCGTCGAGAGAAGCTTTTGCTGGTTGGGGAGTTAGTGTCCCCGAGATGGCTATCACTGAATTTAACTATGATGGTCTGGGTCAGTACAGTACGGCGAACCAGATGTGGGATGCTATCTATTATGCCAGCGTTATAGCCAATGCGGCTAATTCTGGGTTTACGATGACCACTTTTTGGGAGACCTTTGCCGGCTCAAACACCGATGAGCTAATAACCGATATATACGTTGACCCCACTCCGGAGCTAAAATCCCAAGCATTGGCCATGAGACTTTTTAAGCAGTTCAAAGGGTCTGGGCGACAAATACTTCAAAATACGGTTACCTCGGATGATAACGCTAACATCGTAGATTGGCAGGGACTACCCATCAATGACAATTTCATTAGCAAACGGGTTGAGTCACTAGCGACTAAGGACAGCCAGGGGGACTATAAGCTCCTCTTAATAAACAAGAATCTGTCTACGAGTCATACCGTGCAATACAATCTTGCCGGCGTAACCTCCGGAGACGTGCAAACTGATATATATACTGATAGAAACTCTTTGCTAAATCAGATCCCTCAAGCAGCAAACACATCTTTTAGCAACGGCTCATTCAATGTCGATATGCCGCCGTCAAGTATCGCAGTAATCGACATAACAAATGTCGTTGCCGGCCAAGACAGCATACCGCCAACGGTTTCAATAACAAGTCCGGTCGGCGGAGCTACGGTATCCGGGACAGTCAACATTGAAGCGCTTGCTTCGGATAATGTTGGTGTTTCAAGAGTAGAATTCTATGTTGACAATGTTCCAATGACAACCGACACCGCTTCTCCGTATACGTACGTTTGGGACACCACGGTAGAAAACGACGATGTTCATATCCTCAAGGTCATTGCCTATGATGGCGCCGATCTCTCTTCTCAGGACGAAATAAGCGTTAATGTCTTGAATCAGCTTACGGTCACTGGGCCTCTTGTTTCCTTCACGTTTGATGATGGTCTGAAAAACCAATACACAGACTTCTATCCCATTTTAAAAAATCGAGGGTTTCCAGGGGTTGTCTATATCAACACGAACGCGATTGGGGACGGAGCCCATTATAGTCTTGCGGACTTGAATGACATGAAAGATAACGGCTGGGAAATCAGCTCCCATACTTCAAACCATTGGGCCAATCTCCCGCAAAATCCTACGGCCTTTGATTATGAAGGGCCGGTTCAGGCAGCTAAAAACTGGCTGGACCAAAATGGCTTCCCAAGCTCAGGTTTCGCGTCGCCGAATGGTATTAATAATCCGACCGTTCAAAGTGTCGTGAGCAAATACCATCCGTACAACCGCACAAGCTGGGGAATACAATCTCTGCCGGTGGCAAACCCCTACTCACTTGCTTCGTTCGGTGTTGACTACACTACTCTAGATAGCGTTAAGGCTGCTTTGGATCAAGTCGAGACCGATAAGAGCTGGATCATCTTTTTAGCCCATGGCTGGAGTGCAGCTAGCGATTTTCAGCAAATTGTCCAGGAAGTTGACAACAGAGGAATCCCGGTTAAGACCGTAAGAGACGTAATAACCGGGGGAGCCGAGAGCTCAGATACAATCCCTCCTGAAACCACCATGGAGATCTCCTCGAGCAAATCTCCAATAAATGGCTGGTACTCAGCGGATACTGCGGTAATACTCTCAACAGGCGAACCTGGCACTACGTACTATCGCTGGGGCACGGACGCCACGCAGACCTACTCAGCGTCGTTTGCCGCTCTGGAGGGCGAAAACACACTGTACTACTGGTCTGTCGATTTAGCAGGTAATACCGAGGCGCCCAACTCGGCTCTAATCAAGGTTGACATGACCGATCCTATCTATCCAATTGCGGCCAGCCCCAGCCATATGATCGGTGGTTGGTCAAACGATAAGACGATTACCATGAAATACGGCTGCACCGGTGATGCGATCTCCGGGGTCGATGGATACTCAATGTCGTGGAGCGAGGGGACAACGGAAACTCCAACTCAAGTAATGCAGATTCCATATACGCCGGACCAATTGGAAACAACAGTCAGTCCGCCATTGGCCGATGGAACCTGGTACTTCAATATCGGAGCAAGAGACAAGGCCGGTAACTGGACGCAGACATTTCATTTGGGGCCTTATAATATCGATACCGCGCCTCCGAACACGGTCCTAGGCGCAATCTCCAGCTCCGCCATGGTAAACGGCTGGTTTTCCGCCGAGACGACGATTGCGCTTACCTCCGACGAGCCGGGAACCACTTACTACCGCTGGGAAGGGGAGAGCACGCAGACATACAGCGACCCGTTTATAGCGCCACCAGGTAAAAACGACATCTACTTCTACAGCGTCGACCCAGCCGACAACACTGAAGCGGTGAACAAAGAGACAATCAAAATCGACACAACCAAGCCGACCGACCCGACAATCTCCAGTTCGAGCCACCAAGTGGGCCAGGATTCAAATGACGCTACGGTGGACATCTCCATAGCAGGCGCCGCCGACACGCCTTCAGGTGTTGACGGCTACTCGGTCACCTGGAGCGAAGTGGTAACCGCTACACCACCGGCTAATGTCAATGTGGATGAAAGTGTCAATTCAATGACCAGCCCGGAGCTGGCGAATGGAAGTTGGTATTTTAACCTGAGAACCAAAGATAAGGCCGGCAACTGGACCGCTACCGTCCATCTGGGGCCGTTTGTGATCGATACTTCCGCCCCGAGCGGCTCGATCTTGATTAACAACGATGATCAATACGCGAACAATGCGTTAGTAAATCTCGGTCTCTCCAGTCCGGATGCCCTATGGATGCGCTTTGGGGAAACCACGGCAGCATTGTTTCTTCAGAGCTATCTGCCTTATAGCGCAAGTGCCACTTTCCCCTTAAGCTCACCGGACGGTGAAAAAACCGTCTATGTCCAATTCAAGGATACGGCCGGCAATGAATCAACTCCCACGGCCGACTCGATTATTCTCGATATGACGGATCCGATTGATCCGATAGGGGCCAGTTTAAGCCATATGCTGGGTCTTTGGTCGGCAGATAACACCATTGACGTTAGGGTCTGCGGCGCTAGCGATGCACTATCGGGGGTAGAGGGCTACTCAACTTCCTGGAGTAAATGGGTAACACAAACACCTGCGGAGATTGTAGACACAACTGATCTCTGTTTTTCGACCGCCAGTGCCCCTCTAACTGATGGTCTCTGGTACTTTAACCTTAGAACCAAAGACAGGGCGGGCAACTGGACCGAGACATTTAATTTAGGGCCGTTTATGATCGAGGCCGGACCCCCGACCACGAATCTGGAAACAACCTCTAGCTCCGCTATGGTAAACGGCTGGTTTATCGCCGAGACGACGATTGCACTTACTGCCGATGAGCCGGGAACCACTTACTATCAGTGGGAAGGGGAGAGCACGCAGACATACACCGGACCCTTTATGGCACTGGAAGGTCAAAACGATATCTTTTTCTACACGATTGATCTGTTCGACAAAAAAGAAGTCATACAAAAAGCGACAATTAAAGTTGATACCACCGAACCGACCGACCCGACAATCTCCAGTTCGAGCCACCAAGTGGGCAAAGACTCCAATGACGCTACGGTGGATATCTCCATAGCGGGCGCCACCGATGCAGCTTCAGGTGTTGACGGCTACTCGGCCACCTGGAGCCAAGGGGGAACCACCATACCGTTGGCTACTGTCAACCTGGATGAAAGTATCAATTTTACGACCAGCCCGGTGCTGGCAAATGGAAGCTGGTATTTTAACCTTAGAACCAAAGATAGGGCCGGCAACTGGACCACTACCGTCTACATGGGACCGTTTGTGATTGACGTAAAAAAACCTCAAGGTCAGGTTAGTGTTGAAAGTGGCGCCGACTTTACTAACTCGCGACTGGTTACCCTCAACCTCACAACCACCAACGACTCACAGGGCTTCACGACGAATGCAGGGGGTCTTTCGCCTCTCTTTGCGGGCTCGATATCACCTAAAATAGTTGAGCAAATGAGATTCAAGAATGCTGGCGGTCCTTGGTCTGCATGGCAGGGTTTTGCCTCAAGAAAAGCCTGGGTCTTAAGGGACCGCGATGGACAACAGCGTGTTTATGCACAATTCAAAGATAGGGCAGGGAATCTTTCACAAACGGCAGTCGACGATATATTCCTCGATCGCATTCGCCCGAAAACACGCCTGGTCGCACCCTGGATTTCAACCAAGAGATCATCGTCAGGCGAATTTAAGCTCAATTGGTCTGCATCAGACTCGAGTATGGGGTCCGGTATCGACAACTATCTAATTAAATACCGTCATGCGAGAGCCAAGAACTGGACAATTTGGAAGGTTGGAACCAAGCAAACATCGGCCGTCTTCAAAGGAAAAGCCGGACGCGTGTATCACTTTAGGGTAAAAGCGGCCGATCGGGCCGGAAACTCCGGGTGGTCCAAAGTTCGGCGCACGATAGTTCCGTACAACGAGGACAGTCTGGTCTACAAAAAGTTTGGATTCAAGGGTGCAGTTAAGAAAACCGGCTCCCGGTATTATCGCGGAACAGCCCGCTACTCGAAAACAAAAGGCAATACCGTGGTCTATAAATTCAAAGGGAAAAGTATCGGCCTGATATCAACCACAGCAAAAAACCGCTCCAAGGCCCAGATATTCTTGGACGGGAAATACATCAAGACCGTTGATGCACATTCGTCGCAAGCACGGTTTCGACAAATTGTCTTCCATCACTCCTGGAAAAAGAGTGGCACGCATTATCTGAAAATCGTCAACCTGGCGACCCCGGGCCGCCGGCGGTTCGATGTTGACGGCCTCGGTGTCGGGCGTTAAGCCGCCAAAATACGCGCGCACAAAGGCAGGCTCGTTCTTGGTCTCTTGAAGTCCGAAAGTTTCGACGCTGGAGAGTTCTTACAAAAGTCGACTAACGCCAGGCCCTTAAAGGCTGTCGGCGATTGACCAAAACGAAGACGCCGGCCCCAATCAGGGCCGCGGCTAGAAGTAATAGGGTGTTCGTATTATTGCCGGTCGCCGGGGCTGGAGACAAACTGAAAGAAGCGAGAAATATTTCGAAGTCCGATCCGTCCGTGCCCTGCCAAGCTACTTGGTTACCGCTGATCACTGAGTAAAAATCGTTAAAGACGTTGCTTGTCAACTGGGTGGTGCTACCGTCGATATTGAGGAAAATCTCGCCGTCGGCTCCGTCCCACCCATACCAGACCGTATCATCACCACTGACTTGCGAAGCATAGTCATTCTGGGAGTTGTCTGTCAGCTGGGTCGTGCTTGAACCGTCGTAGAAGAAAATCTCCCAGTCCAATCCGTCCCAGCCTTGCCAGACGACATTGTCGCCGCTCACCTGCGGCTCCTTATCGTCATTGGCATTCGTTGTTATCTGGGTCGTGCTTGAACCGTCGTAGAAGAAAATCTCCCAGTCCAATCCGTCCCAGCCTTGCCAGACGACATTGTCGCCGCTCACCCGCGGGTCCGTATCGTCATTGGCATTCGTTGTTATCTGGGTCGTGCTTGAGCCGTCGTAAAAGAAAATCTCCCAGTCCGATCCGTCCCAGCCTTGCCAGACGACATTGTCGCCGCTCACCTGCGGGTCCGTATCGTCATTGGCATTCGTTGTTATCTGGGTCGTGCTCGAACCGTCGAACAAGGATATCTCCCAATCAGAGCCGTCGTCATTTTGCCAGACGACATGATTCCCGCTTATCTGAGGAAACGAATCTCCTCTACCATTGTTTGTCAATTGGGTCGTGCTGGAACCATCATAAAAGAAGACCTCCCAATCGGCGCCGTCATAGCCTTGCCAGGTAACATTACCGCTGCTGGTTTTGGCCCCAGAGTCTGTGATCGCGTTGGTTGTCAGTTGAGAGGTCGATTGCGTTTGACTGTCGTATAAAAATATCTCTTCGTCGGCTCCACCGCCGAAGCCCTGCCAGACGACATAGCCGTCGCTCAGATGAGGATTGGTATCGTTGTCGCTGTTGGTTGTGAGTTGAGAGGTAGTGAGCTCCAAGGCTTGCGCTATGCCGGAGAAGGTGAGGAGAAAGACGAGAGTTTGCACTGCCAAATAAATAGCCACTCTTTTAGTCCGCAAAAGCATCACCCCACTGCCCCGGTGGCCAGTTTCCCTAGCTGCAACTGACCTTAATTTATCCTATCTCAAGCAAGCACTTCCGTCAATCAGGCGAATTTATTAGCTCTTGCTACGCGTGGATTCTTCCCTTGGCTTTGCCAAGAAATAGTACTGTCGGTTCTGGAGGCAGTTCTCGATCGCCCTTACCGAGAAGCTGTTTATAACGAACTGTTTTTGTCGTGCCTGCTTTGGCTCGGGTGCGTCAACCGGAACGCAAGCACCACGATGTCATCCGTAAGGGCGCCTTTCGTGAATTTTTCGACCCGGGCGACTAGCCTCTTCGGTAGCTCCTCTGGTCCGCCGCCGGCGAGTTCCCGCACGGCTTTGAGAAGGCGCTCCTCGCCGAAGAACTCAGCCCCTCGGCGGGCCTCGGTGATTCCGTCGGTATATATGACGCAGATATCGCCGACCTCCAAGTTCGTGGTCGAGATCGAATAAGTAAATCTGGGAACCGCTCCCAAAAGCCCTGAGTTGGCCCATAGTTCACTTACTCGGTCGTCTTTGACGACCAGCGGAGCTGGGTGGCCTGCGTTGCAGTATTTAAAGGTCCCCGTCGCCACATCCAGGATACCGAAGACAGCGGTGGCGAAGACCGCGGGCTCAGTCGCCTTGATCATGACCTCGCTTACTTTTTGCATCACCCGGGCCGGCGATCGGTCGTGGGCACTAAAAGCGCGCACAGTATTCTTGACTAGCGCTGCCGCATTGGCCGCTTCGACCCCATGGCCGGAAATGTCGCCGACGAGTATCCCCACCAACCCTGAGCCCAACTCGAAGAGCTCGAAGAAATCTCCACCGACTGCCGCAAGTTCCGTCGCCGATCGGTAGCAATGGCCAAACTGTAAACCGGAGATCTCCTCCGGAACTGACAGGAGGGCGGTCTGTAAGGTGTCGAGTATCGAGCGCTCGATATCGCGGAGGCGGCGGTTCTCGACGGCCAACGAGAGGGCGACTGATAGTTTATTGGCGAAGTCGACCTCTTCCGCGGAGAAGGTGATGGTGCGAGAGTGATAGTAGAAGCCGAGCATGTCGATCGTCTCCCCGCTGACGGTTAGTGGCAGGACGATGAGCGATCGTATGCCGAGCGCACCCATCAGGGCTCGATCGACGCGAGTGTCTACGGCAGTATCCTTAATAAAGATAGGTCGTTGCGCGAGGGCAGCGGCGCTCAGCTCCGGGGTCCGGGACGCACTCAAACGGTGGCCAACCAGTGATGATGGGTAGCCGCAGACGTGCTTGACAACCCAGACCTCTTCGTCGCGGAGGACAACCATCGCATTCTCCGCCTCGATCGCCTCAGTTGCTTCGTAGAGAACTTCCTCGAAGATTGCGTCGAGGTTGATGTGAGGGCGGGTAGCGATAGCGTTGATGCGATTGATGGCCTCGCTCAGTTCCGTGGCCCGGGTCCGACGCACGACATCGGTCTCAAGGGTCGCGTTAGCTTCACGCAACTCCAATGTGCGGGATCGGACCTCGACTCGGAGTCGCTCAGACTCGGTTTGATAGCGATGGACTGCAAAAGTGGCCACAGCAGCAGCGAAAAAGGTAGCCAGGAGCCCGAGAAGGGCCAATGGTGTGTTGATTGCCTGTCTCTGGTCCGATAAGGACAGGTGCCAGGTCCCGTTCGGCACACTGAGCGCATAGTCTACTGGCTCCACAAGCCGCTCGTTGCTGGAGCGGGCGAAGACTTGCCGGCGATCGGAGTCAGGGTGGATGCGCCAAAGCCGCCAGGCGAAGCCGCGCCTGCCAAGCTTGTCCATGCCGGACACATCAAGCAAATCATCAAGAGGGATCAAGACGATAGTAAAACCCCAGAATCGTTCCTCGCCATTCCGATTAGGTGAAAAGACGGGTAGGCGCCCGACAACAGCTACCCCGTCTTGTATCAGGTCGACCGGGCCGGCCAAGGTTAGTTTCTTGCTTTTGATCGTCTTCAGGGTCTCTTTTCGGCGCTTGGGATCTTTCAAGAGGTTGTGGCCGATAGCGACTTTATTACCCTTTAGTGGATATATCTGCCTGACGATGCCGTCGGGGGCCAGCTGCACATTAGCGACCCCGTCGTAGGTGGAGAGGATATCTCGGCCCAGGGCCGAAAAATCATCTATTTTACCGTCACCGTGCCGCAGGGCAGTTTCAAGAGTGAATGTAGCGGATAGGAGGTGGTCGAGATGACTGCGGACAGATTGGGCCTGACTGCCCGCGATTTCAGTAAGAGTGCTCTGTCTCTGGACTTCCTGGTTTCTAATGTCCAGTAAGTTCAGGGCCATTCCGGCTATGAAAACGACAACAAAGACGGTGCCTGCAGTAAAATGCTGCTTGGTTAGGCGCATCAAACGTTCGTATCCGCGCTATTGGGAATCGCGATTCTTTGGTAGAGATAGGACGGTCTGCGCATACTGACCCCTTGTTTGTTATTGTCCAGGCAGACGTATTCCCTAAAACGCATGCCCCAGTATCTTACCCTTATTTGTCCAGCAAGTCAGCATTATTATGACTAACACTACCTTTACTGGCTAATCCTGAACGAGTAAGGTGGCAGCATGAAATACTATTTAGTGATCTCAAAACCGAGCGCGTCAATAGAGGCCGGCCGCGAACTGAAGTTCTTCGAGTGGCTCAAACACCAGGAAAAGACCGGGAAAGTCAGAGAGTACTGGGCCCTCAAGGACCGGCCCGGTATCGCGGCCATCCTGAGAATGAACTTCGAGAGCGAGCTAGAGGAGTTTCTGGCCGGCTGGAACGAGCGGGCCCCGGCGGAGTTCTCGATCGAGCCTCTGATGAGCAAGAAGGCCCTTGACGCAGAGTTGGCAAAGAAACTTCTCGGCTGACGAGTCCCCCGAAAAAGGGGAATCAACAGTCAAGGAAGATGCCTGTCTGTGATTGAGGGGGAATAATGACTAACGAAAATGATTTATGGCATGAGATCGAGCAGACCTGGGGGTTCGTTCCCGAGTGGTTCAAGGGCCTCCCGCGGGAGACTATGGCCGCCGAGTGGGGCCTGTTGAAGAATCGGGAGATCGATGAGTCTCCTATACCCAACAAGTACCGGCAGTTGATCGGCATCGCGGTCGCCGCACAGATGCAATGCCCGTACTCAGTCTCTTATCACACCGAGGTCGCGAGGCTGTGCGGGGCCACTCCCGAGGAGATCGAGGATGCCGTGTTGATGGCGAAGCATACAGCCGGATGGGGAACGTATCTTCGGGGGACGCAGGCCGAACTTGAAACATTCAAGCGGGAGGTGCGGGAGGTCTGCGACGCGGTCGTCGCGAAAGAGAGGGCCGCCTAGACAGCACTACCATCGTCCCCCTTCACCTGGTAGAATAGGTTCACCACTGAAAGGAGGTGGTCGTATTGATAGAGACCAGTGGAGGTGGCTGTAGTTAGGTGCCGACAGGCATCGCGGCTTGGTCGGCACCGGCTAATCCTAACAGCTACACCGGCGGGGCCCTCAGGGGCCCCGTTTTCTATACCTTCCCCTTTCACTTAGGTCGCCCTTTGTGCTACGATATTCCATGATCAGTTTGTAACACTTGCTACAAGCACTGCCAACTAAAGAAGACACCGGCTGAACCTTTGAAAAGAGTACTGTTAGTTAATGCCCGCAGGGGCTATATCTCGAGCGAATACGGCCTGGGCTACCAGGTGCCGCTCGGACTTGTTTTTGTCGGCGGCCCACTTGTAGACGCCGGCTTCGAAGTAAAGCTAATTGATGCCGACGCGTTAAAGATGTCCCTTGCCGACCTGACGTCCGCGGCCGCTGATTTCTCACCGGATATCATTGGAATCAGCCACACCGGCTCGACGGCCGCCCATACTCACGTTGTCGAGACCATAAACGCCTTGAAAAAGTCCATGCCGCTTTCAAAGCTGGTCTACGGGGGCGTTTACCCGAGCTTTGCTTGGCGCGCCATTATGGAAGATGTCTCTCAAGTTGACTACATTGTCAGAGGTGAGGGTGAGAAAGTGACGTTGCAGCTGGCGACCGCATTGCGGGATGGTGGTGCGCTGGGTGATATTGACGGCCTTGTCTGGCGGGACGGCGACAGCTTTAAGGTTAACCCGGCGGCCAGGCCGTTGTGCGATCTCGACGATTATCGGCCGGGCTGGGAGCTGGTCCAGTGGGACTTATACCGGTTGCTGGGGCAGCGGGCCTCGGGCGTCCAGTTCGGCCGCGGTTGCCCGAATACCTGTAATTTTTGTGGCCAGTGGGTTTTTTGGAAGAAATATCGGCGCCGGAGCCCCAAGAACTTTGTCGATCAGATCGAGCACTTGGTGAACGAATACGACATCGAGCATGTATGGCCGGCCGACGAGCACTTCGCGGCCGACCGCGTGGCCCTAAAAGAGGTTCTCGAGGAGCTGATTTTTCGCGGAATACGAGTCTCCATGTCGATCAACGCCTCCGTCGACACAATTCTGCGCGATGAGGACATCCTCCATTTATACAAGAAAGCCGGTGTCGATTTCGCGGCCCTCGGAGTCGAGTCCGACAACGACGAGGTCGTCGACAGTTTCGGGAAGAGTTCGTACTCGATGGCTTGCAAGGCGATGTCTCTCTTGCGGCAACACGGCATACTCTCGTGCGCCAATGTCATCTTTGGTCTGGAAGACGAGACCTTCAAGACCATTTGGCGCCGGTTCCTGAGGCTTCGCCACATGGATCCCGATTTTATCAACGCCACCTATCTGACGCCGCATTTCTGGACCCCGCTTGGCGCTAAGGTACCGCTAGACAAAGTGATCCAGCCAGACACGTCGCGATGGGGTTATCGCAACCAGGTTATGGCCACACCTCACCTGACGCCCGGCCAACTGTTTTTTGGCGTCAAGGCGACGGAATTCTTTCTCCATATCCGGCCGTCCCGCCTTTGGCGGGCTATCTTTCCTTACGACCGGATTGTCGGCCGCATGGGAATGAACGCTCTTTGGCGGGCCTTGATCGTCTGGACGATCGAGGTCACCAGAGACAGGCCCAAGAACATGATAAAAAGAGGCGAGTTTTTGGCCCACAAAGCGTCCGTGCGCATACTCTTTCCGCGGGCGGCTCGTAAAGAACGAAACCGCTAATGTTAAGCCGCTAGTGCTGCAGTAAAGACGAGAACTGCTGCGCGTGGTCTTCCTCGGTCGCCAGAATCTCCTCGAAAAGGTCCCTGGTGACGATGTCACCGTCACTATCCGCCCGGTCTATCACTTTATGATATAGCGTGATAGCGTCCTTTTCGGCAGCCAGGTTGTCGGCTATCATCTCCTCTAGGTTGCCGCCGACCTTGATCTCGACCGGTTTGGTGGTCGGGGTCGCGCCGAAATAATCGAGCCGTTCGGCTATGGCCTCGGCGTGCTTCATCTCCACGATGGATATTTCCTTGACCATGGCTCTGAAAGGTGGGCTATCAAGCCCCTTGCCCATCACGTGATGCCACATGTATTGGGTGGAAACAGCCAACTCTCTGGCCACGCTCTGTTGCATCAAGTCCATCAATTCTTCGCTCAAATCTATCACCTCCGATCGACTACGGTTATTCCCAATGGGATACGAAAATCACCGCCTCGGGTATGAAATGACCGTGAGACCGGTGGAGATATTTAGCTTTGAATCAGGCCCGGAGGCCGACTATGCCGCCTCCTATTATTTCGCGACTCCGGATGGGGTGTGGTTGTTCGACGCCCAACTGCTCCGAGACGAGGCCGAGGACTTGCTTCTGCAGATCGGCGAAGACCTCCCTCAGGCAGAGATCGACTCTGTTTTTATCACTTCGGCTGCCCTGGAACACTACGCGTCGCTCGGCGTCATCACTCGCCAACATAAGCCGCGCGTTTACGCGACCGCCGCCGTCAGAAAGCGAATTACCGCTGGCGCCGGACAGCGTCTGGCCGCCATCAAAGAAGAGTATGGACCGCGGGCGCCTGACTCGTTTGTCTTTCCCGAGGGAACGGTGCGCGCTTCCGAGCGGCGTCAATGGAAAGATCTCGAGGTTGAATTTCTCGACGTCGGCGTTCGTGAGCCTGCCGGGAATCTGGTCTGCTTCCTGCCGGCCAAGAAGCAGCTGATAGCCGGCGACTTGGTCTTTAACAAGGTTCATCCGTTTCTTGATAAAGTTGATATCGATAGCTGGGTTCGCTCGCTGGATATATTGAGTTCGCTGAACCCCAAGACGGTCTATCCGGGCCATGGTCCGGTAGTTGGCGGGGAGGTACTGACTCATCTCAAGCGGTACCTGGCTCACTTCCGAGTGGCTGTGGGTTACTTTGGACGTACCGGACAGAAACTGACCGACAACCTCAAGGACGGGGTCCTCGAATTAATGATCGACAAATACCCCGACTATCACGCGCCCGAGAATCTTGTTCCCGGGATTATCCTTGAATACGATAAACAATTCGGGCGACGCGCAGCCTAGAACGCTGCCTAAACCCCGCCTGCTGCGTTATCCTCCGCCTCGGCTCGGTTGCGTTTAGAGTACGCGCCCTCATATCGGCGTTCGTCTGCCTTGCAGCCGGAGCTTAGGCAGCGTTCTAACTTTCAGTTGCCGGAACTTTCAAGATCAGATGCCGTGAGCCAGTCGGTCCGCCAGGACCGCCGGAAGTCCGGCTGCGAGCATCTTCCGGCGGCACTCTTCCACGCAATATTCGGTGCGTCGCCATTCTATCCAGTCGCCATCTGTGTCGACGATGGCGTAGGCGGCCCTGGGGTCGCCGTCTCGAGGTTGTCCGACGCTGCCGGGATTGACGAGCACGCGGCGGCCGAAATCACTTAGACTGAAATGGTGGCCCGGTCGAGGCACAAGGCGGTCGGTTTTGCTGCCGTCCCGCGATTGAAAGTATGCGATCGGGCGGTGAGTGTGGCCAAAGAAACCGTGCCCGTCCCACTCGGTTTCGAAGGCGGTTTCGGCTGTTGCGATCGAGTTCAAGTAGCCCCAGACGGGATCAGTCGGCCCCCCGTGCCATAGTCTGGTTCGCGGTTCTATCGCCAGTGCCGGGGGATGGTCCAGCCAGGCGCGCTCAGTTTCTCCCAGGCGGGCTATCGTCCACTCGATTGCTTCTCGACCGGCGGGAATGAAGTCTGTGAGTGGAATGCGGCCGAGCGCCGCTAGATCGTGATTGCCGGAGACCGCCCGCACGACGCCAGGGAAAGAGCTAATTAATTTCACACATTCGAGAGGTTCTGCTCCGTAACCGACGACGTCACCGAGTGACCACAGTTCGTCGCAGGGGCCGGCGTCTTCAAGCACGGCCGCCAAGGCGCCTGCGTTACCATGAACATCGCTGACGACCAGTGCTTTCATGCGTCTAGAACCGCTCCCCCCCGGCCCACCAGGCGGGCGAGCGTCCATCAGCGCGGCGTTCTGTGTAGTGGTTGGATATCGAGCGGTCCATCAGGTAGCCGATCGGGGTGACGAAGACCAGCACGGCGGCGCCGACGCCGGGTCCGGCCAGGACTGTCATCAGCAACGCCATCATCAGGCCGGAATACGCGCCGCCGTATGTCGACCGGGCCCTGGCCATTACCGACGACAGCCACGGCACGACCAGCATACTGGCGAAGAAGAAGAAGGCCAGCGTTATCGCCAGCCACGGAGGCATCGGGTCGCGGGCTTTGCTCGGGACTCGCTCCAGTGCTTCGGTCAAGGTATTGACTCGATCAAGGATGATTGTCGCCTCGCGCCGGCCCCTGCTCGTATCTAGCACTCCGGTCAGCTTCTCTCTCACGTCTCTAGTCAGCGGTGGCCTCAATTTACCGCCGACTTCCGCTTGAACCGTCCCGTCGTCCCCAATGAGCAGCAAGAGGCCGTTCTCCAGGGTCGGGCGTCCTTTCCGCCAAAAAGCGAAAAGGGTGTTGCTATAGTCCTGCCCGGCCGGACCGTTGATAGTCACAACGACAAGATCGTGACCCGAAAGGCGACGGTAATGGTCTAATCTTCGGGAGATTGCGGCTTTCTCGCGTGCGCTCAGGCGTCCGGCGAAATCATTGACAGAGCCGCGCGGGGACGGCAGATCGATCTCGGCGTTCGCCGCGGTCCGGGCGACGCCAAAGAGCACGCCCGCTATTAGTACGATGAGTAAGAGTTTGCCGGACACGGTCCTATTTTAGCACCCGTTTGAAATCTTGACCCAGGGGCATGTAGGTGACAAACTAAACCGTTATGTTTGAAACACTCTCAGATAGACTTCAGAACGTTTTCTCTAAACTTAAAAGCCGCGGAAAGCTGACCGAGGCTGACGTCGATGCTGCCCTTAGAGAGGTCCGCCTCGCCCTCTTGGAGGCCGACGTCAACTTCAAGGTAGTTAAGAGCTTCGTTGCAAAATTAAAGGAGCGGATCGTCGGTTCCGAGGTGATGGAGAGCCTGACTCCCGGCCAGCAAGTTATCAAGATAGTGAACGAGGAGATGACGGCGTTACTGGGTTCTACCGAAAGCCGTCTACCGATGGCGTCTCAACCGCCGACCGTTATCTTGATGGTCGGGCTGCAAGGCTCGGGTAAGACGACTGCTTCTGCTAAGCTGGCCAATCTTCTCCGCTCACAGGGCCGAAAACCGATGATGATCGCTGCCGATACGTATAGGCCGGCGGCCATCGATCAATTACAGGCGTTGGGCGCCGAGAACGATTTGGCTGTTTTCTCCACACCCGGGACTCCGGAGGAAATAGTCTCCGCCGGGCTCAAGCAGGCAGTGACCCAGGCTCATGATGCCGTAATCATCGATACGGCCGGTCGTCTCCATATAGATGAGAAGATGATGGGGGAGATCGTACGTATCAAAGGGATTGCTAAACCGCATCAGATTTTACTGGTCGTCGATGCAATGACCGGCCAGGACGCCGTCAATGTAGCCACGGCCTTCCGGGAGCAAGTCGATTTCGATGGGCTCATACTAACAAAGATGGACGGCGACGCCCGTGGTGGGGCGGCCCTCTCTATTCGCTCCGTGACCGGAAGGCCGGTCAAGTTCGTCAGCAGCGGAGAAAAGATTGATTCGCTGGAAACGTTCCACCCCGACCGGATGGCTTCTCGGATACTCGGCATGGGCGACGTGCTGACGTTGATAGAAAAGGCCCAGGCGACAACTGACTCTGCTAAAGCGAAGGAGATGGCCGAGAAGCTCAAGCGTCAGGAATTCGATCTCGAGGACTTCTTGGAGCAGATGAAGCAGTTGAAGAAGATGGGCCCTATTAGCCAGATTATGGGCATGCTACCTGGGGTATCTAACATCCCAGGACTGAAAAACAGCCAGGTCAATGAAGACGACTTGCAGCGAGTCCAGGCGATAATTGAATCGATGACACCGCAAGAGAGGCAGCAGCCGGCGATCATCTCCGGCAGCCGGCGCAAGCGGATTGCCGGCGGTAGCGGCACCTCGGTTACCGAGGTTAATCAGCTGCTCAAGCAGTTCGAGCAGACAAAGAAGATGCTTAAGAGCATGACCCAGATGGCCGGCAAGAAAGGCCGTCGCGGCCTCCCCTTCATGTAATGACAAGTAAGCCTATTGTCTCATTTGTCGACTAAGGTATAATTGAAGGCTTGAATGCGATAAGAAGAACGGAGGTGAAGAATTGTCAGTTAAGTTACGTTTAAGTCGAGTAGGCGCGAAAAAGAAGCCCTTCTATCACTTGGTGGCGGCCGATTCACGGATGCCCAGGGATGGCAGGTTCATCGAACTAATCGGTCGTTATGACCCACGCCAGGAGCCGTCGCTAGTCGAGGTCGATTCGGAGAAGGCGATAAAGTGGTTGGCCAGGGGAGCGCAACCTACCGCGCAAGCGGAGAAGTTGTTGCAGATCAGTGGCGTCCGTCAAGATTTTGATAAGAACAAGAAAAAGTATCTGGAGGAGGTTTCCTCATGAAAGAGCTTCTCGAATATCTAGCCCGGTCGCTGGTCGATCAACCTGATGATGTCAGAGTCGATGTGATCGAAGGGGAGACTTCGCAGATTCTTCAGCTGCATGTCGCTCCGGATGATGTCGGCAAGGTTATCGGGAAGCAGGGGAGGATCGCCAAATCTCTTCGGACGCTGGTCAAAGCGGCCGCCGTGAGGGAAGAGAAGAAGGCGATCGTGGAAATCATCGATTGAACGGCGCGGCCGTTGATTTGGGGTCGTCGCATATGTCTTCATCCAACTTCATGGTCATCGGGCACCTCGGTAAGCCGCACGGTTTGGAGGGCTATATAGAGGTTGTCAGCTTGACCGACAATCCGGAAAGATTCACGGTCGGGAACTCGTTTCGACTCAACCCGCCCCAGGGAGACCTGGAGACCGTCACCGTCATTGGGGTCAAAGAAAAGCGAGGCCGGCCGGTGCTACGCTTTGCCGATCTGGCTGATCGAGACGCTGTGGCCGATCTCAGTGGTGTCGAGTTGCTTATCGAAGATGCCGAGGCCTCGAAACCGCCGGACGCTTTCTGGGTCCACGATATCGTCGGGTGCGAAGTCGTCACGAATGACGGGCAGAGACTCGGAGAGGTCACAGCGGTCGAGCGGACTGGCGGAAACGATGTCTACATTGTCTCCGGCCAAGGTAAAGAATACTTAATCCCGGCCATACACGATGTGGTCAAGAGCATTGATATCGAAGCCCGGATTATCACTATCGAGCCGCTCCCGGGGCTCTTGGATCTCTAAATCGTAACCGCCCACGGACGTTAGGACCTCATGCGCATCGATGTCATCACTATTTTCCCGGAAATGTTCCCGCCGGTACTCGATACGGGCATGCTCAGGGTGGCCCGGGAGCGCGGCCATATGGAGGTCGTCACTCATGACCTTCGCGACTATACAATCGGCCGTCACCGGCAGGTAGATGACGAGCCCTACGGAGGCGGTCCGGGTATGGTGATGATGGCTGAGCCGTTCTACCAGGCTGTCACCGGGCTCTTGGGGGGCGAACCATATCTTCTTCCGGGCGGCACACGCACCATCCTGATGTCGGCCCGGGGGACGCGTCTCGATCACCAGGTTGTTAGCAGCCTGGCTCGGGAAGAAAGACTATTATTACTCTGCGGCCGCTATGAGGGCGTGGATGCGCGCGTCACGGATTTTGTGACGGACGAGATATCGATCGGCGACTATGTGCTCAGCGGCGGTGAGATCGGGGCCATGGTCATCATAGATGCGGTCGCCCGTTTACAGGCCGGGGTCTTGGGTGCGGCGGAGTCTTTGGCGGAAGAGAGTTTTGCCGGCGGTCTATTGGAATACCCGCATTACACCAGACCGGCCCGCTGGCGGGAGGCAGGAGTGCCGCCGGTTCTGCTCTCCGGAGACCATCGGAAGATCGATGAGTGGCGGTTCGAGCAGTCGAATTTGAGTACC
>SDBV01005428.1_pt1 | contig 18001 bp, 17 predicted proteins | sample 2277081 | NCBI WGS metagenome assembly SDBV01 (sample SAMN10402039, study PRJNA504765) | marine sediment metagenome | isolation source: marine sediment core GS10_PC15, 223 cmbsf | place: Arctic Ocean: Southern Knipovich Ridge | collected 2010 | reverse complement strand
CAACTTTTCCGAGCCTAGCCCTGATGCGCCTTTCACAAATGTATGGACCCCAAGTTTCGGAACTGCTGATCAAAGATTATGTCCCTGAATACATAAACAGCCCAGGTGATTGGAGCACAGTTACCTTTGACCACACCCTCGACATGGCCACTGGGAATTTCCGCTCAGCTGGCTATATGGATGATGAAGAGAATTTCGATACTGATCCGTTTTGGAGTGAAGAATTCTATGCCGGAAGGATCGCGGCTGCCTTCAATTGGCCGCACAGCGCCGAGCCCGGTTCACAATGGGTCTACCGCACCTTCGACACCTTTATCATCACCAGGGCTTTACACAATTACCTGCAAACTGTAGCTGGTTCGGATGCTGATATCTTCAACTTCCTGGTTGATGAAGTATTTATCCCTATCCAGATCGGTCCGGGAGCGCAGACAACACTGAGGACCAAGGATAACAATTGGCAGGGGCAACCTTATGGCGGGTATGGGCTCTGGTGGATCCCTGATGACATCGCTAGGATTACTAACTTTCTCAATGTAGATAAAGGTGTTGTTGTTGGTGAACAGATCTTGTATCCAGGATTATTAGCTGCTGCGATGCAATCCGATCCCGATGATCGCGGCGTTGATATCGACTCGCGGACGAGATACAACAATGCCTTCTGGGCGAGGCCCTATACCCAACGTGATGGCTACGACTGTGAATTCTGGGTCCCGCACATGTTGGGATACAGCGGAATCGCGATCGTTTTGATGCCAAATGGATCAAGCTACTATTACGCCAGCGACAACCAGGATTTTACCTGGTTGGAGGCGCTCAAAGAATCAAATAAAATCGCACCCCATTGTCCACCTTAGTTTGGGTATTTGTCTACACCCTCCGGCAGGTTGGATCCAAATTTAGTTATTTAAAGGTCATCCGGCTGATTACAATCTGCAGGATTCTGGGAAAATGACCGGGAAATATGCTTCGGATGGCATTGACGATCACCGCATCCGTTCCAAATACGAGCTGCTTCTTATCCACCTTCACTGTATTCAATATTTTCTCAGCTGCCTTTTCAGAGGATAACCCTATCGCCTGTGTGAAAATCTCGTGCACTTCTTCGCGCTGCCGAGTGTCGGTCAAGTCGGGCGCATTTTTAATTATGTTGGACTTCACCCCACCTGGATGAGCTATCCACACTGAGATGTTCGTCCCAACCAGCTCGGATTGTAAAGATTCCGTTAACCCCCGCATGGCGAATTTACTCATTGCATAGGGACTGTAACCGTACTACCCAACCAATCCAGCCAGACTCGACATATTGACAATCGCTGCTTCTGGCCGGGTTCGAAAATTTGGTAAAAAAAACCGGATACCGGGATAAACCTCCCACATATTTACACCGATGACCTTTTTAAACTGCTCATCGGAGATATCTTCGAAGATAGTCTGGGTCAAGGTGAAGCCGGCATCATTGCCCAATCATCAAGTTTTGAGCCCCTGAACTAACAGGAATCATAAAGAAATTATTAGATCGCGCGATTATTGTCACATTTTTATATCGATCGGTGTTTTAATATAATAGGGTAAACAAAATTGAACAGAATCGCTCATTTTTAAAGGAGCTTTGAATGATGAATAGAAAAAATATCTTGTTGGTAATCGGTGGCGTGGTTTTGATCGCTGCTCTGGTGAGCGGTTTTGTGTTAATGCAGCCTTCAGCGGAAGATATTCTCGTGCAAACCATTGAAACACTGGAGACGATCAACGATGCTCATGCTGTTGTTGAAGTAGAAATAGATACAGTGGAAAAAGACTTCACAGCGACATTTGAAATTTGGGGACGCCGGAGTGATGATGGACCTGGCGCTTTCCGGTTAATGGTGTTGGAATCCAGCGATGAGAAGGCTGCGGATGCTGTTGTGGTCAGTGATGGAGAGAATCTTTGGGCTTACGCTCCAGCAGAGGGTAAGGTCTTTGTGGGCACCGCTGAGGAAGCCAGAGAGTTGATGGCCGATAAAGAACCTTTTATGGGCGAATTCGATAAAGATGACTTCGAGCATCCCGAAAGTCCCGTAGAGGCTGTCCAGATGCTGCTGGAATACTTCGACGTGACGAAATCGGATACTGTTCTGGTCGCAGATACATCCACCCGTCTGCTCAAGTTAAATCCGATCCCAGAGCAAATGCCTGCAGAATATGTAGCAGTTGGCGGTTTTATAAACCTTTGGATTGACGAAAATCGCAGCGTTCCTTTGTCGGTTGAATATACCGGGAGCAGTTTTGGTGAAATCAAGGTTACGGTTACGGATCTGGAAATCAACGCCGGCGTTGATGAGGCTCTTTTCACATTCGAGGTCCCCGCAGATGCCGAAGTTATCTCCTTTGCCGATTTGGCACCTCAATCCTTATCGCTTGCTGAAGCAGCTGCTGCGGTTGATTTCGAGATTCTTACTCCTGCAGAGACTCCTGAAGGCGCCACCCTGGTTGATGTGCTTGAGGTGCGCGGCACCATCGTCCTTCGTTATACCTTGCCAAATGTCGGCTCCTTCTCAGTAGCCCAGGGAGTTTCTGACGAAACCTCGCAGCCATCCACTGAAAAGCAGCTCGTTGAGGTACGTGGAGCTTCCGGAACGATTTTTGTTGCCGAAGATGGGGACCAAGTACTGCTGACCTGGAACGAAGGTGACTTATTTTATTCCATTGCAGGTGATCTTACAGTTGACCAAGCATTAACGATCGCAGAGTCACTGCAGTAAATGGTTGCAGCAATTCGACTGGTTGATATCTGTCGCCAATATCAGCTTGGCAGCACAGATGTAAATGCACTCAACAATATCAACTTAGAAATCGACCAGGGCGACTTTATTGCCCTGGTCGGTCCATCTGGGTCGGGGAAATCTACCCTGTTAAATTTGCTGGGTGGTCTGGATAAGCCTACCAGCGGTGAAATAAGTGTTCGGGGTTTAGCTTTACAGGACGCCACGGAAATAGAACTTACCGCTCACCGGCGGCACAATGTTGGCTTCATTTTCCAAACATTTAATCTCATTCCCACCCTGACCGCGCTGGAAAATGTCGCTTTACCCCTCATGCTCAGCGGAGTAGCTTTGGCTGAGCGGTGTGAACGTGCCCGGCAATTATTGAACCGGGTAGGGTTGAACCACCGCCTGGATCACCGTCCCACAGAGATGTCTGGTGGTGAACAGCAGCGCGCCGCAATCGCCCGCGCTCTGGTGAATAAGCCAAACATAATCCTGGCAGATGAACCCACCGGCAACCTGGATTCCTCGACTGGTTCTGAAGTTATGCGTCTACTGCGTGAACTCAACCACGAACGCGGTGTGACGCTGATTGTTGTCACTCATGACCCTGAAGTCGCCTCGTTTGCTAACCGGGTTGTTCACCTGCGAGATGGAGAGATAAAAGAAATTGAAACTACAAGCAAGGATCTGTCAAAATCAGGAAAACGAATTTCGACTGAATCTCCATCAGCCTTATCCCTTGAAGGAAGGATATCTTTCAGAGATCTATCTCGCACAGCTTATGAAAACCTCAGTAGACGACCAGTTCGCAATCTTCTGACCGCAGCTGGAGTATTGATCGGGATTGTCACTTTGGTGGCGATGATCTCTTTCGGAGTGGGCGTTCAGGCCGAGGTCAACCGCAATTTTCAAGCCTTAGGTTTGGAAAATGTGTTTGTTTCTCCATCATTTCCTGAGGAGGAGGACGCTTTCGATCCTTTTGGATTAGCCCAACCCGATCAACCGTTGACTCCTGACATCGCCGCTGAATTCAGGGAGATGCCGGAAGTTCAGTCTGTCACACCCATCCTCGATTTACCTGCTAACATTGAAATCAGCCTATCCTATGGAGAGATCTCAGAACCAGTTCGATTGTCTGGAAGCTTTGGAAATGATCGATCAGGTCCTGGTGGACCTGATTTTCTAACCCCACCGGATATGCTTGCTGGGTCTCCTTTGGAGGAGGGAGAAACGGAAGGGCTGGTGCTGATTGATGGGCTCGCTGATCAACTCATTGAGGGATCAGACCTCGACTATGGAGACCTGATTGACGACACAGCCACTCTGATCGTGCGCCTGCCGCGGGGAGAAACCAAAGAATTCGCAACAACAATATCAGGCGTTCGCCAGGGTAGAGGATCGCAAACTATCGATCTCGGCTTAATGGAGCGAACTGCGATCAAAGCCTGGTGGTATGGTAGACCAGATACTCTATCCACAGATGGCTATGATCTGCTGATCGTTAAGGCAATTGACGATAAAGCTGTCTCGTCGATCCTTGAAACTGCAGGGGCGATGAATTTAGAAGCGCAATCCCTGGGCACTATCCTTGAACTAGCCAATCGCGTTCTGGCGATCTTGCAGGCTTTGTTGGGTTCGGTGGGTGCGCTGGCACTCTTGGTAGCCACCTTAGGCGTTGCCAATACGATGATGATGGCAATCTATGAACGCACCAAGGAAATTGGAATTCTAAAAGCGGTCGGTGCGACAAATCAAGAGGTCCGCCGTATGTTCACCGCGGATGCCGTGCTTCTAGGATTAATTGGTGGCATTGTCGGAGTGATATTGGGTACTTTACTAGGTCGTCTGGTGGATTGGGCAGGGCACGTATACCTTGCCTCTGAGGGTGTGACCGGGATCGGACAGATGTCTATTGTTCCTACCTGGTTAGCAATCGGTGCACTAATTTTCGCTGGATTCATTGGTGTTCTCGGAGGCATTTATCCTGCAAGCCGGGCAGCACGTCTGGATCCAGTCGAGGCGCTAAGACACGAGTAATTGAGATTTGGATCAGCCTGACGGTTTTAGAGAACTCCGGTCCTAAAAAATCCCTACCAATACATACTCTCGTTAAAATTTTAAAGTAAAACTGCCCACCGTTTCTGGTGGGCAGTTTTGAGAACCTAAGCTGGAACCCTCCTCGCCCGCTGCCAGGGCCAGGCGCCAACAGTGATATCTCGCAGTTGGAAGAAAACGATAGCATAGATAAATGCAACCAGGCCCACGCCCAACAAAAACAGCACATCACTTGCCTGCGGTCCGGTTTCAAATAAACGAGCCGTAGAGTCGAGGTAATGGAACAGAAAGAGCGGCTGAATGGTTTCCAAGGACGAGACCTGCGAAGACAGATTGCTGCCGAAGTAGCTGACAATAACGATCACGGCACCAATCAGAGCTGCAGTTCGTCGGGTGGGCGCGAAAGTCCCCAGGAAGAGACTGATCATACCTACAGCAAAGACGATGGGCCAGGTATATAGCAAACCCCAGAGAATATCCGTCCACACCAGAGTAGTCTCTATCTGGCTCTCGATGGCCAAGAAAACAATCGTCGTGGTTATGCCCACCAGCAGCAAGATCAGAAACAGGGCAATGCCAAGGGCGATGGCTTTCACGGTGACAATTTGCCAGCGGGGGATGGGTAACGCTACGATAAGTTCCAGCTTCCCGGCTTCCTCTTCTCCTGCCAGGGTGCCTGTCCCATCGATGACGGCATAGATCGCCACCAATATGGGGACGATATTGATCACCGTGGAAGCGATCCAATCTTCAAAAGTACCGAAGTTCATCCCCATCGCCTGATAGATCTCCAAATCCAAAATATCTGACATCCCGGCTAAATCCTCCTGAAATTGGGGATAAATACCGACATAAATAGCTGGCAGGAAGGTAAGCCCGATCGCCCAGCCAATGATGGCATTGCGCCGGAAACGCAGCTCTTGAAGTAATAACCTAAGCATTGTTGCCTCCTTTGCCTTTGCCGTAGTAAGCCAGGAAAATTTCTTCCAGTGTGACTGGGATGGTTTCGATATCGATGATGCCAAAGGGGGCAGCGGTCTTTAGAACTTGGTCTAGATTTTCATGTATCTCGAGCAGGACGCCCTGCTCATCTCTCACCAACTCTGCCACTCCCTCATGAGTGAAGGCATCAGCTGGGGGTATAGTGGCGAAGTTGATCCGCAGTCGTTTGAACTGCTGCCGGGTCATATCCGCCACCCGCTCTGTGGCCACCATTTGCCCCTCCCGAATAATCCCCACCCTATCGCAGACCGCCTGTATCTCAGACAAAATGTGCGATGAGAAGAAAACCGTCGAACCGGCTTGATTGGCTTCAAGGACCAATTCCATTACCGTCTGCTGTACTAACGGGTCCAGACCGCTGGTTGGTTCGTCCAAAATGAGCAAATCCGGCTTGTTCATAAATGAGGCGACTACGCCCACCTTCTGCCTATTGCCCCTTGATAATTCACGGATTTTACGGCTGGTGTCCAAATCAAGCCGTTCAGCCAGCGTTTGCCAATATCTGCGATTTGTGTTGCTTTTTTGCAATGAAAAGTACATCTTGAAGAACTGGCTGGCCTTCATATTTTCATAAAGGCTTAATTCACCGGGCAGATATCCGACTCGATCTCTCGCCTCCACACCCTCCTTCTGGCAATCCTTACCGAACATTCGCGCCGCACCCGCGGTGGGGCGGATGACGTCCATCAAGACGCGCTGGGTGGTTGTCTTTCCCGCGCCGTTGGGTCCCAGGAAGCCAAAGACTTCCCCTTCTTCGATGCGCAGATCCACATCCAGAATGCCCAGGTGGCGGCCGTAGTAGACCGATAGCTTTTCAGTTTCAATTGCATACTCAATCATCCTGTTTTCCTCAATATCCCTGCCTCAAAATCCTGGACTTTCCTCGATTCGCAAGCCGTAGTAAACGCGTAGAATTATAACTCATCCAGCATCCGTGTGCAGTTTCCCGGCTGTGGAGAAAAACGAATTGTCTCACGAAACACCTCGCTAGAACGGGAGAAAAATCTTCAAATCAGGTTCGGAATTGGACTATACTAACAGGGATTGACCCTAGCTTTAATTTTCGATATTTACCCCTAATGGATTTCATTATCTCTAAAACCAGTCATTATTAATAAAAGGCGGACAAATTGAAAAGCGCAAAAACGGTCGTAATACTTGGAGCTGGAGCCATGGGAGCTACCTATGCAAGCAGATTCTATGATTTCGATCGTGCTAGCATCTCCTTAGCTGCCTCTGTGAAACGCTATCACCGCCTCAAAACAGACGGTCTGGTAGTTAACAACAAGCACTACGCAATTCCCATCTTATCACCCGATGACCCTACCCCTCCCGCAGACTTGATCATCGTAGCGCTCAAACACCATCATCTTGCAGAAGCCCTCCACGATCTTAAAAATCGGGTGGGCGACAATACCGTTTTCCTGTCTATCATGAATGGTCTGGACAGTGAACCCATCATCGGATCCGTTTATGGAGAGGACAAAGTTGTTTATGCGACTGCGGTGGGGATTGACGCGCAACGAAATGGGAATGTCGTCAACTACAGCAAGGTCGGCACGATATTCTTCGGCGAAGCGGACAACACCGTCCTCACAAAACGAGTAAAGAATATCCAGACATTATTTGATCGTGCTGGGTTCGCTTACCAGACTCCTCCAGATATGATACGCATCATATGGTGGAAGTTCATGATCAATGTTGGTATCAACCAAGCTTCCGTCGTGCTGTCTGCGCCTTACGGCGTCTTCCAGACTTCGAAGCATGCCCAGCAGATCATGGAATCCGCCATGCGCGAAGTCATGACTGTGGCAGAAGCTGCCGGTGTAAATCTGGTTGAAAAAGATATCCAGGATTGGTACACCTATCTGAATACTCTCGATCCGGCAGGGAGAACCTCCATGCTGCAGGATATCGAGGCTGGACGAGTAACTGAGGTGGATATCTTTGCTGGTAAAGTAATTGACCTTGGGAAAACCTACAGCATTCCAACCCCCGTTAATGAAATCTTATACCATGCCATCAAGGTCTTTGAACAAAGTACAATAACAAAAAAACTTGAAATTTGATGCCGCCATTGGATTTATTCAGGAGATATCCGTGTTTTTTCAGTACCCATCATAAAAAATGCGCAAAGAAAGTCACTATTCGGCTGGGGAAACTATAGAATTGCTTGACTGCTTATTTTCCTAAGCAATCTCTAAGGCGTTTGACCCCCTCTTCAATAGCCTCTGGGTCATAAAAACAGAATCCTAAGCGGACATATTCCTGCATCCCCATCTGGCTGGAGAACAGCTCCCCCTGGCGGAAATCAACCTTAAATTCCTGCGCTTTCTTGCGCAGTTCAGTAGCATTCACACCCGGCAGGTGTACCCAGAAGAAGAATCCACCCTGAGGGTGTGTATATTCGGCTGTGGGGAGATGCTGGCGTAAGGCAAAATCCATTGCATTGAGTCTACTCGCATATTCTTTCTGCAGGCTGGTGATATTCTTCTCCAGCTCACCAGATTCGATCAACCCGCGTACCAGCGCAGATGTATACGGGTTCATCCCACCACCACTTTCAAGCAGACCGCTGCCTGCCAGTCGTTTATTGACCGCGCTATGTGCCTGGATCCAACCCAACCGCAAACCGGGGGCCAAGATTTTCGAGAACGAGTTGACTGAGATGACTTGTTCCACATCCCCAGTAAAATTTGCAAATGATCCTGGTGGCATTTGAGTGTAAGGTAAGAATTGGTAGGCCTCGTCGGCCACTACCAGGAAATTGTACCGCTGTGCCCACTCAACCAACTTCTCACGCCGCACCTGGGAAAGCGTCCGCCCGCTGGGGTTCTGGAAGGTCGGAATTATGTAGATGAACTTCGGACGGAATTGGGTTAACTTTTCCTCCAGCACATCTAAGCGTACGCCGTCATCGTCCATCGGGATCGGTACGCATTGCAACCCGTGGTCTCTAAAAATACGCAACGCCAGGAAATATGAGGGCTCTTCAACAAAAATCAGGTCACCGGGACGGGTGTAGAGTGTGCAGAGTAAGTCAAGAGCAGAGGAAGCACCTGCAGTAACGAACAGCAGGTCAGGATCCACTGCGGTACCATAAGCCGCCGTCAGGAAGTTGGCCAGCGCGCCGCGGAAATAGCCATCTCCCTGCTCCATCCCATACTGCAGGAAGCGCGGATCGCTTGTGGCGAAATAGACCTCGGTGGATTGGCGCAGTAAATCGATTGGTAATAAGTCAAAATCAGGAATGCCCATACCGAGGTCAATGAAACCGGGCAGGACGTTAGTTTGGATGATTGAGGGTTCAGTCATACGGGAAGTATAAACGAAGTTTGCGAAAATCTATTTAATTTTGTGAATAACAAATCGGCGTTATTTTTCTTATCCTAGCCTTTCTATGAAATCACCCTGTCCCGGCATGGATTCAAAATTCTTCTCATCGGAACATATCCTGTTGTAAAATGCCGCCGGGAGGTACAACAACAAAATTTGATGGCCAGTTCTCTTGAATGTCAAGGGCGTCTGCGATTTGGTCCAGGAAATCTTCACTGCCGAGGTATTCTTCATAGACCATCCCAAACCGATCGCAGTAGGCGGCAACTTCGAGCGCTCGAGGACGATAGGCGTCTAAATCTTCCTGGCGATGGGCAATGAACAGCAAGCACTTGTAGTGTTGGTACTGCTGCTCCATTAACCAATCGGAGGTTTCAACGCTGTATTTTTCTAACAGCTTTTCGTATTCACTCAAGGGGTCAGAACCTACTTCAAACCAGCCCTTGGTCAGGTAATAGGTGCCAGGATTTTGTTTGAATTGTGTCATATATCGTTGACGCGACCCCATGAAAATAGCGATGCAGTCATCTGCTTTGGGGACCACCAGGGTATGTTTTCCCGCTCTAATCTCATCGAGACCATTCCCACATAATCCATACCCCAAGACAACCAGGCTTGGGGACTCGATGCGGTCAATCTCCTCCTGCACGGCCTGTTTGAGATGTTTGGGTAGCGAATGAAGGCCGTATTCCAAGAAAAGGCTCGTCACACCTTCCAAATCGTCGATGACGCCTTCAAATACTTTACACGCTAGAAAAACAACTGGTAAATCCATTCATGCTCCCTAATTCTATGAAACGACACCAATGAGTGATAATTTTAACATCGAAATGCGGAAATAGGTTTTTAATTCTGCAGCGTATTACCTTTTGCGATAGGCATTGATCCAATTTATTCCGTACTCATATTTTCCCAGGGAAAGATCAACCGCCAGGATGGCAGTGTTGATCTCAGTAACCAAAGGATTTGTGAGTGGGCAGGTTAATCCGGCATGGACTGCGATGACTTTGAAAGAGCCGTCAGACTTATTTACGGTCGAGCAGACTAAAGGAAAATTGTGGGGTTTCAAGGTTAAATTGACATCAATTCATTCCACCACCAGTAAAAGCGTCGAGAAGCCAAAAATCGCTCGATGTACCTATCGAGCGATTTCTGTGGGCGGTATTGGACTCGAACCAACGACCTTTGCGATGTCAACGCAACGCTCTAACCAGCTGAGCTAACCGCCCGTGCACGGCGAATTATACCATTGCAGATACGCTTGGCAAGATTAACTGCTGATTTTCTCGTCTGCATGGATCTCATTCAGAAAGTTTTTAATCAGCTCCGCCACAATCTCAGGTTGTTCCAGCATTACCATATGCCCCGCATTGGGTACGATCTCCAAACGCGCCAGAGGAAGCCTATCTGTCAGGAATTGCGAATACCGCACCGGCGTCATCTGATCATCCTCACCGCAGATGACCATAGCGGGCTGCTGGATCTCCTGCACCTCATTGCGCACGTCGAAAGCATCACAAGCTTTGAAATCAGCCAGCATCACGCTGGCGGGTATCTCCGCCATGCGCTGACCAGCCAATTCCACCAAGCGCCGGCCAGCTTGCGGGCTGAATACCCACTCCATGACCAGCGATACTGTTTCAGAGTAAGTGCGCTCACTGCTGCAGTCCTCAATCAGTTTCGGATGCACGCTCAACTTGGCACCCGCTCCGATTAGGATCAAACCCCGTACACGGTCGGGTGAGTCCAGGCTTAATCTCTGAGCGATGGCGCTGCCCATCGAGTGACCGGCAAGCATTGCCTGGCTGATATCCAAATAATCCATGAACTCGAGCACCGAACCCGCGTAAGCATCGAGGGTCTCTTTCCCAGCCCCTTCAGATGCGCCATGCCCTGGCAGATCGATCGCTAGGACATCCTCTCCAGCCAGATGACGGATCTCCGCTGGCCAATGAAGGTACGAACCCCCAGCCCCATGAATTAAAACCAACTGATTTCTCCCCTGGTTGCCCCGTGCTGATCTGCGGTAATGCAGCTCACCTGCATACGGCATGTGTTTTTATCCACCCTTTTGGGGTAATTCCCGCATCGCCAGACGCCACAATCCACTCCCCACACCTACCAGGAATCCACTCAGCACAAAATATGGTAACCGGGACAGGATATCCTGCATCTGGCTGACGGTATAGTCTGGCATCCCATGCCCGTGGATGCCGCTCTTGAAAGCCATCAGCAGGATCGCCAACGGGGCCAGGATCAGTCCTGCTCCCGTCCCGACCAAAATATGGCGCATGATGAGCTGCTTATCATTGAGAACGGGCTTGATCAGCAACCAAACTGCGCTCCAGGTGCTGATCGCCCCAGAAATCACCAGCACTCCCAGCTCACTTCGCTCCTCTACTGGCAGCCACACCAAAACCCCGGTCCCCAAGATCAGCCCGCTGATCCTCAGCCAGAATTTTCCTTTGGTGCCTGCCGGAGAGCTCACTGCAGAGGATAAGTTACTTCTTCAGCGGTCTGCGTAGAGGGGAACAGGATCCGCACCAGCATGCCTTCGTTCTCAAGGCTTACTGAACCGCTTATCAGCTCGGCGAATTTCTGGATGCTCCCCAGCTCCTGCCCCTGAAAAGGACGCTCTGCCCGGGCAGAACACTTACTAGTGTCTTCTATCTCGAGCTGGACCACTTGCCCATCAATTCTATCCAAATGCACTGACACGTGCTTGGCTCCATTTCGTTTTCTTGCGCTATCTATCGCTTCCTCCACCGTGGAATAAATCACCTGTTGATCATTCAATGGCAGATGTTCCACCAAATCACCATTGATGATCAGCTCAATCTTCAGGTTGAACAATTCGTCCATCTTTCCAGCCATCGCATCCAGGGCCTCGATTAGTCCCTGCGATTCCATCTCCATCGGTCGCAGAACAAAAATCATATGCCTGATCTCTCGCGCAGTTTCCCGGGTCAGGTCTTCAACTTTCTCGAGTTCCCTCTCGGCAGCATCCGGGTCTGAAATCATCAATCGGCGAATAAAATTAGTGCGCATCGCCAGGGCAGACACAGTCTGGGTCAAACCATCGTGGAGCTCACGCAGCACCTTTTGGCGGGTCAATTTTTCAATTTCCCTGCTGACACGCGAACTCTGGAGATTATCCTCGATTCGCTTCCCCCTCCGCGACCTTTGGTAGCGGATAGATACGATCAACTCTTCGTATTGCTTTTGAGTTTCCTTGTCACTTGGCATGCTGCAATCATAACCCAAAAGGGATTTCAGATGACAGTATTTGTCTAGGTGGAGATTACAAATAAGTAAGCAATATCGGCAGCATAGCGTTTACCGCTCGTGAACGATGGCTGATCTGATTTTTTTCAACCAAAGTGAGCTCAGCCATGGTTCTACCCAATTCGCTGACCAGGAAAACCGGATCATAACCAAAGCCTGCTTCGCCCCTCTCCTCAGCGATGATCTCCCCTGCACAATACCCTTCAGCAAAGTGAATCTCAGCTCCTGGAGAAGTTAATGCAACTGTACAGTGAAACCCGGCTGACCAGGGCTTTGGGAATCCCTGCAGCTGCTGCAAAAGGTAATCCCTCCGATCCTTATCTGTAGCACCGGATTTTGGCGAATACCTGGCTGAATAGATACCCGGTGCACCACGTAATGCTTCCAGTTCGAGACCTGAATCATCGGCCAATGTCAGCATATTTGCCGCAGCAGCGAAGGATTTAGCTTTCCTGGCTGCGTTCTCGGAATATGTCTTACCAGCCTCTTCAACCTGTAACACCAGGTCCAAGTCTCCTGGTGTGAGTATCTCAGCTTCAACACTCTGCAAGAGAGCCTTCATCTCCTTGATTTTACCTTGATTACCTGTTGCTAATAGTAATTTCCTCATATCTCACCTTGTCGCCATCAACAATTTATCCTCATTCTCGTATATATATAGGCATCACAATTTTTCTAACCTATATATGACTATTTCTTACTATTATTCAACATATTATGTCTAGTTATCCCGCAATTATTGACGCGTTTATCTAATTATGTTATAATCATCCAAAATAATAATATTTATTTTGCAAGTCTGCTTGTCCATATGAATCAATCTCGCCAGTCTCTCCGGCTGAACGTCGGATTCCTTATTCATCAATCTGTCGGTTTCAGCCGGGATTTTTATTTTGACCTCCCCTCTCTTTTTCTGGAACCAGATCTAAACCTGCAGGACCTTGACGGTAGCGCAAGAATCACGCGCACCCCCCAGGGTTTGCTGATACAGGTAAAGTTGCGTGCAGCTATACAAACGGAATGCGCGCGCTGTCTGACCGATTTATACCAGCAGCTCAATACTGACTTCACGGAACTTTACGCATTCTCGATACGTACCGCCAGCGAGTCAGAAATGATTTTACCCGAAGATGGGTATATTGACCTGGGTCCTTTAGTTCGCGAATACATGGTTCTTGAAACCCCCATTAACCCCCTCTGTCACCCAGATTGCCAGGGAATTTGCGCGATTTGTGGGGAAGCCCAACACGAGCGGGTTCACCACCATGAAGTAGAGGTGAATGATCCTCGCCTGGCAGTATTAAAGACATTACTGGAAAATCAATCTTTGGAGTAATTCAGATCGCATAAACCCTCACCTTCGCCTAACCAGCTGGTCCTCTTTGCAGGAGGGACGCTCATGTTTTGCTCAGATCTTTTCAACTCCACAGGTTTTACTCAATATCATTATAAATACAAGCTGGTGATTCTGTTGGATTCATCCCACAAGAAATCATAATATTGTCTATGTCTGGGAAGGAGGCAGCCCTTTGGAGCTAAACCCGTTGAAACTACAAGGTCCTACCATCTCTCTTGAGTACAACCCTGACCCAGAAACAAGCGAATTCGAGTACAAAACGGATTTTATAAAATCATTCCCCCCTCTCGGCACCCATAAGAACCTGGAATTGATCGGTTCTGATGACACCGTAGGTCTCTACCTCAAGGAAATGGCACATATCCCCTTGCTTACCCGGCAGGAGGAGATTGATTTAGCTAAGCGTATTGAGCGAGCCGGAGATGCGCTTAACGAGCTATCGCAGCACGAAAATTCACTTGACTGTGACCGGCGCACCGCACTGGATAACGAGCTCCGTGATGGATACCTGGCGCGTGAGCATTTAATCAAAGCCAATACTCGCTTGGTCGTCAGCATTGCGAAGAAATATCTCGGTAATGGAGTGCCTTTCTTGGATTTGATCCAGGAAGGAAACCTGGGATTGATGCGGGCGGTGGAAAAATTTGAATACCAAAGGGGTTTTCGATTTTCCACTTATGCGACCTGGTGGATTCGCCAGACGATCACTCGGGCGATTGCAGACCAGGGTCGCACAATACGAGTCCCTGTTTACATGACCGACCGCATACGGAAAATGTACCGCATCCTTTATAAGATGGAGCAGGAATTAGGACACCTCCCCAGTGAAGAAGAGCTGGCAGTCGAAATGGATCTCGATCCCAAGAAAGTAAAGTGGATGCTGAGAGTATCCTGGACGCCGGTATCCTTGGAAAGCCCCGTTGGGGATGATGAAGATTCAGAATTTGGAATGTTCGTCGAGGATAAAGGTTCACCATCCCCTGCACAAGCAGTCTCTCATGATATGCTCTGTGAGCGAATTAATGAAGTGCTCTCCTCTCTCTCCCCTCGCGAAGCGCGTATCTTACGCTTACGATTTGGATTAGACTGCGACAGACCATACACACTTGAAGAAGTTGGTCAGAAATTCGGTCTAACTCGAGAACGCATCCGCCAAATCGAAGGAAAAGCACTGCGGCGCTTACGAAACCCTCGTCAAACCCGGCTTTTGCGTGAATATCTCTGATCCAGTCTGATCCAGTCTTGACAAACCTTATTCACAGGATTAAACTCTCTTTAGTAATGAAGAGAGCAAAAATGATCTCAATTCAGATTTACCAGACAATTACCATGATGCCCATGCGAGGAGTAAATCCACGCGCCTCGTCCTGGATAGCGGAAGAAAGGGAATAACGCTAATTACTTTCGATTGACGCAACGAAAGAAGCGGCTGTCCAGAACTGGACAGCCTTTTTTGTTTGAGATGAATTTTACTCGCTGCGAACATCAGTTCCAAATTACCACTTCATAAGCTCTGATCTTCGCGCTACAATAACCTTAGAATACCAACTGGAGGAGAACTATGCCAAGCAATATCCTGGTTTCTGTCGCCTGGCCTTATGCAAATTCATTAATCCATGTCGGCAATATCACTGGCTCCTATTTACCCGCCGATATATTTGCTCGCTACCAGCGTTTATCCGGCAACAACGTGCTGATGGTTTCCGGCTCCGATTCTCACGGTACACCGGTTACCGTGCATGCCGATGCTGATGGAACAACGCCATTGGAAGTCTACTCTCAATTCCATACCGGTTTCCTGGAACTCTTTCAGCGCCTGGGATTGACATATGACCTCTTCACCAGCACCCACACCGAGAATCACTTCAAGGTATCACAATCCATTTTCCTGGCCCTGAAGAAAAATGGCTATCTGTACACCAACAAGCAGAAGCAGTGGTATTCACCAACCCAGGGACGCTTCCTCCCCGATCGCTATATCGAGGGTACCTGCTACGTTTGCGGTTATGTAAATGCGCGCGGCGATCAATGTGATCAGTGTGGCACTCTATTAGAGGCCACTTCTCTTATCAACCCCCGTTCAAAAATCGATGGGTCGACACCAGAACTTAAAGAGACTGAGCATTTCTATCTGGACCTCGGTAAACTACAACCGGCTATTGTCGATTTTTTACGCCAACGCGAAGACTACTGGCGCGCTAATGTTCTTCACCAATCCCTGGGGCAAATCCTTGCAGACGAACTCCACGGGCGCGCCATCACCCGTGACCTGGATTGGGGTATACCTGTCCCCGTTGAAGGATGGGATGAAAAACGGCTTTATGTGTGGTTCGAAGCGGTCATCGGCTACCTGTCTGCAAGCATCGAATGGTCACAGATAAACGGTCAACCTCAAGCATGGTACGATTGGTGGTATGACTCACAAGCAAAAAGCTTTTACTTCATCGGTAAAGATAATATCCCCTTCCATGCGGTTATCTGGCCGGGGCAATTGATTGGTGCTGGTGATTGGTTCTCTAAGATCTTTGAAGAACGAGAGGGTGAGCCATTGATCCTGCCTTTCAACGTGCCTGCCAATGAGTTCATGAATCTCGAGGGAAAGAAGATCTCCGGCAGTCGCAACTGGGCTGTCTGGGGTTTCGACTTCTTAAGCCGTTACGAGCCCGATACACTGCGCTATTACCTGACCGCCAATATGCCGGAGAGTAAAGACACCGATTGGGATTGGCAAGATTTTCTCAACCGCAACAACAATGAGCTCGTTGCAACCTGGGGTAACCTTGTTAACCGGGTTCTGTCCTTCGCCTATAAGCATTGGGATGGACAGGTTCCATCTCCAGGCGAGTTGCGTCCAGCTGACCGGGAGATCTTGAGTACTGTTGAAAAGGGATTCCAAACCATTGGGGATCATATCAATGCGGTCAACCTACGCGCGGGATTAATCGAAACCATGCGCCTGGCAGCAGAAGTAAACAAATACCTGGATCAATCCGCTCCTTGGTTCGAGATCAAAACAGATAAAGCAGCTGCCGCCACGACCATCTTTACAGCTTTAAAGGCCATTGATTCGCTGAAGATCTTGCTCTCACCATATTTACCTTTTTCAAGCGAACAGCTGCATAAATTTCTCGGTTATGATGCTCCTTTATTTGGTGAACAATTCACTGAAACCATCACAGATGACCTGGGAGATCACGAGGTCCTGCGCTACAACCCTGCAGCAGCCAGCGGCAGCTGGGAACCCAGTCAATTATCCTCAAGACAAGAATTGCGCAAACCGGTGCCCCTTTTCCGCAAGTTAGACGATGATATTGTGGCATCTGAGCGATCCCGTTTAGGCCAGCTCGATACAAGCCAGGATTAACACATGAAAACTTTGCTCATCCTGCGCCATGCCAAATCCAGCTGGAGCAATCCCGGATTAGCGGATATCGACCGGCCGCTCAACAAACGCGGTAAGCGGGATGCTCCGCGCATGGGTGCCCTGCTGCTTGAGCAAGAACTGGTTCCAGACATCATCCTATGTTCCCCCGCTGTACGCGCCAAAAAAACTGCCAAAGCCGTTTCCGAAGGGAGTGGACATGAGGGTGAGATCGAAATTCACCCTGATTTTTATCCCGGCGATCCTGATACTTTCATCGAAACTCTTTATTCCCTCCCAGATCAGATCGGTACAGTTATGATCGTGGCTCATAATCCTGGCTTGGAGGAGTTTTTGTATGTCTTGACTGGAGAATCAGCCCGCATGCCCACCTCGGCTTTAGCTCAGCTTTCGCTGCCGATCGATAAGTGGTTTGAGCTGGATGATGAATCAGGGGGAAAACTAATAAATTTATGGCGAGTAAAAGAATTGACTTGATCTATTCGGGATTGCGAGACCTTCAATATCGCTTCTTCAGCGCAGTGCCGAACAAGATCAAAGCTGTGCCAGCGATCGCCAACCCAATTACAGCATATAGAAGGTTGTCATAACCAGGCTGTTCATCCTGCGTGGATTGCTCGATTTCTGGATTTGCGTTCAGTGCAAGATCGGCTTGCGCCGGGACGCTCATCGCCACAGGGATGTAGGTTGGCGTTCTCGTCGCCGGATTCTCGGTTGATGTCGCATTGGGAGTTGCGGTGGCCAATTCAGTCTCTTGAGCGGTTTCCGATACAGTTAATTCTTGTGGACTTTCAGGTGTTTGACTGGCTTTGATCAGCAGTTTATCCCCTGCAT
>SDBV01005427.1_pt1 | contig 18011 bp, 16 predicted proteins | sample 2277081 | NCBI WGS metagenome assembly SDBV01 (sample SAMN10402039, study PRJNA504765) | marine sediment metagenome | isolation source: marine sediment core GS10_PC15, 223 cmbsf | place: Arctic Ocean: Southern Knipovich Ridge | collected 2010 | reverse complement strand
ATCGGGGCTGCGCTCAGCATCAGAAGGGAATCCCTGGGCGTTCGAGAATATAGCGCTGCATCGTTAACCAGTCGCGACCGATACTTATTCGGAAGATTTGAGGCAATCATTCAGGCGTCTAACGTACCCGGTGTTATTACCGGGTTTTTTCTCCATCGCGATTCCCCGAGGCAGGAAATTGATATCGAGATTACGGGAAATCGAACAGACCGTCTCTTGGTCAATGTCTTCTACAATCCTGGTGGCGAGGGCGCGAAGTTTGACTATGGATATAGAGGTGCAGCAAGCTATATCGAACTTGGTTTTGACGCATCAGAATCCGGCCATCGGTTCGCAATAGAATGGGGGCCGTGCGAGATTCGCTGGTTGGTTGACAATCATCTAGTTCATAGGCGCGCTGACTGGGAACCCACGCCAATTCCCCACCTTCCAATGACCCTTCATGTAAACGTTTGGCCATCTCGCTCCAAAGAGCTTGCCGGTCGGCTGACCAGCCGACGACTCCCAACAACCACATTCATGAGTTCGATTGCGCTGGAAGCGAACTTAGTTGACGGCAGTGCCTCACGCAGCTTAACAGCTTGCTCGCCGGAAACTGCTGGGTTACGTTCTTCGAGTCAGGCAGGATTTTGCAGGATCGGCACCGGAGGTCGCTAGCATCATGAAAATACTTTCCTATAACCCCGGCCATGATGGCGCAATCGCTTATTTGGAGGGCGCGCATTTGGTGGCTTCGATTGAGGCAGAGAAGCACTCAAATTATCGCCACTCACCGCTGTCCGTTAACGACTTATTTGACGTTCTCGGCGAACTCGGAGAAATGCCCGACGTACTTTGTAAAGGTGGGTGGTGGCCTAGCGAAGTTCACCTGTCCGAGCAACCCCCTCTTGCGGGATACCGTGGCGTGTTGAAAAGCGACATTGTGATTGGCCAACGGCGCTTCTTGGGAAAGACAGTTGAATACTTCTCGTCTTCCCACGAACGTTCGCATCTGCTTTGCGCTTTCGGCATGTCGAATCTGCCCAAGGGCACGCCATGCTATGCGTTAGTTTGGGAAGGAGTAATCGGTTCATTCTACGAGATCGACTCCGAACTGAACATAACAATGCTCGCCGATGTTATGCATGAACCCGGACATCGTTATTCTCTGCTCTACGGCTTGGCTGACCCGACCTTTGTGAAGAGTAGTGCAGACTTCTCTCGCTTCACTGACGCCGGAAAGCTAATGGCCTTGGCCTCCTATTCGAAACGAAACAAGCCTTCGGCTGAAGAGGAGAAGTTAATCGCTTTTCTACTGCAAGATTGCCAGCGCCTCAAGGTGAGTGCGTGTGAGGAGCTCAGGCATTCCCGGTACTACAACGTGGGGCTGGACGATCCGGAATTCCGCAACTTCGCAGGCATTTTCAGCGACATATTTTTTGATGTTTTCCATCAATTTGCCAAGTCGAACATGAAGAGAGGCTTGCCGTTGCTCATTGCGGGTGGATGCGGCCTGAACTGCGACTGGAACACCAAGTGGAAGGAATCGGGCCTTTTCTCCGAGGTCTTCGTGCCGCCTGTTGCCAACGATTCAGGTTCTGCAATCGGGACAGCGATCGACGCCCAGTTCCACTATACTGGGAACCCAAAGGTCGACTGGAACGTCTACTCTGGCCTTGGCTTCGCCGCGGGTGGGTCTATCGATCTGACGCAATATGATTTCTACGAGATTGACTACGAGATGATCGCCGACATGTTGGCCAACGACCTTATTCTGGGATGGGTGAACGGCAAATATGAAATCGGTCCGCGGGCCTTGGGAAACCGTTCAATTCTGGCCGCACCATTCCGAGAAAGCACCAGAGCGAGGTTGAATGAGATCAAGCAGCGCGAGCAATTCCGTCCGATTGCTCCTGTTTGCTTGGAAGAAGAGGCTGCGCGGTGGTTTGGCTGCGACCACGCGAGTCCGCATATGCTTTATACGTACAGTGCAAGAACGGATGCGCTGGCGGCTGTTACTCACGTGAATAAGACTGCTCGCATTCAGACGGCGGCATCCGCGACCAACCGACGTCTGTACAATTTGCTCATTGCATTCAAGGCGCGTACTGGTTACGGTGTCCTGTGCAATACCTCTCTGAACTTCAAGGGAAGAGGATTTATAAACAAGATAGATGATCTTTCATCATATGCCGTAAAGCATAATTTAGATGGTTTTGTGATTGAAGGGCGAAGCTATATTTTGAAGTCGTCGAGGAGTTATCAGGCATACTTGAGTATGCCAAAACCTATAGCTGACCTAAATGTGACGCCCCTCGCGCAATGAGGGAAGTCTAACCATTGGATAGAGCGAGGGAGTGACGAGGGGTCAGCCCGTGCAATGGGTGACACCAGCTGAAACATAGTTTCAAACGCCAATCCGCACTTTTAAATAAATTCCCAAACTGCACCTTCTGGTAGGAAATCACCGGCATTCAAACGTGTCACGACCTGAAGATCTACGTTTGTACTATTGCATAAAAAGGAAAAATCAAAATAATTGATCTCTGAAATTAAAAACGATTTAATCGGCAGGCTTTAAAGCTTAAAACCACGATTAGGCTCTTCTTAGTCATATTCCGCTCAGGTGAGTTGCTATAATGCAAAAACCACATTTTCTTTTGCAGGATGCAAAGGATGCACTACCTGCCAGGCTTCTTTGCCGCGGGCGAAATAAGCACAGTCGACATACAGGTCCATAGCATGGGCAGCATGGTACATGACGGAATCAGCAACCACAATATGCTTTGCCCTCTTCATTACATCCATGGCAAAGGCAACCGGGTATTCCCGGCAGTCCCATGTAAAGTCAGGAGAGACAACAGGCAGGTCTATATTTTCCCGGTTTAGCCATTCTCTGGCTTTTTCTAGCGGGAGGTCCTTTGAAGCGGCGCCGGTCTTTCCATGAAAGAATACATATTCCTCCGGCAGTGAAATAGTTTTATATAAAGGTCTTATTTTTTCAGGATCATAATATACCTGTGTGTGTAAATCGTTATCAAGGCCGATTCCCATTTCGAAAGCTGTCCTGTGAATTTTATGCCCTGAACTGCTCTTGTGGTCTATGATGCATATTTCGTCATAGCCGAACTCTTTTTTTATGGCCTTTCCATCTTTGATAACACGCTTGCACCCCTGGGAATAGTCCTTAAAGTCATTCCATGCATCTGATATCCAGTGCAGTTCATCGATGTAAGGATTAGTGTCAAAAAGGCCGGCTTTACTGAATCTGCGCAGCATGGCCCAACCGACAAAATTCCCCGTAGTCTGCTTATATTTTCTGATAACCGGCGTTGCCAGAATATTGTCGCCCAAGCCATGCCAGAATAAAAAGAGGATTTTTTTTTTACCCGGCAGCGGTCCTTTTTTTTTCGAATTAAAAAAACTGCTCAAAGATGAAAAGAGTGTATTATTCAAAATATAAAAGATACGTTTAATAAATTATTTTTGATCAGGGCAGTTTACCCTCGAAAAAATCTACGATACGCTGAGCCTGATCTGTCCATTTCCAGTTAGCAATAATATTCTGAGAGCCTTTCATGCCAAACTCCTTTGCAGACTCCCTGTTTTCATAAACCTCTCTCATTTTTAGGGCAAAGTTTTCTAAAGACGGTTCGGTCCAGTATTCTCTGCCAATAGGAGTATAACCCCGTGACGTGTAAAAATCACCATCAGCAATATTATAAGGGACAAAATAAACACCCTCTTTCCCGTACATTTTAGGCCCGCCGCAATCAGTAGCAATGAGCGGTGTGCCGCAGGCTAACGCTGCTATACAGCAGCCTTCCCACCTGCAGTCTCTAATAGGGCTTAACATACAGTCTGCCGCCCTCCACTTTGTGGCTGTTACATGCAGAGGGTCCTTCCCGTAGTCTTTAATGATCCGCGGGGCATTGCGTTTAAAAAACGTACGCCTGGTAATATATTTGTTAACAGGTTTATAATTTCCTGCAATTTTGACGATTAAGCATACATTGTCCCTGGATGAAAATTCAGAAATAAATGCATTTATCGCAATATCCGTACCCCTGCATCCTCCTCCCGGCCTCCCTTTAGTCGGCAGGGCTCCGTCACAGGCAATAATAAACTTAAACATATCATCAGCTAACCCGTAATCATGCGGCTCTATATCAGGATTAAACATAGCCGGATCAATACCGCTGTCAACTCCCAGCCCGACAACGGGTATGGATATCTGCTTATCGACTTCTGCTGCACAGTCAGGTGTCGGCAGCCAAAAATGAGTAACAGGGTGAGCATTTATAATGTCACTCTCATGCCGGGTGATCGTATACTGTCCGTTACTATGGATTAAACAGTTGAATTTCGGGCCCTTTTTCATAAGATGAACAGCAGGGAATTTAAAGACATTATAATCAGACTCAAATGTTTTTCTGATAAAGCTTTCTATTAATTTATGATCGTCCCTGCCGGGATCAAAATGCTGAAGATCACTTATATTCGTGACCCGAACATTATGCCCGAGTTCGTGCAGGCCTAATACTATTCCCCTGTCCAGGTTAGCGTGGCTCCTGTTGGCATAAATACTATCTCCGTACCAGACTATATCCATAGAAATCGTAAACTCTCTTTTTAATTGGTTGTTTCCGCTAAGTATAAGCAATCAGGGAGAATAATTTCAATGAGACCTGCAACGATACGGGAAAAGATCATCTAACTGATATGCCCGGAACAGCCGAACAGCCGGCATATTTCCCCCTTTTCTATAATTCGGTCGGTCGGGTATACTATTGAAATGCAAATTCTGAAAAAGATTGCCGAACTCACAAAACCATATTGGCCGAGGGTTTTCAGTGCTATTGTGCTGAGCCTCATGGTTTCAGGACTGGTGGGCATTCTCCCGTGGGCTCTGAAATTGACCATTGATGACATTTTTGTTAAGCAGCAGTATGATTACCTCATATATGTTCCTCCGGGAATCCTTATCCTATTTATTGCAAAGGGAGTCTTAAGCTTTGGGCAGGCATATTTGATGAGATCTGCCGGAATGAAGCTCGTCAGAGATACACGCAACAGGATGTACAATCATGTGCTGGAGCTTCCCGTGAAATACTTCAGTAAAGAGTCTTCAGGCGTAATAATTTCAAGAGTGATGAATGATGTTGAGGGTTTGAAAGAACTGATATCAACTGTACTGAGAAACTTTTCTGTGGCGCTCCCAAAATTAATTTTACTTCTTGGGGTGTCATTTTACATGAGCTGGAAACTGACATTGATCATACTGTTATTGACACCCCTTCTTGCATACAGTGCAGGGAAGTTTGGAAAGAGGGTCAAAAAGAAGAGAAAGGCAGCCCAGAGAAATCTTTCTTTTTTGACGCAGAAACTAGGAGAGACAATCCTGGGTGCAAGGATTGTCAAAGTGTTTAACCGTGAAGACACAATGAGCGCCAAGTTTCAAAAGGAAAACAGAAGATATTACAGAGAGATGCTGAGAGTCGTCAGGTTCAAGGAGTTCACAACGCTTATCTATGAAGTGGTAACCGGAATTGGGATTGCTGCCATCCTGTGGTACGGTGGGACAATGATTATTGATGGCGCGATCACACCCGGCGAATTTGCGGCCGTTCTGTTTGCCATTATGTCTACCTTTTCTCCCCTGAAAAAAGTCAGCGATTCATATACAACTCTGCAGGAAACAAGGGCCTGCATTGAAAGGGTTGACAAACTCTTTGATGCTGCTCGGGAAGAGAACGGTGAAACCAGAATAGACAGGTTTGAAAAGGCCCTGCACTTTAACCATGTGACATTTGCTTACCACAAAGACGATCCTGTTCTTGACACTATTGATCTTGAGATAAAACATGGTGAAGTTCTTGCCATTGTGGGGAAAAGCGGTGCCGGGAAATCAACACTGGTAGATTTGATCCCGCGGTTTTATAAGGTCACCGGGGGTATGCTGACGATTGACGGTTTGAACATCAATGATGCAGACCTCGGTTCGCTCAGGGCTCTGACAGGGATTGTCAGCCAGGACATTATTTTATTTAATGACACGATCCGGGAAAACATTGCCTTCGGCAGGGACGGTGCACAGGAAAGTGAAATAGTTGAAGCCGCGAAACTGGCTTTTGCCGATGAGTTTATAAAGGATCTGCCAGACGGGTACGATACGGAAATCGGTGAAAGGGGGCTCAATCTTTCCGGAGGTCAAAGGCAGAGAATCGCCATTGCAAGGGCCATACTGAAAAATCCCCCCATATTGATACTCGATGAGGCAACGTCGTCGCTTGATACTGTTTCCGAGGCCCTCGTCCAGAAGGCGCTCGAGAAGCTGATGAAAGGCAGGACAACAATTGTTATAGCCCACAGGCTCTCGACAATTAAAAATGCAGACAGAATAATAATTCTGGATAAAGGAAAAATAGCGGATTCCGGAACCCACGAACAGCTGATATCAAGGAATGATACCTATATGAAACTTTACAATGCCCTGGCGCTTTCCTGATGTAAAAAAATGGTTCCAGCAGTTTCAACCGTTCCAGCCGTTTGAACCGTTCGAACTACTGGAACGGTTTTATTATGAATCAACTTAAATAATGACAAAAAATAATTACTGCATACCTGTACTGATGTACCATCACGTCAATCCTGAGGGAAATTTTATTAATGTTACTCCCGGGGTATTTGAAAAACATATCAGGTACCTTACAGACCACGGTTTTAACGCGCTTAATACAGGGGATTTATTATCAATTATGAGTGGAAAGCAGCCGCCTCCCAGAAGGCCGGTTATAATAACTTTTGATGACGGCTGGCTCGATAACTGGTCATACGCATTCCCTGTTCTCAGGAGATATCATATGAAAGCTGTTATTTTTGTTGTAACCTCCCTTGCTGCAGAAAAAGGAAGAAGGGACAGGTCTGATGAAAAAACTGTTTTACCGCTTCCTGCCCACAATGAGTGCCAGAAGATGGTTGAAGAAGGCCGTGCCCCGGAAGTTATGCTGTCATGGGATGAAATGAGAGAAATGGAAAGTTCCGGGCTGGTAGATATCCAGTCTCATACTCACACTCACCAGCGGTGGGACAAAATGAAATATGACGGTAATGCCAGGAGCGAAACAGTTTCCAGTGAGCTTGAAACATCAAAAAAAATTATTGAGGAGAACCTGGGCAAACAGTGTAATACGTTATGCTGGCCGTGGGGCGTATATGATGAGGAATATATTGCACTGGCAAAATCAGCGGGATACAAAGTACTTTTCACAACAGAAAAGGGCACTAACACACCTGAGACCGAACCCTCGGAAATCAGGCGGATCACGATCGGCAATATCAGCCCTTTCGCTTTCAGAAAAAAACTCTTTATTCATTCGAGGAGCTGGTTAAGCAAAGCTTACCTGAAGTATTTTTGACTAATATGCGGATTCTTCATACTGAATGGTCGGACGGCCTCGGGGGACAGGAAAAAAGGGTATTGGCGGAAGTCACCGGTCTTGCTGAACGGGGGCATCATGTTTCCATAGCATGCAGGGAGCATGCAGACATAAAGAACGAAGCCCTGAAGCTTGGGGTAAAAGTTCATATTTTACCATTCAGAAAAATGTATGACATAACAAGCATGGTAAAATTGTCCGGAATTCTCAAGGCAGAGAAAATTGACATTGTCAATACCCACAGCGGTGTTGATTCCTGGATAGGGGGGCTTGCCGCTAAACTTGCAAATACGGCAGTACTTGTAAGGACCAGGCATTTGAATCTCCCTTTAAAGAGGAGCCCGCTGAACTTTATACACTACCTTCCGGACATTTATATATCGTGCGGCGAGAACATGCAGAGGACCCTTGTTAAGGAGTGCGGTTTTCCGGAAAATAAAGTGGTAAGCATCCCCACAGGTGTGGGCCCGGAATTTTTCAGAGTTCAAAAAAATAAAAAGGCCGCCATAAAGTACGGACTGGATATAAGCTCCCCGGTAATTACGAACGTCGGTATTTTAAGAAGCGTTAAAGGACATGAAGTGACCCTGAAGTCTGTAAAAAAAGTAGTGGAGTCTATTCCGGATGCCAGATTTTTAATAGTAGGGGACGGCCCCAGAAGAAAAGAGCTTGAAAATATGGCGGATGAAATGGGTATTGCTGAGCATGTTATTTTCACCGGTTTTGTACGGGACATACCGGAAATATATTCCTTCTCTGATGTGGCTGTCCTGAGCTCATGGTCGGAGGGACTGCCCCAGAGCCTGCTTCAGGCTATGGCAGCCGGCGTACCTGTTGTTGCTTCAAAAGTCGGCGGTGTGCCTGAGATCGTTGTCCATGAGAAGACGGGGGTGCTTATTGAACCGGGAGATAATGAAGCCCTGGGAAAAGCTGTAATACAGATTCTTAATAGTCCGGATCATTCCATAAAGTTCACTGAAAATGCAAAGGAAAACGTTATGAAAAAGCACTCTGTCAGTCACATGATTGAGCAGCTGGAAGATCTTTATAAAGATCTTCTTGAGCGGCGCAATGAATAATACACGCCTGACGTTGAAATATAATTCAAAGGCAGGATGGTTAAATTACTGGTACCAGATATCTGAAACCCTTGAGGTTTCGCCTGACAATGTCCTGGTAATAGGCAAAGGGAGCGGCATTATAGAGGACAACATAAGGCAGCTCTCAAATGAAAAGACAAATGTATTGACCCTTGATATTAATTATGCCGTTAATTCGGACATAGCAGGCGAAGTGACCGGTCTCCCGTTTACTAATGATGCGTTTGATGTTGTCGTATGCTGCCAGGTCCTGGAACATTTGCCTTTTGAAAGATTCCCTGCCGCACTCAGCGAATTACACAGGGTTGCAAAAAAGCGGGTGGTCCTTTCATGCCCTCACGGCGGGGAGCATATAAAGATTGCCTTTGGCCTCCCTTTTTCAAAAGAAAAAAAACTCGTCATGAAAAATCCGATTACAAGAAAACACTATAAGGGTAAGAATCACTACTGGGAGATCGGCAGGGGAGTATCCAAAAAACAGGTTACAGACCGGATCAGCAGATTATTTGATATTGAAAAAAACTTTTTAAATGAAATAAGCTGTGACCAGAGATTTTTTATTTTAAAGAGGAAGAGTATCTGGAAGTAGATTGAACAATTCCTGACCTGAGGCAAAATATTGAAAATGACAATTCTTCATACAGAGACCCTTAAGAAATGGGGGGGGCAGCAGAACAGGGTTTTATCTGAAGCCGTTGGACTTCACAGGAGAGGACATCGGGTTATTATTGCATGTCACCGGGGGAGCATGCTTGCGCAGAAATCAAAAGAAGCAGGATTTAAAGTTTATGAAGTCAATATGGTAAAGCAGGCACTCCTGAAAACTGTTCCGGAGCTGATGCGGATCATAAAGAAAGAGAATATCGATATCGTCTGTACTCACAGTTCCGTTGACAGCTGGGCTGGCGGGCTGGCGGCAAAGTTTTCCGGTAAGGCCCTGATGAGATTCAGGCACAACCTTTATCCAATAGGAAGAGACCCTCTGGCAAGATTAATATATTCATTGCCTGACAGCCTGATCGCTATAAGCGATGCTGTAAAGGACGCCATGATAAAGCGCAGATTCAAAAGCAGCAGAATAAAGGTTATCCATGATTCGGTTGATACAGATATTTTCAGCACTGACTCGGCTGACCTCAGAGATGAGCTTAAAATAGAGCGCAACGCGATTGTAATAGGCAACACATCGACGTTTACACATGTAAAGGGCCAGGAGCATTTACTGAGGGCATTCCATATTATAAATAAAAGAATCCCCTGTTATCTGTTATTTGCAGGAAAGACGCCCGAGTCGTCAAAAAAAGAATATCTTTCTCTTGTTAAAGAGGAGGCAAGAGAAAAAGTGATATTTCTCGGCCACAGGGATGATGTTCCCAGGGTATTAAAAACAATTGATGTATTTATTTATCCCTCTTTAATGGAAGGGCTGGGGACTGCCCTGCTTGAAGCAATGACCATGGAAAGGCCGGTAGTAGTTTCGGACATCCCCACTTTCAGGAGCTTTATATCAGACGGAGTGAACGGTATATTTTTTAAGACTGAAGACCACGAAGACCTGGCTGAAAAAGTCCTGCCTGTTATGCAGAATCAAACAGTGAGAGAACTGCTTGGAAGAAATGCTCGAAAGACAGCGCTTGAAAAGTTCACCCTTGAAACAATGATAGATACTACGGAAGCCCATTATACGGGAACCCTGAATGCACATTAGTTTTATCCTGCTGTATACTATGCACAATTCAATAAAAAGCGGGAAGATACCTGACCGCGCGGAAATATGAAATACTCTGAAAATGATATGGCCATTTTTTATTATGATCCCGACGTAGCCGTACACTCCTGTGTTACAGAGTTCTGCAGCCTGGCAGCAAACCATCCTCTGCTCCTTGAACCATTTAAGGGTAATGACGAAAAATTAAGCTCCGCCCTTGCCTCCGGGTTTTCAGCGGATGATGCAGACGGCAGGAATAATGCATTGCCCTTTTCCTGTGACAGAAAACCAATTGTACATATAAACGGATATTATCTTCTGCCTACGGTCCCGAAAACCACCCTTTTATATCACCGGGAATCAGATTGTTTTTTCAAGGTGATTCACTCTCTGACGTTAAAGAGTAAAATAGTATCCTTTTTCAGTGACAGGGCACGCCGCGTGTTCGAACTGGCCGGTCAGCTCCGTGCAAAGGGATTTCAGGCCCCCGTTGTCCATGCATATGGAATGTTCAGAAAAAGCAGATCTGTCTTTTATATAATGGAACGGGTAAAGGGAAATTCTCTTTATGAAATCCTGGTGAAAAAAAAGGAGACCCTCCCGGCGAAAATGTATGAAAAGGTCATAGATGCATTAGCTGACCTTCACAATAACGGGTACTGGTTTGGCGATCTGCGAATTGCCCATATATTTGTTCAGGACATTAACATATCGGGCTTTGTCGATATAGACAGCATAAAAAGGAATTCACCTTTCAGAATGAAAAACATTGCCAAAGACCTTGCCGGCCTGAACCAGCCTGAACTGCCTTTAACAAAAGATGAAAAAAGGTCGCTGCTTGACTACTATATATCTAAATCCGGTATTAATGACAAAACCGGACTTGAAAATTTAGTCATGCAATATTCAAAACGCAGGTGGGGGTAAAAACAATTAAGAATTAGCAATTATCAATGTACAATTAAAGAGATATTATCAGGAAGATTCGCATCAACCTGTATTCCCCCCCTTTAGTAAAGGAGGGCAAGGGGGGATTTGTCGATGTTTTAATTATAAAATCCCCCTTAATCCCCCTTTTCCAAAGGGGGAAATATAAGAGGAGAACTTTTCATAAAGCTATGAAAACTGAAAGACCGGGAAAAGCGTTCGTTAAAAAAAAGACCCTGAGGTTCAGGTACAACAGGATGCTTGCTAATATTCATAATTTCTTTAACAGGGAAAGGTTGAACTACAAACCGCTGAACAAAGAGGAATCCTTAAAGCTTCTCCTGGAAACAAAGAAGTCATATATAAGGTTCGGCAACGGCGAGTCGGAAATTCTTGTAGGGCTGGATATGGCCACGCAGAGATATGACAGGGAGCTGGAAGAGGGCCTTGTAAAGATCATTAAGGATTATTCTCCTGACTGCAATTACGTATTGGGCCTGGTAAACTGGGCACTGACAAAGAGCGTCGAGGAAATGAATGCATTGCCGGGGCAGAACCTTTTTAATATATGGAAATTCATGAGATATATTTTTCACAAGCTCGATATGGAGAAGATCGATATGCCTTTTCTGGAAGCAGACATGTTCAGGATAGGCCAGGCAGAACTGACCCGCGGCCAGATAGAGCAGTTGTGGGCTGACAAGTCGAGTATCATCGTGATTTATAATAATGAAGGCCACTATGAAAGGTTTAAGGAAAAGCATAATGACAAAGAAGTTTACTTCATCAAGATACCGGACAGGGATTTCTTCAGCCTGCTTCCTGAAGTGCAGGAGAGAATTCAGACCATAATAAAAGATAATAGAATTAATAAAGAGAGCCTGGCAGTCCTGGTTTGCGCCGGGCCCGGATCAAATGTCCTCTGTTACAATCTCTGCCAGCGGGATGATAACCTTCTCTGTTATGACATGGGGAACTTTTTTCATATGCGGTATCCGGAAGAACTACAGGCGTCAAGGGATCTATGATCTGGAAAATATCTGATCAGCGGGAAAAGGATAGTCTCCATAATGCTGTTCAAAGGGGGGAGATAAGGCGCATCCTGATTCTCAGGGGCCAGAAGGTAGGTGATATGCTCACCTTTCTTCCGGTTCTCCTCGGTGTGCGGCATCTTTTCCCTGAGGCTGAAATAACTCTTGTCTGCCGGCCTGAAAGCCTTGAGGTTGCCGGACGTATCCCCTTTGTGGATATTGTTATGCTGGATGATATAAAAGAGCAGAGCATTAAAGAAACTGTCCGCTATGATTTATTGATCACCTCATCTCAGGATGCCGGAAGGGTCAAGTTCAAGAAACAGTTGAATATTAAATATGCTGTCGGCGTGCTGCCGGAATCTTTTGAAGGCATCTGTCTTAAACACAAATGGCAGTACAGATATTTCACTTCCAGTTACAGGTTTAAAATGGATGAGCATGAAGTCGACCGCAACCTGGAGCTTCTGAGTCTTTTAGGTGAAGACAGAGATTCCCGGCCTGACAGGGACCTCTGGATCACGGATTCAGAAAGGAAGAAAGCTTTATCGCTGGTTCCGGATTCAACGGGGCCTCTCCTGGTGATCTCGCCAAGCGGCAGTAAAGAGCCAAAGAACTGGCCCTCAGAAAACTTCGCTTCAATTTGTGACAGGCTGATCAGGGAACGCGGGGTACGGATCCTGATTGCCGGGAAAGGAACTCTGGCTGAAAAACAGGCGGGAGAAATGCTTGAAGCGATGAAAGAACCCGCATTGTCCATAATTAATAAAACTACACTCGGTGAATTTGCCGCACTTGTTGAACTTGCGGACCTATTAATAAGCGTTGATTCAGGGACCGCGCATGTTGCTTCATACCTTAATCGTCCGCTGGTGGTACTTTTTGGTCCGGGGGATTATGAAAAATGGAAACCCTGGCATTATAACAGGCCGCGCGGAATTGCTTTAAGGGCCTTTTGCGAGTGCGGCACCACCAATGAAAAATGCCTTGCAAAAGAACACTGCCTCAGGTCAATTAAAACCGATGACGTTTTTAATGAAGCTGTAAAGCTTCTGGATATGGCAAGTAATAATTAAGAGGGATTTGCATGAAGCAATATAAGGTTCTTTTTATAGCAGAGCTGGGAGAAGAGTGGAACAGCAGCTGGTATTATAAGGCAGGTTTCGAAAAGAACGGGCATACAGTAAGTACCTTTGATCCTGCGGAATCCAATAACCCCGAAGACGAAGTTCAACAAATAATGAAGGAGATTCAGCCGGACTTTGTCTTTCACGGCAAGGACGAACTCCCTGCTGAAACATTCCAGGAACTGCGCAGGTCGGCAAAAGTAATACAGTGGTACCCTGACCCCATAATTCCTGACTGGCTGCCGGCTTATGTCAGGGCGGCCGATGTTTTCTTTACCATGTCGGAAGGGCTTGTCCCGGAATTCAGAAAACTTAATCCAAAAGCCTTTTGGCTGTCTCAGGCATTTGACCCGTCTTTTTTTGAAATAAAAAATATTACTGATGAAGATAAAAAAACTTTTGCTTCTGATATTACATTTGCAGGAAACCTCGGCTCCAAGCCGCAATATCTTCCGAGGAGAAAATTTCTGGGAAGAGTTCTGCAGGAAGGGTTTAACCTGAAGTGGTGGGGCCCGAGACTGCCGAGAAAGCTCTCTACAATCCCATTGCTTATTGGAAGGCTCGGCCATGCATACGGGGGCAGCCTTGTATGGGGTGAGGCGCATGCAAAGATTTCAAAACTCTCAAAGATATATCTGGGGCTTGATTCAAAGCCGGAGATACGCAAATCCATGAGTGAGAGGATGTATATTGCTTCAGGCTGCGGGGCGTTTTATATGTGCGAACATGTTGACGGCATTGAAGAGGTGATGGAGCCAGACAGGGAGATAGTGACTTTTAAAAATGAAGATGAAATGATTGACAAGATAAGATATTATCTCGAACACGAAGACGAAAGAAGGAAGATAGCGGAGGCCGGGAATGCGCGTGTATTGAGGGACCATACCTATGAAGTAAGGATAAGGCAGATGTTTGAGATAATAGAGTCTGAGTTGAAATGAAAATAGCCATAATAAGAAAGAAATACACCTTCCATGGCGGGGCGGAGGGGTTTTCGAGCAGTTTTATTGAAAACCTTGCTGATGAAGGCCATGAAATCCATATATTTGCGATTAAGTGGCAGGGTGATAACCCGCACAAAAATATTCACTTTCATAAGGTCCCGGCAATCACTTTCATATCATTTCTCCGGGACCTCACATTTGCTCTCTCTTCTTACTTTCTTCTGAAAAATAAAAGAAATTTTTTTGACATTATACAGACCCATGACAAAACCCTGTATCAGGATGTCTACCGTGCCGGTGACGGCTGCCATATTGAATGGTTGAAACAGAGATGGAAGAGGATAGGATTAGCCGGAAAACTTTCTATAATACTTAATCCCTATCACTGGCTGATTCTTGCGATTGAGCGTTCTATTTTTAAGAAGCGCAGGTTCAAAAAAGTTATCGCCATATCTGAACTTGTTAAAAATAATATACTGGATAACTACGGAATTGGCCCTTCAGATATTGAAGTGATATACAATGGTGTTGATATAAATAAGTTCCATCCTGGCAACAGGGAAAAATACAGGAGCAAAATAAGGCTGAAGCATGGTATGGCGGATTCTGATTTTGTTGCACTTTTTGTCGGATCAGGTTTTGAAAGAAAGGGCCTTAAATATTTAGTAAATGCCGTCGATAAAATATCGAAGCCCGTTTCGGTCATGATTGCAGGCAAAGGATCTCAGGGAGAATTGGAAAAACTATCCAGGAATCAGAAACTCATATTTTGCGGGCCCCAAAAAGATATACATAAGTATTATGCCGCTGCTGATATCTTTGTGTTTCCGACAATGTATGAGCCCTTCGGCAACGTCCACCTCGAGGCCCTGGCAAGCGGCCTCCCCGTTATAACCACAAAAAACAGCGGTGCGTCAGAAATCATTGAGGACGGAGTGCATGGATTTGTTGTTCAAAGACCTGAAGACTTTCAGTCAATAGCCCAGGGCATTGAGGTCTTGCTGGATGATAAAGAGAAGTTGATGTCCATGAGCAAGAATGCAAGGCAGCTGGCTGAGGAGTTTACATTTGAAAGACATATGGGCAGAATAAAAAAGCTGTATGATTCTCTTGCTCCACAGGGGAAGACAAATTAGCAATTATCAATTAACAATTAAGAATGTTTTTTAATTGATAATTCGTAATTACTCATTGTTAATTGAATAGGAGAATGGCTTGTTCCCAGTTTCCGTTGTCATTGTAACAAATAACGAAGAGATCAATATCGAGGATGCGCTTAAGAGCGTAGCCGATGCAAAGGAAATTATCGTTGTTGATTCCTTCAGTGCAGACAGTACCGTCGAAATATGCAGGAAGTATACTGATAAAGTCTTTCAGCATGAATGGGAGGGATTCGCCAGGCAGAAACAGCGTGCGGTTAACTACGCGGAGGGCCCGTGGGTTTTGATCCTTGATGCTGATGAACGGGTGACGCCCGGGCTTAAAGCCGAGATACTGGAAAATATATCCGATACCGACTGCAGCGGCTTTTATATGCCAAGGGAAAACTATTTTATAGGCAGGTGGATAAAACACAGCGGGTGGTGGCCGGACAATACTCTCAGGCTTTTCAAAAAAGATAAAGGCCATCTTGAACCCCGTGAGGTCCATGAGAAGGTATTAATTGAAGGCAAAACCGGATACCTGAAAAACCCACTTAAACATTACACGTACAGAAGTGTTTCGGATTTCACAAAGAGGATGGAGAATTATTCCACGCTTGCCGCAAGGGAAATTAAAAAGAGTTCAGGCAGTGCAGGCCTGCTTTCGCTGACAATAAAGCCGCTGGCTACTTTCATAAAAATGTACCTGTTAAGGCGCGGGTTCCTTGACGGTTCACGCGGCCTAATGCTCGCTGTTCTTTACAGCTACTACACATTTCTGAAATATGCAAAGACCTGGGAAAAGCAGGTTTGAGGTTGCGATTTCGACATTTTTATAAATGAATTTTGAAATGACGATGTAGGGGCATCCCTTGTGGTTGCCCTTCCTTTCCTGAATACCAATGAGACCTTTTCCGGGTAATCCCTACATGTCGAAGCCTATCCCGGGCCGGGCAGGCACAAGACCTGCCCCTACATAGGGTCGGCAAACTTCAAACTCAATAACTTATAAATCAGTTTCGCCGCAAGAAAATCCGGAGCAGCATTACCCTTGGACGGGCAGAGCTCAACAACATCGAAACCAACTATATTCTTATTCCCTGAAACACTCTCAAGCAGATCAACTACTTCATACCAGCCCAGCCCTCCCGGCTCAGGGGTCCCTGTTGAGGGCATTATTGCAGGATCAAAGACGTCCAGGTCTATTGTGATGTAAACGTTTTCAGAGAGCTTGTTTGTGACTTTCTTTATCCAGCCTTTTGTCTTTCGGATTTCCGCAGCATAAAAGATTTTTTTCGTATCAATATTATCAAGTTCGCATGAATCCATGCTTCTTATTCCGACCGATAAAATGTTTTCAGTGATTTCATTTGCCCTTGCCATTACACATGCATGGCTGAATCTGTTTCCTTCATAAGAATCCCTCATATCGGAGTGGGCATCCAGATGAAGTATGCTCGTATTTTTATAATATTCAATATGGGCTTTAATAGACCCGAGAGAGACAGTGTGTTCCCCGCCGAGGACGACAATGAATTTCCCGTCATCAATCAGCTTCGCTGCCTTTTTGTTTACTTTATCGATCATTTCCCCCGAGGTGCGTGATACAACGTCTTTTACGGTATGTATCCCCCTTTTATACACTTCCGAACCGGTCTCGATATCATAGAGTTCCATATTGCCTGAAGCATTAACAATTGCACCGGGGCCTTTGGCTGATCCCTTGATCCAGGAACTTGTCTTATCAAAGGGCACAGGCAGGATGACTATGTCAGAGTTTTTATAGCTTGAATATTTCAGAGGCAGGGCACAGAAATTATCAGGCGGTTTATTTTTCAAATTATAACAGCATGACAGCTGCGGCAATGGCTGTTGTCCATTTACCGTGCTTATTGCCTTCTGAAGACTGGCAGATATTAGTGGATTTAAAAATATAATTACTGGCCTTGTAAACCTGTTTTCTTGTGTCCCATGCTTCATCCGGGTCGAATGCAATACCCAGTGTGGTTGCCAGCATTGTCGCGGCGAGGTCTTCAGCGTAGTCTCCGGCTTTCCGGGCTGTTTCCCCGAATGAATGGTGTTCGGATATATATCCGTAATGATCTTTTTCTTTAGGGACAGCCAGGCCCACAGCTGAAGAAATGAGCCTGTTCGGTTCGTTAGTTTCATTTCTTGCCATAACACAGAAGGTGATTTGTCCGGGCTTGATCCTCCTCAGCCCTACTTTTTTGGGAATAATCATACAGTTAGGAGGGAAAATGCTCGAGACATATACAAGATTGCACTTCTCTATTCCTGCTCTGCGAAGAGCAAGCTCAAAAGACGCAAGTTTGTCCTTGTGTACACCGACACCTTTAGTAAAAAATATTTCTCTGGGAATCAGTTCCATAGGTTATCCACACTCTTTTTTACGGCTGAAATATAACGTAAAACAGAGTTTTTTTCAAGTGAACTTGAAAAAAACAGCGTGGAAGCGGGTAAGCGGGTAAGTTAACTGAAGAGAAAAAAGACTAAAAAGATAATCCCCTGTAAGGGGAGGCTTTTCTTCTAACTTTCACGCTTTCACGCTTTCACGCTTTCACGCTTCCCCGCTTTTTTTCTTTTGTTATATAAT
>SDBV01005426.1_pt1 | contig 18012 bp, 19 predicted proteins | sample 2277081 | NCBI WGS metagenome assembly SDBV01 (sample SAMN10402039, study PRJNA504765) | marine sediment metagenome | isolation source: marine sediment core GS10_PC15, 223 cmbsf | place: Arctic Ocean: Southern Knipovich Ridge | collected 2010 | reverse complement strand
CTAGCTCCCGCGCTTTCTTGATAGCTTCCTTTCCTTCAGACGCTTCTCCCACTATCTCAATATCATCATGGAGACCAAGCAAAGCACCAATGCCATCGCGCATCAAAGCGTGGTCATCTACCATCAGTATCTTTATCTTATCCACTGGAACCTCCGTAATTCATCGGAATTTCAATATCGATTTCAGTACCACCACCGCCGGGGTGTGACCGGATGCTCAAGGTGCCGTTCATAAGTTCTACTCTTTCCTTCATACCCAGTAATCCTAACCCTCGTGGTCTATCCTTTGAACTTACGGCCTCCTTAACATCAAAGCCTCTACCGTCATCTTTGATATGAATCCGAATGGAGCCCTTTCTGAAATGCTGATTTACACTGACATTCTTAGCGTGAGCGTGCCTGGTGATATTGAAAACTGCTTCTTGGGCAACTCTGAACAGTGTTGTCTCCAGTTGAGGAGGCAATCTTCTCTCTCGCCCTACGGTCTTGAAGTTGACTGTAACGCCGGCTGCTACTAGATTGTTATCTACCAACCACCGTGTCGCGGCCACCAGCCCCAAATCATCGAGCAGGGTAGGGCGAAGCTCGTAGATCAACCTGTGTATCTCGTCAAGAATGTTGGTAGATAGAGCCTGTGCTTTTCTTAACAAAGCCCTCGTCTTATTTGCACCAGCCGGTAATATACTGGCCGCGGCTTCGAGGTTAGCCGTTAGGCTAGCCAACACCTGACTTGTCTCATCGTGCAACTCACGGGCAATTCGCCTCCGTTCCTCTTCCTGGATAGAAAATATCTCACGCAATAGCTCGCCACGAATCTCCTCTTTGTGCTGCACCTCCTGGTGTAGCTTAGCGTTTTCGACTGCAACAGCTATCTGTGCCGCAATACTGTTCAAAAGGCACACATCATCAGCAGAGAATTTACGGGCTTCGCGGCTGACAATATTAATCACGCCCAGGACTTTCTCTTTTGAACATAGCGGAATACTAGCAAAGGACTTAAGGTCTTCGCTAGCTATGAGACCAAGGCGGGCAGCACGAGAATCCATTGAGATGTCTTCCAGCAGAATGGCCTCTCCAGTTTGGGCTACTTTTCCAGCTATGCCTTCACCTAATCTAAGGCACATTTCCTTGGCATATCTAGCGGACAAGCCGCGATGGACCCGGTAACACAGCATTTGCCTTTCTTCATCCCACAGGAGTATACCGCCAATGTTAGCTTTCATTATTTCCAGTGTCTTGTCCAGGGCACTGCTGAGTACCGTATCCAGATCGAGTGATTGACTCACCACGGAGGCAATAGTGTTCAGGGCTAAGAGCCGGCTTTGAGCGACCTTAGCGTCTATCAACTCCATGGATTCGGCGATTTTTAACTCGAACTCCTTTGCCTCGGTTACATCGCATACCAGTTCAGCAACTGCGATGACATTGCCCTGGCTATCCATAATCGGGGAGACGATAATATCCACGTATCTTTCCTGCCGGTCACCGTGGGTATGATAGACATGGAGATGAGTTGCTCTCGCTACTTTACCAGTTTTCCATACCGCTTCGATGGGGCATTTGTGGTGAGGTGGGTGACAACGCTCGGACACGCCGTGAGAAATGTCATAGCAATATCTCCCGATGACTTCTTCTCTGCGTTTCCCATGCCTTAATAATACCGCATTGTTAGCCTCTATAATGCGGTAGTCTCGGTCAATAACCATTAGTTCATTCTCAAGGCTATCGGTAATTGGCTGCAACAAGCCGCTGGAGCTTCCACCGCCTTTGACGAAATTACCTGCCTCATTGGCTTTTGAGGAGCCCTTACTTCTTCGCCTCACAATTGGCCTTGAAAAAGCTTTTTGCTTCATTGATAAAGCCACCCTTGGTGAGGTCCTATCTCCCTATCGTTCTACCTGGCTTTCCTTAAGCGCCTCTTTTAGTGAGTTAATTTCCCGTCGCAGTCTTCTCTGCCTATTAAACAATAGAAGTACATAGCCAAAAACCGCTGCCCAGACTATAGCGAAAGCCGCAAATAAATAGCCTGCATTCTCCATTTTTACGCACTCTCCTTAATTGAATTGTACATCTAACTACACAGTTCCTTCAATCTTTGTATTTCAATTTCGTCATTTTTCAGTGAAACCTTCTGAATCAAGAGAAGAAGATATAAAGTGGTGAAGGCAAATATGCTGACCAGGAGAGTTAACAGCATGGAAGGGGCCAGCCCGCCCTGGAAAATTACCGCTCCGGGATGTATTCCTCGCCAAAGGGTGGTTGCCAGAGCGATAATAGGTATATCGACGAAACCAATAATACCCACGACGGCGGCAAACCTGGCGCCTTGGGATGCTTCAGTAGCAAAGGAACGAACCATGAGATAGGAGAGGTAGATGAACCAGAGAACAAGGGTAGCCGTCAAGCGTGGCTCCCAAGACCACCATACCCCCCAGATAGGCTTTGCCCAGATAGCACCAACAATGAGAGCCAGGGTGGTAAAGACAATTCCAATCTCAGCCGAGGAGTGGGCAAGGATGTCCCACTTGCCTTCCCTCTTTACCAGATAGAAGATGCTGCCAATAAAGACAATAAAGAAGGACAGCATAGCTAGCCAGCCCATAGGCACCATAAGGTAGAAGATTCTTTGCACAATTCCCATCTCCTTCTCAGTAGGAACATAGACGAAGACAAGATATAAGGCACTCACCATCAGGGCGAGACTCAGCCAAAGCAGGATATTTCTTTTCATAAGCCCTTCTCCTTCATTGCTTTCTATTCTTCAATGACAAAGGCAAAGATTAAAAACGACACCACTAAGAAAATAGCGTCAAAAGCCACTATTATCTGAAGCCAAGGGGATAGACTGCTCCAGGGTTTACCGGAGATTGCTAAACCTGAAGCCTTAACCGCAAAAATGATTAAGGGGATAACAATGGGCAGGAAGAGAATGGGCAGTACCATCTCCCGTGCCCTGGTGTTAACCGCCAAGGCAGAAAATAGAGTGCCCACGGCGACAAATCCTACCGTAGTCAAAACTGTGATGACAACGAGCTGGAGCGAGAGAACCTCCAGATTGAAAAGGAAAGCGAAGATAGGTAACGCTATTGCTTCAATAATTAGCATAAAAAGTAAACTTCCCAGCATCTTACCGACATAGATAGCTTCTCGGCTTACAGGACACACCATTAATCCCTCAAGACAACCCTCCTCCTTCTCCAAGATGAAGGAGCGGTTAAGACTCAACACGCCGGCAAAGGCAAAGGTCACCCATAGGATACCCGGGGCTACTAGTGCCACCATCTCCTGACTTGCACCGAAGGCAAAATTAAAGATGACTATCACCAAGAGAGTGAAAACCAGCACTGAAAAGACAATCTCCCTAGTTCGCATCTCAGAGAGAGCGTCTTTCCGGGTGATAGCCAAGGCCTTTTGCCAAAAACTCATGTTCTAACCCTCGTGCTGTGCTGGTAGGCTTCTTTTAAACCTGCTAGGTCTAAGACTTGGCTTGACTTCTCGTAAACAATCCTCCCCTTATCTAGAATTAGCAGACGGTCGCTCAGTTCGAGTCCTCGCTCCAGGTTATGGGTAGTAAGGATAATGGTGCGTTTTCCTCCCCCCTCTGTCTGTAGTGCCTCCCAGAGCATAGCGATGGCCAACTGGTCTAATCCCGTTTCGGGCTCGTCTAATAGTATTATGGCTGGCTTGTGCAGCAAGGAACGAGCGATGGACAGTCTTTGCTGCATACCCCGAGAGAGGGTGCCCACTCGGTCATAGAGGCGAGATGTCATTTCCACCATGGCTACTACTTCGTGTATTCGCTCTTTACGTCTGGGCACGTCATACATACGGCTGTAGAATTCCAGGTTCTCGTAGGCGGTGAGATTGCCATAAAGGAAAGTCTGGTGGGTAACCACGCCAATCCGGCGGCGGATCTTCTCGGCATTGTTCTTAAGACCTAAGCCACCGACCAAAACTCTCCCTGAGGTGGGATTCATGATGGTGGCCAACACCTTAATTAAGGTAGTCTTTCCTGCCCCATTAGGACCAAAGATGACAACTGTCTCCCCCTGCCTCACCTTAAGGTCTATCCCTTTTAAAGCGAGGTGATTACCAAAAGACTTGGTAAGCCCTTGGATCTCGATTGCCCAGACTTGGGCAGTCGAAACGTCTCCCCCCATTATCTGTTGCTATTCTCCTTCTCTTGTATTAGCCTAACCAACTGCGCCTTCCTTTCGGCTCGCAATCTCCGGTAGACTTCCTCAGGGATTTTCTCACTCTCAAAGTCATCATCTAGCTGAGCAAGCTCAATAAGTAATCTTTGTCTAGTCTGGTTAAGACTATCTTCGGCGCTCACTGGCTGAGGCCTTCCCTTTCTCAGCCGGTAGACAAAGCCAAAACCGACCAGAAGCACTGCCAACGCCAGAACTACCCATGTGATGGCCCCCGGGTTATTGGCCTCGGGCAGGCCGGAGAGTTGAACTACCAGGACATCACCCGGGGTAAGCTCGCTGCCCGAAAGATGATTAAATTGAGTGCCTTCAATATCCATCGGCTCTCCTGCTGCTAGCTGGTCACTAGTGACTTCAATACCTCCATCCTGAAACAGCAGGTCGTACCTGGTCGTTGGGTAATTCACATTCCAAGAGAATGTATATGCCCCTGACTTATAGTTCACTCTATAGGCATAGACCATCTCCCTGCCTCCAGGTAGAATGGGCATAGTATCAATAAATCCTTCTTCGCTGCCATAAACACAGCACTCCATCAGCCCAACGCCATACTCTACTTCAGTTGCCTTCTCAGGCAGAGAAAACATCACCGTCTCCCTAGTCCCGTCAGCGGCGATTTCCTTTGACCCGATATAGGTTCGGTCAGCCTCATTGACAAACAGGAAGTACTCCACCACCCAGAGGCTGTCCGCTTCCACATAGATGATAGTGTGTGCCACTGCTACCTTGATTGCCTCACCGCTGGTGGTCGAGTCGTAGACGGTGACTTCAGCGGATTTGGTTGTCTCTTCTTCATCAAAGCTGAGCCACCCACTATAGTACTCCGCCTCTTGAAAGGTGAGCGTTACGTCATAGTTGTAGCCTGGCTCGGTTGATAGACCATCAAATGCAAACCGACCCGCAGCATCAGTTTTGGTGGTGGTTGCATCCACTTCAGTATCGTTGAGATAGGTTTTCAGGGTAACCTCTTGGTCGGCAACACTACTGCCACCTTCAGTGCCATTAACTATCTGACCCTCAATCATCCCACTACCTGGTTCAGCCGCCAATGCCGAAGCCGATAGGCTCAGAATAGTTATCATAATCAGCAGGGCAATACGCTTAATCAACCGGTCTCCTCCTGGTTCAAACTAACTCCACAACGAGAACAGAAGCGGTCGTCCTCCTGGTACTTCGCTCCACATTGATGGCAGAACCGACCCTTGCCCCGGCGCAGCTCCAGAACCTGCTTTTCTATTCCCCCATCTACATCGGTGTCCTTTTTCGAATCGTCAATGTCTTTGAGGATGGAAATGGCCTTTCTCTTGTACTTTGCCTCCAGGTCCCGGTAGTCTTCCTTAGTTAGGATGCCTGACTGGAAGTCAAACTCTAGCTCTTTAAGCATGGAATATGAGGTGTCCCGCTTGGAGTGTAATTCTTGCAGTTTCTCTTCCTTAACTAAATCCACTGAGCGCGACCTTTGCTTGAATAATGGGTAAATGATGAAGGCAAAGGCCAACACGGTCAATACCACGACAACAAATATAGTCATCTGAAACCCCTTCCCGTAAACTCTTCTAGCTCCTTCTTAAGCTGACGCTGGTATTCCTCATCCTTCTCATCAGCCTCAGCCATAGCACTGGTTTGAGACTGCCGGCCTCGTCTTACCCATACCTTTAGTGCGATGTAGATTACTCCTCCCCCACTTAATATAGCCGCAAAGGGTAAGAGCCAAGCCACCAGGTTAAAGCCTCGCTTAGGGGGTGACGCCAGCACCTGTTCCCCATACTGGGCAACAAAGAATTGGATAATCTGTTCCTCTGACTGACCTTGAGCCAGCCCCTGCTTAATCAAGGTGGTCATCGTATCCCGCGACATGCATTCGCTGTGAGTACAGTTAGCCAGAACCAGGGTGCAGCCGCACTGGCAGATAAGCTGCTTGGATATGTCGCTCACCGTGGCTGAATCAGCCCTTACCGGAGAGGCAAAAAGGAGAAAAAGGAGAAGGATGATAGCAAGCTTCTTCAGACCCATCTCTATTTCCTCCTTGCCTCAGTTTGTCTCGGGGCTGGCTTCTCCCGTCGCTCAGGCCAGAAGGCGATTAGCCCACCGATAACAAAGACTACTCCCCCAATCCATATCCAGCTAACCAGTGGGTTGACCAGCACCTTGAAGGCAGTGGTGTCGTCCTCATCCCAGCCAATTAGAATAACATACAGGTCTTCAAGGAGAGTGGAGCGGATGGCTACCTCGGTCACCGCCTGTTCATAGCTGCGGTGAAAGTATTTTTCCGGGGTTAACCGGCCTATCAACTTCCCCTCGTTGTAGACGGAGAGGGTGGCTGTAACCACCGTCTTGCTCTCGGTTTCATAATTGTCCAGGTTCTCATAGGTGAGGGTATAGTTTTTGATAGTCATCGATTCACCGGGCATAATTGTGGCTTCCATTTCTACATCATAAAGGGAGGAGCCAACGACCCCTATGGCGAGGAGGATAATGCCGATATGAACAATATAGCCACCATAGCGTGGTCTATTAGCCCCAATCAATCCCCAGAATGCCTTCAGGTAGTTCTCTGCCCTCATCCGGTGGCGGGCTCTCGTCCCCCGGAACCACTCATAGAGTATGGTAAAGAGGACAAAGCTAAACAAGGGATAGGCGATAAGGGCATATACTTCCCTTATCCTCAGAATGAAAAGAATTATCCCTACAATTAGAGCCGTCACCAGGGGCCAGAGAAAATTGCGCATCAGGTTTTTGATTGACGCCCGCCGCCAGCCAATGAGGGCACAAATCCCGGTAAGAAGAATAAGGGCTAAGAAAATAGGAACCATCACCTGATTATAGAAGGGTGGTCCGACGGTAATCTTGACGCCACGTACCGCCTCGGATATGATGGGGAAAAATGTCCCCAAAAAGATGGCGAAGGTAGCACCAACTAAAAGCAGATTGTTGAGCAGGAAAGTACTCTCCCGGGAGACAAGGGACTCCATCTCCGCCTCGCCCTTCAACTCCTCACTGCGGTAGTAGAGTAAGCCCAGCGAGCCAAAGAGGACAACGCCAATAAAGGCTAAGAACAAGGCACCTAATAAGGGAGATTCGGCAAAAGTATGCACCGAGGAAAGAACACCGCTCCGGGTCAGGAAAGTGCCGAGTATTGATAAGCTGAAGGTTAGTATTATCAGCACCATATTCCAGACCTTAAGCATCCCCCGCCTTCTTTGCATCATAATGGAATGAAGGAAGGCGGTGGCTACCAGCCAGGGCATAAAGCTGGCGCTCTCCACTGGGTCCCACATCCAGTAACCACCCCAGCCCAGCTCTACATATGCCCACCAGGCGCCGATAAGATTGCCAATGCCGAGGAAGAGCCAGGCAAAGAGTGTCCACCGTCTTATTGTTATTATCCACTCGTCGCCAAGCCGTCTCGTCAGCAGGGCAGCTATAGCGAAGGCAAAAGGGATAGTAAGACCAACATAACCAATCAGTAAGGTCGGCGGATGAAAAAGCATCCCCGGATTCTCCAGCAGGGGGTTAAGCCCCATCCCCTCGGCGGGGACAGAGGCGAGTTTATGGAAAGGATTTGATACGAAGAGTAACAGAATGAGGAAGAAGGCCTGGGTGACCATGATAATTGAGGCAGCATAAGGTACTAATACCTTGCCGATGTCTCGCCGCTGAAGTACCACCACGGTGGCAAATAGCGAGAGGAGCCATGCCCAGAACAGTAGAGAGCCGTCGTTGCCTGCCCATAGAGCGCTTAAGAGGTAAGTCAGGGACAGGTCACGGCTGGTATATGAGGCAACATATTCTATCTGAAAATCATGAGTGACCAGGGCATAGAGTAGAGCGGCTACCGATATAGAAACTAGCCCGCAGACAGCGAGCAGGCCATTTCGGGCACTGCTAATCAGTTGCGGGTGTCTACCCCTTACCCCAAATACGAAGGCAATAGCCGCGTAAATTGAGGCTACCAGTGCTAAAAATAGGGCTATGTAGCCTATGTCTGCCATAAATCACCTTTCTTATAAAATTCACTATTCAGGTACATATCTAGAGGGACACTTCGGCATTAGAGTGTGCGCCTGGAAAATGCCGTCTGAATTGAGTTGACCTTCAACAACAACTTCATTGCCAACCTTGAAGGTATCAGGGACAACTCCCTGATAAATCACGGGCAAGCTCTCTTCTCCCTCAATATCAATAATGGTGAACCTCAGTATTCGTCCCTGAGCCTCCTGCTCTACAGTGCCAGGAGCAACCTGCCCGTTCACCCGCACCGTCTCATCATAGATCGAGCTTCCCTGCTCTAAAAGCTCACCAACCTCATAGTAATAGGTTGCCGCGCTCATGAAACTCGTATAGCCCAGGTAGCCTATGGAGAGAATTACAATAATTCCACCAATAAGAAACTTTTTCTTCTTCAGCACCGTTCACTCCCGTCTAAGGATTTCTGACATACCAGGGAAGTACCAAGTCAAAGTATACTATATACTACCATAGGGTATTCTTATTGTCAATAACTCACACTGGCTAAAGTTACCAAATACCAGTAAAGTAAATCTCCAAATACGGACGTCTTTCAACCTGCTTGCTTTTTAATTCACAATTACTATGCTGACTGATGGCAGGTAGTGCAGGTGTCGTTAGCACGCCCGGCATGGTCAGCAGGAATCGCATGGTCTCCACTCGTATGACACATCAGACAGTTATCTTGCCCTTCCAGCGGGTGTGGTATTGCCGGGGGGGGTCCCCCGGTTGGTGTGGGCGTTGGTGTTGGTGTCGGCGTTGGTGTTGGTGTTGGTGTTGGCGTTGGTGTCGGTGTCGTACCACCACATGCCGCAAGCAGTGGCACTATGATTAGTAGCATTACCACTAGCAACCATACATATTTCTTCCTCACCTGTTTCACCTCCTTAATTATTATAACAATTCAATTAACACGCAGTCAAAAGGGGAGGCCAAGGACATCTTAGCCTCCCCTTCCAGAATACAATACTTTCCTTCCTATGCTTCCCTGCTCCTCACTTAGCTATTATTTTAGTGCATCTATAGCCGTTTGAAGGAGCATCTTGGAATATGCAGCATTGTGGACTCCAAGGCTACCATCATACTTCACGGTCTTATAGTTCCAGTAAGCCCCAACCTGTGCCGAGGAGTATGTTCCCTTCACATTCTGCTCGTTTGCACTCATTATGCCGTCAGCGAGCAGAAGTTCCTTAAGCTCATCAAGCAGGGCTTGAACTTCGGCCTGAACCTCATTGAGGTCAAAGTCTTCGATGTCGCTATGACACGACTCACATCCAGTCACATTATCTACCATGCCACCATGATATTCATATTCCATTTTCATGGTGTGGCCACCGGCCTGGTCTCCATAAGGCTCAGCCATATGACATGTGGTGCAGGTATCTTCTACTACCGTATAATGGATGCTAGCTCCAGTAGACTCACCGTATCCTCCTACTCCAAGAAGCATTGAGGACTGCGTACCATAGTGGGGATAATAGCGTGTGGTAGTAATCTCCATATCACCACCGCCCACCTCTGGTATTTCATTACCCCACCTGGGCTGATGGCAACTGGTGCAGAGATTGCCTTCGCCACCATCAAAGGTATTCCCAGTAAGCTCTAGTGTCACCGGGGCACTAGTGGACAAGGCCCAATCAGCCTCGGTGTTAGTGTCGTGAATATCATGACAGGTGCGGCAATTTACCGGCGTAGGATTTTCTATGTCCTCGGCGATTTCAACCGAACCTGTGGCAATGCGCTCGGCGAAACCTTCACTGGTATGACAAATTGCACACGAGGCATCACTTCTTTCAAAATTACCGCCCGTCGCATGAACTGAACTAGCCCACTGTACCTGTCTTGCCTTAATCACTGTAGTTTCGTTGTGACATTCAGAACATGTGGCCGCTCCAGCCGGGCCGGCAACTCCAGTAGCTCCAGCAGGACCGGCAGAACCGGCAGGACCAGCAGGACCAGTCGAGCCCTGGCAGGCAGTTAAAAGGACTGCCAGAGATAGTACTATCACTAGTATAACCACCCCACACCACTTTAAGTTTCTTTTCAGCATACTGTTCGTCTCCTTTCCTTTCCGTTAAGAATCCTTTGTTTTTGTCAGTCGCAGTTCCTCCCTTCCTAAAACCTGCTCAGCGTACTCTATCTTTAAACAAAGTAGAATGCTTATGCCCGCTAAATTACTAATTAATACTACATTTACTAAACAGGTATTTATTATGAGTAAGTCATTAGTTCTTATGAGTTCCTAGCGCTAATACTACCAAAAACCACCCTCTTCCACCATCAGCACTTATACCTATTTTTGCAGGGAAAAAGTACCTGTTTAAGACAATTCAAAGTAATGACAAGAGTTACAGCCGGCATCAATAACTTTGTCCTTTTGGTCACCGGTTACAGCTTCCAGCTTGCCATGGCACCGGAAGCATCCCGGCGATTCCTGATGAGCTATATTATTAAAATATGTTTTCCAGTTTACCTTCATATCGGGAAAGGTGGTAAGCCTGGCAATCTCTTTCAACTCGTTTATTGCCTCATCAATCGCCTGCCCTTTCTCCTTGTAAATCTGCGGGTAGGAGGTTCTATAGAACTCTTTGATAACTTCTACCTTGGTGATGGCTTGTTCCAAGCTGGGGTTGGGAGGGTCTAGAGCATCAAGTCCCTCCCTCTTGATAAAGGGGAGACTGCTATCTATCTTACCCTGGGCAAGTGCCATGTCAATCAACTCTTCAGGAGAACGGAAGATGTGAGTCGCCCGGTTATGGCAATCCATGCAGTCCATGAGGCGTTTCTCATCTTCTATACGCTGAGGGCTGATTTCGGACGCTGCATCAGGGTCGACATATTCGACGAGTTCACCGTTACCATCTTCAACACCGACCCAGCCGATTTCCTGGCGTTTCTCATCCATGGCTAGATACCAGACCCTGGCGGCGATATGCCAGTGGATATCACGGGCAACCTCGGCCTCCCCGCCACCAACCCGGAGCACCCTGGTATCAATCTTCTCGGTGTTTGCCTCATCTGTTGCATAGGTGGTGTGGACACGGACGAGGTCGCCGGCAAACCTCTCCGGGCGGTGGCACTGCTCGCAGGTCTCGCGAGCAGGGCGCAGGTTCTTCACCGGGATTGGAATGGGACGCTCATAAACAGAGAAAAGAACCGCGATAATCTGGGGTATGCCACTGAGCTTTGACCTGACCAAATAGTCAGCTCCAGAACCAACATGACATTCCGAACAGAGCACCCTGGAATGAGGGGATGCCTGATAAGTGGTATATTCGGGGTACATTACCTCATGACAGAGACGACCACAAAAGGCGGTAGTATCCGTGAATTCCACAAGCTGGTAGCCGCCAATGACCAGTAGCATTATTCCTATCGCCCCGGCAAACATGAGGAAAAGCAGTTTTTCACGATGTCGCTTATGACGTTCTATCATTGTTGTCCCACTTGCTTAACTCCTTAAGATGGCAAGGACAAAAATCACCCCCCCGGCAATAAACAGCACCGGCACCATGGAGAAGTTGAAAACGCCGAAGAGAGGGTATTTTTCGGGTAGGTCAGAGTAAAAATTGAATATAACTAATGCTATAATGAGCACAAATACTATGCCAGCAGCCCTTGTCAACCAATCGTCAAAAATCTCACGTAGATACTTCAATCTTCCTCCTTCTCCTCAGTATGCTCAAGACGTCCCTCATCTTTCGTAGGATGCTCCTCGCTACCTTGTTCCTCTTGAACGGCAGTTCCTAATAGTCTCTCATATTCCAGAGGATGCTCCCGTTGGTATCGCTCCTTAGACACCTTCCCAGTAAAGATTGATGTGTTTATAGGAAACACCCCCGGAGCAAAATGGCTAAAGAAGATGTGCACCAAGAAAATCCAGATTAGTGCCAGCATTGCCTCATCACTATGGGCTACTAGAGCTGATGGAACAACCCAGCCGGGCAGGTAGTTGGTGACCAAGACTGGGTACATCAGAATAAAGCCCGAGCCAGCCATGACAGGCATTCCCCAGAAAATAGCCCAGTAGTCAAACTTCTCTCGCCAATGGAAACGGTCAAACTTGGGTCTTTCCTTTCTCACTCCCACAAAATAAGCCAACTCCTGAAAGAACTTTACGAAATCCTGACCACCAGGTATCATCTTTATCGGGAAAGGTCTCTTAAGAACCAGGATTGTATAGCATAAATAGACCAGGTGATAGAGGCAGACGATGACTATTGCCCAGGCAGCGAAATGGTGAACTGCACGGGTAACCTCAATCCCTCCCCATACTTCTGTCCACCACTGACTGATTGCCAAGTCATGAAATTTTAATGGTAACCCGGTGACCACCAGCAGGATAAAGCTTACCATCATCCCAGCGTGCTGAATTATCTGATGGATATCAAAGCGGGTTATCTTCTCTCCGAAACCTTTTTCTGATGAGATACCCTCAGTCACTACTGCCATTCTATTCCCTCCACCGATTAACTGAAAACCTTACGACGGCTATAATCACTACCACAGCACCGAAAGTAACAACGGTGGCCAGTAGAATAGTGAACAGTATTTCGGTGTAATGTGCTACCGGAATATTTTCCGGTGATGCCTCCTTGTGTCCCAGGAAACCGCTGGCAAACTCGGCACCGGCACCGGGATGACACTGTTCACAGGTCTTAGCCAGATTATCCAAACCGGCTACCGGAGAGGTTGGATCGCTGACACTCTTTATATTGTGGACACCGTGACAATTAGTACAGGTCGCCTTATCCAGTTGAGTTATTTCATAAGTGCCCAGTTGCATCGCTTTGCCATGAAAGCTGCGCATATATGACTCGTAGACCTTCTCCACAATACCGTAGTTTGCCATCAACTCTTCATCGCCGTGGCAATTGGCGCAGGTCTGGGAAATGTTCTTCTTATAGGCAGGGGCATTGTATTCCAGCACCCGGATTACGCTATGGGGATTACCCTCAGGGCTATGGCAGTCAACACAGGTAGCCACATCGGGGTTGCCCTGAACTAGCTGCTGTCCGTGGATACTTTCCAGGTGTAATTTATATTCATACTGATGGCAACTGCCACACTTTTCCGCTAAGGATAACTTGGTCAGTGGTGTGGCAACCTTATGCGGCTCAGAGGTATGGCACGTGGTGCAATCTATGAACCGGTGAGATGCCGTGTTCACCATCTCTTGGCTAACATAGAGTGATATTTCTTCACCTACGGCACCGGTCTTAGTTAGGTCTGAGTTGCCATGGCATGATAGACAGTTATTCTCATCAAGGGCATGAGTCTTAGTAGAGTCACCCGCCAAGAACAAACCGACCACTACCAGCCACATAGCTAGAAATAGAAATAACCTTCTCGTTTTCACTTCTACATCCCTTCAGTATTTGTTCAAAAAAAATAGCGCTCCACGCTATCAAAAATCATCTTTCTACATTATGCCACACCTTATCGAGAGACAGGGCTGGCTTTATTCACCTGATACCTTTCTGAATCCATGAATAAGGGGGAAGCGATAGAGTCCAAATATCTCTCGGCTGCGCAAAAAACCAATAAAGATGATTATTATTCCCAGTAATTCAAGAGAGGGCCGAGCTATGGTGACCGATACTCCGAGCTTTGCCAAGGTTCCACCAAAAGCCGGCAATATAGCTCCCACAGCGATAAGTATATTGGAAACCACCCGGTGCGGCATAAGACGGCGTCTCCAGAAGACCCAGGCGCTGTATATTGCGCCTCCCACCAGGGCAACCGTGCCGAAAGTGTTGAAGAAGGGAGTCAGAAGCCTTACCCCCTGGGGCATGGCCTGGCCGGAAAGATACTGTAAGGTAGTTAGGTCAAGGTCGGCAGTAAACACTCTAAAGGTTGCATACAGCGATGCCAACAGCAAAATCGTCATGATAATGTGAGCCACACGTCGCCGGGTAAGCAAGTAAAGGGTGCCCATCCCTAGGTATGCCGCCACAAATATAGCCCCGAATAGGTACCATAACCGATAGATTGTTTCATTTAGTCCCCACGTCCCTGCCCAGAACTCGGTCCCGGTACTAATAAAATACATGAACAAGCCTATAGCCCAGATAAGTTGATAGGGTTTTCTCCTGGAAAAGAATTGGTCGAGGACTGTCACGGCAAAGACAACGCTGATAACGCTAGATGCAAGTGGTATTACGACAATGTTCATAACTAAACTCCTCTTATTTTAAACTGTCGCTAGAGGATATTGAAGTAGGGTAACGCTCTATTTTTTATAAAAAAATACCTTGTTTTTTTGATAAATAGTACCTGTTTTATTACAATCTACTTGGGGGATAAGGAGGGTTTGCCTGGGGATGATGGGGATGAAGACTGGCAAAAGTCTCATAGTGGGGCTTGAGCTTGGTCACCGGAACAAACTGCTGGAGCAGACCGCAATCGGGCAACACTGCTTTGGGGCGTCTCACGGGTGGAATAGGCCCTGTGAATTATGCGAATGCCCCGTAAGAAAAGTCTTAGAGACAAGCAGGAAGGTAATAGTAACCCATTATCATGAAACCCAACTTGGGGGTAGGGGCAAGCAAAGACTGGTTAGGGTGCTTGCATCACCGGTTCGAGACAGCCAAGGCAACAGCACACAGGTCGCCGAGCTTATTTGGGATGCAGACGATATTAGTTAGATTGTGCTATTGTTAAGGGAACCCGTGGCTTTACTTATCAGGAACTCTTCCTTGATTTCCGTAAGTGGTCTAACCAATCTGGCTGAGAGTTTTACGGCACCACACCTCACTTCACTTAGAGGCACATTAGGGCAATAAGAATACCGAATCAGCGAACAGAAAGTAGAATCTTTAAAAAGAGGAGTAATTAGGTTACTCTCTGATTAAGGTAACAGTATTACCTATGGTGGGCAGTACTGGACTTGAACCAGTGGCCTCTTGCGTGATATGACATTGGTTTTGCATTTTTCACCTCCAACAACAATATTACCATATCCTAAACTGTCGGTAACGTGTGTAAAAGCTTGTAAATACACGTGTATTTACAAGCTTGACAATATGTTCTATTGACAACAGGAGGGGGTGAAATAAGCAAATATTTAGCAATTCCCTGACAAGTTTCCAAATTTGATGGTATTGATGGTATGATGGTATCCTTGGTTTCCCACAAGTAACTTGCCAAATCAGATACACATAGAGTTCGCCGGAGCGAAGCACAGGTATAAAACCATTCAATTGACCTTCTTAAGCGTCTAGTATTTGATTTGAGCGCTTCGTTAAAGAGCACTATATTTGGTATACTCTAAGCTGTTAGGTAAAGTGCTGTTGGTGCTGCTTGACAAAGAGGTTCTATACGATTATTATAATTGTAATATAGGTCACTGAAAAACTTTAAGTGACTTGCCGCAATAGAGAAAAGGCAAGGGGCTTGAGCCTCTTGCCTTTTTTATTAGTTAGGAGGTGATAGTAGTGGGTTGTATCAAAAAAGGGCATAGGCATGCTATTGATAGGCAAGCGGAACGGGAGAAGCGGTCAAAAAGAGCCTGACCAGCTCATAGAGGCATAATAAATAAATTCTCGCTGAGGATGGGAACTCAGCGAGTCTGAAAGGAGATTAAAATGAACTTACAATCAATAAATCAAACAGCTGTTCTACTTCAATCGGTTAAAACCGGGGAACTTGAGGTGCTTAAGTTTAAAGACCTAACGAAAACCTTGACTCAATCAATTGGTGACCTTGACTGTGGAATGAGCGAGATCTTAGAGACAGAAGGTTTCCATCTGCTGCAGAGGGTCTTCAAGCGGGGGCAATCCTGCTTTGTAGTCGGGCCAGATGGAATTGGAAAATCGTGTGCGGTAATCTTATGTAGGGAGAACGATGACGTCAGCGATAACCTGGTTGTGATGCCTACCTGTGCGGATACTTGGGAGCTTTACACTGAGCTCTGGCATAAACTTGGTCAGCCGATGACAAGGATAAAACGTATGGGTAATGGCATCTTCATTATCGATAAATGTAGTGAGTGTAGTCGACAATGTGTTCTCCCTGAGAGAGATATCCTTGGGCATTACTCTAACACTAAAGCGGATGAGACCATCCTGGTTGGTAATACTACTGGCAAGTGCGTCATAAAGGTTAGGGGTGTCACCAATAACATACATCGGTTGGAAAACAAACTCTTTCTGATCAGGATACCCGATGTTGATGTTGCCTTACTTGCCTTGCTCGAGCAGCTCTTAGATATCGCCACTGTCATCATCATGGCTAATCCTGAGCAGGTACGGGAATTGAGAACACACAATCGTTTTCGCAGGCTGCCCCTCTCCCGGTTCCCAAAGCCCACACCAGCCTTCTTTCTTGAGTTATATATGGCCAGGCTTAGAGAGAGTCGGGTGGAGGTTTCGCCTCTTACCATTGAGGCGCTACAGCTATGTATGGTGCTTGCAAAGTTCAACCCGGGGGCATATAGCGAATTATTGGGGTCCGTTTTCGACGACATGGAGTTTGGCGAGATAACAAATAGCGTAGGCCCAGAGTATGTGCTGGACGTACTCGGCACTACTGTAGACCTGTCGACGATACTACGAATAGTCACCTCAAGAGAATTAGGCCGGATATCAGCTACAGGCGTAGCCGATATTATCCACACTAACTTTGGGGTAGAGGTAGATGCTCGGGTTGTGGGTCACGAGCTGCATGCTTTGGGCTACGAAGAGCACAAGAATTCAAAGGCCGGCGGTATTCATGAATACTTTATCACTGGTGGTACCCCATTACAACTAAGACAAGGAGGCTAATATATCATCATACCATCAATACCATCAAATTTAGAGAATTGTCTGGAAATTACTCTGTTCTTGTGGGTTGTCCACCAAAGGAAGGGTTATGGCAGCCAGTATTACCGTTCCACCGTTCCGGGGGGGGCTAAATGCTGAATAAACCAAAACAAGGTGGATTCAAACGTAGACTAACCCTATCGGACGCAATCAATAGGATACTAGCCACAGGTGCAATGACCATGGTCGACATGTACTGAACCTATAAGGCGATGATCCGTGCAGCTTATGCTACAGAATAGGAGCCCTTCAGTGATGATCAGCGACCTTCAGCAATCCGGGGTGGTAGACGATTTATCTGTCACACCCCCCCCTAGGCGACTATGATACCGCTACTTGCGTATTATGCTTTTCCTAGGTTTTACCCAAGTTTCTTCTTGGTTTGTCCAAGTTTACCCGCTTCATCCTACTTCCTATAATTGAATGGCAAGAGTTCAATGGAAGATGGAAGGAAAGTAAAAGAGGCCGGATGCCAAGATAGTGCCTGAGAGGTATAGTGTATTATCCTAAAAATGAAGCTCCTCTGGGGAATCCTTAAAGGAAGCTAATTTCTATCCTTTTGAGGATTATCAGATGACGAAAAAGGGAACAGCCTTCTCATTATTTGATGAAGGTAAATCACCATCTAGCCCCAAAGTGAAGGGCTTTAAACTGAAGAGTCAGTCGGGGTACAAATACTACTATGAGTGGCAGAAATGTAAGGGGGTGCTACACCTTCATCGGCGCCCTCTAGGAAGCTGAGGAAGCTATAATTCCAGAAGAAGAGATTGAGGAAGCTAAAGGGAAAGACGGGTCTCAGTCACCTATACTTACTTTCTTAGGTTCACTTTCCTTCACTTTAGCTTCACTTTTTTATAAAGTAGACTATTTGTTTACGGCATAATAAAAGGGAGCCAGTTTTAAGAGAAACGGCATTCGAAAAGGGGACCACCTGAAATACAAAATCCGGTATGCTTGTGAGAAAGACACGGGTACCGGAGGAAAGGATG
>SDBV01005425.1_pt1 | contig 18013 bp, 22 predicted proteins | sample 2277081 | NCBI WGS metagenome assembly SDBV01 (sample SAMN10402039, study PRJNA504765) | marine sediment metagenome | isolation source: marine sediment core GS10_PC15, 223 cmbsf | place: Arctic Ocean: Southern Knipovich Ridge | collected 2010 | reverse complement strand
TAAATGTGGGAAATTTAAAATCGAAAAAGCGATGTCTGTTTTAGCAGGAATTAATGTATTGCAAAATAAGCATGGCAAATTAGGAACTTTTGAAGAAATAGAAATAATGCCAAAATCTTTTTCAATGGCTGCCAGAATGAAAAGGGGAAGGACTTTACAAATTAGACATGATATGACAGATGAAAATTTAATTCGTCTTACTGATGCAGCTATTGACAAGGTCAAACCGGGACTTGCTGGTCTTGTGGATCATGAAATAGGCCATGCAATGACTCCCGATATTTTTCATGTTAGTAGAGGAAAAACAGGGTTTACAAAGTTTGGAAAAAGACTTGATGATTTTTTTGAAAAAAATAAAAAAAGAATCGAAAAAGATTTAACTCCATATGCAGCATCTATACGGCATGAATTTGTAGCAGAAGCTTTTGCATTCAGAGAATCGGATAAAGCTCCTAAATGGGTTGAGAAATGGCTAAAACAAGAGAATATTGGTGGCTAATATGACAAAGCCTATTATTGTTTGTATGTTTTGTAAAAATTTATTTTTAAAAGGAAAAAAGAACTGTAGAGCTTTTTTAAAAGTCATACCAGATGATATTTTATTAGGGGAAAATAAACATACAAAAAAACATCCAGATCAAGATAACGATATTGTTTTTGAAAAAAAATAAATAAAAATAATCCTTGATTTATTTAGAAAAGTATATTATATAATATAATATAGTGAAATTTACTTCTTTGGGTCTGGCCACCCGGAGGAGACAAAAGAATATAAAAAGGGCAAATATGGTGTCCATATCATCGTATTTGCCCTTTTCTTTTGTATAAAGCTATGATGGAGGAAATATGACAACTGAAAGACAGTATCTTGATATACCTTTTGAAATAAAAGCCGCAGATATTGCAGATGATGGAACTTTTGAAGGATGGGGTTCTTTGTTTGATAATGAACCTGATGCCCATAGAGATTTAATCGCTCGTAATACCTTTGTAGAAACTCTTGCTAAGGGTGGGAGAAATAAAACCGGTATTGCAATGCTCTGGCAACATCGAACAGATAAATTGCCTGGCGTTTGGTTGGAATTGTCGGAAGATCCAAAAGGATTAAGAGTAAAAGGACAACTTGCTCTTGAAACTCAGCTTGGTCGAGAAGTTCATGAGATTATGAAACTTGGGGCTAAAACTGGAACCTGGAAATTTTCATTGTCAATAGGATATGATACCCTTGAATATGAAATGCAAACTATTAAGGTTGGGGATGCCAAAATTAAGGTTAGGTTAATTAAGAAAGCAGAGCTTTGGGAAATAAGTATTGTGACATTTCCAGCAAAAATTGGAGCAACAGTAACGAATGTTAAGAAGGTAGATATAGAAAGATTAAAAGAAGTAAAAACCGAACGTGAATTGGAGAAGATTCTGCGGGAGGCAGGGGCTTTTTCAGATTGCGGGTTAAAACTTCTTGTAAAAATGTGTAAACCATTTCTGCGGGAGGCAGTTAAGGGAGAAGTTGACACATTAGAAGACGCCATCGCGTTGTCAACGATTTTGGACAGCTTGAAGGCAGTGAACAAAAACATGGAAATGGTTGATATTTTAGGGCATTTAAAAGGAATTAATTAATTAATAAATAAGGAGACAAAATCATGTCTGAGGAAAAGCAAAATAGTCCTGAGCCTGAAGTTGTAAAAGAAGTGAAGGCCGAGATTGCAAAGTTAGGGGAAGGTACCCAAGCAAATAAGAAAAATTATGATGAGCTTAACATAAGGGTCAAAGCATTACAGGATGAAATTAATGCCTCTGGTGGAAAATTCGACGCTTTAATTACTGAGAAGCTTACTAAATTAACAGAGGATATTACGACCAGACAAGAAGATATTGATACAAAATTTACCGCTTCTGTTGAGACCGAAAAACAACTCAACAAAAGATGTGATGGTCTTGAAGTTGCGTTTAAGCGAACTCCAAAAATGGGTTCAAAAGAAGTTGAGGATTTGGTTGATTTGGAAGCAAAGGCGATTGATTTTCAACTTAATGCCTTGACAGTTAGGAATAAAGGCAAAGGAATAAACTTTAGTGAGATTATTAAACCTAATGTTGAAGAGTTTAAGGCATATTCCGGTGCCTTTCCAAAATTCCTTCGTATTTTTGATCCGCAAAATTCGATTCGTTTTACTTCTGAGGAATTGAAGTCTCTGACTCTTGGTATTGATCCCGATGGTGGATATACTGTAACCCCGGTTATGAGTAATCGGATTGTAAAAAGATTGTTTGAAAGCGATCCGGTCCGCCAGTTGGCCGCTTCTGAAAGTATTACAACTGATGCCATTGAGTGGTTGGTTGATTATGATCAGGCCGGTTTTGGTTGGGAGAGTGAGACTGTAGCAGGCCCGGAAACTACTACCCCAAAGATCTTTAAAAAGCGGATTCCGGTGCATGTACTTTATGCAAAGCCCCGAATGAGTCAGACATTACTGGAAGATTCGGCAATTAATATTGAAAGCTGGTTGGCGGATCATGTGGCCCGTCGATTCAGCCGAGGAGAGGCTGCAGCTTTTGTATCCGGAAACGGAGTCGGAAAGCCCAGAGGTTTCTTGACTTACGACGATTATGCTACTGCTGGAACAGATGAGTGGGGTCGAGTTGAACAACAGAATATGGGGGCTGCTACTGCATTAACAGCCGATGGCTTTATTAATGTTAAATATCGATTGATTGAAGAGTATTTGCAACGAGGCACATGGTTGATGAATAGACTAACCGTCGCCGCAGCAATGATATTAAAAGATGGTCAAGGCAATTATATCTGGAAGCCGGGATTGGCTGAGGAAAGAAATAGTACTATTTTAGGATTGGATGTTCGTATGGCTACTTCAATGCCTATTATCTCTGCCGGTTCTCTTTCCATTGCAATAGCTGATTGGGCCGAAGCCTATATGGTAGTTGATCGGTTGGGCATTTCAATTCAAAGAGACCCTTATACGCAAAAACCCATGATTGAGTTCTATACCAGAAAAAGAGTTGGCGGAGACGTCATTAATTTTCAGGCTATTAAAATTGGGGTAATTGCTGCCTAATAACAAAAAAGATTTATAATGGGAGGAAAATATTATGGGTGGAGTAAGAGATGGTTTTAGTAATTTTAAATTTTTTGAGGCATTAGCTCCTCAGTCTTATAGCACTGGCAGTGTTACAGGAGCAACAGTCGATAAACAAGGATATGAAACACTAACCTTTATTGTTCATGCTGGTGAAATTTCTGGAGAAGCTTCTGCACAGAATTCGGTTACATCCTGTGGATTTATGCGGATGCAACATGGTACTTCTAATGATGCTGGTACTGTAACTTGGTCGAATGTTTCTGCAACCGATATTATTGTCGATCTTCGATTGAGTACAATTGTAACGGGTAATGCATCGAATACATCTGGCTTGGCCAGTGCATCTATGGGTGTCCTGAACGCCAGTAATGCAGGGTCCGGTCTTGACAATGGCACATTCTTTTGCCTTGGCGGAGTGAGTGCAGATAACGATTCTTGGTGGGAATCAAGGGCTTATGCAGCTGGATATATTGGCGATCATCGCTGGGTTCGAATTGTTATGTCAGTATCTGCTGCTGGAGATATGAGTGCCGTTGGCGTAGCCGCAATTGCTGTTCTTGGACTGGAAGCGGATTGGCCGGTTAATACAGTACGCAGAACTGGTTAAAGAATTTTATAAAAACTTTAGAACCGGGGGGGATTATTCTCCCCCGGCTATAAAGGGGGGTTATAATATGGCTCAAGATGCAACTTATCAAACCCGAATATATCATGAACTTGGTGGTGAGAGGCTTGTTGCCGCAAGCGGAGGGACTTTTGCTGTTGAATCAGGGGGTTCGATATTTATTACAAATTCTGCCCAAATGACGATCAGTGGAACATTGAATCTTTTAAGTGGCGGAACTTTAAGTATGATCAGTGGAGCAAGTTGGGGTATTGCCGGGGAGGACGTCGCGGCAGATGATATAAGACGTATCCTTGCAAGTGAACAGGGCGGGACAACTGTAATGATTCAATTGGCAAATGATTCGCTTCTTGGGACATCTAATATTCCGAAAAATGTTAAAATTGTAACAGTTGTTGGTTCTGAAGCAATGTCACAGGGTTCTATTTGGCTTACATCTGTTTCTGCTGGAAGAGAACTTTTTCTTCACTTAGTTGGTGATGTTTCTGGTGGGTTTACAAATAATAATACTTCACTTACTGTTTTACGCTCTGGCTGTATTCTTTTGAATTCTACTGGGGCTCCTTTGGCCAGTTTTACAATGCATACTTCTGTGGCCAGCCAATGCGGTGTCCATTTAGTCGCTGTGCTTGATAACACATGGTCGATTGTAAGCGAAATAGGGAATAATCTTGTTGAAGAATAAAATAAGGAGAAAATATAATGGCTCAAGATGTAACTTATCAAACTAAAACATATCATGAGCGAGGCGGTGATCGCTATGTTATGGCGAGTGGTGGTACAATGGCTATTGAGTCAGGAGGCTCAATATTTATTACAAATTCTGCACAAATGACTGTTAGCGGAACAATAAACCTTTTGAGCGGTGGCACTTTGAGCATGATCAGTGGAGCGAGTTTTGGGATGGCTGGTGAAAATGTAGCCGCTGATGACATAAGGCGTATCCTTGCAAGTGAACAAGGTGGGACAGTAGATATTGAAGCTGTCGCGCTCGCTGCTGTTTTGTCAACAATAAATCTGCCTAAGAATATTAGGATGGTGCGACTGGTTGGTTCGGCTACGCTTGTTAGTGGATCGTTCTGGCTTACATCTGTTTCTGCTGGAAGAGAACTTTTTCTTCACTTAGTTGGTGATGTTTCTGGTGGGTTTACAAATGCAAGTACACAGATAGATGTTTCTCTTTCTGGCTGTATTCTTTTGGGCTCTGTTGGCGCGGCCCTTAGTGGATTTGAAATGCATACTTCGCTTGCTTCTGATTGCGGAGTTCATCTGGTTGCTGTGCTTGATAACACATGGTCGATAGTTAGTCAATTTGGCGATATTGATGAATAAAATAAGGAGGGGGTTTGAATAAATGGCTAAAATTAAAATGACTCAGACGATTGCAGGTTGTATGGATGGTATACATCCAAAGAAATATGTTGCCGAGGAAATATATGCTATTGATGGGACTGAGATTAATCAAAGGTTAGCAGATATGTTTTTAGGTTGTGGTGCAGCTGTAATTATTAGGGAAAGAAAACCGATTTTAGAATCTCCGGAAAAGGCTGTTGTCGAAGAAGCTCCAGAAGCAAAACTACAATCACCAGAGCTAAAGCCAGAGATAGATTTAAAAGAGGAAACAAAACACGAACCCAAAACAATTAGGGTTTTTCAATTGGCTGATAAATTAGGTGTCTCTTACAAAAAGATTTTGTATGTGGCAAATGATTTAGGTATTGAGGTGAAAGTTGCTCAATCAGGATTAACAGAGGCCGAATGCAAAAGAATAGAGAGCTCTCTCGATAAATAATGAATTATTCTGGATATCCTTATAATGATTTTAGTGGAGGTGGATTACCACAAAAACGGGGGAGTTTAATTTCAAGAGAATGGCCCAAAGATGGCAATCGATCTTGGAAAGTAACAACTCAGCCATCTATTGAGCCAGTTTCCGTTGATGAAGTAATAACGTTTTCTCGTATTGAAACTGATGCAGAAGATTCCTTGATTGAAGGATTTATTGAATCCGCTCGTTATGCTGCTGAAGAATATCTTGGTAGGGCTTTTATATCTCAAACGATTCAAGTATTAATGGATTTTTGGCCAAGTGATATAGTTGAATTGCCAAGGCCTCCTTTGATTTCTGTTGATAAGGTAGTTGCATTAGATGAAGATGATGCGGAAATTGAGTATAGTTCAGATAATTATTATTTAAATACTAATGCAGAACCTGGTCAATTAATTATTAAAAGAAGTACTACTTGGCCAATTAATACAACTCGTGATTATAGTCGATTTTTAATTCAATCGGTTCATGGATATGGTACTTCAGCAACGGATGTCCCAATGCCATTTCGTGAAGGGGTTAAATTATGGGCGGCGGTTATTTATGCAACAAGAGCTTTCGATCCTAAAAATCCGCCTCCTGAAGCAAGAAGTAAATTTGATTTATATCGAATTCCAACGGTGATGATTCGATGAGCAAATTTTGAAAGAAGTTATTGGAAACAATTATACCAAAATATTATGTCTGAGAAATATGGATATAAATATGAACTTGAGGAGACAGGTTAAATGTCCTGGCTTGCCCCTGAATTGAATAAAAGAGTTCAAATATTAACCGCTCGTTTAAGCCCGAATGAAGATGGCGGCGGTGATCTTTTATTTGGAACACCAACTGGAGGGGCCTTTAATTCAGATGAATTTAATCAATTGGCTCCATTATTAACTGTTTGGATGGGAATGGATACTGTTGGCTTTAAAGGAACAGGAACCAAGTATATTCGAGGGGAACAAGTCAATGAAGATATTACCCATGAATTTAAAGTAAGAAGTATTGCAGTGGCACAGTTAGGAAAGCAATATAGCCTTGGATTTTCAATAGCGTATAAATTTATGCCGAATCTTGTTGGATTAAAATCTGATTATTATTTATTTGTAGAACAAGGGTCAAGTGTTAAAGGCAGATTATTTCGGATTCATAATGTAACAGATAATAAAGAACAACGGGAATATTTAAGGGTTACTGCTGAAGAGGTTGAGGAACGCGGGGTAGGTTGGGGAGTATGATTGAAACAAAGGCTCTCACAAAATTAAATAAAGACTTGAATAAAATTGGCGAAGAGTTGTTTGAAACGGCAAGAAAAGTTCCAGATGTAATTACTCGTCGCCTTGCAATAGGAGCGAATGATATCAGGAACACGATAATTTTATCAATGCGTGATACTCCAAAAGATGGGAAAACTTATAAAAGAGGAAAGAAAAAACATATAGCATCTTCGTCTGGAAACCCTCCTGCGATTGATAGTGGAGAACTTGTTCGTTCTATTATATTTGATGTTCAGGATATGGAAGTTGAAATTGGATCAGCAGGAGGGGCCCCTTATGCAGAAGCTTTAGAATTTGGAAGCACAGATTGGAGCCTTTTGGGAGGGGCTACAAAAATGGCGCCAAGACCGTGGTTAGAGCCTGCAGTAAAAAAACATTCAAAAGAAATAGTTAATGATATTGGAGAAAGCGTCTTTGAACTGATCGGGAAACCATTCAAGGGAAAATAAATGCAAATTGGTCCTATCGCATTAAAATTAAGATTAGAAGATACTCGGTTCCAAAATAATATTTTTGGGTCTGCCGTATTAGAAAAAGCTCTTGAACATACACTAAAAGCAGAAATGGCTTTTGTTATTCAACTTAATGAAGTGCCAAATCCTAATACACAGGATAATGCAGTAATTCAAAAAATAACAGAACGGTTTGCAGTAATAGTTGCATTAGATAATGGATCTTCTGATAAGGACAAACTTGGTTTTATTGCATATAATAAATTGGCAGATATTCGGGCAGAAATATTTAGTGCTATATTAGGGTGGCAAATGCCAAAGGCAGAAAGCCTTATTTCATATGGAGGAGGTCGTATATCCGGGATCAATCGGGGGTATTTATGGTATCAATTTGAATTTCTTGTTGATTTTCGAATCGATAGTGATGATGGAGTCGATGTTGGAGCAGACGATTTATCTGATTTTGAGTCAATATATGCACAATGGATTTTAACTCCAAGTGCTAAAATGGATGCAATCGGGAATTTACCTGTTACCCTTGTTGAACCTGATATGACAAGCATAATTGATTTTACCTCCAATCCTGCTATTGATGGAGGTTTTGGCAGAGGATTTGGATTTACTTGGTATCGAACCTTTAAAGGAGAATAATTATGAAACAATATACGGTTTTTTTAATACCATTGCCGGGGCTTCTTGTACGAGATCCAGTTTCTAAACTTATTATGCTTGAGACAGGAGAGATCAAGCCTTTGGCAGGGCCTGCTGGAAGATATTGGAGAAGACGAATAAAAGATGGTTCAGTTAAGATAGCAGAAATGTCTAAAATTATAAAAAAAGAAACAAAACAAAATAGAAAAACAAAGGAGGATTAAAAAATGGCTATAACCTTTAATAATATTCCCACGACCATCCGAACGCCTGGTACTTATATTGAAGTTGATAGTTCCAGGGCGCTTACTGGCCTTGTTGCAAATCCACATCGAGTTTTGATTTTAGGTCAAAAAATTGGAGCAGGTACAGCAGATGTTGATGTTATAATGAATATTTCTCGTGATAATTTGGCAGATGGCTTTTTTGGTCCTGGGTCTATCCTTGCTCGAATGTGTAATGTATTTAAAGACAATAATCCAAATACTGAAGTTCATGCAATGGCTTTAGGTAGTGGGATTGTAGGGAATGCTGCTTCATGCGAGATTGATGTTTCAGGGGCGGTTTATTCAGACCCCGTTTCTGCAAATGGCACTTGGTATTTGATGATTAATGGAGAAGCCGTTGATGTTACAATTACATCGGGCATGTCAGCCGATTCAATCGCCGCAGCACTTATTACAGTCATTAATTCAAATTCAAATTTGCCTGTTACAGCAACAGCTAAAGTGGGTAGTATAGGAACTGTGGGGATTAGTGCGGTAAATTCCGGGACTTTAGGTAATTATATTAATATACGAGAAAATTATTTTGATTACCAGTCTATTCCCCTTCATTTTGTTTCTGGTTCTGTAGGTCCATTAACAATAGGTTCAGGAGGGATAGCTTCTCGGATTTTCTTTTCAGTTATGGCGGGGGGAACAGTAGATCCTGATCTTGATGATGCTTGGGCTGTAATTGATAATGAACAATTTCATTATATCATTCAGCCTTATATTGCTGCCGCAAATTTGACGGCAATTGAAGATGAATTAACGGATCGTTTTAAACCTTTGACAGATTTGCAAGGTCATGGATTTACAGCGGTTCGGGCTACTTTGGCAAGTTGCACTACATTAGGCAATGGCCGAAATAATGCTCATAATACAATTGTTGGAATGAATGATTCTCCAACTGGGCCTGAAGAGATAGCCGCTGCCTGGGGAGCAGTAGCAGCTTGGAATCTTAATATAGATCCGGCAAGGCCTCTTCATACTTTACATCTAAAAGGGATATTGCCGCCTCCAGTTGAAAATCGTTTTACAAGGGCTGAAAGAGATACACTATTATATGATGGAATTGCAACTTGGATTGTTTCAGGGGGCAAGGTCTTAATTGAGAGGTCTATTACAACTTATCAGACTAATGCTCTTAGTTTACTTGATCCAACATTTTTAGATATTCAAACAGTAGCAACTTTGGGTGAAATTCGTTTCCAATATAAGCAGCGAATGAGTACCCGTTTTATTACTTCTCGGTATAAATTGGCAGACAATGATTTTCCTGTGCAGCCTGGGTCAAAAGTTGTCAGGCCAAAAGATATTCGAGAAGAAAGTATTGCGCTTTTTACTTTCTTGAGAGATAAGGGTTGGATTGAAAACCTGGATGATTTTATTGATAATATAGTTGTAGAAAGGGATCTGACAGATAGAAGTAGGGTTAATGTTTTATTACCTGCTGATTTGATTGACCAATTCAGAGTGATTGCTGCACAGATACAATTTATACTGTAAAAAAATAATAGAAAAAACAGAATGAGGTAACCACTAGTAGGCCACCTGTTTTTTTGGATATATAAAAATATCTAAATAACAAGTGGCCTTTTTTATTTAATAAATAATTTTTTTAATTGGAGGATTTAAACAATGCCGAGGATTACAGGAAGGGTTGAAGTTTTAGTGAATGGAGAAGTTCTTCTAAATAAGGCTGGAGCAGTAGCTTCTGGTATTGGGCTTTCTGGAAGGCCAAATTTTGAACTGGAAGCAATTATGGGTGATTCAGGGCATCATGGCTATATTGAGAAACCTATTTTAGCTCGATGTGAAGTTACAATAACAGACAGAGACGATGTTCTTTTGGATACTTTTGCCTCTATTAGAGAAAATGGTACAATTCATTTCCGAGCTGCTGGAGGAGGAAAAGTTTATATAATGGATGGAGCAACTTGTCTGCGGAATATCACAGTTACTGCAGGCGAAGGGGAAACTCCATTGATATTCGAAGGGCCATTTTGGACAGAGACTACTCAATCAACATAATATTTAAAGAAAGGATTTAATTATGGATAAGAAAAAGATTCCTTTAAAATATCCTATTCCTATTAAGAAAGAAGATGGCGGAACTGTTAATGTGCAGGAATTAGAGATGGGTCGGTTTAAGGCAAAACATTTAAAATTATTGCCTGATGATTTTATGGAAAATGAAGGCAGAATTAATCCTAAAGATATAATTCCTTTAATTGCTGGTCTTGCTGACATTCCTGAAGATTCTGCTGATGAACTTGATATTGAAGATTTAATGGGGGTAGCAGAATCATTGCAAAGTTTTTTAGGGAAGTCCCTGGAAACTGGAAAGAAGTAATTTGGGCAATAACTTATATCTTTAAGTTTCAACCGTCTGAAATAGATAAAATGTCTATGGCGGATATTGATTTTTGGAGTCAAGGGGCAAATCAAGTAGATAAGTGGACAGGGTTAATTTAAAAAATGGCAGGTAAACAATTTGATTTGAGTGTTATTTTTCGAGTAATAGATAAAGCTACCCGGCCTGTTCGTAAGATTGGTATATCTTTAAAAAAGCTCGGAATTCCTATAAAAAGATTAATTAAATCATTTCGAAAACTTGGGAAATCGATTCAAAAAGTTGGAGATCGTATGGTTAGGATTGGCAAAGCCATGATATTAAGGGTTGCCGCTCCACTTTTTTTACTTGGGTTTTTAATGTCAAGAACTTCCAGAATATTTGAAACTGCATTTACAGGAATTCGAAAAACAGTTGACGCAACAGAACCACAATTTAAAAAATTAAAAGTTCAATTAATGGCTTTGGCCCGCGAACTTGGCATAGCAACTGAAGAAATATTTGGGCTTGCTGAAGCAGCAGGCCAATTAGATATTCAAACAGAAAATATTGCAAAATTTTCAGAAATTATGGCCAAGCTTGGTATAGCTGCGCCTATATTAGAGATGGAGCAAGCAGCCGTTCAAATTGCCCAATTTGCAAATGTAACTCGAATGTCTCAGAAAGATTTTGATAGATTTGCCTCAACTCTTGTTTTTCTTGGGAATACTTCTGCTACTTTTGAAGATAAAATTCTTAATATGACAGAAAGAATAGGATCAGCGGCAGCCGGGGCAGGAATAGCGCATGCAGAAATTCTTGGTCTTGCAACAGCCTTGGCTCAATTGGCAATAAAGCCTGAAGCCGGTGGTTCAGCTCTTTCTAAAATAATAATTGAGATTACCGCGGCAGTTGCAAAAGGCAATAAAGAATTAGGAGGTATTGCGGCCGTTGCCGGTTTTAAAGGGAAGATAAAAGAATTTAAAAAATTATGGAAAGAAGATGCGGTAGGGGCATTAATACTTTTTGTCGAAGGATTAGAAAATCTTCCAAAAGTAGGGCTTGATGCAGTTGTGGTTTTAGATGATTTAGGAATGGGGGCATTAAGAGTTGGCGATTTATTAAGAAGAGTCTCTGGAAATAGTAAATTATTTAATGAAACAATAAAAGCAGGAACTAATGCATGGAAAGAAAATATAGCTTTAAATGAAGAAGTAAGTAAAAGAATGAAGGATGTTCAAAAGCAATTAGATATAGTTAAAGAAAATGCAAGACAAACAAGCGCTGCTTTTGGTGATGAATTAAATGTTGTTCTATTAAAAGTTTTAAAAAGATTAGATCCCTTTATTACTAAACTTAGAGAATTAGATGTAGAAATGAAGCAATTAATTTTAATTATTGGAGGTGGAACCATTGGATTGGTAGGAGCCCTTGTTGGGCTTGGGGCTACATTAAAGTTTGTAGGATGGGCATTAGCGGGGTTAACATTATCAACAGGGGTATTTGGTTTAATGTTAATTTCATTAGGGCTTTTAGCATTTAGTGTGCAACAAAATTTTGACGATCTCAAAGATACTCTCTCCAATTTATGGGATGATCCAATAGCAGAATTGAAATTATGGGTAGATGCTTTTAAATTAATGGCAGAAGATTTTTGGGAATTCGAAAAGAGGCTTGCAAAAAGTTTAATATTTTCTCCAATTATAACTGCTTGGGAATATTGGTCGAAAATTATAACTGATATTATAGATAAAATAATTACAGGACCTTTAGCTTCTTTGGATAAAAAACTTGAAAATTTAATTGATAAACTTAGGAATTTTTTAATATCATTAGGAATAATTAAAGGGACAATTGAACCGGAGAAAGAACCTTCTAAATCTGAAAAATCAAGATCTCAAAAACTAACTGAAGATATTAAAAAATTTGGATTTGAAGAACTAGTTAATAAAATGAAAGGGGTATCTAAAAAAATAGACCCCTTAAAAGAAATACAGCCAAAAGAATCATTGGCTGAAGCAGTTAAAAGAGTTATGACTGAGAAAGAACCTATTAAATCTAATAAAATAGTAGATTTTGGAAGAATTATTAATATGCAGCCTCCTCGTGAAAGAAAAGGTCCAGATTCTTTTGATAAAAATTTTGGAAGTAGGGATGTTAAAACAAGAAATATAGAAGCGGCAAATTTTGATGATAAAAAGCTTGGGAGTAGTGAGGTTGAAATAGATATTAAAGTAACCGCCGAACCTGGTACAACAGCAGTAATTGAAAAGGTGAAACGAAAAAGAGGGGATGCCAAGGTATCTGTGGCAACAACTGGTTTTGTAGGGGCGATGCCATGAGCTGGAGAGATGATCTTGTTTGGGCAGATGCTAAAGGATTAAAAAATAAAGCTTCTTTTCGGGATGCTTATTTTTTTGTTGCCGATACAGATGCCCGTTTTGGCCGGAGAAATACGCCACATCATTATGTAAAAGGAGAAGTTCCCTTTATTGAGGATCTTGGTGGTGGCCTTCATGAATTTTTTATTAGAGGGTATGTTATTGGAAATAGTGATAATGATCAAAATTATTTTGACGAAAGAGATGCCCTTATTGATGCTTTAAAAACAAAAGATCGAGGACAACTTATTCATCCCTTTCTTGGAATATTATATGTTGCAGTAGTTGGCAGAGTTATAATGAGAGAAACATTTCGTGAAGCAGGAATTGCCAGATTTGATATGACTTTTGCTGAAGGTGCAGGAGCAACCAGCGGGGATATTTCAACAGCAATTATCGATTCTAATAATGCAGTTGATAATGCAGTTGAACAATCAATTGCAGATGGAAGAGATGGATTTGGGAGTATATATGGCTAATCCTGATTATTCAACAAATTCTGCTTTAAATTCAGTTACAGAATTAAATGCAATGATTCATTTCGCAATGTCTTCAATTCAAGGATTAGGGCCAGCACAATTATCCAATGCTTTAAAAATATTAGCAGAAGAGTTTGATGCAATAACTCTTGCTGTTATTGAAACTCCTTGTACATTAGCGGATAGTATAATTGGAATGTTTAATGGCTTTTTAAATTTAGCAGGGATATATGGAACTGTTGTTATTCAAGAATTACTTGGCCCTTGTAGCACTGTTGTTCGTGGAATTACATCAGGACCAATGTCAGGAGCACAGGTAGGGTTTCCTAAAACAAGAGGGTTTGTTGCAAGTACCGCTCCTGATCCTTTTATTTTAACTGAAGATTTTGGAAAAACAGCTACAAGGGCCGCTCTTGCGATAACTCGTTTTGGTGAAGCTTCTGGTAATAGTGATCTAAGTCCATATGGGGGTGCTCTTGATACGATTTCAATAACGACAGCATCAAGGGCGCAACAATCTGCTAATCAAGAAGCGATTATTAATTTATCAAGATTAATGGGATTAACAACTGCAGCACGAATAGCAATCCGTATTGATTATATGAGTCATGATTTAACTATTGAATTAATGGATGAAATTACAGATGCTATTGATATACAGTTATTAAAATTAGGAAATGATTCAGCAAATACTGGCTATACAAGTTTTGGGGTAACTATAGCCTCTCCTGATAGCTATCAAGCCTTGAAATCTTTGAGATCTATATTTGTTCGGTCAATGTTAACAATTGGGGCCTCATTAACAAAAATAATTAAATTTGAAGTTCCACCAGATATAATTTCATCATTAGAATTGGCATACGATAAATATGAAGATTTAGATAGGGAAGAGGAAGTAATTACTAAAAATATTCCATTAATAAAACATCCAGGATTTTTACCTGGAGGTCAAAATTTAGAGCTATTAGATGTCTGATAAAATTGTATTGAAAGTAAGAGGCCAAGAATTTAGAGATTGGACAAGTATATTTATTGAAAAATCTTTATTTCAAATGGTTGGATCATTTAGTTTAGTAGCAGCAAATATATTGCCTGGAGATGTTAAAAAAGAATGGGGGATTGCTTTAGAAGATGAATGCCAAGTTGTTATAAATGACCAAATTATTATAACTGGTTATATTGATGATATTCCAATAACATATGATAAAGAAAGTCATAATATTCAATTAAATGGTAGAGATAAGACTTGCGATTTAGTTGATTGTTCTTTTGTAATAGAGGGAGAAGACCAAAAAAATGAATGGAAAGATCAAAAAATAATTAGAATCATTGAAGATTTATGTAATGTTTTTGGAATAGCCGTTTCGGTTAGTGCTATTGTTGAGGAAAGAGTTAATGAAAAACTTCCAAATAAAACAACTTTTAAGGCAAATGAAGGAGATACCGTTTTTGATTTGATATTTAAATTATGCCGGATGAAAGCCATTTTGCCTATTAGTTATGGCGATGGACGTTTGCATTTAGTTGAAGGAGGCTTTGGTGATCTTGATGCATGGGATGATCTTGAATTAGGCAGAAACATTAAATCAGGAATGCTTACTCAATCAAATAGAGATCGTTTTTCAAGATATGTTCTCAAAGGGCAAAGTGAAAAAACAACAGAAAATACTGTAGAAGAAGCATCTCAAATAATAGCTGAATATAAAGATGAAGTAATTCCAAGATATCGTCCTTTTGTAGTATTGTCTGAATATAAAGCAACTAATCCATTGGCAAAAGATAGAATTAAATGGGAGGCGGTTAATCGAGCAGGGGCTTCTCGTAGTGTTGAGTATGAAGTACAAGGATGGACACAATCAAATGGAGTAGTTTGGCCTTTAAATGCTTTAATTAAAGTAAAAGACAAATTCTTTTTTGATAAAGACAAAACTTGGTTGATAGCAGAAATTAATTTTACTCTTGATGAAGAACAAGGGACTGTTACAAGATTATTACTTGTTCATCCAGATACTTTTAAATTGCCTCCAAATGATGATCCGATAGTAGATATAAATACTCCATATGATTGGATGAATAAATTATAATGCTAGAAAAAGCAAAAAAATTTTTAACTTTACCAGACTTTAGAAGATTAATTAGACCAATAACAAATAAAATATTTTTATTATTAGGCCGGGCTGTATTGGAATTAATTGAGAAAAATGATAAAGGAACACAAAAGATTCAAGTTACAGCTTTGGCTAATGAAACAATTAGTGATATAGAACGCTTTCAAGAATATGGCCTTGAGACATATCCTAAAACAGGAGCTGAAGTTTTTGTCGCTTTCTTAAATGGAAATAGAGATCATGGAATTGCTTTATGTGTACATGACAGCCGTCATCGACCAATTAATTTGGCAAAAGGAGAAGTTTGCCTTTATAGTGATGAGGATGGAGAAGGAGGAAATAATTTCCGTATAACAATGAAAAGAAATAGAGAAGTAAAAATAGAATGTCGGAAATTAAATATTGTTGTGGAGCAAAATATTGCAGTAGAATGCACTGACATGAATGTTCACGCCAGTAATAATATTAGTTTTGTTGCCGATAATAACTTTAGCCATAACTAATAATAAAATAGGGAAGCAGAATGGCTGTTGATGATATTAGAATAATTTGGGATGCAGAATTTCAGGAAGGGGATTTCCTTTTTGATTCTGTTGTTCAGGATTTAGAGGCCGACAATACTCTTGAAACGGCTGTTATAATTAGTTTGTTTACAGATCGTAGAGCAAAAATTGATGATTCTTTACCTGACCCAAATAATCTTGATAGACGTGGATGGTGGGGGGATTTAGTTTCTCCAGTTGTTATAGATGATCAAATAGGATCAAGGCTTTGGCTTTTAAACAGAGAAAAAACATTAGAAGATGTATTAGTAAAAGCAAAAGAGTATGCAAAAGAATCTCTTCAATGGCTAATTATTGATGGCGCAGCAGTTAAATTAGTTGTTATTGCAGAAAGACAAGGGGAAGAAGGCAATGATCGATTGGCAATCAGAGTAGAAATTTATAGAGTTGGCGGGAATATAGAAGCATTTAATTTTGAAGCTCAGTGGATTGCGCAGGGTTTAAGATAAGTAAAATAAGTAAAATAAGTAAAATAAATCATTTTTACAGATTTATAACATATTGATTTTATTAGTATTTATTTTTAGTATTTAGACAAATAAGAAAATTATGATAAAATCTTATAACTTATTGATTTTATTAGACAAAAACATCATATTTAAAGGGTTTAAATTATTTAGGTATAGTAGGGTATGCATTTTGTGAGATCTCTTGATATACGTGCTCTAAGCAAGTTTAAATTAATTAAATAAAGGAAGTAGATATGCCCTTTACACGAAATAGCCTTCAAGAAATCGTTGATCGTATAATTACAGATTTTCAAACACGAATAACGGGGGCAACTTCTTTATTAAGAAGATCGTCATTAACTGTTATTGCAAGAGTTAATGCTGGTGCATTTCATTTATTATATGAATATTTGGATTATCAGGCAAGGCAATTATTTATAGTAACAGCAGATGAAGCAGGTCTTGAGGCAATAGCATCTGAATATGGAATAACTCGTACTGGGGCATCAAAAGCAGTAGGAAGCGGAGTAACAGGAACAAGTACAAATGGCAAAGTTGTACCAGCAGGGACGGAATTACAGTCAACAGATAGTCAAGTTTATGTTACAGATGCTGATGCAACAGTTGCCAATGGAACGGCTACTTTAGTTTTTACTGCTTCAGTAGCAGGAGCCGATGGGAATGATGATGCAGCAATAGTATTGAGTTTTGTTTCTCCAATTGCAGGGGTAAATACTTCTGTAACGGTTGATACAGATGGAATATCAGGAGGGGCAGATAAAGAAGTTGATAGCTCTCTTCGTGAAAGGATCTTAACACGAAAAAGACAACCGCCTCATGGGGGTGCTGAATTTGACTATAGAGTGTGGGCTCTTGAAGTTTCAGGGGTTACTCGTGCTTGGACTGTTCCTTTATATCAGGGAGTCGGAACAATTGGAGTGGCATTTGTCAGAGATGATGATGATAGTATTATTCCAAATTCTACGCAGAGAGCAGCAGTCAGATCATATATTGTATCGCATACAGATCCAGGGACAGGGCAAACAGTAGGATGCCCTGTTACAGCCGAACCCGGATTATTCATTATTCCTTTAACTTTAGCAGTAGGAGATTTTGATATTAGTATCTCTCCTAATACTGTTGCTGTTCAAAATGCAATACAAGCAAATTTAGCGGATTTAATTGTAGAAGAAGGTGGTCCAGGACAAACATTATATTTATCCAGAATTAGTGAAGCAATTAGTTTAGCAACGGGAGAGGCAAAACACACGTTGAATGCCCCTGTATCAGATGTAACTGCAGCAACAAACGAAGTTCATGCACTTGGCACGATAACATTTGGGAGTTATTAATGGCTTTAAGAACGGCTTTAAGTTATCGAAAGTTATTACAATCTCTTTTGCCTAGAGGAAGAGCCTGGACTCGTAATGATAGTTCAGTTTTAACTCAATTTTTATATGGAGAAGCAGAAGAGTTTGATCGTGTAGATGGCCGTTCATTAGATTTATTAGCAGAAAGA
>SDBV01005424.1_pt1 | contig 18016 bp, 14 predicted proteins | sample 2277081 | NCBI WGS metagenome assembly SDBV01 (sample SAMN10402039, study PRJNA504765) | marine sediment metagenome | isolation source: marine sediment core GS10_PC15, 223 cmbsf | place: Arctic Ocean: Southern Knipovich Ridge | collected 2010 | reverse complement strand
TGCCTTCACCGCGGCATTAAGGGCTTCCGGGATCGAGCCCAAGGGGCGTTCACTGCACAGCCTACGGCATACCTTCGCACTGAGGGAATATTATCGGAGCGGTGATATCTTCTACGTGAAGGGTCTGTTGGGCCATTCTGCGGTCGCGGTGACCGAGCGGTACCTGAAGTTCCCCCAGGATTATCTGGAGAAGGTGTTCGGGGGGCATGTAAAGCGCTACCCAACCCGGGAGCGGTTTGCCGATTTGATGGCAGAGAAATCCTCGTTTCAGGCCTGAAATCTCTACTTCATCGGATACTTAGCGGATACGCTGCTGGCGCTTCCGTCGGTAGGGCGCTGGATTGGTAGTCCGAGGAATGGCGGTGTAGAATTCGATAATGACCTACCTAGTAACTGTATGAGTTCATAAGAATATAATTAATCTTCGGCTGATACTCTGGAGAATATCGGTGTCACGCCGTGAACCGCAACACCGGGGGAAGTCGATTACTCAGAGGTCGCTTCAAATAGGGTACCAGTTAAACCTTGGAAACGCGAAATGTGTCTCTTAGCTTTCACCCTAAATGTCCAACATGCTCTGAAGACCTACAGTCGCCCACAAAATGGTTCTGCAACGTTAGGATTATGATAAAGGACGCACGAATGATGATTCGATTTATCACTGTATTCATGATTCTCGGGGCGTTGACCATAGCGTTGGGATGTACCATTGGCATCGCAACGGGCAGTAAAACGGTAGATGGCCGACCTTTGCTCTTCAAGAATAAGGACACCATAAACGACTATCCGCCAGACGTGGATTTCTATCAGGGGAGTGCCGGGGAATATAGCTATGTCTTTCAGAAAACTTACGGGCAAGATCATACCCGGGCACGGATGGGAATCAACTCGGTGGGGTTCGGCATCTTGTACAGCGATAGTGAGAATCTGCTCGGCGCCGGAACCGGTCCTTCCGGGTCACATTTGAGTGCCATCGCGCTGAAAACCTGCGCCACCCTGGATGATTTTCGTGCTTTACTCAATTCCACCAATGAAGCCCGCTACAGTCCTCACCATTTCGGCGTCATTGACTCGACCGGTAGCGGTTCAATGTTCGAAGTGGATGGCTACAGTTACTTTGAATTGCCTGTTGTTGACAGCGTTGCCACCATGGCCAACACGGCCAGGTACCACCCCTCGGCAGGAGATCCCGCCTCCGGTTCCACCTCGCTAGAGCGTGAAGCTCGGGCCACTTATCTGCTGACCCACGGTCCCGCCGCTGGACTCGATTTTGCCTATTTCGTCCAGGAGATTTCCCAGGACTATTGCCACAACCAGGCCTGGGAAGACGCTATGCCATTAGGGCAATACCGGACCAATCCCGTATTGTCCAGGTACAAGACGTCGGTGAGTTGCGTCATTCATGGCAGCAAACCGGGAGATGATCCTCTCATCGAATCGGTAATGTGGTTGATAATGGGCGAACCATCTTCGTCGGTGGCCCTGCCCTTTATCCCCAATGCCGGCGCAGTATTTGACTTCGTCCGGCCTGCATCAGCCGGTGAAGGCATGCCCGGGTCCTCGGATCGGGTGCGCAGGCATATCTATGACTATACCAATGGACGGTATGATGATCAGTATGCCGATACCTATGTGCTGGAGAACGTGCGATCGACTACCTTCGCTATTGAAGACAGTCTATTTCATAGCTATTACGATAGCCTTGCCGTCTGGCGGTATTCAACAGCTCCCGACCTGTATATCACCATGCGTGATTGGACCTTTGCACACCAGCAGTGGGCCAAAGCCCAGTATGATGCCTTGGAGGCCACGTTAAAGACAGGAGGATCGCCAATCGGGATGATAACCACATACCGCCTCCATCCTAATTACCCTAATCCTTTCAACCCTACTACGACCATACGGTATAACCTGCCCAAAGCCGTTCGGGTAAGGATAACCGTGTATAATCTGCATGGGCGGGAAGTCAGACATTTAGTTGATGAACACAGTACCCCCGGAGTTTTTGATGTTGTCTGGAACGGCCGGGACCAGGCAGGGAGAAGCGTGACCTCAGGGGTGTACATTGCCGTCCTGCATGCCGATGGTAAAATCTTCACCCGCAAGATGGTTCTATTAAAGTAAGGGGAGGTCGGTATTCACCACATAGCGTATGAAAATCTCCTGAATAGCAACCTTAAACCATCGATCTTCTCCTGAATAGGGCCAAAGAATGGGGGCTGGTCACGGGCTTGCCCACGAAGGGGCCACTGGATCCCTCTACAATCTTGAAGCCCTTTACTACCAACCCCTCGTCGGTGCGGAGATCGAAGAAGGCCCGGATTCTACCCCACTAACCCTTATTGATACGTTCAATATGCATGGATGACTCCTTGAAAATGTGGTGGTGAAGGTAGGAGGGAAATGCAGGTGGGGTCAATCGGAGTGTTAATAACGACTACCGGATGCAGCGCTGTCAGCCTGCCACGGCAGCCTCTCCAGGTCCACGTTGCCGCCCGAGAGGATGATCCCCACTCGCTTGCCCTGCACATCCAGATCGCTCTCCAACACCGCCGCCACGGCCACCGCCGCCGAGGGCTCGATGATGATCTTCATCCGCTCCCACACTAGACGCATAGCATGGACGATGGCTTCCTCGCTCACCGTAATGATCTGCTCCACCCGCTCCTTGATGATCGCGAAGGTGAGATCCCCCAAGGAGGAGCGTAAGCCGTCGGCAATGGTCTGAGGATCCATTGAGGGGATAATATAACCTGCCTGGAGAGATCGATAGGCATCGTCGGCATTGGAGGGCTCGGCGCCAATCACCCGAGTAGAAGGCGAAAGTTCCGATACCGCCACCGCTGTCCCGCTGAGTAGGCCGCCGCCTCCCACCGGCGCCAGAACCAGGTTCAGCTCCGGTACCTGCTCCAGCAGCTCCAGAGCCGCCGTCCCCTGCCCAGCAATGACGCGTGGATCATGGGAGGGATGGATGAACGTTGCGCCGGTCGTCTCAACAACTGCTGCCAGTGTAGACTCTCTGGTTTCAACGGTTGGCTCATACGGAGTAATTTCAGCCCCGTAGCTTTCCACCGCTGCCCGCTTGATCTCAGGCGCATTCCACGGCATAACAACATAGGCGGGGATCTCCCGTAGGCGAGCGGCCAGGGCGAGGGCAGCAGCGTAGTTGCCCGAGGAATAGGTGGCCACACCACGAGACGTCTCGTCCTCACTCAATGAGAAGACAGCATTGCAGGCTCCACGAAACTTAAAGGCTCCTGCCTTCTGGAAGTTCTCGCACTTGAAAAACAGCTCCGCGCCCGTTATACTGTCCAGACTGCGGCAGGTCTGTACCGGCGTTCGGTGGGCATAGGGGCTTATGCGCTCAGTAGCAGCACCGATCTGTTTGATGGTAACAGGAAGGCTCATGAATAGCGAATGAATTTAATTCCACAAGGGGCAAAAAGGAACTTACGATTCTAAAAGGCTGCTATCCAGGCCTCCAGGATACAGTATCCATTGACGGAAATGACTCTTTTTTGTATTGAAGTAGGAAATTACATCAGCCTGATGGGAGTGGGAACTATTTATCTACGGAACAGGAATGCTTCTCCTCGCAATAAAGACCATGGAGTGACTATCACCCTTTCAAGCGCTCCTATCATTGATGTAATTTTTTTTCAAAGCAGCTTAAACTCTAGAATCAACGAGGGACTGACTGTCCGGCAAATCCCTAGCTTTTACACATGAGCAATCTGCTCCAATTGGTGGATATCGTACTTCGACTGGTGCACTCATTCCTTCTTCACTGTTACCCTATTCACTGGAATCAATACCCGACAAGCTCCTTAGCCACCTCCTGAGGATATCTGTCTTGCCTTTTCCACAGCGGCAGCGATGCTGGCCCCCCTATCAAACTGCAATCCCTGTTCCATGAGGCATTTCTCCAGAGCGGACAGGAACAGCATCACGTTTCCTTCAGTAGAAGCGGAACCCATCAGTCCGATTCGCCAGACTTTGCCCTTGAATACGCCCAGTCCTCCTCCAATCTCGATATTGAATTCATTAAGCAGTTGTCTCCGAACAGTCGAGTCATCTATACCATCAGGGATGTAAACCGCATTAAGCATGGGCAACTCATGGCCTGGCTGGGCGGCGTACTGAATCCCGATAGCGGACAAGCCTGCCCGTAAAATCTGGTGATTAGCAAGATGGCGAGCCCAGCGATTTTCCAGCCCCTCTTCTTTGATGATCTTCAGCGCCTCCAGAAGGGCATAGTTCATATTGACTGGGGCCGTGTGATGATACAGTCGTTCAGAGCCCCAGTACTGGCGGATCAGGGTCAGATCCAGATACCAGCTCTGCACCTTTGACTTGCGATTTTCTATAATCTCCACAGCAGCTTCATTGAAAGTAACCGGCGCCAGACCCGGTGGACAGGAAAGGCACTTCTGGGTACCGGAGTAACAGGCGTCAATGCCCCAGCCATCCACATCTACATTCATACCGCCCAGACTGGTGACGGCATCCACCAGCAAAAGGGCTCCGTGGTCGTGTACTACTCTGGAAATATCTTCAAGGGGTTGACAGGCACCGGTCGAGGTCTCGGCATGGACGATACCCACCACCTTGGCCGGCTTGTCCTTCAGAGCATTCTCGATCTGTTGAGGATCAAAAACTCGTCCCCATTCAATCTCCAGGGCATTCACCTCAGCACTGCAACGTTGGGCCACGTCCGCCATCCGTTTCCCAAACACTCCATTGACACAGACCAGCATGGGATCACCAGGCTCGATGAGGTTCACTACACAGGTCTCCATACCTGCACTACCGGTACCAGACATGGCAATGGTCAGTTCATTTTCCGTCTGGAAAACGTACTTCAATAGCGATCGCGCTTCGTTGAGAATCTCCAGAAATGCTGGGTCGAGATGCCCAATCGTAGGCCGTGATAAGGCTTCCAGCACCCTGGGATCAACATCCGAGGGTCCCGGACCCATCAGCACCCGTTTCATTGTACTTGGCGTTGGCATAGGCTCAGTCCTTACTCCTTTGGATTAACGGAAAGAAGATCACTGGTTCCGATCTGCTCACCCATCAGGATGAAGGTGGGGAGTCCCCGCAGATCGTTTACCTTCCGGTCGCGGTTGATATAATCTTCACCAACACCGGTCCGCCCGCATATATCACGGACATTGGTCAATCCGCCATCCAACGTTCTCGGCTAGGTTACAAATGCTCGGCGGATTTCTTCAGCCGCGGTTCTATTGCGCACATCCCCTTTGGCTTCATACATGAATAGCAAGCCAATCCCGGGATAAATCTCATCGAGCTTATCGATCTCCCCAATTAGGAGATGGCCATCTTCATCAACAACGGAGTTCGCCCAATCTATCATGTAATGTAAATACTCTTCTTTGCCTGTCCTTTGATACACCTTATACTGGGAATACTTGCCGGAGATGATAGATTAACTAATTACGTCAGTCAAAAGGTGTGGTCCAACTTTTTTTGCCCCAAATCAGAACTCTATACCAAATGAAAACCTTTGAGTATAATGCATAATACCAAAATCAGCATAGGCATAATCGACCTTTAAAGAACCCACTCCCTTAAGGTTATAATTGAGACCTGCGCCAGCTGTTAGACCCTGTTTACTGTCTTCAAGAAAGAGGGATTTATAGCCAAAGCGCAAAAAGCAGAGGTTATTAAATGCATACTCTATTCCGATATTTACACTTTCGTAATTATCATTTGGATGAAGTGCATCGGTAGCAATAGTGAGGCGATTGTATTTACTCCTCAGGATGTCCATTGCGATTCCCACTCTAAAGATCAATGGCAACGACCATCTCTCAGTTTCCAGTAAAGCATTTATTTTCTCATTATTGCCATATTTCACCGGGTCAATATCATGATATACCCTTGTATCCTTTCCCTCCAATTTCATCTTATTCCCAAAATTAGAGATGCTCATCCCAATTTTCATGTTATTGAATTGGGTTGTGAAGAGGGTTCCGACATCAATAGCAACACTTGAGGCAGTCATGTGCCAGATACTCTGTTTGATATATTTGGTACTGAAGCCAATTGAGAACCGGTCAGTCAGGTTTCTGGCGAAGGATAGTGCTAAAGCCAGATCACTGGCATCAAACATCTCCCCTGTTCCCTCTGGTTCAAACACCGTTCTCACTTTCATTTCACCCATGTTCAGGGTAGTAATACTGGCTCCGAGCGTGCCAAGTGTACCCAAGGGTAAGACTATTCCGGCAAAATCGAAATCTGTGTCTGCAAGCCATTCAGTATGGACGAAAGTCACTTCTCTTCTCGGTATCCTGGCAATTCCGGATGGATTCCAGTAGAGTGCATTTGCATCATCAGCTATTGCAACAAAAGCTCCTCCCATACCAACAGCCCTGGCTCCAACGCCGAATTCAAGAAAGGCGGCGCTAGTAGTCCCTACCTTGGAGACATCGGTAACGTATTGGCTATAGGTAGGACTCAAGTAAAAAAATATGAAGATTACGAAGATTAATTTCCTTCTTTTCATCGCTTCTCTTCTCCCGGTTTATGACGGGGCCAGCTTATTTAATAACGGCAAATTTGCCAATCTTTTCCCCAAGCTCTCCGGCGTCCACATGATAGATATAGACACCATAGGCGATGTTCATGCCATCCTTGGAGACCAGGTTCCAAGATTCAGCTCCATCTGTAATGGGGCTGTTGTGCTCAATAGTATCTACCAAGTAGCCGCTCATAGTGAAAATACGGATGGTGCACTTCCCTGGCAGGTGAATAAAGTCAATCTTACGCTCACCCCTACCTGAAATGAAAATGTGTCTCGGCTCCCAGGATGCGGTGACCACATAGGGATTGGGCACCACTGCAATTTGATCCAATTCAGACCGGGCATGCTCATTTACTATGCTAGCAGCTTTTGTTTTAAACTGAAAAACATCTTCAGAGGTAAAAGGCTTGGTTACCTGAAGCTGCACTACATCTCCTTCGCTGGGGGGAATTGGCAATACAGTAGTATCAGCTGGGGCAGTAAAGGCAAACTCCCAGGTAGGTCTTGGCTTGGAATCTTCATAGATGACGGTAATAATTTGATCTCCAGAGCTGACTAATGCGTCATCATTAAGATCGTAGAATACAAAATCCACTTTCACCCCATCGGTAATATTCCATACTTCGAAAGGAGCCGGCTTATTTCGAATATCGGTGCTTACAGCGGTATCGAAGAACCTGACTTCGAAATCCCTGGGCAAAGCTACACCCGCGGGATTCACGTTCACCGCAACCTCAAAGTTGCAGGTCCCGGAGATCCAACCGGTCAGGGAATCGATGGGGTCCACGCTGCTTTCATTCACAACGAAAAGTCTATTGCCATCAAATACAGGATTATAGTCTTCCCCACTCGTTAGATTGGAATTAGAAAGGACTGTACTGGAAGCAGTTAAATCGTATACAGTGTAGGTAAGAGTTGCTGAACTGGTATCGTCAAACGTGACTTTATATTGATTCTCATCTTTTACCGCTAAGGGGTCGAGAATATCAATCCATATTTTTCCATTTCCATGACCTGAGACGCGCTGAATACCTCCCTCTATCTGGGCGGTTTCGAAGCCGGCAGCCGGGGCATTGGGTACCACCATGGCACAGTTCTTGTCAATAAACACTACATTGCCTGTCAGATCTATATCAATGGTTGCTGTGCATTCACCAGGAGAAATGGGCTGCAGATTTTCCCGGTCACTTATTCCCCTTTCGTAAAAGTCGAGATCGTATCCAGTATCATAGGAAATTAAAGCGTAGTAATAGGTCTGCCCGTTTTCCAGGTTGGAATCCACATAGGAGTGAACTAAGCCGGTATCATCCCCCATGTTCATGTGGGCGCCACTCGGTTCTCCGATTTCTTCTCCAAGTTGTACGGGGTGGGGTCCTTTCAACCCGTCTTTCAGGTCAAATTGCGCCAGGGGTTTATTGAAGACTTTGTTCCCATAGCTGTCGGTAATCATCCGTATCTCGTTGAATCCAGGATCAGTACTGCGGTAAATTTTATATCCTTCGAAGTCTCTCCCGTAGATTGGATCTTCGGAGCTTTCAGCCCCGGTATCCCAGTAGAGGGTTACCTTTCCATCCCCGGGTATGGCCGTCAGCTTAGGTTTCCTGGGAGGTTTGGCAAAGGCGTAATTGCTGTCGTAAATCCGTTGAACAACCACCGCGTTCCTCATTAAATCCTGTTCGTCCTCCCCGAATAAGAAAGCCATCGAAAACCTCTGGGTGCTTCCTGCCAGCAGCGGAAAAGGCCCGGAAGAATAAAGGAACAGGTTATCAGCATTTTGAACGATCTCACTGAAATTTCCTGGCGGATCCACTCTCTGCCATATCTTTTCGTCATCTGCCGCCATTACGCCCCAGACTACAATGGCATTAAATCCGGTCAGACCCAGTTGATCGGCCTCGTCGATATCCTTATCATCGAAATCCGGTTCGCCGTCAGTGGGCATGCCATCACCCTGTCCCTCGTCAGGACCGGGATAGCCCTCATCCTCTGGGCCGATGCCATCAGCCCCTAAGTCGTCCTTCAATGGCTCTCCCTCATCCCAGCTGCCGTTGCCATTCTCATCGGTAAAGCTTTCCCAATCACCGTCCTCATCGCCGCTCCAGTGCTCTTTATCGTCGCCATAAATCCCGATGGGGCCAAACAGGTATTCTCCCCGTCCACTGTTCCTACTCTCGTCCACCAGACCATCATCATCGTTGTCGATGCCATCCCCGGAATTACCCGGGCTTTCCAAAAATTTCCATCCCATATAGCCTGTGGGGCCACCCCATTCCCCCCGGTTATCGTTATCCCACATATAGGTGATGTCTAACAATTTGTCAAAATAGGCATTATCATCGCTAACATCATTGGCGCCTCCCACGTGGGGGTCCCCGTAGCCGAGAAAATATACCTTATCGTAATCGGTGGTGGATGCGTTGGTAATCTCATAGATCCAGAAGATGCAGTCTTCTGCCAGGGGGTGCGCCCACTGGTACCCCCTGACTTCCACCTCTATGCCCAGTCCCCTACGGGTGGAATCTGTGGAATCCGGAAAGAAGGCAAACTCTGAATTATCCCTGTCATCCATAACGTAATAGCTTTCCTGATCAGCGCGGAGCACGCCCAGGCCATATTCCCCGATCCAATGCCCATCCCAGGAGGCGGGCCGGTTGGGCCAGTAATCAGGCCAGGTTTCGGGATTACTGCTCATGGCAATGTTATCCTGAGCCGGAGCGGCATATCCGGGGAGCGGATTGAAATTCCAGGGCTGCATCGGACCCTCTACCGCTTCCCCATGATACAGAATACCGTCAGAGACGATATGTACAACTTTGCCGGAAGTATCTACCACTTCGGCAGCGACCATGAGACCGGCTTCATCCACATATCCGTGCCCACTATAAATGGGCCACTCAGCCGAGGGCTCTTTGTCCGGGTGTCCGATAGTGCCGTAATTATAAAACAGGGTTCTCAACTTGTTGCCGCTATGAAGTCCCTCTTTTCTGTCTACGCGTCCAAGGGCTTTTTGTAAAAAGTCTTGTGAAAGGGTTCCCGGTTTATCATCCGCTACCGAAATGACCGCGTGCATAGCCAGTATTGCAAGAATAATTGCAGATAGACTCTTATGCTTCATAATTGATCCCTTCTTTTCAACAAATTCCCTGCTTTTGTTGAAAACAATCTAGTGTCCTGTCCCATCATAAGTTTACTATTAGTTCGTAATGTATAACCCAAAAAGAAGCAATAGGAACGAAACGAAGTCATTGCAAGTCCCGACATTCATGTCGGGACTTGGCAATCTCATGAGCCTCCCTGACGAGATCGCCACGTCCCCCGACACAAGGTCGGGGTCCTCGCGATGATGGGTAATAAGATGCTTGGGACTTTGACCGATAGTAAATGTATTTGTGGGACATAACACTAGAATACCAACGACAGTCCCAGTACTACCCGGCGAGGTTCAGAATAATATTGGGGCCTGTTCAGGTAATCCTCTAAATCAGACGGGAAAATCCCCGGGTCTGGTACATAGTGGGAAATAAGTGAATAGCTGGCGCGTCCGGTGTCAGTATAGACATTGTCCTCATTTCGCCGGTCGAAAAGATTATAGGCTTTCAAGAACAGCGAATAAGTTATGCCTAAAAGTTGAAAGTCTTTGTGGGCCTTGATGTCAACAGTATATTGAGAAGGTTTCCTTTCACTATTTTCAAAAAAGGTACGAACCATCTGGTATGTTGGAGTGTAGGGAAGACCACTGCCCAATTTCCCAATAAGGCTGAGACCCCAGCTATCAAGCTTACTGAGCGTGACATAAACATTCAAAGTATGGGTTTGATCCCAATCCAGTGGGACCACCTGCTTCTCGCTCTCCCGCGGTGGATAGCTGGCATTGTCATAGAATACGGCATCAGGATCAGAGGCGTTTCCCTCAGCTAATTGATAGGTGTAGGCTATCGCAGCGGACAGATAACCAGTCCTCCTTTTTTTAACCGAGACGGTAACTCCATGAACATTACCATAATCCCGATTAATATATCTGGCGTATGTGTCACCCATTGAATAAAGCTCATAAATTTTAGTCCCCAGCAGATTTCTGATGTCTTTATAGAAACCAGTGACATCCAGACCGATATCTTCTGCAATCTGCTGCTGCAACCCTATTTCGTAGATAACCGTCCGCTGAGGTTTCAAATCTGCGTTGCCCATTCGAGTATCCAGACCGCCTAGCTGGACTTCAAATTCAGGATCGGTGTATAAGAACTCATACGGGGGGATCTGGAAGAAGTGACCGTACGAGAAATGAATTGCCCCTCTATCGGTGATAGGATAAGCGATTCCGATACGGGGGCTCCATTGCATTTTGAGGGATGCCGGTTTGTATGGTTCAGTGACATCCTTAATAGAACCATCCGGATCCCTGAAATCTTTTGGAACTACTCCATCAGGATCAAAGTAATCATATCTAAGGCCAATATTGACGATCATATCCTGCAGTTCAATTTTATCTTGAAGATAGACCCCAGCCTCTATGGGAGAATGGGTGTACTGGTTGTTATTGACGTGAGTACGAGGTGGAATTCTGGGCTGCCAATCTGTCTCTTCACGCAGGTCGAGTTCGAACTCGTGAAGCTGCAGCTTATGGTTCCTTATCTCCATACCCATTTTAATTTGATGGGTCCTGTTAACTTGACTGGTAATATCAAATTTGCCCCCCAGGGAATTCGTACTTCTGTAATAATGTCCCATTCTGGTTCCGCCGGTATAGAATGTATATGACGGGACATTAAAGCGCCGGGGATCGATGTATCTCGCATCAAGAGTATCTTCATAAACGTAACGAGAATAATCGGTGGAAAACCTGGAGACATTTATGTTATAGAAGGTATTGGAACTCAAAGAGTGGGTCCATGTCAAAGTATGATTTAATCCATTTCTGTGGCGTTGGTAATCTCCATCGGGATTATACTTGTATCGATGAGAGTAGGTACGATAATCAATCTTGTTCCATAACAGGCTGTAACTGAGTCGAATATTTGGCGAAATTTTAAAGGTTACTTTCCCTTGCGCCGATATTTTCTTGTTGGGATTCATGGGGACAAAAGCGCTGTCGCCAGTACTTTCCATGTACCAATCTGTGGGCTCAGGGGCATTGAAATCTGATGAATCCGAGGGATTGAATATTCTCTGGCCATACAGCCAGCCCTTATTATCGTAATATCTTGCAGAGGCAAAGAATACAACCTTGTCCCCAAAGCCCGGAAGAGACCCGGAGAGGCTGCCATCCATATTGGACAGGCCCAATGGCTCAAGGTCATCAATATTCAGAAAAGTCGCAGCACGATTGCTAATGTAATCCCCGGCATAGAACGAGATATTGCCTGCTAATTTTTTCCCTCCTTCCTTGGTAACAATATTAACAATCCCGGACATGGCCTGGCCGTATTCCGCATTAAAAGTTCCACTAATCACCTGCAGCTCCTGAATGGCAGTATTTTCGATCTCAATAGCCCTTCTGCCAGAAAATACATCGGTGATAGTAACCCCATCTAACATATAGACAATTTCACCGGCCCTGCCGCCGCGGATGTGGGGGGCACCTTCACTATCCTCGACAATCCCGGCTTGCAGCTCAAGGACTTCCTCGAACTCCTCTACAGGCATCTCGGCCATCTCTTCCGCCCCCACGACAGCTAATGTAGACGTGCGATCCTTCTGCACCAATGGCCGTTCTGCGACCACCACAATGGTCTCGATTTCCAGGACGGTGGACTGGAGGGAGAAATCAACGGTGGTGGTCAGGTCTATGGAAACCCTCACGTTTACGACCCTCAATTCATTATACCCGATTATCATAGCTTTGACGATATAGGTCCCCGGCGGAACGTTCAAGATCACATAGTACCCCTCCGAGCCGGCTGCTGCCCCTAAAGTTGTGCCTTCAACAATAATGTTCGTTCCCGGCAGAGGGTTGCCGGTTTCTTCATCGGTGACGGTACCGCTGATTTTGCCCGTGGTGCCTGCATGGATAGCAGAAGCGAAGAGCGAATAAAAAACTACGAGACAAATAATGATTGGTGTTGATCTGTGCATCATTGTCGTACCTCCACTGAAAAGGAGATGCAGGTGGAATTCCTCCATACTCCTTCCCGAATCCTTACTTCATTAGCAAAGGCAATTGCGGTGTAGGAGTGGTGAGAGAAAGAACGGGAGAAATCAGCGCCGCGATGATAAGGAATACTGCCAGTACTTAACACAGCACGATTGTCCCCTGAGCATTCTACCAAGTACAGCCGGCAAGTGTGCCTTAGTTTTTACCTATCCAGAACAAAGGCCTCAAATGGCATTAAACACGTTGGCTAATTACAATACCCGGCATAGGGTACTAATAAAACACGTGGGACATGGGGCCATTACGAGATGGCCCCATGTCCCGCCGTTTCAGGGTTATATCTATTTTCCAACGCTACTTACTTCAGCAGCAGCAGCTTTCTGGTCTGGACGCGGTCATTCGATTCCAATCGATAGAAATAAATGCCGCTGGTTACCGCTGCTCCCCGATTATCCTTACCATCCCAGGTGAGGCTGTGGCTGCCGGCGTTCATATCCTGATTCACGAGGGTAGCTATTTCCCGACCTAGCAGGTTATAGATAACCAAGGAAACTTGGCCCTTAACCGGAAGGCTGAACTCTATCCGGGTCGTCGGGTTGAACGGGTTGGGATAGTTCTGCGCCAATTCGAATCTCCCGGGCACACCGGCTCGATCCTTTACTCCGAGAGGTTCCACCAGGGGAATGAGTCCATAATAGATCTGGTACGCATCGAGGCCTGTCAGGGTCGTGTCTTCCTCAAACCACATGCAGTCGAGGCCGCCCACAAAGGATGTGCCACCGATTCCGGCACCCCAGATGTGCCTGGCCAGGTTGGCTGACCGCATATTAATCCCTTCCGAACTGTTGTAGTGCGTGTTGGTACTCAGATTGGTCTGAGCTGTCCACGTAGCGCCGCCATCGCCAGAGGTCGTATAATAGAACTGCCCGCTTTGTCGCCCATCTACTATGTCCGCAGGGGCATCCGACGCCCAGGCAGCATACATGTTGTCGTTCGCATCGATGCGTAGAACACCATAGGTGACGCCTAGGTCAACGCCAGTAACTGCCGATATGGGAACCGGGTCGGTCCAACCGGTGCCGTCGTTAGAGAAATAGAATTCATGAGCTTTGCTTTTATCATTAACACCGTAGTCAACAAACCAATCGCTGCTATGGGTGTGCATCGTGACGTGCTTCTTCCCATTGGAATCGTAGACCAGCGACGCCTGGTAGCAGTCCACGCCATAATAAACGGTGGTATCGGCGCCGCCAGCGGTAGTATCATGGTAGGAAAAAGCGTTAGAGTCGCAATACGTAGAGATTATCTCCGGATCAGACCATACCGTACCGTCCCACTCCTGGAAGTATTGCTGGTAGAAACTGCTGTGGTCATAGTCCCTTTCCCGGTACACGACGCCTACCTCTCCATTAGGCCCGGCGGCCAGCGCCGGTAAGGTATATGTACTGGCAACGACAGGGACAAGATTAGGAAGGCCCAAGGTATCCGGAACACTGGGCCAGGTGGCGCCACCGTCCTCGCTGTGAGTTACGAACAGCCACTCATCCGCATCGGGTGCAGGATCGGTGTCCCAGGTGATCCAGATGTAGCCGTTGGAATCTACGAGCAAGGAAGCGACCTTGGAGCTCAAGCTGTCCTTCTGCACCAGGACCGGCGTGCTCCAGGAAGTCCCATCGTATTTGGCGTAATAGGTGAGGTCATTGACCATGAAGGCGGCATGGAAGTTACCCGCATCATCCGCCATGACTTTTGTGGTGCGGCAATCGTCAAGCCCCTCCATGAGCACTGCTGGTGTACTCCACACACTAAACGTTTCGTCGTATGTCGACCAAAGGACCGAAAAACTATGGGCTGTTCCAGTGGCCCAGAGAGCCATTACGACCCCGTTGAGATTCCGGTCTATGTTGGACCCGCTGTTATATCCATTGGCCCTATCATAGTCCGAGGTACCGATCTTTGAAGGTGACTCCTGGGCGAAGAGCCCTGCAGCCAAACCCAACAGGGCTATCGAGACCATCAGTGTTAGCGTTTTTTTAAGCATTCTTTCCCTCCCTTACATGATTAGATGAATATTTTTACGTGCCGATAGCGTAGTCCTCTTTGCCTCACCCCCTTTCATTACTGAGAGCTCAGTAATATCTTTGGTTGTTATAATTTAATTCAGTTAAACATCAGCTCCTATCATTTTGTGTCTTACGAAAGTAGTGGACCCCAAAACTGGACAGTGGCATAGATGTAATTTCTGCCTGAACCTTAACACATAGGGGACCGCAGAACATGAGTAAAAAGAGACGTAACCATTCGGCAGCATTCAAAGCCCGGGTAGCACTGGAAGCAGTTAAGGGCGAGCAGACACTGAGCGAATTGTCAGCCAGGTTTGGAATTCATCCAACCCAGATTCAGCAGTGGAAGAAACAGCTGGTAGACGGATCGAAGGACATTTTCAGTTCGTCGGATAAAGCATCCTTTCCTGGGTACACGCAGCATCCGTGACCAGTTGCGGAGCCGGGGATACAAGATCAACCGGAAGCGTGTCAAAAGGCTCATGGCTAAGATGGGCATTGCTTCTGTCGCTCCCCAGCCGAACACAAGCCAACCAGGGAAGAATCACAAGATCTATCCCTAATCTGCTCAGGGGGTTGAAAATAGATCGGCCCAACCAGGTCTGGGCAACGGATATCACGTATATCCCCATGGCCCGTGGCTTTCTGTATCGTTCGGCTGAGGCTTCGACGTGAGCTCAGCCGAACGTTCACGACGAAGCCTGGTGGCTATCATGGACTGGTACAGCCGAAAGGTGCTGAGTTGGCGGTCATCTATCAGTATGGACAGTGCTTTCTGTCTGGATGCCCTGAATGAGGCCATACAGACTTATGGTGCGCCGGATATTTTCAATACCGATCAGGGCTCTCAGTTCACCAGTGAGGAGTTTACCAGTGCACTGAAATCGTCCAACATCAAAATCAGCATGGATGGGAAAGGCCGCTGGATGGACAATGTCTTCATCGAGCGGCTATGGCGCAGTCTGAAGTACGAGGAAGTCTATCTCGAAGCCTATGAAACGGTGCCGGAAGCCAGGGCAGGAATCAAGGAGTGGATTAGATTCTACAACCATGAGAGAACGCATCAGTCTCTTGGCAGGCAAACAGACGATGAGATCGATAGCCTGCCCAGGATCATGTGGGAGATCCACGTCCACTTCTTTTCTTTTACCGGAATATTTTTTCACGATGCTAATGAATTTGATCTTAATAAGCACAGTATCTTGTTTCATGATTCATCACTTTCATGACAGAGTATATTTTTTAATTGCTTTTGTGGCCCTAAGAAATCGGTCGATCTCCTCCGGTGTATTGTAATGCCCAGCAGACAAGCGAACTCCATCCGACCAGCCAAGACCTGCCAATGTGTGTGTTGAATAAGAATCCCGAATCCTGGCCGCGAGTCGAATACCGTATTTATTATTATAATGTGCAAGAGCTGTGGACGAATCCATCCTGTTTAGCTGGAACAAGAGGATACACATACGATTGGTAATCTCTTCTTCCATTCCACACACATTCACATGGTCCATATCCAGTAAACCTTCAACCTGATCGGTACCGTGGAGTATCCGTTCGAGTAAAGCTGACATATGCCTATAAATTGCCTTTTTTGAAACAACGATTTGCTCCCGTCTATCCGTCGAGTCCGTAAACCGACTTCCCAACCAGCAAAGGTAATCAACAACAGCAGACCAGGCTGCAAGCATCGCGTGGGGTGGAGAACCCAGAACCCAGTTTGTATCGGGTTTGAGCACAAGATTTTCATGGGGAAGCTTGGCAAGCCGTTCGGAAATGTAGGCGAAGCCTATCCCCTTCACACAGTACGCCTTATAAGGCCCAAAGGCATACGCATCGGCGCCAATGTCCTCAACGTCGATATCTCCATGTGGTGCATATTGAACAGCATCCACAACGACGTAAAGTTCCGGCCTTATCTTCCTGGCTTCTTCAATTATCATTTTGGCATCATTGACAGCTCCAGTCTGATTGGAAGCGTGCTGAAAAAGAAGAAGATTCGTTTTTTTATCAATCTTATCAAGAATAACCTCAATGGGAACAGAGCTCGTTTCCTTGGAGATCTCAGCAATGCGCCATTCTTTTCCTGAGAGTTCAGCATAATATTTAGCCGCACTCAGGGCAGCCGGATGTTCGAGTTGCGTGGTAACTACATTGGTTCCGGGTATATGTGAGGTGACAGCATTGACTGCACGAAAAAGAGTATGCGTTGCGCTATTGGCCGGCACGATCACACCGGATTTAGCCCCTAAAAAGAGTTTGACATCTTCAATGCCTTTTTCATATACCTTTACCACATAATCGGAAGCAGGATTATATCGAAACAATTCATCGGGCAATGCGAGTTCCTTACACATCGTCTCCAGAACGGATTTTAGTCTTAATCCCCCACCCGATGATTCCAAATAAATGCGTTCCCCTGTATATGGATCCCAGTCAACATATAAGAATCGGCTCCGAATCTCATCCAACAACTCAGGAGAAAACAATTCTTTTTTTATCTCAGCCATCAATGAATCTCCTTATACTAGTATTAGTGACCTGCCCCCGGTCTTTGGCCCACACCTAAAGTTAGGATCTTGGGGTTCAGTTAGCACTTATTAAGCCTTCAAATGATACTATCTGGGAACCTGGAAGTATGGCTTCAGGAGCCAGCGACAGACGTGAAACACAGGAATTACCTAGACCGGCGATAATAACACCGGTAACTTTTACGCAGCCCCTGACTTCGCCGCAGGTGGATGGAAATCCGATGGCCTGACTCCCGAAAAAATGATCCCACTATGCTATTAATCTGGCTGATTGCCCTTGCGCTCCTGACACTGGGCATTTTGGAAAAACGGCGCCATCAGACCCGTGTGGACCGGATACCTGTTCGCATCCACATCAGCGGCACCCGGGGAAAAACGCTGCTGACCAGGATGATCACCGACCTGTTCGATCGGGCCGGACGGTCGGTGGCGGCCAGAACAACCGGTACCGTCCCGGAAGTATTTTCAGCCGCGACGGGCTGGGTTCCTCGGCGCCGCCGGGTTCCCGCCCGGATCAAGGAATAGCTGCACATCCTTAAGCAGACTTCTCATCGCGGAAGTCAGGCGCTCGTAGTGGAAAATATGGCTCTCAGACCGGAAAACCAGCACGCCGCCGAGTCGCAGATGATACGGTCAAGCCTGGGGATAGTCACCAATTGCCGTCCGGACCATCAGGAGGTTGCAGCTTCCGACACCGATGACATCCCAGCAGCGCTCGCCTTTTCTTTCCCGAAAAACGGCACCCTGCTCATGCCCGGCCGTGAAGTAACGCCCGCAGTCCGCTCCC